>ENA-OQKC01000908-OQKC01000908.1-human-gut-metagenome-genome-assembly--contig:-NODE-908-length-11245-cov-2.618187_pt1 | contig 11245 bp, 13 predicted proteins | sample MGYA00242774_ERZ504790 | MGnify/ENA primary metagenome ERZ504790 (study PRJEB26092, sample SAMD00036419) | human gut metagenome | host: Homo sapiens | study: EMG produced TPA metagenomics assembly of...
GTTTTTTGCGATGGATGAGCAGAAGGCAAAAGAGATCAGGAAGACGTATAAGGGAGATAAAAAACATTTATTTGTCACTGTATCCAGACTTGAGAAAGAGAAAAATTATGAATTTATCCTTCGGGGAATCGCGAAGATCAAAGAAGAAGCCGGGGATGACTTTCATGTGATGATACTTGGAGACGGAAGTCAGAAGGGAGAATTAAAAACGAAAGCCGCTCTTTTAGGGTATCGGAAATCTTGTGACTTTTGTAGGAAACGTGAAGAATGAAGATGTAAAACATTATGTACATGCGGCAGATCTGTTTTTATTTGCATCAAAATCAGAGACACAGGGAATCGTTCTGGCAGAAGCGTATGGCAGCAGGAACTCCGGTAGTTGCGGTTCACGCGGTCGGATCGGACGATATTGTCAAAGACGGAGTAAACGGATTTTTGACAGAAGAAGAGGAAAGCAGGTGGGCGGAGAAAGTCATCGAAGCAGCACAGCCGGAGAACCGGTTTAAAATGAAAAAAGCGGCTTTGAAAGAAGCACAAAATTATCGTTCCGACACACTTGCCTTATATGAAGAGATGCTCTACAATCAATGTATCTGCGGAAAAGCAATGGATCGGCAAAAAGACGGAAAAGGAGAATATTCTTATGAAAACGGAGAAGCTCACGGAGAAGGCGCTGCGATGGCTGTTCACAAAATATCTCACATTGCTTGAAAAGACAGTAAAAATAAACTGGCATGAAGAAAATGAATACGGTGAAAGTCAGATATTCGGATTTTGGCATGAGGACAGCTTTTTTATGAATCTCGTGCTTGAGCGTCTGGCGGATAAGACAACACCTGTAGATGTGATTGTTACAGCCGATACACGGGGAAATTATATTGAACATATGATAAAGCGATGCGGCGGAAACGCGCTTCGCGTTCCTGACGGGTATAAGGCGTTCGGGGCGTTAAAAAACATCGTCCGCGATTCTTATGAGAAGGCACATTCGATCGCCGTTGCGTTAGACGGACCGCTCGGTCCGCGGCACGAGCCGAAAAAACTGGCATTTTACTTGTCGGAACATGCAGAAGAAGCATTTGTAGGCATCAGCCTTTCTTATTCTTCATGTATCAGGCTGACTCGCAGATGGGATAAATATGTAATTCCGCTTCCGTTTACAACAGTGGACGTTGCGGTAAAAGATTATGGGATCGTTCAGAAGAAGGCGATTCCGAATCTTCCGGTCAATGCAGATGCAGCGTCGGAAGAAATATATGTTGCGCAGACAATATAAACATTTCTCTTTTGCAAAAAGAAGAGATAGGATAAAAAATACGGGGAATGACGGAAAAGGAGAGGGCATAAGCAATGGAAATCAATCATGTTTTGATCGTAGAGGATGATAAGGAAATCAGGGAAGGCGTACAGATCTATCTGCAAAGTCAGGGGTATGTCGTATTTCAGGCAGCAGATGGAATTGAAGGTTTAGAAATACTTGAAAAAGAGGAGATCCATCTGGCGATCATAGATATTATGATGCCGCGTATGGACGGGATACGCATGACGATGAAACTAAGGGAGAAATACGATTTTCCGGTTATCATGTTATCTGCCAAATCCGAGGAGGTCGATAAGATCACAGGTCTTAATATCGGGGCGGATGATTATGTGACGAAACCGTTTACTCCGATGGAACTGATGGCGCGAGTGAATTCCCAGTTACGAAGATACCGGAAGTTTCTTGAAAAATTAGCACCTCAGGAAAATACGCATGTGATCGGCGGGCTTGAGATCAATGAAGATATGGTAGAAGTGTCTATGGACGGAAATCCTGTGAAGCTGACGCCGATCGAGTACAAGATCCTTTTATTGCTTGCCAAGAATCCGGGAAGAGTTTTTTCGGCAGAAGAGATTTATGAGCGGGTTTGGCAGGAAAAAGCGATCAATACAGATACGATTATGGTGCATGTAAGAAATATTCGGGAGAAGATCGAGATCGACCCGAAAAATCCAAAATATTTGAAGGTGGTGTGGGGCGTTGGATACAAAATCGAAAAACAGCCGTAAATTTGGAATTCTTATTCTGATCTTGCTTTTGGCGGCAAGTTCCGCAGTTATGATGCTGCAATACGGAACGATCAGACGGCAGATAGAATCGGTGCAGGAGGAGGGCTCCCGATCGGGAGAAACGGCGGCGGATATGGCGAATACGCTGGCGGAAGGCAATTATCTTCTTTATAATCGGTATGTACGGGACACTGATCCGGCGGAAGTACTTTCTCTTTACGGACAGCAAAGGTTTGATCTGGCAGAAAAATATTTAGATTATGAGCTGATCGACAGTAAAGATGAGGTGATAGCTTCTGATCTGCCGGAAGAAGAACAGGAGAAGCTGCATGAAGACGGAAAAGAGTATGCCTTCCGTGTGAAATATAATTTTTTCCGAAAACGGAGATTTGGAGGATATCCAGATCGGCGGAACGGCATTCGGAGCAGAAGAGGCATACAATATGGAATCGATCTATATTAACGAGGTTGAAAGCGTCGAGTCTTACGGGCAGATATCAAGCATTACAACGCTTACGGATGTTACGTTCATTTACGGGATAACAGAAGAAAATCTGGAAGCTTATGGGAATATCATTGCTTCGGAAAACGGAGAATATCTCGAGTATTACAATATCAGCTATACAACGGCTTTCAGAGATACGCTTGAAATGTTGAGCGTGCTGCTGATCGCGGCGGCGATTCTTATGCCGTTTGTAAAATGTCTCGACTTAAGCGAGATGAAAGTATTCCGTGCATCCTTTGAAGTGGCAGGTGCGGGAGCTTTATTTTTCGCTTTCGGCGGTTTTGATATAATGGCTTATGTTGTTTATCATACGGTGAAAGGAAGATCTCTTCCGGCAGGATTCGAGCCGGCTTTGCTTGTGGCGAATTTCCTGCTTTGGATGTTTATGTTCGGGATACTTTTCTGGTGCGTTACATCGCTTCGGGCAATGTTCCGCATGAAGAAAGCGTATTGGACGGAAAGGACGCTGACGGCAAAGATGTTAAGAAAGATGAAGAATAAAGGAGAAGAAAGCGGAGGAAAGATACAAAAGAAAGTGAAAAGTATCGGGAGAAAGATCAGAAACTTTTTTGCCCGGCAGTATGACGCTTTGCTTCATCTTGATTTTCAGGATAAAACGAACCGGACGATCCTTCGCGTAGTGCTGATCAACTTTGCGATTCTGTTTGTCGTATGTCTTTTTTGGTGGTACGGTACGGTCGCGTTGATCGTTTATTCGGTGATGCTGTTTATGTTTTTGAAAAAATATACGCAGGATCTTTCTGAAAAATATGCTCTTTTGCTCAAGTCAACGAATCAGCTTGCAGAAGGTCATTTGGATATTCCGATCGAAGGCGATGTCGGTCTGTTCAATCCGATCCAGGAAGAATTAAAGCGGATTCAAAAAGGATTTAAAAAAGCAGTAGATGAAGAAGTGAAAAACGAGCGGATGAAGACAGAACTCGTCACGAACGTCTCCCATGATCTTAGGACGCCGCTGACAGCGATCATCACATATACAGATCTGTTGAAAAATGAGAAAGACGAAGAAAAGAGAAAAGAATATATCAGCGTTCTGGAAAGAAAGTCTCTTCGTTTGAAAGTGTTGATCGAAGATTTATTCGAGATCAGCAAGGCGGCAAGCAAAAGTGTCGTTATGCATTTTATGAAAGTTGATATCGTAGGATTATTTAAGCAGGTTGAGCTGGAAAATGTTGAAAAAATCAAAGCGGCGAATTTGGAATTCAGAACAAAGATTCCGGAACAAAAAGTTGTCATGTGGCTTGACAGTGAGAAAACATATCGGATTTTTGAGAATCTTATCGTGAATATCACGAAGTATGCAATGCCTCATACGAGAGTTTATATTGATATGACAGAGACGGAAGACGGAGTGCATATTACAATGAAGAATGTTTCTGCGGCAGAATTGAACTTTAACGCAGATGAGATTACGGATCGGTTTGTCCGCGGAGATTCGGCAAGAAACACCGAAGGATCGGGACTTGGTCTGGCGATTGCAAAGAGCTTTGCCGAATTGCAGCACGGTTCTTTGAAGATTTCGACAGAGGCAGATCTCTTTAAAGCAGACTTGTATTTACCGAAATCAAAGGAAATGACCCGAAAACCCGGGGGGGGTATCCTGAAAATTTATAAATGTAACGGATATGTAAATAATGCCGGGAGAGTAGTGACTCTTCCGGTATTTTATGATAATCTGTGGATAGAAAACAGAGTCGGTATAAAGAGAGACAGAATAAGAAAAATATGCTGGCATAAAGAATGGGAAAAGGGAGGAAAAGAAGATGAAATATGAGATTAAAGGCGGAGAACTTCCGGTAGTAGTCTGCTTTATGGACGCAGGAGAAACGATGATTACAGAAAAAGGCTCTATGAGCTGGATGTCACCGAACATGAAGATGGAAACGACGTCAAACGGCGGGGTCGGAAAAGCGCTCGGAAGAATGTTCGCAGGAGAGGCGATTTTCCAGAACCGTTATACAGCGGAAGGCGGTCCGGGGATGATCGCGTTTGCATCCAGTTTTCCGGGACAGATCAGACCTTGGGAGATCGCTCCGGGAAAAGAGATAGTTGTGCAAAAAGCAGGTTTTCTGGCGGCGCAGGAAAGCGTTGAATTATCGATCTTTTTCCAGAAAAATTAGGTTCCGGTCTGTTCGGCGGAGAAGGATTTATCATGCAGAAAATTTCGGGACATGGTCTGGCGTTTCTTGAATTTGACGGATCTGTCATAGAGTATGTACTCCAGCCGGGACAACAGATCGTAGTCGATACAGGTTACCTTGCCGCTATGGAGGCGACATGCAATATGGAGATTCGCACAGTGCCCGGAATCAAAAACATGATGTTCGGAGGCGAAGGTCTGTTTAATACGGTAATTACAGGACCGGGACGGGTATGGCTTCAGACAATGCCGATTTCAAATGTGGCAGGCGCTATCATGAAAGTTTTCCCGGCAAGATAAATATAATAGCATGCTATATAATAAAAACAGCAGTCTGGCAGGATCGGATATTGATACCGATCCTGCCAGACTGCTAAAAAAGAAGAATTTTTTTGCAGATCGTATTGCACGTCACGTTTAATCTAAAAACATCTTTGACCCCATCCATTGTCTCATATGTTCGATCATTTTCCTGTCAGGTTCGATATATACGCATGAGTTTTTCTGATCGAGAGAAATCATAATGGCATAGACGTCGGCATTTTCATTTCCTGAAGTGAAATCATATGTTTTGTCAGGATGGAAAGCGTTCAGCCGCGGAGATTTTTTCGGAGCAATGATCTCGGCAGACTGAATATCAAAACTGAGCATATGTTTTCTTTTGGACTTGTTGTAAATGGCATCGATCTGAAGATCATGGTTTAAGATCATATATTCATATTCCACATTGAGCTTTGGAAAGATAAAATAAAAAGCGATCATCAGGATCAAAACTGCGATAAGAAATGACAGAAAACCGACCAGAGGCATTCCTAAAACAGCAACAGCGACTGCAAGAACGATGATAAGTATGCTGATGAGAATGCCGGAAGTTTTTTGTTTGCGGGGTACGAGTTGTTCATATAATGCGTCATTCATAGTTATTTGTTTCCTTTCAAGTAATTTATGACCATCATAGCGATCTTAAAATGTCATGGCGTCGTCAAAGAGACGAAGATCCAGACCTGTCTGTTTTTCAATCTGTTCCAGACGGTAGATAAGAGTGTTTCTGTGCATATGGAGTTGTCTGGCGGTTTCGGCAATGTTTAAGTTGTTTAAAAAGAAACGGTTGACTGTTGCCATAAGTTCGGGGTCAAGCGTTTTCGGTATAGGAGAACCGAATATTTCAGACAGAAAGTTCTCGCACAGTGAAACAGGAAGACGATAGATCAGTCTGCCGATCCCGAGTTCGTTATACGGGAAAATATTTTGTTCTGAATAAAAGAGCCTTCCGACTTTCAACGCAAGATTCGTTTCCTGAAAAGCTTTTTGAATATCGGCAAGCGTGTTCATTACAGAACTGTATGAGAGGCGGACACGGATAAGCGCCTCGGTATTGAGCGTATCAACGATCGTCTCCGCAATATGTCTCATATCTTCAAACGTCTCGTTTTGGCAAAGCGGACGTATGACTGCAAGCAGCGTTTCCGTAAGGGGAACGATATAAGTTTTTGAACGGCAGGACAGTAGATTTTTCAATATTGCGCCTGAAGTTTCATCAAAGTGTTTTCCTTCTATAAGGAAAAGAATTCGTTTTTCCTCCGGATCAATGTGAAGTCTCGATGCCCGATCGGAAATTTCATAGTGCGGGATATTCCCGGTCATCAGTCCCTGCAGAAAATCAGTGCGGTTATATTTTTCTTTGTAAGCTGTGCAAAGACAGTGGATCTGTGTCAGCGCAGGTTCGATCTGTTCAGGCGCTGCACCGGATACCTCAAGCGAGATTCCGGTAATTTTTTTTAATTCAAGCAGAGCTTTGTTTAGTTCATTCATCTGTGCTGTAGTTTCTGTTTTGCGGTTTGTAGTCTGTTCAGTATTTTCTCCCATAGATTAACCTCGTTTTGAATAAAGAGGCCGCACCTGTAATAAGTGCAGCCCCCTTTAAATTCTTATTATAAGCAGTATTGTCAGAAATGAGATCCTGATCAAACCGGGCGTTCTGACACTATGTAACTGCTGTTTTGATTTTAAATCATTAGTTTGTAATCGTCAACTCGGTTTCTTTGTCAAATACGTGAATTTTTTCCATATCAAGCGCGAATACGGCTTTATCGCCTGTACGCAGTGTCGTACGAGGATTTACACGAGCTGTCATCTGTGTTCCTTCCACGTCAAAGTAAAGGAATACTTCAGCGCCGAGCAATTCGTATACTTTGATCTCAGATTCAATAATGCTGTCCGGTGAATTGCTGATAAATGCCTGAGAATCATGTACGTCTTCAGGACGGATGCCGAGAACAACTGTTTTTCCGTCATAGTTTCCGTTGATAAGAGCCTGTTTCTTGGAAGCAGGAACTTTTAATACATGTTTTCCTACAGTCAATGTTACATCATCACCTTTTACAGAGCATACGGCATCCATAAAGTTCATCTGAGGAGATCCGATAAATCCTGCAACGAACAGGTTGCACGGTGTATTGTAAAGGTTCTGCGGTGTATCGACCTGCTGAACGACTCCGTCTTTCATAACGACGATTCTCGTTCCGAGAGTCATGGCTTCTGTCTGGTCATGTGTTACATAGATGATCGTTGCGCCGAGGTTTTCGTGAAGTTTTGAAATCTCGATACGCATCTGGACTCTCAGTTTTGCGTCAAGGTTGGAAAGAGGTTCGTCCATAAGGAATACTTTCGGATTACGAACAATGGCACGTCCCATGGCAACACGCTGTCTTTGTCCTCCCGAAAGAGCCTTCGGCTTCCGGTCGAGCAGTTTGTCAAGGTCAAGGATTCTTGCCGCTTCACGGACTTTTTTGTCGATTTCTGCTTTCGGTACTTTACGAAGTTTCAGACCAAACGCCATATTATCATATACTGTCATGTGCGGATACAATGCGTAGTTCTGGAATACCATTGCGATATCACGGTCTTTCGGTTCTACGTCGTTCATAACTTTTCCGTCGATTTTGAATACTCCGTCGGAAATATCTTCCAAACCTGCGATCATACGAAGTGTTGTAGATTTACCGCATCCGGACGGACCGACGAAGATGATGAATTCTTTATCTGCGATTTCGAGGTTGAAATCTTTTACTGCATGGAATCCGTTCGGATAAATTTTCTGAACGCCTTTAAGTGATAAACTTGCCATTTTATGTTCCTCCTAAAAATAAACTTGTTTTTCTGGATTTTTCTTATGAGATAAGTATAACCGTAAGCCAGAAACAGAACAATGTCATGAGTGACTAAAAAAAGCGGCGGAAAGTGTACATGTTGACGAAAAATGAGAAATCAGATACAATAGCACTGTTATAAGCGATGAAAACAGTAAAGAAAAGAGGAATAAAATTATGGCAAATCCAATCGTTACATTTGAGATGGAAAACGGCGATATCATGAAAGCGGAGCTTTATCCCGAGATTGCGCCGAATACGGTAAATAACTTTATTTCATTGATTAATAAGGATTTTACGACGGTCTGATCTTTCACCGTGTGATCCGCGGATTTATGATCCAGGGCGGATGTCCGAACGGAAACGGAATGGGTGGTCCGGGATACGCGATCAAAGGCGAGTTTGCACAGAACGGTTTCCAAAACGATCTTGCACATGATCCGGGAGTTCTTTCCATGGCTCGTGCAATGCATCCTGATTCTGCGGGAAGCCAGTTTTTTATCATGCATGAAAAATCACCGCATCTGGACGGCGCTTATGCGGCGTTTGGAAAGATCACGGAAGGAATGGATATTGTAAATAAGATCGCAGAAACCGCAACAGATTACAGCGATCGTCCGCTTGAAGAGCAGAGAATGAAAAAGGTGACTGTAGAATTGTTCGGAGAAACATATGACGAACCGGAGACAGTATAAGCTGTAAAGGCAAAAAAGAAAAGTAAAGATGCTGACATATTCCCCTTAGGCAGGCAAGGAAACGAAAACCTGTTTAAGGGGATTGTTATGTCACAGTATTTACAGCCGATATTCCATAATGTAATCATCCATGAAAAAGCCGTTTCCGATATCATTTTTCTGAGCGTCGATCGTCTGAAAACCAAAGTGACGGTATACGTTCAGAGAGTGATCGTTGTGCTTATTACATGTCAGCCAAATGGCGGAACAATTTCGCTGCCGACATAAATTTTTTTAGAAAATCAAACAAAAATGCGGCTAAATGTCTGCCGCGGTATTGTTTGGCAATGTACAGTTTGCTCAAAAACATCCTTCCGTCCTGATCCTGCCTGATCGCCATATATCCGCACAGTTTTCGGTTGCCGAGAAGCCGGTAGTATTCGTATCCGGTAAGAACCTGATCTTGTAAAGCCGGATAAGACTGAAAACGTGACAGCATATATTCTACCTGCTCTTTGCCGATGATCGGCGCGAAATGTTCATGCCAGATCACATCTGCCAAAGCGGCGATCTCTTGAAGATCCTCGTTAGTTTCTGCCTTGCGGATTGTAAACGGTTGATCCGTTCGATTGTCTGAAGATGTCTGATCCATGAGAAATATTCCCCCTTCTTTTTTTATCAAATATTATAGTACAAATAACATATTTTCCGCAACTTTCTAAAAATAATATTAATTATTAGCACTCAACACAAAAGAGTGCTGATTTTCTATTGACTTTTAAATATTGCCGTACTAGAATGTCTGTTAGACATAAAAAACAGATCGCATGAAGCCGATGTATATAAAGTATACCGGGAGATGCGTAAGTCATAAAATCAAAAAAAGATAAGGAGTGTTTACAATGGCAGTGAAAAAAGGAACATTATCGATCGACAGCGAAAATATATTTCCGATTATAAAGAAATGGGTGTATTCGGATCATGATATTTTGTGAGGGTAACTTATATCAAATGGCTGCGATGCGGTTACGAAGCTGAAAAAGCTTGATATGATGGGAGAATATGAACTTCCCGAAGATTATAAGGCAAAGATCGAAGTAATTGTCAATCCGGAAGAAAAGACAATGAAATTTATCGATAACGGTCTTGGTATGACAGCCGAAGAGGTAGAAGAGTACATTACGCAGATACGCGATTTTTCGGGAAGCGACACAGTTTACTTGAAAAAATATAAAAGATAAAAACGACAGAAGACGATATGATCGGTCTATTTCGGACTTGGATTTTTATTCTGCGTTTATGGTGGCGGATGAAGTTCAGATCGACACATTGTCTTATAAAGAAGGCGCATCTGCCGTACACTGGGCAAGTCAGGGAGGTACGGAATATGAGATGCAGGAAGGAAATAAAGAGACGGTCGGAACAGAGATCACACTGTTTTTAAATGAAGACAGTCTTGCGTTTGCAAATGAATACCGCGCAAGAGAAGTGATTGAAAAATATTGTTCTTTTATGCCTGTTGAAATCTTCCTTTCCAAAGCAAATGCGCAGCCGGAGTATGAAACGATCGATGAGGAGGATGTGCTTGACACAGACGAAGTCGTAGAGCATATTACGGAAGAAGTAAAAGAAGGCGAAGAAGGAGAACCGAAAAAGAAAGCGAAGATCGTGAAACGCCCTGTTTCTTTGAGCGATACTCATCCGCTGTGGAGCAAGAGTCCGAGCGAGTGCACAAAGGAAGAATACATTGATTTTTACCGCAAAGTGTTCATGGATTATAAAGAGCCTTTGTTCTGGATCCATTTGAATATGGATTACCCGTTTAACTTAAAAGGAATTTTGTATTTTCCGAAGATCAATACGGAATATGAATCTATCGAAGGAACGATCAAGCTGTACAACAATCAAGTTTTTATCGCGGACAATATCAAGGAAGTGATTCCGGAGTTCCTTATGGTTCTCAAAGGTGTGATCGACTGTCCGGATCTGCCGCTTAATGTATCAAGAAGCGCCCTGCAAAACGATGGATTCGTCAATAAAGTTGCCGATTACATTTCTAAGAAAGTGGCGGATAAGCTGACGGGAATGTTTAAGACAGACAGAGAGAATTATGAGAAATACTGGGATGACATCAGTCCGTTTATCAAATTCGGATGTCTGAAAGATGAAAAATTCGGCGAGAAGATGAAAGATTCGATGATCTACAAAAACCTGGATCACAAATATCTGACATTAGAAGATATTATAAATGAAAGTAAAGCTGCAGGAACAGAAGAAGAGACAGCCGAAGAGGCGGCAGCGGAAACAGATGTGCAGACAGATACGGACGATCAGGATAAAGAGCCTGAGAAAACGTCGGTTTACTATGTGACAGACGAAGTTCAGCAGAGCCAATACATCAATATGTTCAAGGCACAGGGACAAGACGCGATCGTACTGACACATAATATTGATTCTGCGTTTGTGACTTATCTGGAACAGAAACATGAAGACGTCAGATTTTTAAGAATCGATGCCGATGTACATGAGTCTTTGAAAGATGAAGTTGCAGAAGACGAGAAAGAATCTTTCGGAAAAATGGCAGACAGTCTCGTGGAAATCTTCCGAAAAGAACTAAATGACGATAAGCTCGATGTGAAAGTGGAAAAGCTTAAAGACGATAAAGTGGCGTCTATGGCTGTTTTGTCAGAAGAAAACCGCCGTATGG
>ENA-OQKC01000910-OQKC01000910.1-human-gut-metagenome-genome-assembly--contig:-NODE-910-length-11213-cov-2.338986_pt1 | contig 11213 bp, 12 predicted proteins | sample MGYA00242774_ERZ504790 | MGnify/ENA primary metagenome ERZ504790 (study PRJEB26092, sample SAMD00036419) | human gut metagenome | host: Homo sapiens | study: EMG produced TPA metagenomics assembly of...
CGTTTACACTGTTCAAACAGAAAAAGATGGCTATTTTCTTTATATTTTCTATGTTGTTGGGGGTTTCTTTACAGATAACCAACGGTTTTGCCAATCCGTTTCTCAGCAGTTTCAAGGGAGTTCCGGAGTATGCCGATACGTTTGGAGTGAATCATGCCAATGCATTGATATCTTTGTCGCAGGTGTCGGAAACATTGTGTATCTTATTAATACCGTTTGTGTTGAAGCATTTCGGAATCAAGCGTGTTATGCTGATAGCCATGTTGGCATGGGTACTTCGTTTCGGATTGTTCGGACTGGGGAATCCTGGGCCGGGTGTCTGGATGTTTGTACTGTCCATGATTGTGTATGGGGTGGCTTTACGACTTCTTCAACATTTCTGGTTCGTTGTTTGTTAACAATGAAACTGATTTATCCATCCGTTCCAGTGCTCAGGGATTGTTCGTGATTATGACAAATGGTATTGGCGCTACGGTGGGAACGTTGGGAGCTCAGGCAGTGGTAAAATCGTTTTGTTGATATGAACAGCAGTGCTCCGCAGATGGAGGGATGGAGCATGACATGGTTTAGTCTTTGCGGGATATGCCTTGGCGGTTGCGGTATTGTTTGCTGTCATATTCAAGTATAAGCATCGTCCCGGGCAAGTTTGATAATTATTTTTGACCGTTTCCGATGTAGACGGGAATGGTGGAAGGAAAGTTAAATTATGGATGAAATAGAATTGAAGGTACATGATATGTCCTCTACATTGCAGCCGGCGGATGCATATGCGTTGGTGTTGGAAGAAGTGAACGGTAACCGTAAGCTGCCTATTATTATCGGTTCGTTGGAGGCGCAGGCTATTAAGGTGGTAATGATGGGCTATAAGATGCCCAGACCATTGACGCACGATCTTTTTCTGACGGTGACCAAAGAGTTGGGGACTGCTTTAAAGAAAGTATTGATATATAAGGTAAAGGATGGAGTCTATTATTCCTATCTGTTTTTTGGAAAAGGAAGGTGAGGTATTTAAAATAGACTCACGTACTTCCGATGCGATTGCGTTGGCTATGCGTTGCGGGTGTTCTGTCTATACTACTGATGAGATTATGGAAAGTGAGCAGTTGCATGAAGTTGGGAGTACGGCATTTTCTGTCAATGTAAATACAGTTGATGTGGTGATGCTGAAAGAAGCATTGTCAAAGGCTATAGAAGAAGAGAATTATGAGCAGGCATCCCGTTTGCGTGATGAGATAAAACGACGGGAACAAGAGGAGGAGAATACAATAGCTTGATATATAAATTGAAAAAACAAGAAGAACTATGCATGTTTTTTATACCCCTGATATAGCGAGTAACCTTGAGCTTCCGGAAGAGGAAGCAGGACATTGTTTACGGGTTTTGCGCCTTTCCATAGGCGATGAGATAATGTTGACCGATGGGAAAGGTTGTTTTTACAAAGCTGTAATCAGTGCTGCAAGCGGTAAACGTTGCCAAGTGAAGGTAACGGAAACGATTCCGCAGGAAAAAGGGTGGAACGGCTGGTTGCATATTGCCATGGCTCCCACTAAAAATATGGATCGTACTGAATGGTTTACAGAGAAAGCGACTGAAATAGGCTTTGATGAACTGTCTTTCCTGAATTGCCGTTATTCCGAACGGAAAGTAATCAAGAAGGAACGTATTGAAAAGATTCTGGTATCGGCAGTGAAACAATCGTTGAAGGCGACTATGCCGGTGCTGAATGAAATGACGGACTTTAATAAGTTTGTTTCACGGGATTTTAAAGGGCAGAAGTTCATCGCCCATTGCTATGAAGGGGAAAAACCTTTGTTGAAAGATATATTGCGTTCCGGAGAAGATGCTTTGGTGATGATAGGTCCGGAAGGAGATTTTAGCGAGGAAGAAGTGGCTAAGGCTATAGCGGCGGGTTTTCAGCCTGTCAGTTTGGGAAAGTCCCGTCTTCGCACGGAAACAGCTGCATTGGTAGCCTGTCATACGCTGAATTTATTAAACCAAAAATAAGAATATGAGAAAAGGTATTTGGGGATTTGCACTCGTAGCGATAGTGCTGCTTATGGCTTCTTGTTCGTCTGAAAGTGAGTATGCCAACGCTATTCCTAAGGATGCGGCAATGGTTATGTCATTCGATTTCAAGACGATGGCGGAGAAGAGCGGCATAAACGGTAAAGGAGGAGAAAAGGTTGTGGCCAAACTGACGGACGCATTGAAAAGCGGTTTGGAGGGTGAAGCTTACAAGACTGCCGAGAAGATTATTCAAAATCCGTCTGAATCGGGCTTGTCTTTTACCGATAAGGTGTATATGTTCATCACTCCTCATTCTAATGCTTTTGCTTTATTGGCGAAAGTGGATGATGAAGGTAAAGTGGAAGCTTTGCTGGAGGCATTAAAGAATGAGCAGATATGTACGGAGTTGAAAAGTGAAAGCGGATGTACATGGACACAGATGGGTACGGCGCTGTGCGCTTTTAATAAGGGGACTTTCTTATTGATGGGTAGTAATAAAGGAGATGCCCTCAGTTTGAAAGGAAGTTTGCTTTCATTGATGCGTCAGGATGCTGAAACAGCTACGTAAAGACTACAGACTTTGGTAAGTTGGCTTCGGCAAAAGGTGAAGTCGTTACAGTGATGAATATGTCGTTCATTCCTAATGATATTACCATGCAGATGCGTATGGGAATGCCTGCCGATTTGAAACTGGAAGATATCAAATATCTGGTTTCCACCACTTTCGAAAAAGGCAAAATTGTAGTGGACGTGGAAACTTTGATTGAAAAACAAGGATTTGATTGCTATGTATGAAAAACAGTCGGCTGCTTCCTCATGTATTAAAGGAGCCTGTTTAGAGTATTTCCCTGCCAATACGTTGGTTTGGGCAGGAGGTAATATCAATGGAAAGGGTATTTATGATTTGCTTTGCGAAAATCCTACCATCAGGCAAGCGTTGGATAATCCGATGTTACCAATAGATATTGAAGGTATATTCTCTTCTATTCATGGAGATGTTGCGGTTGGCTATAATTCCTTGTCGAATAATGACTTGCTGATTTATGCTGATGTAACGAATAAAGACTTTTTGCAGTCCTTCGAAGACCTGAAACCTTTGTTGGCTATGACCGGTGGGCAGATGCAGTTGAACTCTACGGGTAAAGACCAATACGAGTTCCGTATGTATCGCCAAAGCATTTGGTTTGGTGTGAAGGACAATCTGCTTTATATCTCGAACAATGAAAGACTGGCAGATGAGGCAGGCCGCCGTTACGGAGTTTCTTTGCAGAATACTCCTTGGGCCGGACAGGTGACAAAGAACCGTTTCTTTATGGCGTTCAATGCGGCGCAGCTGGTGAAGGATGTTCAGGAGAATCCCCGGTTAACCCGTATGCTGGGCAGCGATGCCGCCATGTTCAATGCCATCCTGGGACCTTGCGACTATATGGATGTGATGGCTCCCGATTGGAAAAGCGCCCAAATGAATATTGTTATGAAAGATAAAGAGGTCAACGTGCTACAGTTGATTGTACGTGGATTGGAGAATTTATGAACACTATAGAATTACAACAGACCCTCCCTGCCGTTTTTGCAGGGAGGGATTCTATTATATCTGATGTCTGGCATCAGTCGTTGACTCTGAAGCGTGGAGAAGCTTATTTGGTGGAGGCAGCGTCCGGTACAGGAAAATCATCGCTTTGCAGCTACGTATACGGATACCGTAACGACTATCAAGGTATCATCTGTTTTGACGGGAAAAATATCCGTACGCTTTCGGTGCGCGACTGGGTGGAGATTCGGAAATGTTCCATCAGTATGTTGTTTCAGGAATTACGTTTGTTTACAGAACTGACAGCGTGGGAGAATGTGCAGTTGAAGAATTCGCTGACCGGATTTAAATCTAAGAAAGAAATCAAGGCTTGGTTTGAACAGTTCGGCATTGCCGATAAATGGGATACGCCAATAGCTAAAATGTCTTTCGGACAACAGCAGCGTGTTGCGTTGGTCCGCGCCCTTTGCCAACCTTTTGATTTTTATTTTTCTGGATGAACCTATCAGCCATCTGGATGAGGAGAATGGACGGATTATGTCCCGGATATTGGTGGAGGAAGCGGATAGACAGGGGGCAGGTATCATTGTGACCTCTATTGGCAAGCATTTGGAGTTGAACTACACAAAAACGTTGAAGCTATGAGGTTGGTCTGGAAATTATTACGTCAGCATATCAGTTTTTCACAATTGGCGGGTTTTTTCTTTGCCAATCTGTGCGGTATGGTCATTGTGTTGCTGAGTGTTCAGTTTTATAAAGATGTGTTGCCGGTTTTTACAGAAGGTGACAGTTTCATGAAGAAAGACTATGTGATAGTAAGCAAGAAAGTGAGCACATTGGGTTCTTTTGTCGGTAAAAGCAAGACTTTTTCCGAACAAGACATTGCTGAAATCAGCGAACAGCCGTTTACCAAAGGGGTAGGGCTTTTATCCCTTCCCAATTTAAAGTGTCGGCAGGCATGGGGATGGAGAACGTGGGATTGCACATGTCTACAGCCATGTTCTTTGAGTCTGTTCCCGATGAGTATGTGGATGTGAACCTGGATAAATGGGAGTTTGATGAATATGAACGGGTCGTTCCTATTATCATCCCCCGTAATTATCTGAATCTGTATAACTTCGGTTTTGCACAAAGCCGGAGCCTGCCGCAATTGTCGGAAGGGGTGATGGGTATGGTTAATTTGGATATACGTATTACCGGTGTGGGGCGTACGGAAAACTTTAAAGGAAAAATAGTTGGTTTCTCTAATCGTCTGAATACGATTCTTGTTCCGGAAACATTTATGACGTGGGCCAACAATGAGTTTGCCCCGGGGCAGAAAAGCGAACCGTCACGACTGATTGTTGAAGTGAACAATCCTACGGACGACCGTATTGCCAGGTTCTTTAAAGACAAGGGATATGATACGGAAGATGACAAGTTGGATGCGGGAAAGACTACCTGGTTCTTGAAAGTGATTATAGGAATTGTGCTTTCTGTAGGTTTGCTTATCAGTGTGCTCTCTTTCTATATTTTGATGCTCAGTATTTATTTGTTGCTGCAAAAGAATACATCCAAGTTAGAGAATCTGTTATTGATAGGTTACAGTCCGGCTAAGGTGGCGCTCCCTTATCAAATGCTGACATTGGCACTCAATGCTGTGGTGCTGTTTTTATCAGTGGGAATTGTGATTTATGTGCGGAGTAACTATATGGATATGATAGGAAAGTTATTCCCACAATTGGAAGCAGGAAATTTAGGACCGGCCTTGGTTATAGGTGTTTTGCTTTTTGTGGGTGTATCCTTATTTAATATAGTAGCGGTACGTCGTAAAGTGGCATCTATATGGATGCATAAAGGTTGATAATAGTTATGGTATCTCAGACAGAATTTACGCTTCGTCCCCGTACCAGGGGATTTCACCTGATTACTGATGAAGTGGTGCGCAATTTGCCGCCACTTCCCCAAACAGGTTTGCTTTATTTGTTCATCAAACATACTAGTGCGGCATTAAGTATCAATGAAAATGCCGATCCGGATGTCCGTACGGATATGGAATCTATTTTTAACCATTTGATAAAGGAACGTGAGCCTTATTACGAACATACTTTAGAAGGTTGGGATGACATGCCTGCTCATGCAAAAGCAACAATTATAGGCGTCAGCCTCACTATTCCTATTACAGAAGGTCGGTTGAATATGGGTATTTGGCAGGGAATTTACCTTTGTGAGTTCCGCAACCATGGAGGTGGTCGTAAAATTGTAGCTACTGTAATGGGGGAATAACTTTTTCAGATGTTCATCCGGGTTATTATTTATTTAAAAAATAGATTAATTCCACTTTAATCAGAACTCTTTTTTTAACTTTGTACCAATTCTTGAAAACAGATGAAAATTCATTTGAAAACAAGAAGGAACATATATAATTAAGAGCGTTTAAAATATTACCTTGTCTTAGAAAATCCCCAATTTTCAAAGCTGCACAAGTGTAATACAACAAGCGCTCACGTCTTGTGTTTATACTCCTTAACAGGATTAGTATATTCATAAAGACGTGGGACACTGTTGTTATTATTTGTGCAGCTGGTATGGGGATACCTCTAAGGCAGATAAAATATTAAGCAGGTCCCACGTCTCTTTTTTATGTCTGTACCATAAAAATGAACGGATAAAACTAGCCTGAGTGATGAAAATTATTGTTTGGAATTCGCAGGATAAATGTGTGGCTGATTATCATAAATTGATAAGAGGCTGCGATGTGTTGTGCCTGTTGGATTGCGGGCAATGGACGGTTCCGATGTATGCACTTCAGATACAGAATGGTCTGTTTCACTGGAAAGATGAGCATGAAGGCCTTTCCTATGATATATTTTATTGCTTGGAGAAGGTGGCGTTTATATGTCGGGATGGTTTGTACAGCGGAGAATCTGTTCTATATAGCATTCATTCCAATATAGGATCTTTGGTAGGTATTCGTTTGCAGGATGATTTTTGGCTGTTTGCCAACCATGAGTCTAATCGGAGCAATGCCTGTCATATAGGTGAGTTTTATTTGCGTGAAATCTCAGATCGTTTCAGAAAGGCAGCTTTTGTAGCCGATTTTAAGGAAAAGTCTTATTCTTGGGCACAGGAAACGATAGGTGGATTATATTGTATTGCTCCTCCCAAAGGATACCATCCGCATACCATCAATTATTTATTTACCATTCATGTGGCCTGTACGGATTTCTATTTGTTGGAAGGCTATAGTAGGGCTTCCAATCAGCCTACTTTCTTTAAATTGGAAATTTAATATGTTCCGGATTATAATTTTTCACTTTTTCCTTTGATAATAAAAGAATTAGTGTATATTTGCACATGAACAGTAACATTTTATAAGGAATTTACGTTATGGGCAGAGAACTTATATTTGACCGGTTTTCGCAGCAGGCTCTTCAGACCTTGCACCGGTATCGTGCCGTTATGTTCAGTCCTACGATGCTCATGTCTTTGGTTGTTTACCTATGATTTTTTTATCCTTAATTCTTACACATTAACATGAGTTTACTATGGACAACAGACCGACTATCGCTGAAGTACAAGAATGGGTACTGAAGCTTTATAACACGTGTGAACAAACCATCACTAGTGAGGAACGTAAAGAACAGCATAAATATGCCGTTATGGTACAACGGCCACAGGACAAAAAGTTCCTGGTGAAGATGCTGGACGAATCTTCTCAAATTCGTGATCGTAAGAAATTGGCAGAACGTATCAAGAAGCTGATAGACCGTTATGGTGTACCTGAGTTCTTGAATAAGCGTGATGCTTTCCTTTTTAAAATGTACCAGGCTTTTGGCCACCATTTTGATTTTATTGCCATACCAATCATAAAGAAGCGCCTTCGTATGGATACTTCTAAAGTGATTCTGGATGAGGCGCGTCCTAAATTAACAGCCCATCTGGCTGCCCGTTTTAAGCAAAAGATTGGTCAGAATGTAAATTTGCTGGGTGAGGTCGTATTAGGAAACGGAGAAGCAGACCATCGTTATTTCCATTATTTAGAAGCTTTGGAGGCTCCCGATATCAATTATATCTCCGTGAAAATATCGGGTATCTACGCACAGACCCATGCGCTGAATTATGAAGAAAGTTTTCCGGAACTGGTGAAACGTATGTGTGCGCTATATCAGAAAGCGATTGACTTTCCTTACGTAGATGAGAATGGTGTAAAACGTTCCAAGTTTGTCAATTTGGATATGGAGGAGTATAAAGATGCTCACTTTACATTGCGCTTGTTTAAAGAAGTGTTGAGCAGACCGGAATTTAAAAACTATTCGGCAGGTATTGTTGTACAGGCTTATCTGCCCGATGCGTATGAATTTCAGACTGAATTGTTGGACTTTGCCAAAGCGCGTATGGCTGATGGCGGTGCGCCATTGAAAATGCGGTTGGTAAAAGGTTGTAATCTGGAAATGGAAACGGTTATCTCTTCTCTTCGTGGCTGGCCTAATCCAGTGAGGACATCGAAAACAGAAGTCGATGCCAATTATTTGCATATTCTGGAACGGGCTTTGTTACCGGAGAATGCAAAAGCCTTGCATGTGGGGGTCGCTTCTCATAATTTGTTCACTATTGCATACGCCTATCTGTTGAGTCGGAAGCTGGGAAGCGCGGAGTACATGACTTTTGAGATGTTGGAAGGTATGGCTGATCATGTATGGCGTGCCCAATCCCAATTGGGAAATCATGTGATTTTATATGCACCGGTGGTAAAAGATGAGCATTTCCTGAATGCAGTATCTTACTTGGTCCGTCGTATGGATGAAAATACGGCTCCGGACAACTTTCTGACCCATTCGTTCAATTTGAAGCCGGGTACGGATACTTGGCGCTTCTTGCAGAACCAGTTTGAGGAAGCTTATAAGATGAAAGATGTTATTACGCATATTCCTACCCGTACACAAAACCGCTTGCATCGTTATACTCCCGTTCCACCAGCTGATGTAATGAAGAATGAACCTGATACTGATTTTGATTTGGCTCAGAACCAGGAGTGGGTTCGGAATATTTTTGCGAAGTGGAAGAAGTCACCGGCGGATTCACCTGAAATCATTCCTTTGCAGATAGGAGCTGAAACGGTGGTTTGTGAGAAGCGTCATAAATATATGGACCGTTGTCAGGATGATGAAGTTTGTGTATGTGAAATGTCACAAGCTGATGCCGGACAGGTGATGAAAATTTTGGAAATAGCCGAAAAAGATCCTGCCGGATGGAGAAAGACAACATTGCAGGAACGGCATAAAATAATGTATGAAGCTGCCAACAGACTGGGTGAGATGCGTGGTGATTTGATAGGTTGTATGTGTGCTGTGACAGGGAAGACAGTGGTGGAAGGCGATGTGGAGGTATCGGAGGGGATCGATTATGCTCGTTTTTATACCACTAGCATGAAGCAGTTTGCGGAATTGCCGGATGTGGATATTGCTCCTAAAGGGACTATTTTGGTTATTTCTCCGTGGAACTTTCCGTGTGCCATACCTATTGGTGGTATTGTGGCAGGACTGGCAGGAGGAAATACTGTGATTCTGAAACCGGCTACTGTTGCCGCTCCTGTGGCATGGTTGTTTGCCAAGGCATTTTGGGATGCAGGTGTGCCTAAAGAGGCTTTGCAGGTTATCATTACAGACCGTGAGGCATTAAAGGTATTGACTACGGCTCCGGCTGTCAAACATATTATTCTGACAGGAGGGACAGACACTGCCCAAAATATTGCACGCAGTAATCCGGCTACTCCATTGTCGGCAGAAACCGGTGGTAAGAATGCAATTATCTTGACAGCTTCCGGTGACCGTGACCATGCTATTATGAATATTGTGGCTTCTGCTTTTGGCAATGCCGGTCAAAAATGTTCCGCATGTTCTTTATTGCTGGTAGAACGCTCGGTCTATGAGGACAAGAACTTTCAAGATAAGTTGAAAGATGCCGCAACTAGTATGAAGGTGGGTAGTGTATGGAATCCTGGGAATGTGGTAGGTCCGATGATTACCAATAAGAATGATAAATTATTGAAAGCTCTAGAACTGGAAAAAGGGGAGTCTTGGCTGGTTCCACCTCGTTTTCTTGATAAGCATAAATATGTATTGGCTCCTACAGTGAAGTGGGGGGTACGTCCCGGAAACTATTCATTCAGAACGGAATTGTTCGGTCCGATGCTGAGCGTGGTTTGCATTGAGAATTTGCAGCAAGGCATTGATTTGGTAAACAGTTTGGAATATGGTTTGACTTCGGGCTTACAGAGTTTGGATGAAAGCGAACAGAAATTGTGGAAAGATTCAATTATGGCAGGTAACCTTTACATCAATCGTGGTATAACGGGGGCTATGTAAATCGTCAGCCGTTTGGTGGAATGAAATTGTCGGCTTTTGGTGGAGGTGTGAAGGCGGGTGGTCCTAACTATTGTGCTTGTTTTGTAAATATTGCAGATAAGCCAGGCAGTACCACGACTATACACAAAGTTATGTGAAGGCATACGAGCAGGAATTTGCGCATGCTCGTGATGTCAATAATCTGTATGGCGAGCAAAATGCATTCCGCTATCTGCCTTTAAAGAATATGGTTTTGCGTCTTTTCCCGGGAGATAACAATGAAGATGCAAAGATGATTGCTTTGGCTGCCAGAATTTGTCATACTCCATTGAGTATTAGTTTTGAACCTGGTGATGACCGTACCGCTGCATTGGCTTCTTTGGGATGTCCTTTAAAAGAAGAAGCGTTGGCCGGATTCCTGAAATCAATGAAGAATTATGAACGTATCCGCACTTGTGGGGCTGATATTCCGATGGAAATGTACGAGGAAGCTGCACGTATTGATAAGTATATTGCTACAGCTAAACCGGTGAAAGACGGACGTGTGGAATTGATTCATTACATCAAGGAGCAAAGTATTTCATTTGAATATCATCGTTATGGTAGTATTCTGGAGGTGCCGCCGGTAGAATAACTGTTTATATTATCGGGCGGAAACGTTACTTGGTGGAATGAATATTTTTTCGATCCTCCTTGTTTGTCGGATAAAGCAGATTTGTGTAAAAAACTTAGAAATAAGTAAGAAGGATAATATGGTGTAAAAGCAGTCCGGCATATGGATGAATATCTGTGCCGGACTGCTTTTTTATATTGCGGCGGAAGAAATGGAACTTTTGATAAACCTTTCGGACACACGCTTGTTTATGATAAGTTCATGTTTTTGACATGAGTAACATAAATCTATTGCAAAGACTAATGAAAGAAAATAGACCTCCTTTTTTGCCGTTTTCGCAATCTTGCTTTAATTATTTTAAAGTAAGGGGCTTTATTGGATTTTCGGAATTGTGTATCAGAACATTTCATCCTGATTCACAAAGATATATATGTCCCTATTTGCCCGATGCGCATATTTTGGAGTTCCGGCTTCCGGCAGCGACTATAGAGTGTGTTATCAATAAACAAGGTATATGCATTGAGGCTATCATGTTTACCGATTAGTAAGTGCTTAATCTTCCTTTTTCATTTCTTAATAATTAAGCCAAAGCTTGAATGAAGAAAGTTTTTCTTCACTGATGGTGATTTGGGCTTTGTAAGGTAGGAAGGACACTGACTACTATCTTGCCATTAAAATAAAGGTTTCGGCATGGTCTATGGAAGCAATGCTGATAATAATCTGACGGTTGGCGACG
>ENA-OQKC01000911-OQKC01000911.1-human-gut-metagenome-genome-assembly--contig:-NODE-911-length-11202-cov-2.605688_pt1 | contig 11202 bp, 8 predicted proteins | sample MGYA00242774_ERZ504790 | MGnify/ENA primary metagenome ERZ504790 (study PRJEB26092, sample SAMD00036419) | human gut metagenome | host: Homo sapiens | study: EMG produced TPA metagenomics assembly of...
GTAACAGCTCGCTACATCCGTGTCTATGTAAACGGAAGAGAAAATAATCAGGGTACGTCTGATCATATCGTCGAGTTCGAGGCTTACGGTGCGAAAGACGGCGGAGCGATCATCCGTCCGGACAGACCGGAAGAGCCGGAGAAACCGGTACTTACAGGCGTGACAGCGTCAGTTGAAAAGGCAGAACTGAAAGTCGGCGAGACAACAAAGGCAACAGCAACGATCATGCCGGAAGGTGCAGAAGGCGTAGAGCTTGCATGGACTTCTTCCGATGACAAGATTGCGACAGTAGATAAGGACGGAAACGTTAAGGCGGTTGCAGAAGGAAAAGCAACGCTGACTGTGACAGCGACACAGGGAAGCGGAGACAGCGCGGTAACAAAAACAGCTACTGTGGATGTAACGGTAATAAAAGACGGCGGAACAGATCCGGAACCGGAGAAACCGGTGGTACTTACAGGCGTGAAAGCGTCAGTTAAGAAAGCAGATCTGAAAGTCGGCGAGACAACAAAGGCAACAGCGAAGATCACACCGGAAAAGGCAGAAAATGTAACATTTGCATGGGCTTCTTCCGATAAAAAGTTGCAACGGTAGATGCTGACGGCAATGTAAAGGCAGTCGGCAAAGGAACAGCGAAGCTGACAGTGACAGCGACACAGGGAAGCGGAGCGGATGCAGTGAAAGTAACTGACACTGTGAAAGTAACGGTTACAAAAGACGGCGGTCAGACACCGCAGGAGGATGGAAAGACACCTCCGAAGACAGGAGACGAAACAGCGCCGTTCTTCCCGTTTGTACTTGCACTTGCGGCAGGCGCAGTGGTCATGATCACGAGAAAAAAGAACGGATAAACAAAGATACGCAGAAAAGATCAAAATAAAAAATTGATACTTAAAAAGGATTGTCGTGTGAGCGGCGATCCTTTTCTGCATTATCGGATATTCCGGTTTCTGATCGCGCAGAACCTTCAGGGAGGACGTCTGCGCCGCAGCAGGCAAGTTTACAGCTTTACGGCGTGTGGAAAGGAAACGTATATAAAAATGTTAGAATGGAAAAAACGGTTCGCTTTGTGATAAAATGATAGAAGAAAACAACTTCGGATCATTGAAATGGGAAAACGCAGAAGGAATATAATGAAAAGTATTATGAGGAAATGCTGTCGGTCGTTCGGGAATACAAGGATTACAGCGTGCTTGGGCATATGGATCTGATCGCCCGTTATGATGAAAAGGGCGTCTATCCGTTTGAAAAGATCAAACCGATCGTCGAAGAGATTTTGCAAGTTGTCATAGCGGATGGGAAAGGTCTGGAAGTGAATACATCGTCATATCGGTACGGCCTTTCTGACACGACGCCTTCTGTGGAAATTTTAAAACGGTACAGAGAGCTTGGCGGAAAGATCGTCACAATAGGGAGCGACAGTCATAAACCGGAACACTTGGGCGCTTATATAGAAGAAACGAAGGAAATGCTGAGAAAAGCAGGTTATACGCAGTTTTGTACTTATGAAAGAATGTCTCCGGTTTTTCATGATCTATAACAACGTTTTTGCTATATAAACTGCAAAGAAAGCGGAGAGAAAAGAGATAATTGTGCAGTATAAACAAAATAAAGAAAATAGAATAAACATATTGCACAAAAGAAGTCCGGGCAATAGGCGAAAACTATCATAAATTACAAATCGGTTGCTAAAAAGTGCAAATAACTGAAATGAAAAGTGCGATATCATAAGAAAATAGGAATAGTGGGCAACTATAGTAACTAGAAAAAGAGGGAAATGTATGAGAAAGAGAATGAAAACAGTAAGAGGCTTGTGGGCAGGTCTGCTTGCGGCGGCAGTTGTACTTACATCGGCTGCACCGTCGGCGTTGACCGTACAGGCAGAGGAAGCTGACGCAGTGCAGACTGCAGAAGTTTCAGGGGTGGAATATCAGATCTACCCGACTCCCCATGAGATGACTTATCAGGATGGGGGATTCGACATCGGAGAAGTGAATATTGTTTACGAAAACGGTGTTGATGATGTGACAAAGAATCGAATGACAGAAGTTCTTTCGATCAAAGGCAAGAGTGAGAGCGCTGCTGTTACCAATGCAAAAGTTGACGGCAAGACGAATATCCTTGCAGGTATCTACGGCTCCGACGGATATGTAGATAAATATGTGAAGGAGCATTACACAGTAGATAAATCTTTGTTTGACCATCACGGTTCCTATTTCCTCGCATCTAATAAGGGTGAGATCGTAATCCTCGGATTAGATACAGATGCGGTATTTTACGGCATCACATCTTTGAAGCATATCTTCAATCAGATGGACGGAACTACGATCCGCAACTTTGAGATGAGAGATTATGCAGATGTAAATATCCGTGGATTTATCGAAGGATATTACGGACTTCCGTGGTCGAATGAGGACAGAATGTCTCTTATGAGATTCGGCGGAGATTATAAGATGACGTCTTATATCTTTGCTCCGAAAGCGATGAGTATCACAAGGAAATGGCGTGATTTATATCCGGAAGAAGAACTGGCAAAGATCAAGGAAATGGTAAAAGTCGGAAACGATTCTAAGTGCCGTTTACGTTTGGACAGCCCACCCGTTTATGGGAGGATTTAATCAGGCGCAGGCAGATCAGGAGATTCAGGCGCTTCTGCGCAAATTTGATCAGTTGTACGATGCAGGCGTGCGTCAGTTCGGAGTACTCGGCGACGACGTCGGAAGCCTTCCGAGAACGATCGTGATCAACATGATGACAAAAGTATCCGAGTGGGCAAAAAAGAAAGGCGATGTATATGACACAGTATTCTGTCCGGCAGGATATAACCATTCATGGCAGTCAGGCGGTACAGGCGGCAATTATGCAGAGCTGAACGAGTATGACAAAGGATTCCCGGAAGATATCAAGATCTTCTGGACAGGAGAAGCAGTATGTAAACCGATCGAGCAGGTAACGCTTGATCACTTCAGAACTCATAGAACGACAGACGGTCAGAAACGTCGTGCCCCGCTATTCTGGCTCAACTGGCCTGTAAACGACATTAATCACGGACGTCTTATGATGGGTAAAGGTGTGCAGCTTAAAACAGATGTAAATCCGGAAGATCTTGCGGGAGCGGTGACAAACCCGATGCAGGAATCAGAAGTATCGAAACCGGCGATCTTCGCAGTTGCGGATTATAGCTGGAATATCGCAGGATTTAATATGGATAAGAGCTGGGCGGATTCATTTGCGTATATTGATGAAAATGCATCTGAAGAGCTTCATACACTTGCGAAACATATGTCTAACCCGGAACCGAACGGACATGGACTTGTATTGCCGGAGTCAGAAGAAATTCAGGGTCTGATCAATACTTATAAAACACAGCTTGCAGCAGGAAACGTAGAAGAAGCAACAACAACGCAGCTTGTGGCAGAGATGACAACAATCATTGAAGCTTGCGACGGTTTCCATGCAAAGAGCAAAAACGAGGCAATGAAAGCGGAAATCCTTCCGTTTACAAACTCTTTGAAAGATCTCTGTACGGCAATCCGTTCTTTTGCACAGGCACAGGATGCAATGCAGAAAAATGATATGCAGAGCGCGTTTGATCTGTATATGGCAGGTTCGGGAAGTTATGCGACCTCCCAGACATATACAAAAGAGATGTACAATGCGTCTCCGGCAGTTGTAACTCCGGGATCGACCCATTTGATCCCTCTGGCAAAAACATTGGAAGCGGCATTGTCAGATCCGATGAACGATTATGTGGCAGGCGATGTTGAAAGACCGTTGAAAATTACGGCAGAGGCAAGCTTTCAGACATGGCAGAGCGGAAAACCGGCAGATATTAGTTGACGGCAACAGCGGTACGTATGCATGGTACAACGGAGCAGAAGGTGTCGGACAGTATTATCAGGTGAACTTCAGCAAACCGACGACTATTTACGGCGTACATATCGAAAACGGCGCAGGAAAAGAGAAACCGGACGATACATTCGGATACGCAAAATTGAAATATCAGGCAGAAGGTTCTGATGAGTGGAAAGAATTAGAAAACGGAAAAGAATACGGACCATATGCTGCGAAAGTTGATGTGGCAGGACTTGAAATCGAGAACGTTACGGCAGTTCGTTATGAGTGCTCGAGAGTGGGAGGATCTGGTAAATGGCCTTCTATGCGTGAGTTCAAAGTAGACTTGCAGCCCGGAGTGGCAGATACGTTTACAAAAGAAGTGATCCGTACAACAGAAGGTTGGACTGTTTACAATAATGGAAACGAAAATAATGCAATCGACGGTGATGAAGGCACAAGCGTACATTACAATGTAAGACAGGGAGATCCTACAAACGGTGACTCTATGATCGCAGGTGATTATTTCGGAGTGAAGCTGTCCGAGAAGATCACACTTGGAAAGATCAAGATTGTCCAGGGTAATAATGATACACATGCAGATTATATGCAGAACTGTGATCTGGAGTGGTCGGTTGACGGTCAGAAATGGACAAAGATTGCAACATTTGAAAACAAACGCACGATAGAGATCGATGTATCTGACAAAGATATTCAGGCACAGTATGTTCGTATCAAGAATAATGCGACACAGAAAAACTGGTTTGCGATCAGAGAATTTGACGTTGACTCTAAAGTATGGTTTAACTCGAAAGTTTACACAAACGTAGACGCTTACAAAGAATACAGAGCAAATTTGTTGGATGAAAGCGCTGAAATCGAAGCTAAGAATGATATTACTTTAAAGAAAGATCAGTATATCGGCTTAAAATTAGACCGCATTCATGAGATTAAAGATATTCAGAAGAATCTTGAAAATGCAGACAAGCTTACCCTTGAAACATCTCTCAATGCATATGAGTGGACAACATATGATGCAAAGAAACCGGGAGATGCAAGATATATCAGACTGATCAACAAGACGAATGATGATGTGAAATTCAATTTGAAACAATTCGTTGTAAATACGGTAGAGTTCAAAGAAAAATCACTGCATTCAAAAAGCGGAAATTATACGATCACAGATCCTGAGAAAGCGTTCGACGGAAACAGAGCAACAGAGGCTGTTTATCAGACATCACAGAACGAAGGCGTTTGGTTCGTATACGATCTCGGACAGACAATCCACTTCGATAAGTTCAAAGCTGTCTGCGAGGATAGCGAGCATGACTATATCAGACATGGTAAATTCTCTGTATCTACAGACGGAGAGACATGGGAAGAAATCATGACTCTCGGTTCACAGGATGGACCAAATAACGGAGAAGCGAATGATACTGATGAGATCGGAGCGGTGCTTCCGAATCATGAAACTTCTTATAATACAAAAGAAGCAACAAACATTAACAAAGATGCACGTTACCTGAAATTCGAGGTAACAAGAACAAAAGTCGGTTCTGACAAGTGGGTTCGCTTCAGCGAGCTTGAGATCAATGACGGAGCGTATGTTCCGAGCGAAAACGATCCGACATATGAAAGCTCATGTCTCGATACACAAAACGGAAAATTCTCTTATATGTCAGATATGAATCTTGCGACATCATTTGTTCCGGCAGAAAAGAGCGGAAACCTTGTTTATCATGTATCAGAGAAGAATGACCGCAATAAGATTAAGATTGTCCAGAGAGCAGATTCGATTTCAAATGCAACTGTAAGTGTGAGAACATTAGCAGAAGCAGATACATGGAAACCTGTCGGAACACTGGGCAAGACAGTGAATGAGTTTGTTCTTCCGAATGAGACAGTGCTTCTTGATGTGAAAATTGAGTGGTCAGATGCTAAGGTCGGCATTATAGAGATGTTCCTTTCAAAAACAGATGCTCCGACACCGGAAGTAAAAGAATGGACAGTGACACTTGACGGAAAAGAAGTAAAAGTAAAAGACGGAGAAAAACTGACAAAACCGGCAGACCCGACAAAAGAAGGATATAAATTCCTCGGATGGTTTGTAGGAGATAAAGAGTTTAACTTCGATACACCGATCACAGAAGAACTGAACGGCATTAAGATCGAAGCTCGTTTTGAGAAAATCGACGAACCGACACCGGAAGAGAAATTTTGGACAGTGACGCTTGACGGAAACGAAGTGAAAGTAAAAGACGGAGAAAAACTGACAAAACCGGCAGATCCGACAAAAGAGGGATATAAATTCCTCGGATGGTTTGTAGGAGATAAGGAGTTTAACTTCGATACACCAATCACAGAAGAACTGAACGGTATTAAGATCGAAGCTCGTTTTGAGAAGATCGACACACCGACACCGGGTGAGAAAGAATGGACAGTGACACTTAACGGAAAAGAAGTCAAAGTAAAGACGGAGAAAACTGACAAACCGGCAGACCCGACAAAAGAGGGATACAAATTCCTCGGATGGTTTGTGGGAGATAAGAAGTTTGACTTCGATACACCAATCACAAAAGAACTGAACGGTATTAAGATTGAGGCTCGTTTTGAGAAAATAAAAGATGAGCCACAGCAGCCGAACAAAGGCGGAGCAGTTCAGACAGGTGATACAACAAACATAGCGCTGTGGATTGCATGTCTTGGTATAGCAGGCGCTGCAGTTGCTGTAACTCTTAGATCACGCAGAAAACGTTCTTAATGAAATGGTTGTTTTGATTGACGAACGGTGATCAGTTATAAAAAGTAAAATACAGATTTTTCTGCCGGCGGGATTTATCCTGCCGGCAGTTTTGCAGTGTGGATTAAAGATAAAACAATAGAATATGGAACGTAAGAAATGTTTTTAAAAAAAGCTATAAAAAATGAGCTTTAAAAAATCGTAAAAAACTGTAAAAAATTTTAGTAAAAAAATTTGACAGAATAAGAAAAAAAGACTTGCAATTATAAAAGTTATATGATAATATTAAAAGCGGTTCTGCTACAGAACTAGAAAACAATGGCCCCGTGGTCAAGCGGTTAAGACATCGCCCTTTCACGGCGGTAACACGGGTTCGATTCCCGTCGGGGTCATTTATCATTCGGACAACAGAAGTATTGTTGCGAAAAGAATGATAAAACTATGCATATTATTTTACTATGTGTAGTATATATATGAATAAGGCGCAGTAGCCAAGTGGTAAGGCGTGGGTCTGCAACACCCTGATTCACCGGTTCAAATCCGGTCTGCGCCTCTTGAGAGATCCCGAAAGACTAATGTTTTTCGGGATTCTTTTTTGCAAAAGGCGAGCGGCACAACTGTCTTGTCATTTGTAAACTCAAGTGTTATAATGAGCATCACGACAGAAACAAAGGCGTATGGATTTCATGCGGGAAAGGGTATACGAATGACGATTAGAGAAGAGATCGAACAGTTGAAGAAGGAAAAAAACGCGGTCATACTGGCGCATTATTATGTAAGACCGGAAGTTCAGGAAATTGCAGATTATATCGGCGATTCTTTTTACCTGAGCAAGGTGGCAGTAGAGTTGGAGGAGCAGACGATTGTGTTCTGCGGCGTTTCGTTTATGGGCGAAAGTGCGAAAGTGCTGAATCCTCAGAAGACGGTTCTTATGCCGGATGCAAAAGCGGACTGTGCGATGGCGCATATGGCAGATGAGGAGACGATCCGTGCGATGCGGAAGAAGTATGATGATCTTGCGGTTGTCTGCTATATTAATTCAACGGCAGAACTGAAAAGATTATCGGATGTATGCGTAACTTCGGCAAATGCGGTTCGGATTGTAAAGGCACTTCCTAACAAAAACATTTTCTTTATTCCGGATAGAAATCTGGCGCATTTTGTGGCGGAGCAGACGCCGGAGAAGAATTTTGTATACAACGAAGGATATTGTCCGATTCACGAGACGGTAAAAATAGAGGAATTAAAGCAGGCGAAAGCGGAGCATCCGGAAGCGGAAGTGCTGACGCATCCTGAATGTCCGAAGTCGCTTCTTGATCTTTCGGATTATATCGGAAGCACGTCCGGCATTATTGATCGTGTGGGAAAGAGCGACGCTGAGGAATTTATCATCTGCACGGAAAACGGTGTGAGATATGAGCTTGAAAAAAGATATCCGAATAAAAAGTTCTATTTTACAAAAACAGAACCGGTCTGTGAAGATATGAAAATGATCACTCTGGAAAAGATCGCTCATGTTTTGAGAACAGGTGAAAATGAAGTTCAGATGGACGAAGCTCTTCGTGCCGAATCAAAGAAACCGTTGGAAAAGATGCTTGATCTGGCAAAATAACAGGTGAAAATGAAAGATATAATTAAGGAATAGTAAGGTAAGATTAGGGGCGCTAAGGGAAGTGGATATGGAAAAAATAAAAGAAAAACAAGATCAGGTCGATGTGGTCATTGTCGGAACAGGAGTCGCAGGAGTTATTTGCGGCATTGAATCTGCCGCGTGAGTTTTAAAATTTAATGATGATTACCTAAAGACGGAGTCTGGAGAGCAGCGATTCTATTTTGGTCACAGGGCGGAATCTGCGTTTGTCGCGATGAAAGTGATTATGACAGTTATTTTGTAAGATACGATGCGTGCGGGCGATTATGAGAACCGAAAAGAATCGGTCGATATTATGATCCGCAGTTCGCAGGAGATCATCAGGGAACTGATCGGGTACGGCGTTGAATTTGAACGCAGGACAGAGCATAGTGATGATGTCATCGGTGACAGTGATATTTCTCGTACATATGAGTATACAAGAGAAGGGGCGCATTCAAGTCCGAGGATTTTATTTCATGAGGATATTACAGGAAAAGAAATTACGGGAAAACTTTTGGCGCGGGTGAAAGAGCTTGACAATGTAGAGATTTTTGAATATACGACAATGACGGATATTATAGAGGAAGGCGGAGTATGCAGAGGCGTTGTCATGCAGGAACAAGACGGAACGAGCCGGGCAGTTCGCTCAGCGTATACGATCGTTGCAAGCGGCGGAATCGGAGGATTGTACCGTCATTCCACAAATTTTCCGCATTTGACGGGAGATGCTCTTGAAATTGCGAAAAAACACGGAATCAGACTGGAACATACCGATTATGTTCAGATTCATCCGACAACGCTTTATTCTAAGAAGCCGGGGCGGAGATTTCTGATTTCGGAATCAGTGCGGGGAGAAGGAGCTGTTCTGCTTGATAAAGAGGGAAATCGTTTTGTAAATGAATTGCTTCCGCGGGATGTCGTTACAAAAGCGATTCGCGAACAGATGGAAAAAGACGGAACAGATCATGTGTGGCTGTCTATGGAGAATATAGGAACAGAGTCGATATTGAGTCATTTTCCGAATATATACAGACGTTGTAAAGAAGAAGGATACGATGTGACGAAAGAGCCGATTCCGGTTGTTCCGGCTCAGCATTATTTTATGGGAGGCATCTGGGTGGACAGCGATAGTCAGACTTCTATGGAACGGTTATTTGCGGCAGGAGAGACGAGCTGCAACGGAGTTCACGGAGCAAATCGTCTGGCAAGCAATTCTTTGCTGGAAAGCCTTGTGTTCGCAAAAAGGGCGGCGCAGAAGATCGGAAGAGAAAAAACGGATACCGCCGCAAAGCAGGCGGGAGAGAACGAAAAAGGAGTGGAAACGTGAATAAAATTACAATGAAATTACAGGCCGATCATTTGATCATGGAGGCATTAAAAGAAGATATTTCAAGTGAAGATGTCAGTACAAACGCAGTGATGAAAGAAGCTGTTCCGGGAGAGGTTGACCTGATCTGTAAAGAGGACGGGATTATTGCGGGACTGGACGTATTTTCAAGGGTGTTTGAACTTTTAGATGAAAATACGAAAACAGAGCTTTACTGTAAGGACGGAGATGAGGTAAAATCAGGACAGCTTATGGGAAAGGTGAAGGGCGATATCAGAGTGCTTCTTTCCGGCGAGCGTGTGGCTCTTAATTATCTGCAAAGAATGAGCGGGATCGCAACATATACACATTCTGTGGCAAAACTTCTGGAAGGTACGAAAACGAAACTTTTAGATACGAGGAAAACGACGCCGAATATGCGTGTTTTTGAGAAGTATGCAGTTACGACAGGCGGCGGATATAATCACAGATATAATCTGTCGGACGGAGTTTTGCTGAAGGATAATCACATCGGAGCGGCAGGAGGAGTTGCACAGGCTGTAAAAATGGCGAAGGAATATGCGCCGTTTGTCCGCAAGATTGAGATTGAAGTGGAAACTCTCGACATGGTAAAAGAGGCTGTAGAGGCAGGCGCAGATATTATCATGCTTGATAATATGACGACAGAAGAAATGCAGGAAGCAATCAGAATCATTGACGGAAGAGCTGAAACGGAATGTTCGGGAAATGTAACGAAAGAGAATATTGCACGTCTGACAGGTCTTGGCGTTGATTATATTTCAAGCGGAGCTTTAACACATTCTTCTCCGATACTTGACATTTCGATGAAAAACCTGCATCCTGTTAAGGAGGATGTCAGATGACAGGCTCTGACAGAAGAAAACAGATTGTAGATCAGATCAGAAACAGCACGACGCCTGTTGCGGGGAAAGTTTTGGCGGCGGCATATGACGTAAGCCGTCAGGTGATCGTGCAGGACATAGCGCTTATACGGGCAGCCGGATATGATATCATCTCTACGAACAGGGGATATATTATCAATGAGCCGGCAGCAGTAAGCCGTGTGTTCAAAGTGAAGCATACAGATGCGCAGGTTGAAGAAGAGCTGACAGAGATCATCGATCTGGGCGGGATCGTGCGCAATGTGATGGTCAACCACAGAGTTTACGGGCATATGGAAGCTGAGATCAACATTACATCCCGCAGAAAAGTGACGGAATTTATGGATGATATTCAGAACGGAAAGTCGAGTCCGCTGAAAAATATTACTTCGGATTATCATTACCATAAAGTAGAAGCTGACAGTGAAGAGACATTGGATCTGATTGAGGATATGTTGAGAAATAAGGGATTTCTTGTGGAGGATCGCGGTTAGATCATTGAAAGCGAATACGGGCAGAGGTTGGAAGATGAAAGAAATTTTTGAGTTGCTGAAACAAGTTTTAAACAGAGAATTTATCCGTGCGGTGCTCAGCAATCCGAGGACGAAGGACGGCGTCGTGAAAGCGAAAGTCCGTCCTCTTGAGAAAAACGGCGATTTCATGTTTCAGGTAGAAAAGTTTACGAAGACGCAGGCGTTTCATGAAAACATAAACTGCAAAGATGCAGCGGAAATACTGGCAGGTCATATGGAAAATTTCCGGCAGATGCAGATCGAGACTGTTCAGG
>ENA-OQKC01000912-OQKC01000912.1-human-gut-metagenome-genome-assembly--contig:-NODE-912-length-11198-cov-2.873453_pt1 | contig 11198 bp, 9 predicted proteins | sample MGYA00242774_ERZ504790 | MGnify/ENA primary metagenome ERZ504790 (study PRJEB26092, sample SAMD00036419) | human gut metagenome | host: Homo sapiens | study: EMG produced TPA metagenomics assembly of...
AAGTGCGGAGTATGGCGCAGCAGGCTACGGATGCAGCTTATGCGTTCTATCATCGTCCTCAATATGATTACCCGGATCAAGGAGCTTATTTGGACTATGGTCGCAAGGATATTTATCAACATAATTAGTGCTGGATGGCTGGGGACTATGGGGTATCAAGGTGCACTTGTTCTTGAGGATATAGAAAGTGAGGACTATAATACTTATCTTCCTTACAGAAAGACTGGTACAAGAGCCAGAAAATGCTCGGTATGATGCTGTACATCGACGCATTCGCAGATAACATCAGCGGCCTTGAGAAAAAACTGGATTATTTAAAAGAGTGCAACGTCAACTACCTGCATCTGATGCCGTTCCTTGCAACGCCGAAGGGAAAAAGCGACGGCGGCTATGCGGTTGCCGATTACCGCACGGTACAGCCGTCCCTTGGAACGATGGAAGATCTGGCTGCCCTCTCTGAAAAATGCCATGACCAGGGCATGAGCCTTTGTATGGATTTCGTTATGAACCACACTTCCGAGGATCATGAATGGGCAAAACGTGCACTTGCCGGTGAAAAAGAGTACCAGGACCGTTACTTTTTCTTCGACAACTACGATATTCCGTCCGAATATGAAAAGACCTGTCCGCAGGTATTCCCGACAACGGCACCGGGCAACTTTACCTGGAGAGAGGACTGCCATAAATTTGTCATGACGACGTTCTATCCATACCAGTGGGATCTGAACTATGCGAACCCGGTTGTCTTTAACGAGATGGTAAACAATATGCTCTATCTCGTCAACCAGGGAATCGATATCGTCCGCATCGATGCCGTTCCATACATCTGGAAACAGCTCGGCACCACCTGCCGTAACCTGCCGCAGGTACATACCATTGTCCGCATGATGCGTATGATCACCGAGATCGTCTGCCCGGGCGTTCTGCTGCTCGGCGAGGTTGTCATGGAGCCGGAAAAGGTTGTTCCGTACTTCGGAACTCTGGAAAAACCGGAGTGCCATATGCTGTACAACGTAACGACGATGGCATCCACCTGGCACACCATTGCAACGGCAGATACCCGCCTGCTGAAACATCAGATGGATATTGTGACGAGACTGCCGAAGGACTATGTCTTCCTGAACTATCTGAGATGCCACGATGATATCGGCTGGGGCCTCGATTACGAATGGCTGAAACAGTTCGGCATCGCCGAGGCACCGCATAAAAAATATCTGAATGATTACTTCCGCGGCTATGTGGAGGGAAGCGATGCAAGAGGAGAGCTCTACAACGACGATCCTGTTCTGCAGGATGCGCGTCTCTGCGGAACGACGGCTTCTCTCTGCGGTCTTGAGGCGGCAGGCTTTGAGCAGAATGAAGAGAAGATGGCACAGGCCATCCAGAGAATCGAAATGCTGAATGCATACCTCTTCATCCAGTCCGGTATTCCGGTCATCTACAGCGGTGACGAGATCGGCCAGGTCAACGATTACTCCTACAAGGAGAGCGAGGACTACGACCGCAGATCCGACAGCCGTTATATTCACCGCGGCCACTTCCGCTGGGATCTGGAACCGGAGAAGGATAAAAAAGGAACGGTACAGAATCGGATTTTTGCTTCGATGAAGAAGATGGAAGAGCTCAAATTCAAATATCGTCCGTTCGATGGGGAGGCGGATGTCTGGACCGAGGAAACGTACGATACCGCACTTCTCTGCGTCTGCAGAAAATCCGGCAATGAGATGGTGACGGGAATCTTCAACTTCAGCAACGAGGACCGTACCGCATGGATCGATATGGGAGAGTTCACCTGGAAGGATCTGTTTACCGGCGAAAAACGCGTTCTGCGCGGTGTTCCGGTTCCAGCCCGCGGTTACGCATGGTATTACCGCAAATGGGATTGAAATCCCTTGCGAAGGAAAGAAAAGTATGATATGCTTTGTAGGCTATCCTGCAATACAAGATGTGTGCAATAATGGGATAGATTCACGAAAACAAAGAAAAGGCGGTTTTGCCAGATGATAAAAACAATCCGCGGTTTTATGAAGCGCCTGAATGAGGACCATGTCGGTGCTTATGCAGCGCAGAGCGCGTATTTCATTCTTCTTTCCTTTATTCCGTTTGTTCTTCTGGTTGTTACGCTTGTAAAATATACGCCGCTGACACGCGACGATGTTTACAGCGTTCTGATCAATATGCTGCCCACGGAGTTCCAGAGCTACGTGGGCGGTATTGTAAATGAGATCTTTTATCAGTCCGTTGCCTATATGCCGATTACGATCATCACAACGCTGTGGTCGGCGGGAAAGGGCATTGCGGCGCTGACAAACGGGCTGAACAGCATTTATCACGTAACAGAGACACGTAATTACATCATCAACCGGCTGCGGGGCATGGCATATACCTTGATATTTGCCGCTGCATTCCTCACCAGTCTGGTGCTTCTGGTCTTCGGAACCCGCATTCAGAATAAGCTGACGGAACATCTGCCGATGGTGGCGCGCGTGACATCCTCTATCATGGGCATGCGTACCCTGATTACGACAGGCGTGCTGGCGGTTCTGTTCCTGGTGCTGTATAAATGCATTCCGAACCGGAAGGCAAGCTTTAAGAGCCAGTGCCCGGGCGCACTGATCTCATCCCTTGCCTGGTCTATTTTTTCCCTTGCATTTTCCATGTACCTCGACATCGCGCTTGCGGCGTCCAATATGTACGGCAGTCTGACGATGATCGTGTTTATCATGATCTGGATGTATTTCTGCATGTGGATCCTTCTGATCGGCGCGGAGATCAACGCGTATTTTGAGGATAAACTGCGGAAACTGCAGAACGCGGCGATTGAGCATTTTATGGAAAATAAAGAGACAAATAAAGAAGCGGGAAAATAATGGCTTGACATCCGGGGGTCAAGACGGTACAATAAACATGGTTTATGAAAGTTTTAGAAATAATCTAACAGGAAAAATGCTGTGAAGATGTTCAGAGAAATATTTTTCCGCCAGAGAGAGGGAGTCATCGGCTGCAAGCTCCTTCAGGTTCAGGAATATTTCAAATTTCGCATTGGAGCAGATGTCCGGAACGCATAGCAGGATACTGGAAATGCAAGTAGGGACAGACGTTTGGTGTACGTTACAGCACCGGTTATGAGTGTCTGCAGGAAGTATCTGCAGAAATCAGGGTGGTACCGCGAAATTTCAGATCTCGTCCCTTTGTGGGGCGGGGTCTTTTTTTGTGAGCAACGAGCTAGGCAGCCATGCTTGCATGGATATCTGGCGACTGCCACGAAAATCAGATGCTCCGCTGTTTGCAGCGGGGTATCTGATTGTTTTTCACATTTACCATCAAACAAGCAAGAAAAAGAAAGTAGGAGAGTCAAATGCAGGAAAAAAGTGTATTAACCGGCCATCTGTCTGAATTAAAACAGAAGATTGAAAATGGACTGGAAGAGCTGAAAAGCTCCAAAGAACTGTATGAATTTAAGAGCGAGTATCTGGAAGGAAAGAAAAGTAAGATCAGCGGGTTGATGAAAGAAATGAAAAACATTGCCCCGGAAGAGCGCGCAAACTACGGTAAATCCGTCAATGAGTTAAAAGAGTGGGCGCTTGGCCGCTTCCAGAAAGTGGAAGAGGAGATGAAAGAGCGCGAGCTGCAGAAGAAATATGAGTCCGAGAAAATCGACCTGACCCTTCCGGCAGAAGAGACAGCGATCGGAAACCTTCATCCGGTTACCCTGATCCGCAAACAGCTCATCGACATCTTTGCAGGCATGGGCTTTGAGGTATACGAGGGAAGAGAAATCGAGACCGATTACTACAACTTTACTGCACTGAATACACCACAGGATCACCCGGCAAGAGATATGCAGGATACCTTCTATCTCTCCCCGGAATTCCTGCTTCGTACCCAGACATCGGCAGGCCAGATTCATGTCATGGAAAACAAAAAGCCGCCGATCAAGATCCTTTCCCCGGGACGTGTTTTTCGGTCTGATGACGACGCAACCCATTCTCCGATGTTCCATCAGATGGAGGGACTCGTTGTCGACAAAAACATCACCCTCTGCGACCTGAAAGGAATGCTCGACGTACTCGTACAGAAGATCTACGGCGAGGGAACCACAACCCGTCTCCGTCCGTCTTACTTCCCGTTCACGGAGCCGTCCGTTGAGGTAGACTGTAGCTGCTTCGCCTGCGGCGGAAAAGGATGCAGCCTCTGCAAGGGAACCGGCTGGATCGAGGTCCTTGGAGCAGGTATCGTAAACAAACGCGTGCTGGAAAACTGCGGCATTGATTCAGAAGAGTACAGCGGCTTCGCTTTTGGCATCGGCCTGGAGCGTATCGCCATGCTGAAATACGGAATCAACAACATCAAACTGTTATTCGGTTCCGATCTGCGGGTTTTAAATCAGATTAACGAGAAATAAAGACGAAACAGTTTGAATTTGGAGGTTTAATATGTTAGTACCGTTAAGTTGGCTGAAAGAATATGTAGATATCGATGTTACCCCGGAAGAACTGGAGAAAAAACTGTTCGACGGCGGTTTTGAAGTAGAAGAGCGTTATCAGGTGGGAAAAGACATCAGCAATGTTGTTGTCGGTCTGGTGGAGGGCTGCGAGCCGATCCCGGAGACCCATCTTCATGTGTGCCAGGTAAATGCAGGAGAACACGGCACCATGCAGATCTGCTGCGGCGCAGACAACGTGCGCACCGGCGGAAAATTCCCGGTTGCCCTTCCTGGCGCTTCTGTTTATGCAACAGCAAAAGATCATAAGACCATCGAGGGTGTTATGACCATCAAAAAAGGAAAATTAAGAGGATATGAGTCCTGCGGAATGCTCTGCTCCGGCGTGGAGCTCGGCCTTACCGAGGATCTGTACCCGGGCGCAGGCTACAACGGACTGCTTGTTCTGCCGGAAGATGCCGAGCTTGGCGCAGATGTCAAAGAGCTGACAGGTCTTGACGACTGGATCTTTGATATCTCCCTGACTGCAAACAGACCGGACTGCCAGAGTATCCTCGGTATCGCAAGAGAAGTATCGGCGATGCTGGAAAAACCTTTAAAAATGCCGGCAACCGATTACACCGAGACGGATGTGGAAAAAGAAGGCTTCTCTGTCCGCGTGGAAGCTCCGGAACTCTGCCCGCGTTACAGCGCTCATTACGTATATGATGTAAAAATCGGAGAGTCCCCGGCATGGATGAAACGCCGTCTGGCACTCGTCGGCATGTCCGCAATCTCCAACGTGGTTGATATCACAAACTACGTCTTAAAAGAGATCGGTCAGCCGATGCATGCCTTTGACTGCTCTTATCTGGAAGGCAATGAAATCTGTGTCAGAAGAGCAAAAGAAAATGAAAAGATCGTGACCCTCGATGAGCAGGAATACACAATGAATGAGAACAACCTCGTGATCTGCGACGGCGTAAAACCGGTTGCACTTGCCGGTGTCATGGGAGGCTTAAACTCCGAGATCCGCGACACGACAGAGGCTGTTATGTTTGAGTCCGCAAAATTCGCACGCGACAACGTCAGAAAGACAGCCCGTGCGCTTGGAAAAGCGACGGATGCCAGTGCAAGATATGAGAAAGGCGTGGACGAGTATTCAACCGTACTTGGTATGAAACGTGCCCTGCATCTGATGGAAGAGCTTGGCTGCGGTAAAGTTCCCGTACCCATTTCGATGTGAACACCGGAAACTCCATCGATCCGACTCCGATGACTGTCAGTGTCAGCAAAGTAAACGGCGTACTCGGTATCGAAGTTCCGGAAGCAGAGATTCTCCGCATTATGAAAAACCTGAACTTTGCACCGGAAATCAACGGCGATGAGCTGACCATCCAGGTTCCGGCTTACCGTGAGGATATGCTGCCGGAGGGAGAGAACGATGTCGAGCGCTATCCGGACGTGGCAGAGGAAGTCATCCGTATGTACGGCTACGATCACGTAACTGATACCTTCCTTTCCGCTGCACAGGTAACGATGGGCGGCTACAATGAAGAGCAGAAAGGCGAGCTGGCACTGAAGAATACCTTATGCACCATGGGTATCTACGAGTGCATGCATTACTCCTTCTTCTCCCCTGCAGATCTGGATCTTTTGAAACTGCCGGCAGATGCAAAAGAGAGAAATGCCATCGAGATCATCAACCCGATCAACCAGGATCTGTCCCTGATGCGTACCACACTGGCAGCTTCCATGCTGAATGCCATTTCCAGAAATGAGAAACAGGGCACCCTTGAAGGAAGACTGTTCGAGGTAGCAGGCATCTACATTCCGGAGTCCCTGCCGCTGACATCCTACCCGGATGAGAGAAAAGTTCTCTGCGTCGGAACCTTCGGAAACAACGAGAGCTTCTTCACGATGAAGGGCATCGCCAACACCATCGCCGAGAGTATGGACATTGAGTTCACCTACGAGCCGGTTCAGAAATCCTTCCTGCACCCGTATCAGGCAGTGAAAGTACTCTGCGAGGGTACAGAAATCGGATACTTCGGAAAAGCAGCATACGATATCCAGAACGAGCTGAGCATGCGTACTTCCGCTTACATCATGGAGCTTGACTTAAAAGAGCTCTCCAGATGGTACGGCAAAAAACGCACCTTCCAGCCGATCTCCAAATTCCAGGAGGAGAAACGTGACCTGGCATTTGTCATGGACAAAAACATCAGCTGCGGCGATGTAGAGAACTGCATCCGCGAAGCAAACAAATACGTAAAAGAGATCCGTTTGTTCGATGTTTACGAGGGCGGCCAGATTCCGGAAGGCAAGAAGAGCATGGCGTTCACCGTCACCTTTGCACCGAAGGAAGAAGCATTTGACTTCGAAAAAGTACAGAAATTTGTCGAGAAGATCTGCAAGAAACTGCAGAATGAGTTCAACATCGAACTGAGAGGCTGATTTTTATGAAACTTTATATCATGCGCCACGGTGAAACCGCGTGGAACGTAGAAGGCAGACTGCAGGGCCAGTCGGACACCGAGCTGAATGAGAACGGTGTCCGTCTGGCGAAAGTGACGGCGGAGGGACTGAAAAATATCCCGTTTGACCTTGGAATTTCCAGTCCACTGCGCCGCGCAAAGCACACGGCAGAGCTCGTCCTTGCGGGCAGAAATGTGCCGCTTACGACCGACGACCGCCTGATGGAGCTTTCCTTTGGCTCCTGGGAAGGGCTTGGATGCCGGGCAAACAATTTTGAGATTCCGTCTGAACACTTCAACGATTTTTACAGAGATCCGTTCCACTTCCGCCCGGCGGGAGACGGAGAGACGATCCAGGAGGTCTGCGACCGGGCGGAAGCGTTCTATCATGAGCTGACTGCAAAACCGGAGCTCCAGGACAAGACGATCCTGATCGCCACCCACGGCTGCTGCATGCGCGCGCTGCTGCGCAATGTCTATGAAGACAAGAACGACTTCTGGCACGGCGGCGTGCCGTACAACTGTGCGGTCAGCATCATCGAAGTACAGAACGGTGTTTCCACGCTGCTTGCGGATAATAAAATCTATTATGATCCGTCGGACTGCGTAAACTTTTATAAAGAAGTAAAATAAAAAATGATATTCAGAGGCAGACATAAAAGGAAAGTATTTCCCTTTGTGCCTGCCTCTTTAAATCGCGTTTGCCGTCTGACAGAAAGTGTGATACTATAGAAATAACGGATTTTAACACCAGTAGACAAGAAGTCCCCCGCTTCTAAAGCGGTGGGATGAATTGTTAAAAGAAACATAACGGCAGTGGCGGGCGGAGAGAAATCGGTATCCTCCACTGACATGAGGCAAGTCACAGTCGAACTATTTTCGACATGTCAGACTCCGTGAAATACCGACTGTGAGTTGAAACAATGAAAGCGAAAAAGGAGGAACATAAGTATGTCCATGGTAACACTGGGAAGCACAGGAATCTGTGTAAACAAGAACGGCTTCGGCGCGTTGCCGGTACAGCGCGTCACGAAAGAAGACGCTGTTTATCTGCTGCGCAAAGCGTATGACGGAGGCATCCGCTTTTTTGATACCGCGCGTGCCTACAGCGACAGCGAGGAAAAATTAGGCGCAGCGTTTGAGGGAATGCGTGAGAAGGTCTTTATCTCTACGAAGACGATGGCAAAGGATGTGGAGGGCTTCTGGAAGGATCTGGAGACAAGCCTTTCCCTTTTGAAGACGGATTACATCGATATCTATCAGTTCCACAATCCGTCCTTCTGTCCTAAGCCGGGAGATGGAACCGGCCTGTATGAGGCGATGCTGGAAGCAAAAGCACAGGGAAAAATCCGCCACATCGGTATCACGAACCACCGCATGAGCGTGGCAGAGGAGATCATCGAGTCCGGTCTTTACGAGACGCTGCAGTTCCCGTTCTGCTATCTGGCAACGGACCGTGAGAAAGCACTGGTACAGGGATGCAAAGAGAAAAATATCGGCTTTATCGCAATGAAAGCGCTTTCGGGCGGGCTGATCACAAACTCCGCGGCTGCATATGCTTTTGAAGACCAGTACGACAACGTGCTTCCGATCTGGGGCGTCCAGAGAGAAAAAGAGCTGGACGAGTTCTTAAGCTACATTGCCTGTCCGCCTGCCATGACGGATGAAATCAAGACGATCATCGAGAAAGACCAGAAAGAGCTCTCCGGCAACTTCTGCCGCGGCTGCGGTTACTGTATGCCATGTCCGGCAGGCATTGAGATTAACACCTGCGCGCGCATGAGCCTGCTTCTGCGCCGTTCCCCGTCCGCCAACCAGCTCACCGAGCGCGGCCAGGCGATGATGAAGAAAATCGAAGGTTGTCTCCACTGCGGCGCCTGCATGAAGAAATGTCCCTACGGTCTGAATACGCCGAAGCTTCTCGAAGAGAACTACGAAGATTATAAAAATGTACTGGCAGGAAAAACACTGGTATGAGTAATCTGATCTTCAGCCTGAACGCGACGATGCCGATCTTCCTGACAATGATTTTGGGACTTTTCTTTCGAAAGGTTGGTATTCTGGACGAATCGTTCACAAGCAAAATGAACAAATTTGTGTTTAAAATCGCACTCCCGGTGCTGCTGTTCCAGGACCTGTCGGATTCTGATTTCTCCGCTGTGTGGGATATCAAATTCGTTCTGTTCTGCTTCTTTGCAACACTGCTCTCAATTCTTGCGGTATGGGGACTTTCCCATCTCTTAAAAGAGAGAAGTGCAAGAGGCGAATTTATCCAGGCGGCGTACCGGAGCAGTGCGGCGATCCTTGGTATTGCCTTTATCCAGAATATCTACGGAAATTCCGGCATGGCGCCGCTGATGATCATCAGCAGTGTGCCGCTGTATAATATCATGGCGGTTGTCGTTCTTGCGGTATTCGGTCCGGAACGGGAGGAGATCACGGCAGATTTTTGTGAAAAAGACGGCGAAAAATATCGTGACAAACCCGATTATCCTCGGGATCGCTGCAGGACTTCTCTGGTCGGTGCTTCGCATTCCAAAGCCGGTGATTCTGCAGAAAACGGTGCAGAATATTGCGGTACTTGCAACGCCGCTCGGCCTGATTGCGATGGGTGCGTCGTTTGAGGCAAAGAGCGCGGCAAAGAATATCCGGCCGTCGATTGCTGCAGCTGCGATTAAGCTGGTCGGTCTTGCAGCTGTCTTTCTGCCGATCGCCGTGATACTTGGCTTCCGTCAGGAAAAATTGGTGGCAATCCTTGTGATGCTGGGTTCCGCAACGACGGTGAGCAGTTTTATCATGGCGAAAAATATGGGTCATGAGGGAAGTCTGACGGCAAACACCGTTATGCTCACAACGTGCGGCAGTGCCTTTACGCTGACGTTCTGGCTGTATCTGATGAAAACGCTGGCGTTTATCTAACCGGATTGCGAATATCCGCTTTGATTTTCAGTACACCAAAAGCGTGTCCGGGATTTTGTCCGGGCACGCTTTTATCAATCATAAAAATCAGAAAAAGAGGGAAAAGAATGGACTTCAAAAAATGCGGTCAAAGCATTACAGATTGGAAAAAAGGAAGGAAAAAAATTCCGCCTTTCTACGGAATTTGGGAAAAATCCGGAAGAAGAGCTCCCGTTTCCGGAATATCCGCGTCCGCAGATGCGCCGGGAAAACTGGACAAATCTGAACGGATGGTGGGAGTATGCGTTCACGGAAACGCAGAAAATGCCAAAACAGCGGGACGGAAAAATTCTCGTTCCGTTTTCCCCGGAGTGCGATGCGTCCGGCGTGAAGCGGCAGCTGCTTCCAAAAGAATATCTGTGGTACTTCCGCACGATTCAGCTTCCCAAAATTCCTGCCGGAAAACGGCTGCTGCTGCAGTTCGGCGCCGTGGATCAGGATGCGGTAATTTACTGCAACGGAAAGCGTGCCGGAGGCCATCTCGGCGGGTATCTTTCTTTTTCAGTGGATCTTACGCCGTATCTCAAAACGGGAGAGAACGAGCTTGCCGTCAAGGTGCGCGATGAGACGGACACGGACTGGAAGGGCCGCGGAAAGCAGAGCCTTACCCCGGGCGGCATGTTTTACACCGCGCAGAGCGGCATCTGGCAGAGCGTCTGGATGGAATGGGTGCCGGAGACGTATCTGGAACGCATCGTGATCACGCCGGAATATGATACGGCGAGCGTAAAAGTACGGGTTTTCCTCAACGGACCGGATGCGGGACTGACGAAAAAAATTACGGTGCGGGAGAGCGAAGCGCCGGATGCGAAGGTGATCTGCGTCCGGGAGACGAGAGAAAACGAGGCGGAGCTGATTCTCGGTAATTTTGCAGGCTGGAGCCCGGAACATCCGCATCTCTATGGGGTTTCCATTGAAGCGGGAGAAGACCGCATCGAGAGTTATTTCGGCATGCGCAAATTCGGCATTGGAAAAGATGAGAAAGGAATCACGCGTCTTCTCTTAAACGGAAAGCCGTATTTCCAGAACGGTGTCCTCGACCAGGGTTATTGGCCGGAAAGCTTCTACACGCCGCCGTCCGATGAGGCGATGGTTTATGACATTAAGACGGCCAAACGCCTCGGTTTCAATATGATCCGGAAACACCTGAAAGTTGAGTGCGCAAGATGGTATTCCCACTGCGACCATATCGGTATGCTGGTGTGGCAGGATATGATCAACGGCGGCGGCCGGTCGATTCAGACGTTCCTTTTGTACCCTTCCGACCGTACTGCCGTTTGTGACAACGGAATTCAGGGATAACTGTTATCCGCTCTTTTCGCGGACCTCAAAAACGGGAA
>ENA-OQKC01000915-OQKC01000915.1-human-gut-metagenome-genome-assembly--contig:-NODE-915-length-11177-cov-2.104072_pt1 | contig 11177 bp, 13 predicted proteins | sample MGYA00242774_ERZ504790 | MGnify/ENA primary metagenome ERZ504790 (study PRJEB26092, sample SAMD00036419) | human gut metagenome | host: Homo sapiens | study: EMG produced TPA metagenomics assembly of...
GCTGTTCGCCCATTAAAGCGGTACGCGAGCTGGGTTCAGAACGTCGTGAGACAGTTCGGTCCCTATCCGGCGTGGGCGTAGGATATTTGAGAGGAGCTGTCCTTAGTACGAGAGGACCGGGATGGACCGGCCGCTGGTGGATCTGTTGCGTCACCAGGCGCATGGCAGAGTAGCCAAGCCGGGAAGGGATAAACGCTGAAGGCATCTAAGCGTGAAGCCCCCCTCAAGATGAGATATCCCATGCGAAAGCAGTAAGACCCCTTGAAGACGACGAGGTAGATAGGGCAGAGGTGGAAGTGTGGCAACACATGGAGCTGACTGTTACTAATAGGTCGAGGGCATAACCAAAGAAGGTGGATAGGAAAGCAGGATGGAATGTGGACTTATATGTGGTTTTGAAGGTACAGAGTCTTAGAAATTTGGCCCGGTGGCTCAGTTGGTTAGAGCGCCGCCCTGTCACGGCGGAGGTCGTGGGTTCGAGTCCCATCCGGGTCGTTTTGGGATCTTAGCTCAGCTGGGAGAGCATCTGCCTTACAAGCAGAGGGTCATAGGTTCGAGCCCTATAGGTCCCATTGCCAATCGGCATTTGCCTGCGTGGCTTAATCAAATATATGCCAACGTGGCTCAATTGGCAGAGCAGCTGATTTGTAATCAGCAGGTTATCGGTTCGAGTCCGATCGTTGGCTCTACCAGTTTTATTGGTATTATGGATGGATTCCCGAGTGGCCAAAGGGGGCAGACTGTAAATCTGTTAGCAACGCTTTCGGTGGTTCGAATCCACCTCCATCCACTTGCATATTTTCTGAGAAATGTGCTATAATATATTATAACTTTATAATGACGCGGGGTGGAGCAGTCTGGAAGCTCGTCGGCTCATAACCCGAAGGTCGTAGGTTCAAATCCTGCCCCCGCAATTTTTTTTGCCTTTTTTATTTTAGAGGATAAGCCCAGATAGCTCAGTTGGTAGAGCAGAGGACTGAAAATCCTCGTGTCGCTGGTTCGATTCCGGCTTTGGGCATTTATTGGTATTATGGAGCATTAGCTCAGTCGGTAGAGCACTTGACTTTTAATCAAGTTGTCCGGGGTTCGAATCCCCGATGCTTCACGCTCTATGACCTCATATGAGTCGTATGATTCATATGAGGTCTTTTTCATAGATTTTTCTGATTGATTTCAGAACAGACGGCTGATTAGTTACAAATTTTGGCGAAAAAACTCAAATAAATTTGACAAGGCAACTTTCTGACGATAAACTGGGATTAGGGAAAGAAGGAGAGAGGATATGAGGAGAATCTACAGAAAGATGAGGGTTGCACTTCTGAGTTTCTGCGTTTTGACTGCGGTTCTGTCAACAGGGTGTTCTGCAGAGGAAACAGGGCAGAGCGAGATTTCAGAGGAAGTCTACCAGTTGGGGAATCAGGAAATACAGATTGATTTGTCAGATAGGTTCGAGTGTACGAAGCAGAGTGCCAGTGAGATTGTTCTGGATGGAAAAGTGGGAGAAATCAAGATGGAATATTTGGGGGAAGGGATTTCTTCAGAAAGTTTTCCAAAATCAGAGCAGGAATGTGCGGCGCTTTATGAAGATGTTATTGGCGGCACATCCTATCAGATCGAAGAATTTCAGTCCTATGATAATGAGGGACTTTACTATGCGACAATCCGTTATGATCTTGAGAATGAGATCCGCTACTTGATCGCTTCCGGTAAATTCGGGGCAGATTACGGATGCCAGATTTTTGCTGTTTTAAATACGGGAAACAGAGAGACGGCGGAAGAAATACAGAATGCTATTTACAATGTAAAGGTATTCTCAGAATAGAGTGTGGGAGAAATCCAAGACAAGGAATAAAACAGAGATAAGACACAAGAATGGCTGCCCTTACTAAGGGGCAGCATTTTTTAACAATGGTGACGAGCTAAAGCCCGATTTGTCAGTAATATTGGTGCTCGTTTACAATTCCGGAATGTGTCTGGGCATTTTCCGGTAAATGCAGGAGGTTCGTATGACACTATATGAAAAATTAAGCGGTTATGCACAATCAGATTACTACGGCTTTCATATGCCGGGACACAAGAGAAATAAAATGATTATGGAAGAGGAGTTTCCATTTCATATAGATATTACAGAAATTGAGGGATTTGATGATCTACATCATTGCGAAGGAATACTTATGGAAGCGCAGCAGAGGGCGGCAGCCGTCTATGGTACGGAAGAGACAAGATTTCTTATCAATGGAAGCACTGTAGGGATTCTGAGCGCTCTGGCGGGATGCACTAGAAGAGGAGATGAAGTTCTGATTGCCAGGAACTGTCATAAATCTGTCTACCATGCTGCTGAAATGTTTGGACTCAAGCCGGTCTACATTTACCCAAGGAAAGAAGACGGAGATTCGGTGCTAAGTGTTCAGATCAGAGCGGGGGATGTAGAGGAGATGATCACGGAACACCCGGGAATCCGGGCGGTTATGATAGTTTCTCCGTCCTATGACGGAGTAGTCTCGGACATCCGGGCGATTGCTGAGATAGCGCACCACCATGAGATTCCGTTGATTGTGGACGAGGCTCATGGAGCACATTTCGGATTTGACGACTATTTTCCGGAAAATGCGAATAGACTAGGAGCAGATATTGTTATACACAGTGTACACAAGACACTTCCGGCGCTGACACAGACCGCTCTTCTTCATATGAACGGAACACTGGCGGATCGGAAGCGGGTGAGACACTACCTTCACATGTTACAGTCAAGCAGTCCTTCTTATGTTTTGATGGCAGGCATTGACGCTTGTGTTCATCTTCTGGAGACAAGGGCGCAGGAAATTTTTACGCAGTATGTGGACAATCTGGGGCTGCTCAGAAAAAGTCTTAAAAGGATGGAACATTTGCGCCTATGTGAGCCAAAGCAAATACGAAGTTATGACAGATCGAAGATTGTGATTGCCACAGATGGGACGAGTCTGTCAAGTAGAGAACTTTCCAGAAGACTGCTTACGGATTATCATTTGCAGATGGAAATGACGTCGGGAAGCTACGTCTTGGCGATGACGTCCGTGGCAGATACCAAGGAGGGATTTCAGAGATTGGAAAAAGCCCTTCTGGAGATTGACAAACAGATTGAAACCTGTCAGGATAGTAAAAAGATTCAGACGCAGCTTCCGCCAGTGGAGCAAAATTATCTTCCATGCGAGATGGGGGACATTCCTGAAGAACAGAAGAAAAGTGTAAGTTTTGAGGACTGTGCGGGCCTGGTTGCTCTGGAATATGCATATCTTTATCCTCCGGGGAGCCCGATACTTGTTCCGGGTGAGCGGATCTCAATGGAGGCGGCTCGGATTCTTTGTCAATATCGTGATATGGGCTTCTCTATTGAAGGGACGATTGAGGAAAACAGAATAGGAGTGTGGATAAATGGGTAAGATTTTCTATTTGATGGGGAAAAGTTCATCGGGAAAAGATACCATATTTAAAGAACTGAAGAAAAGGATGACATTTCTTCATACAGTTACGATTTATACGACGAGACCCATGCGGGAGCGGGAAAGGGATGGAGAAGAGTACTTTTTTGTGGGGGAGGAAACGCTTGAGAATTTTCAGAGGGCGGGCAGAGTGATTGAGCTTAGGGAGTATGATACTGTACACGGAATCTGGAAATATTTTACGGCGGATGACGGAAGAATCCGCTTAAACGAAGAGGATTACCTGATGATCGGTACGCTGGAGTCTTATGAAAAGCTGTGTGGATATTTTGGACAGAAACGGATTGTACCTATTTATGTGGAGGTAGAGGATGGAGAGCGGCTGTCTCGGGCACTTATGAGGGAGCGGCTTCAGGAGGAACCAAAGTATGCGGAAATGTGCAGAAGATTTCTGGCAGATACAATAGATTTCAGCGAAGTGAATCTAAAACGATTTGGGATAGACAGACGTTTTCAAAATGTGGTGCTGGAAGAGTGCATTCAAGAAATAATGCTATATATTCAGAATTATTTGTGATATAATTATATTGGATTAGATTTACCAGAATCGGGGATTGACATAGAATAAAGAAGGTGAAAATAATGACGGGATTTAAAGATGTTGTTGGACGTAAGGATTTAGTATCCTATATTCAGAAAGCCGTTACTCAGAAACAGATTTCTCACGCCTATATTTTAAATGGGGAGCGCGGATCCGGGAAAAAGATGTTTGCACAATTATTTGCGATGACGCTTCAGTGCGAACGCGGAGGGGCGGAGCCTTGTAATGAATGTCATTCCTGCCGTCAGGCGCTTTCTGGCAATCATCCGGATATCATCCGGGTGGTGCATGAGAAGACGAATACAATCAGCGTAGAAGAGGTGCGTGTGCAGATCAATAATGATATTATGATCCGGCCGTACAATGGAAAATATAAGATCTACATTGTACCGGATGCGGACATGATGACGGTACAGGCACAGAATGCATTGCTCAAGACGATTGAGGAACCGCCGGAGTATGCGGTGATTTTTCTTCTTACGGAAAATGCAGAAAGTCTTTTGCCTACGATTTTGTCCAGATGTGTAATGCTAAAGATCAAAAATGTAAAAGATGCGCTCATAAAGAAGTATCTGATGGAGCAGATGCAGATACCGGATTACAAAGCGGATGTCTGCACCGCCTTTGCCCAGGGTAATATGGGAAGGGCAATTATGCTGGCTACATCGGAGCATTTTAATGAGATCAAGGAAGAGACGCTCCAGATGATGAAGTATATCAAGGACATGGAGCTTCCGGAGCTTTTAAAGGCGCTCAAGAGTCTTTCCTCTTATAAAGTGGAAGTGGATGATATTCTGGACCTGATCAGTGTATGGTACCGGGACGTTTTGCTTTATAAGGCAACGAAGGATATCAATGGCGTGATTTTCTCGGATCAGATGAAATATATCAAAGAAAGTGCCAATACAAGCTCTTACGAGGGGATCGAGACAATCCTTAAGGCACTGGAAAAGGCGAAGACAAGGCTGAAAGCAAATGTCAACTTTGAGCTGGTGATGGAGCTTTTGCTATTGACGATAAAGGAGAACTAGAATATGACAAGAATTATAGGAGTCCGGTTCCGACCGGCCGGAAAGATTTATTACTTTGCTCCTGGTAAATTTCATATAAAGAAGGGACAGCAGGTGATTGTCGAAACGGCGCGGGGGATTGAGTTTGGACATGTAGTGATGGGTCCGAAAGAAGTGGAGGAAGACCAGATCACGCAGCCGTTAAAGTCAGTGATCCGCCTTGCGAATAACGAGGACAGAAAGATCGAAGAACGTAACCGTGAAAAAGAGAAAGAAGCGTTCCAAATCTGCCTGGAGAAGATTCGCAAACATAAGCTGGAGATGAAATTGATTGATGCGGAATATACATTTGACAATAATAAAGTACTGTTTTATTTTACGGCAGACGGAAGAATTGACTTTCGGGAGCTTGTAAAGATCTGGCAGCGGTGTTCAGGACAAGGATTGAGCTCAGGCAGATCGGAGTTCGTGATGAAACGAAACTGCGGGGGGTCGATCGGTATCTGCGGAAGGGAGCTCTGTTGCCACACCTATCTTTCGGAGTTTGCGCCGGTTTCCATCAAGATGGCGAAAGAGCAGAATCTGTCTCTAAATCCGACCAGATTTCCGGTGTGTGTGGAAGACTGATGTGTTGCTTGACAAATGAGCAGGAGACATATGAGAAGCTTAACAGCAGGCTGCCGTCCACAGGCGATACGGTGACAACACCAGAAGGACTGCGGGGAGAAGTGCAGAGTTTAAGTGTATTGAGGCAGCTAGTCAAGGTAGTTGTGACACTGGAAAACGACGAGAAAGAGATACGCGAGTATAAGGCTTCTGAGCTGAAATTCAAGTCACGCAGAAAGAAAAATGATATGCGACCTTTCCAAAGAGGAAATGAAAGAGCTTGTAGCACTTGAGAAAAATGAAGGAGCGTCGAAATTGGACAATGTGTAAGTTAAAAGATGGGGAGCGCCTGGATGATCTGCAGACTCATGGATATGAGATTATTCAGCATCCGGGAAAGTTCTGTTTTGGAATGGATGCTGTGCTTTTAGCCAGCTACGCAAAGGTTAAAAGGGGCGAGCGTGCTCTGGACATCGGCACCGGGACAGGGATCATTCCCATTTTGATGACAGTCAAGACGGACGGAGAGGAATTTACAGGTTTGGAAATCCAGGAGGAAAGCGCGGATATGGCCAGAAGAAGTGTCGTTCACAACCATCTGGAAGACAAAATTACGATAAAGACAGGTGATATTAAAGAAGCGGCAGACTACTTTCCGGCTGCTTCTTTTGACGTCATCACAACAAATCCACCCTATATGATCGGGAAGCATGGGATTCAGAATGTCAACAGTGCCAAGACGATCGCCAGACATGAGGTACTCTGTACTTTGGATGATATTTTGCGAGAGAGCGCAAGACTTCTGACATTCCATGGGAGATTCTATATGGTACATAGACCGTTTCGTCTGGCGGAGATTTTTACAAAGATGACAAGTTATGGGATTGAGCCGAAGAGAATCCGCTTTGTCCATCCTTATGTGGATAAGGAGCCCAATATGGTTCTGATCGAGGGGAGTAATAAGGGCAGATCACGGATGCAGGTGGATCCTCCACTGATTGTCTATGAAAAGGATGGAAGTTATACCGGGGAGCTTCTCACCAACTATGGGATGGGAAGGGCAGGAGAAAAGTAAAGGAGGAACTATGGCAGGAACATTATATTTGTGTGCGACTCCGATAGGGAATCTGGAAGATATGACGTTCCGTGTGATCCGGATCTTAAAAGAAGTGGATCTGATTGCGGCGGAAGATACGAGAAACAGTATTAAATTGTTGAATCACTTTGAGATCCGTACACCCATGACAAGTTACCATGAATACAATAAAATCGAAAAAGGGAGAAAATTGGTGGAAAAATTGCAGGAGGGCAAGGATGTTGCGCTCATAACGGATGCCGGCACTCCAGGGATATCAGATCCGGGAGAAGAGCTGGTACGCATGTGTAAGGAAGCAGGCATCGCTGTCACATCGCTTCCGGGGGCGTGTGCCTGCATTACGGCGCTGACTTTGTCCGGAATGTCGACCAGACGGTTTGCTTTTGAGGCATTTTTGCCACAAGATAAGAAGGAACGCCGCCGTATACTGGATGAGGTGTGTACGGAGACTAGGACAATGATTTTCTATGAAGCGCCGCACAGACTGGTAAAGACATTAAGAGAACTGGAGAACACTCTTGGCAGCCACCGGAGAATCACGGTGTGCCGGGAGCTTACAAAGAAGTACGAGACTGTATACAGCGATAGTCTTGGAGGAGCCGTCAGGTATTATGAGGAAGTGCCGCCAAAAGGAGAATGTGTACTCGTCCTGGAGGGAAAGAGTCAGGAGGAAGTGGAGGAGGAACAAAAGAAAGGGTGGATGCCACTTTCTGTGGAAGAGCATCTGCAGATTTATTTAAACCAGGGAATGGATAAAAAGGAGGCTATGAAACGGACCGCAAAAGACAGGGGGGTAAGTAAGCGGGATATCTACCAGGAAATGATTGGGAAAAAAGGTGAGATATGACCCAAAAGAGTTCGGCACCTTGTACAGAATCCCCAAAAATGTTTGTGCAATCATGCACTAGCGTTTTTGACCATTTTTTTTTATACTAATTACATCGAATAAAAACGGTTAAAATTTAGGAGGAAGCACCGATGGCAAGTTTATCATTGAAACATATTAATAAAGTTTATCCAAATGGATTTGAAGCAGTAAAAGATTTCAACCTTGAAATTGAAGATAAAGAATTTATCATCTTTGTAGGACCATCAGGATGTGGTAAATCTACAACACTTCGTATGATTGCAGGATTGGAAGATATTTCTTCTGGAGAATTAAGAATTGGAGATAAGTTAGTAAATGACGTAGAGCCAAAAGACAGAGATATTGCGATGGTATTCCAGAACTATGCGTTATACCCACATATGACAGTATATGACAACATGGCATTTGGTTTGAAATTAAGAAAAGTGCCAAAAGATGAGATTGACAAGATGGTTCGTGAAGCAGCTAAGATTCTTGACTTGGAAGCATTATTAGATCGTAAACCAAAGCATTATCAGGTGGACAAAGACAGCGTGTTGCTATGGGACGTGCTATCGTACGTAATCCTAAGGTATTCCTTATGGATGAGCCTTTATCAAACCTGGATGCAAAACTTCGTGTACAGATGCGTATCGAGATTTCTAAATTACACCAGAGATTAGGTACAACGATCATCTACGTTACACATGACCAGACAGAGGCTATGACACTTGGAACAAGAATCGTAGTTATGAGTGGCGGTATTGTTCAACAGGTAGATACACCACAGGTATTATACGATACACCATGTAACTTATTCGTAGCAGGATTCATTGGATCACCACAGATGAACTTCGTAGATGCAGTATGTAAGGTAAAAGGAGATAAAGTTTATCTTCAAGCAGGACCTTCTGCAATTGAACTTCCACCAGCAAAAGCGAAAAAACTCATTGAAGGAGGATATGATGGAAAGACAGTTGTACTTGGTATTCGTCCGGAAGATGTACATGATGAGCAGATGTTTATTGAAGCTTCACCAAATACAGTAATCGAAGCTACAATCCGTGTATACGAGATGCTTGGTGCTGAAGTTTACTTATACTTCGATTACGAAGGAACAAGTATGACAGCAAGAGTAAACCCAAGAACAACAGCAAGAACAGGCGATACAGTGAAATTTGCATTAGATGCAGAAAAAATTCACGTATTCGATAAAGAAACAGAAAAAACAATCACAAACTAGTGAGAATGAAGTTTTAGGGCAAGGTGGAAATCCTTGCCCTTTTTGTGCGATAAGGAGTGACTATGGAAAAGAAAGTAATTCAGAAAAATCTTATCAGGGATTGTCTCCCGACGGTGTTTTCACTGATGCTGTCAGGACTTTATTCCGTAATGGACGGATTATTTGTAGGACGGGCAGCGGGAGATACCGGACTTGCAGCAGTTAACCTTGCATGGCCGCTTGTTGCAGTGATTACTGCAACAGGGATAGGGATTGGAAGTGGCGGCAGTGTTTTGTTTTCGAATTTTAGCTGGAAAAGATGAGAAACAGAAAGTGAAAAAACGTATCATCTGACGGTGTGTCTGCTTGTGGGAGTCGGAATTTTATTAAGTGTAATATTGTTTTTGACGTATCCGATCTTATTACAGCTTCTTGGTGCAAGAGGAGAGGTACTGATGCAGGCTGAGGCCTATGTGCAGATTATTATTTTAGGATGTGTTTTTCAGATCATCGGTTCAGGAATGATACCGTTGCTTCGAAACAGAGGGATGGCAGTCAGCGCTATGGTGAGTATGGTCACAGGGATGTTCGTAAATCTTGCATTGAATTATGTATTCATTTTTAAAGTGGGACTGGGAATTCGGGGAGCTGCTCTTGGCACGATTGCAGCGCAGATATCCGTGATTTTTATTTGCATTTACTTAATTTATATCAAAGGAAAAACAAAGGTACAGTTGGTTTGGAACTGGAAAAGAAGTGTGAAAATTTTTCAGATTGGGGTGTCTGCATTTGGACTGTGTCTGGCACCGTCGATTGTGCTGATTTTTACAAATCTGCAGTGCCTGAAATACGGTGGTGATGCAGCGGTTGCGTGTTATGCAGTGATTTCTTATATTGTATTTCCGGTGCAGTCGATGCTGGTAGGTGTGGGAGATGGTTCTCAGCCGCTTATGAGCTTTTACTGTGGCGCAGGAAAACGAGAGGAACTTGCGTATATTAAAAGAGTAGCGTCAGCAAGTGTCATTGTTTTAGGAGTAGTTATGCTTGCAGTTGTCGTGTCAGTATCGGATTTCTTTCCGGCTATTTTTGGAATGTCAAAGCAGTCAGAGCAGTTTTTTCATGTGGGAATGAGAATTAGTGCGGTGTCGTTTTTGTTTACCGGACTTGCAAAATTTCATATATCTTATTTAAATGCAACATTGAAAGTAAAGCCGGCTATGGCGTTGATCTATGGGGGAGACATTGATTGTGGCACCGATATTTCTAGTTTTTATTGCCGGCTGTGTTCGGGATTATCGGAATTTGGTGGTCGCTTGCGGCGACGCAGGTTATGATGCTTTTGTTGTAATCAAATTGTAAAAAGTAATTAAAAATTACAGTTGACAGAACCAAAAAAGTTGACTATAGTATTTATAGATAAAAGGGAGTAACTAGCGTTACTAAACGTTTACGATGTCGTCAATACGATGAATTTCATCCGTATCGTAATGAAATAGTGAGACTTTTATTGCATAATTAACGTGCAATAAAGGTCTCTTTTATTCTCTTTTGTAATTTTTTATAAAAAGGGTGAAAATGTAAACAATAGAGACTAGGTAGTGCACGGAAGAATGGAGGATTTTGGAATGAAAAATTATTATCAGCTCTCACAAAATGAAGTGAGGCGGGAAGTCAATGGAAAAGAAGAGGCATTGACTTCAAGTGAAGTGCAGCAGAACCAGGAAAAGTATGGCCTGAATGAACTTGTAGAAGGAAAAAAGAAAAGTACGATTCAGATATTTCTGGAGCAGTTCAAGGATTTCCTTGTCATTATTTTGATTGTGGCAGCAGTTGTATCGGGGATACTTGGAGATGCAGAGAGTGCAATTGTTATTTTGATCGTAATTACGATTAATGCAATTCTTGGAACGGTTCAGACAGTAAAGGCAGAACAGTCGTTGAATAGTCTGAAAGAATTATCGGCGCCACTTGCGAAGGTACTTCGTGATGGCAACGTGATTCAGATTCCGTCAAAAGAGGTAACAATCGGTGACGAAGTTTTTCTGGAAGCAGGAGATTATGTTCCGGCTGATGGACGTATTTTGACAAATGCGAGTTTGAAAATTGACGAAAGTGCACTGACAGGAGAAAGTCTTGCGGTAGAAAAGTCAGAAGATACGATTACTGGCGAAGTGCCATTAGGTGACCAAACCAATATGGTATTCTCAGGAAGTTTTGTGACATATGGACGTGGTTCTTTCCTTGTAACAGCTATTGGAATGGATACAGAGGTAGGTAAGATTGCTACACTTTTGAAGACGACATCTGAAAAGAAAACACCTCTTCAGATGAACTTAGATGAATTTGGAAAGAAATTATCAATTGTAATTTTAATTT
>ENA-OQKC01000918-OQKC01000918.1-human-gut-metagenome-genome-assembly--contig:-NODE-918-length-11140-cov-2.059203_pt1 | contig 11140 bp, 11 predicted proteins | sample MGYA00242774_ERZ504790 | MGnify/ENA primary metagenome ERZ504790 (study PRJEB26092, sample SAMD00036419) | human gut metagenome | host: Homo sapiens | study: EMG produced TPA metagenomics assembly of...
CAGGTTGCCATTGCAGGTCTGTTGGCGCAGAAGAGATTTATTCCCGAAAGTGCCGGTACGCTGAAAACCGATACGTTCACGTTTTGCCGTAATGACTTTTGCCGTAATCTTTATCGTGGCAGCTTTGTCTTTCTTCCCGGCACATGCGTTGAGTACTATTGCCGAACACTTCAGTTTGTAACGAGATAAGAATAATCAGATATGTTTATGAAGGATAAAAAATCAGCTTCTTTGTTTCAAAAGGAGCAAGTAATGGAAAGTTTGAAACAGTCATTCGTGAAGCTGAATCCACGGGTGATGATAAAGAATCCGATCATGTTCACTGTGGAGCTGGTGACATTGGTGATGCTGGTAGTCTGCATCCTCTCTTTGGGAACATCGGAATACGGGACGTTCGGTTATAACTTCCTGGTGTTTGTGATATTGTTTGTCACTTTGTTGTTTGCCAACTTTGCCGAGGCCATTGCCGAAGCCCGTGGCAAGGCACAGGCGGACAGCCTGCGTAAAACGCGTGAAGAAACGCCCGCAAAGGTTTTGGTGGAAGGCAAGTTACGCACTGTAAGCAGCGCACGTCTCAAGAAGGGAGACTTCTTTGTTTGCGAAGCCGGCGATACGATTCCTGCCGATGGCGAGATTGTGGAAGGGTTGGCTTCTATTGACGAGAGTGCCATTACCGGTGAATCCGCTCCGGTAATCCGTGAGGCGGGCGGTGATAAAAGCTCCGTTACCGGCGGTACGAAAGTGCTGTCGGATAAGATAAAGGTGTTGGTTACGCAGCAACCGGGCGAGAGTTTTCCTTGACAAAGTATGATTGCGCTGGTAGAGGGTGCCACCCGGAAGAAAACACCGAACGAAATAGCGCTGACTATCTTATTGGCCGGTTTTACGTTAGTGTTCGTAATCGTATGTATTACGTTGATTCCGATGGCGGACTATACCAATATCGACCATCCGGGTACGTATATCTCTATTGCGGCTATTCTCTCATTGTTTGTCTGCCTGATACCGACAACCATCGGCGGCTTGCTTTCGGCAATCGGTATTGCCGGTATGGATCGCGCCCTGCGTGCCAATGTAATCACAAAGTCGGGCAAAGCCGTTGAAACTGCTGGTGACATTGATACGTTGCTGTTGGACAAGACCGGTACAATTACTATCGGTAATCGTAAGGCTACCAAGTTTCATCCGGCTCCGGGCATTGATGAAAAGGTGTTTGTAGAGGCTTGCCTGTTGTCCTCGCTTTCCGATGAAACCCCGGAAGGAAAGTCCGTTATCGAGTTGGGGCGTGAGAACGGACATCGTATGCGCGACCTCAATACTACGGGAGCCCACATGATTAAGTTTACGGCCGAAACCAAATGTTCCGGTGTCGACCTGCAAGATGGTACTCAAATCCGCAAAGGTGCGTTCGATGCGATTCGTCGGATTGTGGAAAGCGCGGGGAATAAATTCCCGAAAGAAGTGGAAGAAGCGATTGCCGTCATTTCGGGCAATGGCGGTACTCCGCTGGTAGTGTGTGTCAATAAGGCGGTATTGGGAGTCATAGAATTGCAGGATATCATCAAGCCGGGCATCCAGGAACGCTTTGAACGTCTTCGTAAAATGGGGGTGAAGACGGTTATGGTGACCGGTGACAACCCGTTGACCGCCAAATATATTGCCGAAAAAGCCGGTGTGGATGATTTCATTGCCGAAGCAAAGCCGGAGGATAAAATGGAGTATATCAAGAAAGAGCAGCAGGCCGGCAAACTGGTTGCCATGATGGGAGACGGAACCAATGACGCCCCCGCACTGGCGCAGGCAAATGTGGGGGTTGCCATGAATAGCGGTACGCAGGCTGCAAAGGAAGCCGGCAATATGGTAGACCTTGACAATGACCCGACCAAGCTGATTGAAATTGTAGAGATAGGTAAGCAGTTGCTGATGACGCGCGGCACGCTTACAACTTTCTCCATTGCGAATGATGTGGCCAAATACTTTGTTATTATTCCCGCACTGTTCATGGTCGCTATCCCTCAATTGGCCCCATTGAATATCATGGGGTTTGCATAGCCCTGAAACGGCCATTCTTTCGGCTATCATCTTTAATGCTGTCATCATTCCCATACTGATACCGTTGGCATTGAGAGGCGTCCGGTACAAACCGATCGGCGCAAGCGCGTTACTGCGCCGCAACTTGCTGATTTATGGTTTGGGTGGTGTCATAGCGCCGTTCATAGGTATTAAGTTAATAGATATGTTGTCTTAGTCTGTTTTTTTAAAACTTGGATAAAATGAAAACTCTTTGGAAATCAGTTAGAATAACCGTCGCTTTCTGCATATTCTTTTCCGTGTTCTATATCCTTGTATTGTGGATATTCGCACAATTTGCAGGGCCGAATAAAGGCAATGCCGAGGTATTGACCCTGAACGGCAAGGCAGTGGGCGCTGCCAATGTGGGGCAGATGTTTACGGAAGACATTTATTTTTGGGGACGGCCTTCCTGTGCCGGTGACGGTTATGATGCAAGCAGCTCGGCAGGTAGCAATAAAGGCCCTGCAAACGAAGAATACCTTGCGGAAGTGGAAGCGCGTATAGATACATTCTTGCTGCATCATCCTTATTTGCAGCGTAAAGAAGTTCCTGCCGAAATGGTAACGGCCAGCGCTTCGGGACTTGACCCCGATATTACGCCTGCCAGTGCTTATGTACAGGTAAAGCGTGTGGCTGAGGCAAGGGGAATGGCTGAGGCTACTGTCCGGGGCATCGTTGACAAGGCTGTTGAAAAACCGTTGCTGGGATTGTTCGGTACGGCGAAAGTGAATGTGCTGAAACTGAATATTGCATTGGAAAAAGCAAATGGAAAATAAGAAAATAATGAAAGATATGAATCGGGTAAAAGTAACGGTAATAGGCGTTATTGCCGCTTTGGCAGTAAATTTTATGGGAGTGGATAAGGTGCAGGCGCAGGAATTTAAGATACAGGGTGATTTGGTCAGTTCTTATGTATGGCGCGGCTTTTATCAAACCGGAGTTAGTTTCCAGCCGACTTTAGGCTTTGGGATAGGCGGCTTTTCATTGACGGCATGGGGCTCTACCGATTTCGACGGAACAAGTTCCTCGGAGGGTGAGGCTGCCAAAGAAATAGATTTGACGGCAGCTTATACGTTCGGCAATTCCGGTTTGACCTTGTCGGTTGCCAGTCTTTGGTGGGCAGGTCAGGGGAGCAATAAGTATTTTAACTTCAAAAGCCATGAAACGGCCCACCATTTTGAAGCAGGGCTTGCCTATACACTTCCGTTGGAGAAGTTCCCGCTGTCAATAGCCTGGTACACAATGTTTGCCGGCGCGGATAAGAATGAGAAGGGAGAGCAGAATTATTCTTCTTATGTAGAATTGAACTATCCGTTCAGCATTAAATCCGTCGATTTGAATGCCACTTGCGGTTTTCTGCCTTACGAAGCCGGCGTAGGTATTTACGGAGTACCGAACAGCGGATTCGCCGTAACCAATCTGGCACTGAAAGCCACGAAGGATATAAAAGTGACGGACAACTTCGCCATACCGATATATGCGCAGGCTATTTGGAATCCCCGTATGGAAGATGCGCATCTGGTGTTTGGTATAACTCTGAAGCCATGAGCAGGGAGGAGAGTGTACAACATTTCCTCGACTTGATTAAGAAATCACGTCGTGGTAAGTTTAAGGTCTACATCGGCATGATTGCCGGTGTAGGCAAAACTTATCGTATGCTTCAGGAAGTCCATGACTTGCTGGACAATGGGGTAGACGTGAATATAGGCTATGTGGAAACGCATGGACGTGCCGGTACGGAGGCGGTGTTGGCGGGACTGCCCGTAATTCCCCGGCGTAAGATATTCTATAAGGGTAAGGAACTCGAGGAAATGGACCTTGACGCTATCATCCGTATCCATCCGGAAATCGTTATTGTGGACGAGCTGGCGCATACCAATGTAGAAGGCAGTAGGAATGAGAAGCGTTGGCAGGATGTAATGGACTTGCTGGATGAGGGTATCAATGTTATATCTGCTGTCAACATACAGCATATCGAGAGCATTAATGAAGAAGTGCAAGGTATTTCCGGTATCGAGGTAAAGGAACGCATTCCCGACAGTGTGCTGGAAGAAGCGGATGAAGTGGTGAATATCGACCTGACGGCGGAAGAGCTGATAACCCGCCTGAAAGCCGGTAAAATATACAAGCCGGATAAAGTGGCCCTTGCTTTGAATAATTTCTTCAAGACGGAAAATATTCTGCAACTGCGCGAACTGGCTCTGAAGGAGGTGGCGTTAAGAGTGGAGAAGAAAGTGGAGAATGAAGTGGTGGTTTCCTGTGTGGGCGTGCGGCATGAGAAGTTCATGGCGTGTATCAGCAGTCATGAGAAAACGCCACGCCGCATTATCCGCAAGGCGGCACGATTGGCAACCCGTTATAATACCTCGTTCGTTGCCCTTTATGTACAGACTCCCCGGGAGAGTGCCGACCGCATTGCCCTTGCGAACCAGCGGCATCTGCTGAATCATTTCAAGCTGGTAACCGAATTGGGCGGAGAGGTCATGCAGGTGCAATCCAAAGACGTGTTGGACAGCATCGTTACGGCTTGTAAAGAGAAGCAGATAACGACCGTTTGTATGGGTAGTCCTTCGTTCGCTTTGCCGCAATCCTTGTTTATGGTTCTGAAATATAGAAAATTTGTGAACGAACTGGCGCAAGCAAACATAGATTTGATTATACTTGCATAAAATTTAATATCTTGACCGTTATGAATATTCGTACAAAACTGATACTCAGTGTAGGCGTTCTGGCAGGTATGATAATCCTGCTGGTAGCCCTTTCTGTTGTAAATCTCCAGATACTGACGGCTACGGAGCCGGATAGCCCTGCCGCCATGCCCGGCTTGCAACGGGCCTTGCTTTGGATTTCCATTACGGGCGGTATTTGCATTCTTGCCAGTATCGTGTTGTTGGTATGGTTGCCCCGCTCCATTAATAAACCTATCAGGGAGCTGACGCAGGGCATCCTCGAAATAGCCAACCATAATTATGAAAAGCGCCTTGACATGAGCGAACACGAAGAGTTCCGCGAGGTGGCCGATAGTTTTAACAGCATGGCGGAACGCCTTACGGAATATCGTACCAGTACGCTGAATGATATTTTATCCGCCAAAAAGTTTCTGGAAGCCATCGTAAACAGTATTCATGAACCTATTATCGGCTTAAACCGCGAACACGAAATTCTTTTCGTCAATAAAGAAGCGCTGACGGTACTGAATCTGAAGCGTGGGGATGTCATACGCCGTTCGGCAGAGGAACTGTCGCTGAAAAACGATCTGCTCCGGAGGCTGATAAGGGAGTTGGTTAATCCGGGCGAGAAGAAAGAGCCTTTGAAAATTTATGCGGATAATAAGGAAAGCTATTTTCAGGCATCTTATATTACTATTATGAATACGGATGCCGATACGGACGAGTCTCATAATCTGGGCGATGTTATCCTGTTGAAGAATATCACCGAATTTAAGGAACTGGATACGGCAAAAACAACTTTTATTTCTACGATTTCGCATGAATTGAAAACCCCTATCTCCGCCATTCTTATGAGTCTGCAGCTTTTAGAGGACAACCGTGTGGGCGCTTTGAACGAGGAACAGGAACAACTTTCGAAAAGTATCAGGGAAAATGCCGACCGCTTGCTGGGGATTACAGGCGAGCTTCTTAATATGACGCAGGTGGAAGCCGGCAAGTTGCAGATGATACCGAAGATAACGAAACCTATCGAACTGATAGAATATGCCATCAAGGCAAATCAGGTGCAGGCCGATAAGTTCAATATACAGATTGAGGTGGAATATCCGGAAGAGAAGATGCCGAAACTGTTTGTGGATAGCGAGAAGATAGCATGGGTGCTCACTAACCTGTTGAGTAACGCCATTCGTTATTCCAAGGAAATGGGCATGTCATTATCGGTGCAAGGCAGGAAGATTAAGAGTGTGGAACTTTATGTACAGGATTTTGGTAAAGGTATTGATCCGCGCTATCACCAGAGCATCTTCGACCGTTACTTCCGTGTACCCGGTACGAAAGTGCAGGGAAGCGGATTGGGACTATCCATATCCAAAGATTTTGTAGAAGCTCATGGCGGCACGCTGACCGTTCAGAGTGAATTGGGAAAAGGCAGCCGTTTCGTTATTCGACTGAAAGCGTAATAGCAATATGATGTTTCCCTACGTTCTGCGATATTGCTGTGGCGACATTCCAGTCTGTTTCTTGAAGAAAGTGCCGAAATAGGATGCGTTCGGGAAGTTGAAGAAATCGGAGATTTCCTGTACGTTCTTTTGTGTATTCTTGAGTAGTGAAATGCTTTTGCGGATAATGGACTTGAATACCAGCTCCTGTACCGTGTATCCGCAAATGGATTTGGAGAGGGCGGAGAGGTATTTGGGCGACAGGCATAGCTTGTCCGCGTAGAAGTCCACCCCTCGCTCTTTCGTATAATATTGTTCTATTAATTGCACCAGGCGAATAAATATATCGTGCTTGTGGCTTACGGAAGTCTTTTCGGCAATGAGTTTGCGTGTATAAACCGAGCAAAGCCTGTGGGTCAGTGCCAACAGAAGCAACTTCTGTTCATACCGGTTAAAAGGATTCTCTTCTATTTTTAGCGTACTGTCCAATAGTGACAGGTATTTTAAAACCTCTTCTTCTTCCCCGGTATTCCATACGTAGCACGGTTCGGTGGCCAGATGCGAGTATAGGTGCATGGATACTACCGAGTTTCCCATAAAGTCCCGTATGGGGTCGGTCTGATAGATGAAGATATATACCTCTACGTTGTCGGATGCCTGTAGTACCTGAAACAAGGAATCCTTCGGCAGAAAGAGCGTATCACCGGCTTTGGCGGAAAATGTTTTCTGGTTAAGGATGAAGGTGAAATTTCCTTGACGGCAAATTATAAGTCCCACTCCGTCTATCATAAACGGACTTTTCAAGGCGGATGGAAAGGTGCAAAGCACGCCTTCCGAACTGCAAATTTGCCGTTTGTCCAATAACGCACTGTCAAGGCGCGATAAACGTTCTTGTCGGGTATCCATGAGAGTAGGGTTTACGGTTCTTGTTTGAAAACAGTGCTAAGTTAATAATTCCGTTTAGGATAGGGCAGTACCACAACAAATATCATGCAAAAAAGGCAAGCATACAATGTCCAACCCGCCATCTCCTTGACTGCCGATAAGGTGGCCTGCACCTGAATGCGCCCTTTGGTGGATGTGGCTGCCATGTTAACGGCTTCCTGCTTGCTTTTCCCTGATATGCATCCTTGTACGTTTGCATAAATGAGCGGATGCCTCGGGGTGCATCATATCCACATTCTGTGCATAACGGGAATGTAGTGTTGCTGCCGTTCCTGCAATACATTGCTGTATAATGCGGTTCCTATGCTGGGAGCAAGTACCATACGTACAGTAAGCATTGTGCAAATCCATGATGAGAGGTATTTATAGGGCATACGCTGGGTTGCAAAAGTCGGTATCAGCGAGTATAGAAACATCATGCCTGTAGAACGGATAATAACTGGGTATTTCATTCGTTCGTACAAGCCTGCGCCCTGTACTTCAAAGTACATGAACATGGCAGATAATCCCAAAAAACAGGAAAACCTGCGGCAAAAAGATATTTAAAGTGCACTCCTTTCACGCTGAGCCAGATTGTTGCAATGCCACCGATAAAATAGCCCAACATAGACCAGTTGCCCAATGTCGCGTTTTGATAGTTGTCCAGCTTCATGCCTATTCCCGTAAATACATTGACGAACATTGAACTGGAGTTCAGTACCATTAACAGAAAGTAGAACAGGAATCCGAAGCGGATAGTTCGCAACTTGAGTACGTCGAACTGATAGTAGGGATTGCGCTGGGTTACTTCTATGTAGACAAACAGGATACCTGCAACCACAGCACCGACCGTTGCCCATTGGATTGTAGGATCGTCATACCAGTCGAGCACCTTGCCGTAAGTCAGCACATAAGTGATGCACGTCAGTGTGATACAGAAGATGGAAGCGTTGCCAAATTGTTTGAGGTTGATAGGAAAACGGCGGGTGGCATACTTATGATAAGGCATCGTGACGAAGGTAATGAGGATACAGAGCAACAGCAACCCCATCATGAAGTAATAAACATATTGCCACTCGTATTCGTAAGTAAGCCATGCTGTAAGCGATGTGCCCAACTGTCCCAATACCATGAAAAACAGGTAAATGGCAGGTTGTGCAGCGCTTCGTTCAATATCCAGTTTGTCCCAACCTTCACCGGTGGTGGGTTCATTGCCGGGGGTGATCTTTTCGGTTGCTTCTACGTTACCGGCATACTTGATGAGGGTAAACAGATTGACCATCATCAGCACCATACGCAGGAATCCCATAAACAGACTGCATAGCGCCAACAGGAATATGCTGTCTGTCTTGGCGCAGATGTAGCTGAAGATATACATCAGCGAAAATCCGACGATACACATCATTTTCTCCCTGCGGATACATACCAGCCGGTACAGGAAAGGGCAGAATGCCGCCATGCCTATGGATGTGGCGAAGTTGGCAAACTGGATATGTTCGGATATGATGCCCAGACCGCTCATCATCTCCGTGCCGCTGGCAGAGTAAGTTCCGCCTACTGTAAGAATGGGCAGGAAGAACATGAACAGGATGATAATGCCTATCGGTTTAGGCACCCAGTTATAGAAAGGATAGTTTTTGGGATATGCGGGCATTTCCTTAACAATTAATGATTGAAAATCAGAGTTCGGCTTTCACTATTACCATCATACCGGCAGCAAGTTTTTCGTTATCTTCCTTGGAAAGATTGGTGAAGTCAATGCGTACGGGTATGCGTTGTTGTATTTTGACGAAGTTTCCGGCTGAATTGTCGGTAGGAACCAATGAGTACTTGGAACCCGTGGCGCCGGATATGGCTGTGATTGTTCCCGTGAACTCTTTGTCACTGATTGCATCTACGGTGATGGTAACCTTTTGTCCTATATGCAGGTTTTCCACTTGAGTTTCCTTATAGTTGGCGACAATCCATTTTTGAGTATCGGGCAGGATATAAGTAATGGTTTGTCCGGCTGTGATGAACTGGCCTTCCTCCAGTGCCCGGCGTCCCAATTTGCCATCGCAGGGAGCCACTACTACGGTGTAGGAAAGATTCAGACGTGCCATTTCCAAAGCGGCGGTTGCCCGTTGGATGGCGGCTTCCGTACTTTCACGGCGGTGTGATACTTCATTGACTCCCGACAAAGCGGCTTTTTGCTGGCGTTTTGTTGCTTCCAGCTTCTTGCGGGTGGCTTCGTATTCCGTTTCTATCTGTTCTAACTGTATGGGATGGCTGCATTTCTTTGCACCAGGTTCTGATAGCGTTGACGGTCTTTCTCCAGTTTGGCAAGACGGATCTCAATTTCAGAGATGGAAGCGTCGTACACGGAAGCGGTGGTCTGTGTGGTTTGCAGTGTGGCCCCGATTACGGTAGCGCCGGCCAGTGCGTCTTTCAGTGCGGCTTCGGCTTCCATTACGCGTATTTTGTATTCGCGGTCGTCCAATACAAGGAGTGTATCGCCTTTATGTACCTCTTGATGTTCGGTAAAATAAATCTTCTTGATGTAGCCTGATGCGCGTAGGTTGATAGGGGATATGTACTGCTCTATCTGTGCGTCATTACTGGTCTCTGTGCGATTGTAGCCTAGGAAGAGACAAGCAACTTCCACTATTCCCCAAACAACGATTGCTGCTCCCAACAAGCTGACTGCGATTTGCCAGCGACGTAGCTTACGAAGTTTTTTAGCTTTCTCCTGATGTGTGTTCGATGCGTTTATTTTTTTCTATTGCTTCCATATTATGATGATTTGATTAACTTGTTATTTGATTAATGTATCTATTTGTCCTGTCAGCTTCAACAGCAGCAGGGTTGTTACCCGATAGTTATAATGTGCGCTGATATAGTTGTTTTGCGCTTCGCTCATCTGCATTTCGTCTTGCAGGACTTCGGTCATGGAAGCGATCCCCTCTCTGTACCGATCCATTGTGACTGTATATACATCTTCGGCAAGCAGGTAGTTGTCTTTCTGCTTTTTGAAGTTACGTTGGTTGTTCATCAGGTCGTTGGTGGCGTTCAGATATTGGGTCTGCAGATTTTTGCGGGTATTTTCCTGTGCCAGCTTTATATTTTCGATGTCTATTGCAGCTTTTCGGTTTTTGTAGCGCTTATCCAGTCCGTCGAATATAGGAACGCGTAAGGATACGCCCAGTCCGTAGGAACGGAACCAATGGTTGGACGGTCCGGAATGGAACCAGCGGTAGGCCTTGTCCGTATAGGCGGAGAACATCCAGTTGGCGGTCAGGTTTAATGAAGGAATATAACCGTGGCCAATCATCTTTTTCTGCTTTTCAGCCATGACCCTTTGCGATTGCAGCAGTTGGAGTTCGTAACAGATTTTCGGATAGTCCGGTCAACTCAACAGGCGTAATGTTCTCGGAGTTTACCGGAACTAAAGTTATCTGTTCTTCGGCAGGATAATCCATGATATATTTCAGCAGGTTCAGTTGTTGTTCCTGCATGGCCAGTACATTGTCGTATTGTACTTTCAGATTTTCCAGATTGATATTCACCCGCTTCAAGTCAACTTCCATTGCCATTCCATTATCAAAGAAAGCCTGTGTGATATCTCTCAGTTCTTCCAATCGGGTGATATTGGCTTTTATCAATGCAATCTGTTCCGCAGTAACCTGTCCCAGATAGTACATTTTACTGATCTGCAAGATCAAATCTTCCCGTGCCTTTTCATACGAAAGCCGGCTCATCTCATCCACAATCTCTGCTATGGAAATCGAAGTATAGAGAGTCTGATTATAAAGTGGCATCTGCAATTCTATCCCGGCATTGGCACTATATTGCAACGTTCGGGTAATATTATAAGGTACTCCATAGGAAGAACCGTCAGTTACTGAGACAGGCGGATCGATATTATCATTAAAGTTGGCAAAGCCATTGATTTGCGGCAACAGCTTCACCCGATTCTCCGAAATGCCATACTTACTTTTCTGCATCGCTTTTCGTTTTCCCTGTAAAGAGAGACTGTTCTCAATCCCTATACGAAGG
>ENA-OQKC01000921-OQKC01000921.1-human-gut-metagenome-genome-assembly--contig:-NODE-921-length-11106-cov-2.051462_pt1 | contig 11106 bp, 11 predicted proteins | sample MGYA00242774_ERZ504790 | MGnify/ENA primary metagenome ERZ504790 (study PRJEB26092, sample SAMD00036419) | human gut metagenome | host: Homo sapiens | study: EMG produced TPA metagenomics assembly of...
GTTCTTTTATTATTCATTTTTGTTCGTGTTGTAAATCATTTTAATATAATTTAAGTCCAACGGTGTTCGGTTTGTAAAACCACAGTTGGAAAAAATAGCTTCGTGTTTGGTTTGAACAATTGCATATAAATTGTTTTTAGGCTTTACTGCTCCCAACAATTCAACCAGCACTTCCTGATCATCGTTATGGACATAGTAGTTGTTAATGACATAACCGCCACTTTTCTGCTCTACAGGGACAAAACCGGTTACGTCATTATCTTCGACGGCAATGTACCATTGAAAACGTTCGGTCGTTTTGAAGGGATAATTGTTATTAGTCCCTTAGGACTTTAGGATTCATAGCCAATGGTCCAATTAAATTAAATAATTGAGGTTCAAGGCCATCTAGTTGTAATATTTCCATAACTTAATTTTTACATACGTTTACTTGAAGCTACAAATGTATAAAAAAGATTGGATATACCATAAAAAAACGCTGCCATACCTTCACAGGCGGGCAGCGCAAGCTACAATACAAAATACAAATACAACTAAACGAGATATTTTTATGCTAATAGAATGCCTTTAAACAATTCCTTGAGCCATCATGGCATGGGCTACTTTCATAAAGCCTGCAATATTTGCTCCTTTCACATAGTTGATATATCCATCAGGTTCAGTACCATATTTCACACATTGTTCATGAATACCATACATAATTTGATGTAACTTATCATCTACTTCTTGTGCACTCCAACTCATATGCATTGCATTTTGGCTCATTTCCAAACCTGAAGTAGCTACACCTCCGGCATTTACGGCTTTACCCGGTGCATACATTAGTTTATTTTCAATAAACGCATCAATTGCTTCCGGGGTACAACCCATATTAGAAATTTCTCCAATGCAAAGAACGGAATTTTTTATTAAATTACAAGCATCTTCGCCATTTAATTCGTTTTGAGTCGCACACGGAAGCGCAATATCTACTTTAACTTCCCACGGACGACGTCCGGCAACGAATGTTGAGTTAGGATATTTCTCTGCGTATGGAGCTACGATATCATTGCCTGACGCACGTAATTCCAACATGTAATCAATTTTATCACCACTTACACCGTCCGGATCATAGATATAGCCGTCGGGTCCGGAGATTGTGACTACTTTTGCACCTAATTCAGTTGCTTTAGTCACGGCCCCCCAAGCTACATTACCGAAACCGGAAACAGCTACCGTTTTGCCTTTAATATCAATTCCTTTTGCTTTCAGCATTTGGTTTACGAAGTAAAGACCACCAAAACCGGTTGCTTCAGGACGAATCAACGAACCTCCAAATTCCAAGCCTTTGCCAGTGAAGGTACCTGTAAATTCACGGGTTAACTTTTTATACATACCGAACATGTATCCTACTTCACGGCCACCTACACCGATGTCACCGGCAGGAACATCCATATCAGGACCTACGTGGCGCCACAATTCAAGCATGAATGCTTGGCAGAAACGCATGATCTCAGCATCGCTCTTACCACGTGGTGAGAAATCGGAACCACCTTTACCACCGCCCATAGGCAATGTGGTCAGTGCATTTTTGAATGTTTGCTCAAATCCTAAGAATTTCAAAATGGAGAGGTTTACAGAAGCATGAAAACGGATACCGCCTTTGTACGGGCCGATCGCATTATTGAATTGAACGCGGTAACCTAAGTTTACCTGTACTTTTCCTTTATCATCTACCCAAGGCACCTTAAATGTAAAGATACGGTCGGGCTCTACCAATCTCTCAATCAAGGACGCTTTCTCAAATTCCGGATGTTGATTGTATATATCCTCAATAGAAAGCAGGACTTCTTTTACAGCCTGCAAGTACTCTGATTCACCAGGGTGTTTTGCCTCCAGGGAGGTCATGATTTGATTAATATCCATAACTATTATGCATTTAAGGTTTTGACAAAATGAAAATCATTTCTGATGCAAAGGTATGTTTTTTGGTGAATTGGCAAAATATTTTTGGCTAAATTTTAGTTTGGTGGTGATAAAAAGTTAATCGTTGTGGTAAGACCTCTCTACCCAAAAGTTCTTTTTTATTGCGAATAAGTTGCATAAAACAATATTATTGACGTATTTTGCTATTACATTATCCATGTAAATCAAATAACCATGCTCAGCAAGTTAAAATTAAATCAGTTGTATTTCAAGGATACCTCGTTTGTAAACCTCATGACCAAACGGATTTTTAATGTTCTTTTGGTAGCAAATCCGTATGATGCTTTTATGTTGGAGGATGACGGGCGTATAGATGAGAAGATATTTAATGAATATATGAACCTCAGTCTTCGCTATCCGCCACGTTTCACACAAGTTTCTACTGAGGAAGCTGCCTGGAAGCAATTGGAGAACACTACATTTGATCTGGTGATTTGTATGCCCGGATCTGATAACAGTGATACATTTGAGATTGCACGCAGCATAAAAGAACAATACCCTCATATTCCGCTGGTGGTACTGACCCCGTTCTCGCATGGTATTACGGCACGTATGGAGCATGAGGATCTGAGCATCTTTGAATATGTGTTCTGCTGGTTGGGGAATACGGACCTGTTAGTGTCTATCATCAAGCTGATAGAAGATAAGATGAATTTGGAACATGATATTAAAGAGGTGGGAGTGCAGATGATTTTATTGGTGGAAGATTCCATCCGGTTCTATTCTTCCGTGTTGCCTAACTTATATAAATTTGTGTTGAAGCAAAGTCAGGAATTTGCCACAGAGGCTTTGAATGCTCACCAGCGTACATTGCGTATGAGGGGACGTCCCAAAATTGTATTGGCACGTACTTACGAGGAGGCGATGGATTTATATAATAAATATCAGAATAATGTATTAGGTGTGATTACGGATGCACGTTACCCGCGTGGTGGTGTGGTGGATCCAATGGCAGGTATTAAGTTGCTGGCGGAGGTACGTTCCAGGGATCCGTTTGTTCCTCTTATTTTACAGTCGGCCGAGGTAGACAACAAGGTGTATGCTTCCCGGTATGGTGCTAGCTTTGTGGATAAGAATTCCAAGAAGATGAATATAGACTTGCGTGAAATTGTGTCTGATGATTTTGGTTTCGGGGATTTTCATTTTCCGTAATCCCGATACATTGGAAGAAGTGGCCCGTGTTCATAATTTGAAGGAATTACAGAATGTTATTTTTGCTATTCCTAAAGAATCTCTCCTTTACCATATCAGTCGTAATCACGTATCCCGCTGGCTGTATTCTCGTGCCATGTTTCCACCTGCCGAGTTCTTAAAGCAGATAACTTGGGAGTCTTTGCAGGATATTGATGCTCATCGCCGTATAATCTTTGAGGCTATTGTGAAGTACCGTAAGATGAAGAATCAAGGTGTGGTGGCTGTGTTCCAACGTGATCGTTTTGACCGTTATTCTAATTTTGCCCGTATCGGTGAGGGGTCATTGGGGGAAAAGGACGTGGTCTGGCTTTTATAGACAATATGGTAAAGCGCCACGTGGAATTTGATGAGTTTGAAAATGCGATGGTGGTCATTCCTAAAACGGTGGTGCTTTGTACGGATATCTTTGATGAATTCATGGATACCAATAGCCTATATCAAGTAGCATTGAGTGATGCGGATGATGACACGATATTGAAAGCTTTTCTTCGTGCCAAGTTGCCCGACCGTCTGGTGGAAGATTTCTTTGCTTTCTTTGATGTGGTGAAATCGCCTATAGCCATCCGTTCTTCTAGTTTGCTGGAAGATTCTCATTATCAGCCTTTTGCTGGGATATATTCTACTTATATGATTCCTTATTTGGATGATAAATATGAGATGCTCCGTATGTTGAGCGATGCCATAAAAGGGGTGTATGCTTCTGTTTTTTTCAGAGACAGCAAGGCGTATATGCAGGCAACCAGCAATGTGATAGACCAGGAGAAGATGGCTGTTATTTTACAACAGGTGGTCGGCACACAGTATGGTGACCGTTTCTATCCTTCTATTTCGGGGGTGGCACGTTCGCTCAATTATTACCCCATAGGAGATGAAAAAGCCGAAGAGGGAACTGTAAGTCTTGCTTTGGGGTTGGGTAAATATATTGTAGACGGAGGTCTGACTCTGAGGGTGTGTCCTTATCATCCTAACCAAGTGTTGCAGACCAGTGAGATGGAAATTGCTCTTCGTGAAACGCAGACTCAGTTTTATGCGCTTGATTTGAAGAATACGGGGCATAACTTTTCTTTGGATGACGGCTTTAATTTGTTGAAGCTTCCGGTGAAAGAAGCTGATAATGATGGAGCCTTAACTTTCATTGCTTCCACGTATGATCCGTATGATATGATTATCCGTGACGGAATTTATCCGGGAGGCCGGAAGGTGATAACATTTGCCAATGTGTTGCAACACGATGTATTTCCTTTGCCCCGTATTTTGCAGTTGGTACAGGAATACGGGCAAAGTGAGATGAGGCGTCCTGTTGAGATAGAGTTTGCTGTGACATTGAACCAGCAAAAGAAGAATGGTACTTTCTATTTATTGCAGATTCGTCCGATGGTCGATGTGAAAGCCAATCTTGAGGAGGATTTGAACCTTATTAAGGATGAGGATGGTTCTTTTAAAGAGTAATAATTCACTGGGGCATGGCATTATGAGGACATTCAGGATGTGGATTTATGTGAAGACAGATGGTTATACTGCTTCCAATAATCCGACCATTGCTTATGAAATAGAAAAGATGAACCGTAAATTCTTGGATGAAGGGAAACATTATATATTGGTAGGTCCGGGACGCTGGGGAAGCAGCGATTCGTGGCTGGGCATTCCTGTGAAGTGGCCCCATATTTCGGCTGCACGTGTCATTGTGGAGGCGGGGCTGACTAATTATCGTGTGGACCCTAGTCAGGGAACTCACTTCTTTCAGAATCTGACTTCTTTCGGAGTCGGTTATTTCACAATTAATGCCTATATGAAGGATGGTATCTATAACCAAGAAGTACTGGATACCCGGCCGGCTATTGAAGAAACCAGGTTCATTCGTCATGTGCGGTTTGATAAACCATTGATAGTGAAGATGGATGGAAAGAAGAAGCTGGGGGTAGTGATGTTGCCGGAATAATGTTCTAAATTACGTGAAATGTGTCCTAAATTTCGATAAAAATAGTTATACGCTTAACTTTTTATTATATTTGCACGATTTTTCGAGTATAAATTAAATTAACTAAACAATGAAAAAGAATCTTTTTTATTATTTGTTCGCAGTGATTTGTTCTGTGACATTGTTCACATCGTGTAGTGATGATGATGATGAAAAAATGGTAAATCCTGTGCCTCAGACAACCTTTACTGGTGAAAATGGTTTGCAACTTACATACAATGGTGCGCCGATGCCGGGTAAGAAAGTTACTTTTACTCCCGATGCAACCAATGCTCAGAAGGCAACTCTACGTTTGGAAGGGGAATTTGACTTAAATGGCATCTTGGGGAAAGCAAAGAGTGCTGCAGCTCGTGAAGATGTATCGATGCCTACTGCTCCCGGTGTGTTACCAGGAAGTCCGGTGGTTACCTTGCCGGTTGATTTGACTATCAATGGTGATAAATGTTCTTTTGCCGGTACATCAGAAACAGATTATTGTACTTTCTCTTATAAAGGTGAGGGTTTCAGCCGGAGCTATGGAGCTGGCTTTGAGTGAAGTGAAATTGAAGAATGCGAAACTGGCAGGAATGACTTGGAAATTGAAACTGTATGATGTAAAAAGATCCTAACGAAACAGATCCAATTTATTTAGTATGGGAAGCGGAAAAGAAAGTATTCGATTTTCTGCCGATTGAGTCTGTTTTGAAGGCGGCGTTGCGTATGGAATTGATTGCTGCCGGAGCGGACCATAAAGTTTCTGCTGCAGAGATGTTGGGAACTGTTTTGCAGGATGTTACTTTCATGGAAGACGGTAATATTGTGGCTACTTATAAAGATGCTGCTAATGGTGGTACAGAATGGACGAAGTCTCCTGTAAACTTGGCTCAATACGTAGTAGAGAATGACAATCAGATAAAGGTGTTTCTGAATCCTGCTGCTATCATCGCTGCTGTCAATAATGCAGGGAGAGCTGTTGATGTTCAGACAGTTATCCAGCAGGCCATTCAAATGTTGTATCCTATGTTAGTGAATGGTGTGCCTGTAGCTTTTGAGCAAACAGAGGATGCTTTAAGCGTATATCTGAATACAGAATTACTGTTGCCTTTGTTGAAAACACTGGTTGTTCCTTTGCTGTCAGACGAAGAAGTGGTTGCTATGCTGGTGGAATTGATGAAAAAAGACCCTGATTTCAGTGAAATGGCTGGTTTAGCTGAGCCAATGTTGTAAAAGCTTTTCCTGAGATTATAGAATCTACTACTAAAGTGGAGATTGGTTTGAATTTTGTTAAGTAAAGAGGAAAGCTGAAATTATTTGTATAGTAGTAAGGCGAAGAGAGCTACCTCTCTTCGCCTTTTTTCATAGTTACTTTTATTTTTGTATTTCACCTTCGATTACCTGAGCAAAGTTTTTTAATTTTTCTACTACAACTAGGATCACCTGTAAAAATATGAGAAGGGTAATGGAACATTGTTTTTCTTCATATCAGAAAATGGATTTTTGTTACGTATATCTGCATAGAATTATATAGACGTATGTGAAATCTTATATGTTTCAAATAAAATTCTACATCAAAGATAAGGATGTTTTTTAAAAAGATCAAGAGCTTTTAAAAAAAGACAAAGAGCTTTTTTAAAAACGTCTTGATCTTTTTTACTACTACTGGGACTTTGTAAGCTGTCATTCTGTGGAAGTACAAAGCCTTTATGCGTATTATTGCGAGGAAAAATCCTGAAAATATCTACTTTGTATTAAGTCGAAACAACTTATGAAAAAGAATATGTAGCTGAAAACAAGTAGATTACGAGAGTATCTGTTTCGGAACGTAATGAGGGCATGAGAGTATAAGTGAGAGCATATATTATTAGCATTTATGTATAAGTCATTTATAATTAACATATTATACATGTAGTGAGAGCATGAGGGTATAAACGTCCCCAACTTTCTAGAGAAAAAACTAATATGTCAAGAACACTTCTAAAAGTTGCCGGAGAACAAAATGATCCTTTAAGAGTAAAAGTCTTTCCTCATGATTTTGTAGATAAACCACTACTCCCCCTTATCCTACTTCAATTTTCCGATAAACAATATATTTCTGAAGTAGGATAAGGGGGAGTAGAACAACAAATAGTCAGTGGTGGAAAACTTTTGGATTAGAACGCATACCCGAATCCTACATTCAGGTAGATGGCATACATATCAAAAGTAACGGTTTTGAAATCTTTGTTGAATATATCATTCAGGCCCCAATTCAAGTCGGCATGTACTTTCAGATGCTTGAACGCTTTCCAATCCACACCTGCTTGAACTCCCCATTGGAACTTGCGTAGATCACCGGAGAAGTCGTAAGTAGCAATGGCTCCGTTGGTGAAATTTATTTTGTCTCCGGTGGGGTTGGTTTCACGCAAATAGCCTTCATATACATGGCCACTGAAATCTCCATCCATCAGATAAGAAAAGTACGGGCCGAGTTTCAGCGTGGTGCGTGGACTCAGTTTGTAGGCTGCTAGTACGGGGATGGTGATGTAAGAGTTCTGTACTTTGGTGCGTACTCCTCCGGTCCAGTTTCCTTTTAGTCGGTTTCCGTCATAGCCTATGATTTCCATATTGTAATTCTTTACCGTTGCTTTGGTGCGCATGCCTTTATTCTCCAAACGCAGTCCAGTGATGATTCCCCATTTTTTTTTCGTATCCAGCCACTTGGTCATGTTTCCCTCGATAGTGATAGATAGGGTTGGGTTATATCCGTCTATGCTGCGTATTTCTTCGGGGAAAGGCAGTGGGGCGGTACCTCCTAGGTTGACTCCCGCTTTGATTTCGTACTCCCAACCATGCAATGCTGCATTGATGATTGTTTTGTTTCTGTTTGTCTGCGCATACAGTCCGAGGCTTGCTAAAGCCAGTATCAAGGTTAATATATATTTTTTCATATCTGTTTTTATCTAAGTGGTTGTTTGCATACCAGTCCCAGGTCGTCAATAAGCAGGGTGCTACCCGGTGCGCCTTGAAATACATCACCGTCCTTGCTTGCCGATAGGACAATGCTGACGTTGTATCCTCCGTTTGCCAATTTTTGGGGATCTATTGTTTTTCCATAATGCTCATAGTTGAAGTCCAGTTCAAAGCGGGTCCATTCGCTTGTTTCATGCGTGTCGGTTATGACAGCAGCGGCTACCATGTTTTCATGTTCATAATTGTTCTTTGCGATATGGCCATCCAGCATCTGCACGTCTTTGGTCTTTTCGTAAAACAAGGCATAGATATTGAAAACGTCTTTTCGGTTGGTATATTCTCCGTTCTCATAGAATTCTGGTCCTGCTTTGTATTTGAGTAGCCGACCAATTTAATGGGTTCATAATAGAAGGTTGTTCCGAATTTGGTTGCCGACAACGCATCGCTCATGGCGGAGCCTATGTCGAAACTGCCAATGAACAGGTTACCTGCTGCAATGGGCATACCTACCAAAGTGCCTAAACTTCCTGTTTTGCGAGTAATCAGTTGCAAGCAGTTGCCTATGCGGCCGTTTGGACTGATGCTGGTAGGGAAGTCGTTCGGAGTGTAACCGCTTCCGGTTAAGGCAAATCCCTGATTACCACTGGACCATGTTAGTGTGGAGTAGCCAGAGGCTGCTTCGTATAGCACATAATATTCATTTTTATTGTAAGGTACGGTTTTACGTTTTCAAAGTTAAAAACCGTCGGGATGCTTTTGGTTTCTGGATAATGGATATTGATGGCGTAGGTGCGGTGCCAATTCTTGTCCTCGGATGTTACGGTATAGCGCACTGGGTTGGTGAAATTCTGTGTACTTCCGTTGGCCGGTTCGATAGATGCTCCTTCAGTCAGCTCGAAAGTGGGAGCTAGTCGGGTCAGGTCGGTACCGTTGTTTACTTCTATGTAAATAGGGTAAGCGTTCAGGCTTTTGTCGTAAGGACGGTTATAGTCAATGTCTGTACCTGTCAGCATCTCGGCAGGGAGGATGCAGTTCAAGATGTCCGCTTCCGCATTGGGGGCTTCGTCCTTGATACAGGAGGTGCAAAGGAGCAATCCTGTTACTGTGCAGGTGAATAAGTTTTTCAGCTTCATGAATTTGTAATTTAATAGTTGTTCTTATACATAACAGATTGCAAAGGTACTGATTTTCCGTGAAAGTGTTTGCATTCAAAATAGAAAGGTGCGGAAAATTGTCTTTCCCGCACCTTGAACTGCAAATATACTTAATAATAAAGGAATGGTTTTTATTAAACAATACCTTGAGCCATCATAGCTTTGGCTACCTTCATGAATCCTGCTACATTAGCACCTTTCACATAGTTTACATAACCATCGGCTTCAGTACCGTATTGTACACAAGCCTCATGAATATTTTTCATGATACTTTTCAATTTTTCGTCTACTTCTTCTTGACTCCAGCCCAGTTTGATAGAATTTTGAGTCATTTCCAATCCAGATACAGATACGCCGCCTGCATTGGCTGCTTTGCCCGGGGCATACAGGATTTTGGCTTCTTGGAATACGCGGATAGCTTCAGGGGTAGAAGGCATGTTTGCACCTTCGCTGACAGCTATGACACCATTGGCAACCAATTGTTTGGCTTCATCACCGTTCAATTCGTTCTGAGTGGCAGAGGGTAATGCGATATCACCTTTCTCACCCCAAGGACGAGCACCTGCTACATATTTGCAGCCATATTTTTCTGCATATTCACGGATACGTCCACGGTATAAATTTTTCAGTTCCATGATGAAATCCAATTTTTCACGGTCTATTCCATCCGGATCATAGATGTAACCATCTGAATCGGACATGGTAACTACTTTACCACCCAACTCGATTACTTTTTCTACCGTGTATTGAGCTACGTTACCTGAACCTGAAACCAAACAAGTTTTTCCCTTCAGGTCTGTGCCTTTGGTTTTCAGCATTTCCATCAAGAAATAGATGTTACCATATCCGGTTGCTTCAGGGCGAATCAGAGAACCACCGAATTCGCGGCCCTTACCGGTCAGTACACCGGAGAATTCATGAGAGAGTTTTTTGTACATGCCGAACATGAAACCTACTTCACGGCCACCTACACCGATATCACCTGCAGGTACGTCAGTCTCAGGACCGATATGGCGCCATAATTCCAACATGAATGCCTGGCAGAAACGCATTACTTCGGCGTTTGATTTGCCACGCGGAGAGAAGTCGGAACCTCCTTTGCCACCACCCATCGGAAGAGTAGTTAGTGAATTTTTGAATGTCTGCTCGAAGGCAAGGAATTTCAAAATTCCCAAGTTTACAGAAGAGTGAAAACGGATACCACCTTTGTAAGGACCAATGGCATTATTATGTTGTACGCGGTAACCCATATTTGTCTGGATGTTACCTTTGTCATCCATCCACGTTACACGGAATTGATACACACGATCAGGAATACACAAACGTTTAATCAGGTTCACCTTGTCAAATTCGGGATGTTTGTTGTATTCTTCTTCGATTGTACTTAGCACTTCCTCTACCGCTTGATGATATTCAGGCTCATTGGGGAATCTTCTTTTCAAATCTTCTAATACCTTAGCTGCATTCATAATCTACTTCTTTTTATAATTGTTAATTAATTCTTCTTGTTTCTTTTGATGGTGCAAAAATATAGATAAGAATTGAAATATGCAACAAATTATAAAGAAAATGCGTGTAAAAATATCAATATGTACAAAATGTAAGCTAAAAAGCGGATAAAAGATTATTTTCCTCTTTCCTTGAGATATTTTAATAGTGGAATAAAGACTAAAGCTCCCGAAATGATAATGGATAGTATTAAAGGCCCGTCAATATGTTCGCTCCCTGTTAGAATAATATAGCAAATGGCAATCCATAAAAGGGCTAAGGTTACGATTTGTGGGAGGGAAAGCGGTTTTCTTCTCATAGTATTGTTTTAATGAATTGAATATATTTCACCACAAATAGCCTTGATTTACACAGATAGAATTTGCTGGTACTAACAAC
>ENA-OQKC01000922-OQKC01000922.1-human-gut-metagenome-genome-assembly--contig:-NODE-922-length-11103-cov-2.154337_pt1 | contig 11103 bp, 16 predicted proteins | sample MGYA00242774_ERZ504790 | MGnify/ENA primary metagenome ERZ504790 (study PRJEB26092, sample SAMD00036419) | human gut metagenome | host: Homo sapiens | study: EMG produced TPA metagenomics assembly of...
GAAAAAGGATATATATATGTAGATACAGGAGCAATGTATAGAGGATTGGCGATCCATTTTCTGAAAAAAGGAATTTCGCCGGAAGACAAAGAGGCTGTTGCAAAAGCGTGCATAGATGCAGATGTAAGTATTGTGTACGAAAACGGAGTACAGCAGGTTTATTTAAACGGTGAAAATATTACAGGCATGCTTCGTACAGAAGAAGTTGGAAATATGGCGTCAAAAACGTCGGCTATCCCGGCGGTTAGGGAAAAGCTTTTAGAATTGCAGAAAACGCTGGCACGCGAAAAAGATGTGATCATGGACGGACGGGATATCGGAACAAATATTCTTCCGAATGCAGATGTGAAAATCTATCTGACTGCCAGCGTAGAAACAAGAGCAAAACGTAGATATGATGAGCTTGCGTCAAAAGGGGAATCATGTGACTTTGACGAGATTGCACGGGATATCAAGGAAAGAGATGAACGTGACATGACAAGAGAAATTGCACCGTTGAAAAAAGCAGAGGATGCGATCTTAGTAGACAGTTCGGATATGACGATTGATGAAGTGGTAAGTAAAATATGCAGCTTCTGTAATTAGTGAGAGGAAAATACAGTGAAAGTGATAAAAGCAAAGACTGCCGGATTTTGTTTCGGAGTAAAGCGGGCGGTTGACACGGTATATAAGCAGGTAGATACAAAGTGTGGACAGATTTATACGTATGGTCCGATTATCCACAATGAAGAAGTTATCAAAGATATGAGGGATAAAGGGGTTATCGTACTACGTTCTGAAGAAGATTTGGATATGATCAGTCAAGGTACGGTCATTATCCGGTCTCACGGAGTGGAAAAACGCATTTATGAAAAGATCGAACAAAAAGGTCTTAGAATTTTAGATGCTACCTGCCCATTTGTGAAAAAGATTCATAATATCGTATCTGAAAAGAGCGGAGAGGGATTTCATATTATTATAATCGGAAACCCGGAACATCCTGAAGTTGTAGGGATAAAAGGATGGGCGAAAGACAATGTTACCGTCATACAAAGTGCGGAAGATGCGGAATGTTTTACAGCTGATCGAAAAGAGAAAATCTGCATTGTTTCCCAGACGACATTTAATTACAATAAATTTAAAGATTTAGTTGAAATTATAATGAAAAAGAGTTATGATGTAAGTGTTTTAAATACAATCTGTAATGCTACAAAAGAGCGTCAGACTGAAGCTGAAAGCATTGCAGAGTCGGTGGATGCTATGATCGTTATTGGAGATAAACATAGTTCCAATACTCAGAAATTAGTTGAGATCTGCCGCAAAGCATGTGACAATACGTACTATATACAGACACTTGACGATTTGGATTTGAATCAATTAGGGTCAGTGGAAACAGTAGGTATTACAGCAGGGGCATCCACGCCCAACAATATAATTGAGGAGGTTCAAAATAATGTCAGAATTATCTTTTGAACAGATGTTAGACGAGTCATTTAAAACGATTCACAATGGAGAAGTAGTTGAGGGAACGGTAATCGATGTAAAACCGGAAGAGATTATCCTGAATATCGGTTATAAGGCAGACGGTATCATTACAAAGAATGAATACTCCAACGATCCGTCAGTTGACCTCACAAAAGTAGTATCCGTAGGTGATACGATGACAGTCAAAGTTTTGAAAGTAAACGACGGAGAGGGTCAGGTTCTTCTTACATATAAGAGACTTGCAGCCGAGAAAGGAAATGAGAGACTGCGTGAAGCGTTTGAGAACAAAGAAGTCCTCAAAGCTACAGTTACACAGATTCTCGGAGGCGGCATTTGCGCTACAGTTGATGAAGTCAGAGTGTTTATCCCGGCAAGCCTTGTATCTGATTCTTATGAGAAAGATCTTGGAAAATATGAAGGTCAGGAAATTGAATTCGTAATCAGCGAGTTCAATCCGAGAAGAAACCGTGTGATCGGAGACAGAAGACAGCTTCTTGTTGCAGAACGTGCCGAGAAACAGAAAGAACTGTTTGCAAGATTACAAGTCGGAGACAGAGTAGACGGCGTGATCAAAAATGTGACGGATTTCGGAGCGTTTGTTGATCTTGGCGGAGTTGACGGACTTCTCCATATTTCTGAAATGTCATGGGGAAGAATTGATAATCCGAAGAAAAACTTCCACGTAGGTGATACTCTTACTGTTCTTGTGAAAGACATTCACGATACAAAAGTTGCCTTAAGTTTGAAGTTCCCGGAGACAAACCCGTGGGCGAATGCTTCAGAGAACTTTGCAGTAGGTACAGTGATCACAGGCAAAGTTGCACGTATGACAGATTTCGGTGCATTTGTTGAACTTGCACCGGGAGTTGATGCGCTTCTTCATGTATCCCAGATTTCGAGAGAACATGTTGAGAAACCATCGGATGTTCTTTCTGTAGGTCAGGAGATTACAGCTAAGATTGTTGACCTGAACGAAGAAGAGAAGAAGATCAGCCTGAGCATGAAAGCATTGGAAGCTGATCGTGATGAAGAAGATGCAGTATCTGTTGATTACGAAGCAGATGCTGAGTAATTATCTTTTGTATTTTATATAATGGATAAGATAGGGGACGATACTTGCATAGAGTGTCGTTCTCTTTATTATGTTAAAAAGATAACATTCTTCTGAAAATACAGAATTGTATGATTTTGTCGTTTGAATGACTTGGATTTTTATGCTTCATTCTAGTAAATAACGTAATATGAAAATAATGCGGGAATAGAGTGTGATAAGTAGATTCTGTTTCGGACGGGAAAGAAAGGAAGAATATCATGGGACTTCTGACATTTAAAGGCGGTATCCATCCGGATGACGGAAAGCGTTTTTCAAAAGACAGTGAAATACGTACATTACTGCCGAAAGGGGAACTGGCGTATCCGCTTTCACAGCATATCGGAGCGCCTGCGAATCCGATCGTAAAAAAGGAGATCATGTTTTAAAAGGACAGAAGATTGCGGAAGCAGGAGGTTTTGTGTCATCACCGATCCATGCTTCTGTATCCGGAACTGTGAAAGGAATTGAATATCGGTTTAATCCGGCAGGTACAAAAACAGAATGTATCATCATTGAAAATGATGGAGAATACGCGGAAATAAACGATCTTACGGTGAAACCTTTTGGTGAGATGACAAGAGAAGAGATCATTGAGAGAATCGGTGAAGCCGGTATTGTCGGAATGGGAGGCGCAGGTTTTCCTACGAGGGTAAAGCTTTCTCCGAAAGAACCTGAAAAGATAGAATATATTATTGCGAACTGTGCAGAGTGTGAACCGTATATTACGGCAGATTACAGAAGGATGTTGGAGAATACCGGACAACTGGTGAACGGTATGCGTATAATCCTTTCGCTGTTTCCGAATGCAAAAGGAATCTTTGCGGTAGAAGATAATAAAAAAGACTGTATTGAAAAATTAAACAAAGAAACAGAAAATGACCCGAATATGGAAGTGAAGGCACTCATGACAAAATATCCTCAGGGAGCGGAACGTCAGTTGATCTATGCAGTGACAAAACGTGCGATCAATTCATCTATGCTCCCGGCAGATGCGGGTTGTATTGTTGATAATGTGGAAACATTGATCGGGATTCATATGGCAGTAGCTGAGGGGAAACCTCTTACGGAACGTGTGTTACTGTAAGCGGAGACGCCATAAATTCTCCGGGAAACTTTAAAGTTCTTCTTGGAACAAACCATATGGAATTAATTGAAGCGGCGGGTGGATTTCTCAACAGCCGGAAAAATTGATATCCGGAGGGCCTATGATGGGATTCGCCATGGTAAGTGCAGAAGCTCCGGTAACAAAAACATCTTCTTCTATTCTTGCGTTTAAGGAAGATATAGTTTCAAAAAGCGTGGAGACGGCATGTATCAACTGTGCAAGATGCGTTGATGTCTGTCCGAGTCGTATTATACCTTCACGATTAGCCGATCTTGCCCAAAGACATGATGAAAAGGCTTTTGTTGCGATGAATGGACTTGAATGTGTGGAATGTGGATCATGCAGTTATGTGTGTCCGGCGAAAAGACCTTTGAAACAGGCAATCGGTTCTATGAGAAAAATTGCGCTTGCAAATAAAAGAAAGAAGTAAGTGAGAGGTGAGAGAAAAGTGAATGAAAATTATCATGTATCAGCATCCCCGCATATTCGGGATAAGATAAAAAGCAGCAATATCATGCTTCTTGTTGTGATTGCCCTGCTCCCTGCTACTGTATTCGGAATTTGGAATTTTAGACATGAAAATGCGTGGATCTTAGTTGTTGCTACAACGGCGGCTGCTGTGCTTGCAGAGTATATCTATGAAAAATTAATGCATAAACCGGTTACAATCGGTGAGTTTCAGCGCAGTTGTTACAGGTCTTTTACTTGCATTGAATCTTCCTCCGACGCTTCCGTGGTGGATGGGGGTACTCGGAGCCGTATTTGCAATCGTTGTTGTAAAACAGCTTTTCGGTGGATTGGGACAAAATTTTATGAATCCGGCCTTAGCTGCAAGATGCTTTCTTCTAATCTGTTTTACGCAAAAAATGACGTATTTTGTGTATGACGGCGTGACAGGCGCAACTCCGCTTGCACAATTAAAGAGCGGCAATGTAGTAAATACGATGGATATGCTTCTTGGAAATGTCCGGGGAACGATCGGAGAGACATCGGTGATCGCGATTATGATCGGAGCGATGTTCTTAATATTGACAGGAGTGATAGATCTTAGAATTCCGGGATCTTATATCGTATCATTTGTTATTTTTATCACGCTTTTCGGCGGCAATGGATTTGATCCGTGGTACATAACCGCTCATTTATGCGGCGGCGGTCTGATGCTTGGAGCATGGTTTATGGCAACAGATTATGTGACTGCTCCGATTACGAGCAAAGGAAAGATTTTGTATGGCATTTGTATGGGAATCTTAACCGGACTGTTCCGTTTGTTCGGAGCTTCGGCAGAAGGGGTATCTTATGCAATCATCATCAGTAACCTTTTGGTTCCGTTGATCGAGAAGGTTACTCTTCCGAAACCTTTCGGTAAAGGAGGAGAAAGTAATGAATAAAATTATAAAAAATACGTTGATCTTAACTGCAATAACAGTTGTTTCAGGACTTTTGCTCGGAATTGTTTACGATGTTACAAAGAGCCGATTGCGCAGGCGCAGGAGCGTACAAACAAAAGGCGTTTCAGACAGTGCTTCCCGAGGCTTCAGAGTTTACATCCAGCAATTTCGATGAAAAAGAGGCGGCAAAAATTTTAAAAGAAAACGGTTATACAGACGATATAACAGAAGTAGCGGAAGCGACAGATAAAAAAGGGAAAGTAATCGGTTACGTGATCAATGTCACTTCTCACGAAGGGTATGGCGGCGACATTGAAATTTCTGTAGGAATCGCCTCGGACGGAACAGTGAAAGGAATTGAGATGCTCTCCATCGGAGAGACGGCGGGATTAGGAATGAAAGCGAAAGACGCTGAATTTAAAGATCAGTTTCGGGATAAAAAAGTGCAAAAATTCACTTATACGAAAAATGGAGAAAAAGGCGATGATAAGATCGATGCCATCAGCGGCGCTACGATTACGACAAATGCAGTGACTAATGCCGTTGATTCAGCACTGATTTATTATCAAACGGAGTTAGGAGGCGGTATCAATGAATAAATGTGCAGAACGTCTTTATAATGGCCTTGTGAAAGAAAATCCTACGTTCGTTCTCATGCTCGGTATGTGTCCGACTCTTGCGGTTACAACATCTGCGATCAACGGAATCGGTATGGGGCTTTCTACGACAGCGGTACTTGTGATGTCAAATATGTTGATTTCTATGTTGAGAAAAGTGATTCCGGCATCAGTGCGTATGCCTGCTTTTATCGTTGTTGTAGCTTCTTTGTTACGATCGTTGATTTTTGATGGCGGGATTTGTTCCCGGGCTTTATAAATCACTCGGATTGTATATCCTTGATCGTAGTAACTGTATTATTTGGGGAGAGCGGAAAGCTATGCATCAAAAAATCCGGTGCTTCCTTCGATTTTCGACGGGATCGGTATGGGACTTGGATTCACAGTCGGTCTTACGGCAATCGGTATTGTGAGAGAACTGCTTGGTGCAGGCGAGGTGTTCGGCATTCGTGTTATGCCGCAGTCATATGAACCTCTTACGATTTTTGTTCTTGCCCCGGGTGCGTTTTTTGTATTGGCATGTCTTGTAGCTCTTCAGAATAAAGTGAAAGCGAATCTTGAGAAAAAAGGAAAAAAAGTTCCGGTATCGTCAGGATGCGGCGAAGGTTGCTCTGCATGTGCAAGCAAAGGAATCTGCGGAGGTCATCTCGCAGAAAACGAACCACATCATGAAGAGACGAATGTAAAAGAAGAGGAGGAGGCATAAATGCAGGAATTACTTTTGATTGCAGTCGGAGCTGCGTTTGTAAATAATGTTGTCCTTAGTCAGTTCCTCGGTATCTGTCCGTTTTAGGTGTTTCTAAAAATGTAAAAACTGCAGCCGGAATGGGCGGAGCAGTTGTATTCGTTATCACAATCGCTTCGTTTGTAACAGGATTGATCTATAAATTCATCCTTGGAAACCCGAAAATTTTAGGAGGAGAGCTCCAATATTTAAACACTATCGTATTTATCCTTGTCATAGCAGCTCTTGTACAGTTCGTAGAGATGTTTTTAAAGAAAGTGATGCCTCCGTTATATAATGCCCTCGGCGTTTATCTTCCGCTGATTACAACGAACTGCGCGGTTCTTGGCGTAGCGCTGACAAACGTACAAAACGGATATTATGAAAAAGGTGTCGGGATCGGTTTGCTGACCGGTGTAGTGAACGGATTTGCGACAGCGGCGGGATTTTTTGTTGCGATTGTTCTTATGGCCGGAATTCGGGAAAAAATCGAACACAATAATGTTCCCGAAGCATTTAAAGGAACTCCGATCGTTCTTGTGACAGCCGGACTGATGGCAATCGCATTTTGCGGATTTTCAGGATTAATATAGGAGGTGCGATAGAATGAATATAACAGCGATTCTTTTGGCTGCCGCGATCGTCGGTGGAGCCGGATTATTTATCGGTATTTTCCTAGGTGTATCCGGAAAAAAATTCGCAGTTGAAGTTGATGAAAGAGAAGAGGCGATTCTCGATGTTTTGCCTGGAAATAACTGTGGAGGCTGCGGTTATGCAGGATGTTCAGGCCTCGCTGCGGCGATTGCTCAGGGAAAAGCGGATGTAGGAGGATGCCCGGTCGGAGGCGCTTCTGTAGCTGGGAAGATCGGTGAGATTATGGGCGTAGACGCCTCGGCAAGCGAAAGAAAAACTGCATTTGTAAAATGCGGCGGAACATGTGAAAAGACAAAAAGTGAATATGAATATTATGGAATCAAAGACTGTATCATGGCAAGTCAGATGCAGGATGGAGGAGCAAAAGGGTGTGCATACGGGTGTCTCGGATATGGCTCATGCGTGGATGCCTGTCCGTTTGATGCAATCCATATTGTAGATGGAATAGCAGTTGTCGATAAGGAAGCATGTAAAGCATGTGGAAAATGTGTGGATGCATGTCCGAAGCACCTGATCGAATTGATCCCGTATAAGCAGAAAACATTTGTGCAGTGTAACTCAAATGAGAAAGGGAAAGCATTAATGGACGTCTGCCAAGTCGGATGTATCGGATGTCGTCTCTGCGAGCGAAACTGCGAAGCCGGGGCTATTACAGTTAATAACTTTTTGGCTCATATAGATGCCGACAAATGCACAAATTGCGGCGTATGTGCAGAAAAATGTCCTCGAAAGATCATAACAGTACGGTTTGAAGCGTGAGTAAATGAAGCGTTAAAAGTGTAGTGTATCGCCGGGATTTTCAACGTGTGTGAGGTTAGAAATGAAGAAAAACGATAACATTCTTATACTTGGCATCCTGTTCATTGCGCTGGTCATGCTGGGAATTCAGCTATTACACTCGGCAAACGGTACGGAGAAAGTAAAAATTACTGTAGACGGGAAGGTTTTTGGCACATATCTGTTGTCTGAAGATCGAACTGTTTCAGTGAACGAAACGAATATAGTTTTAATTACGGAGGGTACGGTTTCAATGGAGTCCGCTGATTGTCCGGATCAGATTTGTGTTCACCATCAGAGGATCAAAAGAAGTGGAGAAAGTATTATATGTCTTCCGAATAAAGTCGTTGTGTCGATAGAAGGCGGAGGCGAAGAAAAACTTGACGGAACTGTACAATAGTCAGGAGAGAGTGATTTGAGAACCAGAGCTGCATATTTCGGTATATTTACAGCGCTGGCATTGATTTTAGGTTATGTGGAACTGCTGATTCCCATTCACTTTGGGATTCCCGGAGCAAAACTGGGACTTGCGAATCTTATAACAATTCTTGTTCTATATAAAATGGGGTGGAAAGAAGCGTTTCTCTTATCTGTTGCCCGCGTTGTTTTAGGCGGTTTTATATTCAGTAATCTATTTTCTATTTTATATAGTCTGGCAGGCGGGATTTTAAGTCTGATCGTTATGGGAATATTGAAAAAAACAGGGAAATTTACTGTAGTCGGTGTCAGCGTCTGCGGCGGTGTTTTTCATAATGTCGGTCAGCTTGCGGTTGCCATGGCTGTGGTTCAGACATACGAAGTAGGATATTACTTCCCTGTACTTTTGATTGCGGGGCTTTTGACGGGAATGCTCATAGGAATGATATCTGCCGAAGTACTGAAACGAACTAAAAATTTACGATTAAAGGAATAAAAAAATGATTTCATATGTAAAAGGTGAATTAGCTGCGATCGAGGAACAAAAAGCAATTATTGATGTGGGCGGCATAGGGTATGGTGTGTTTATGCCACATCAGGCACTGGCGATGTTACCTTCTGTAGGAAATGAAGTGAAACTTTACACTTATCTGAATGTGCGGGAAGATGCCATGCAGCTTTTTGGATTTTTGACAAAAGATGATTTGGAAATATTCCGGCTTGTGATCGGAGTAAGCGGGATCGGGCCGAAAGGCGGTTTGAATATTTTGTCATGTATGTCTCCGGATGAACTGCGGTTTGCAATCATGTCGGGAGATGCAAAAATGATTTCGTCAGCGCCTGGAATCGGGAAAAAGACTGCCGAAAAACTAATTGTAGAACTTCGAGATAAAGTAGATATTGAAAAAATGCTTGATCATGCTGCTCATCCGGAAGAAACAATACAGACAGATATGGCGAAAACATCGGCAAATGAAATGCAATCGGAGGCGGTACAGGCTCTTGTTGCGCTTGGTTACGGGAGTGCGGAAAGCCTTCGCGCGGTAAAGAAAACTTCTGTACAATGTCAGACTGTAGAAGATATATTGAAAGAAGCGCTGCAGTATCTTTTCTGATGAGAGGATGTGGATAAGGCGGAAAGGAAATAATGGACGGCAATGGGAAAACGAATCATAACGACAGAAAACTTAGAGGAAGACATTAAGATTGAAGGAGAATTGCGTCCGCAATCTCTCGGCGAATATATCGGTCAGGAAAAGGCAAAAGAAACACTTGGCATCTATATAGAAGCTGCTAAAGCGCGCGGGGAAACACTTGATCATGTGCTTTTTTACGGGCCTCCGGGACTTGGAAAAACAACGCTTGCCGGAATTATTGCGAATGAAATGGGTGTACACATGAAGGTAACGTCAGGACCTGCAATCGAAAAACCGGGAGAAATGGCGGCAATCTTAAATGGTCTTCAGGAAGGAGACGTTTTGTTTGTCGATGAGATTCACAGGTTAAACCGACAAGTAGAAGAGGTTCTTTATCCTGCTATGGAAGATTTTGCCATTGATATTATGATCGGAAAAGGGTCGGCCGCCCGCTCGATCCGTTTGAACCTGCCTAAATTTACACTTGTCGGCGCAACAACGAGAGCGGGAATGTTAACAGCTCCTTTACGCGATCGTTTCGGTGTTATGCACCGTTTGGAATTATATACTCCGGAAGAACTAAAAACGATCATATTACGTTCGGCATCTGTGTTAAATGTAGAGATCGAAGAGGACGGGGCTTTAGAACTTGCTCGCCGATCCAGAGGAACTCCCCGCCTTGCAAACCGTCTGTTGAAACGTGTAAGAGATTTCGCTCAAGTAAAATACGATGGCAAAATCACGAAAAAAGTGGCAGATTATGCGCTTGACCTTCTTGATGTCGATAAGTATGGTCTGGATCATATCGATCGAACGATTCTGCTGACAATGATTGAAAAATTCCAAGGCGGTCCGGTTGGTTTGGATACACTGGCGGCGGCGATTTCAGAAGATGCAGGAACATTGGAAGATGTGTATGAGCCGTATCTTTTGAAAAACGGATTTATACAGCGGACTCCGAGAGGACGCATAGTAACTGATCTGGCATACCGGCATCTCGGGATAGAATCTTTTGCGGATGAATAATTTCGGAATAGTTATGAAACGGATAGTTCCGAAAAAAGTAGTTGGTTTTTACCGCTAAATAGTTTATAATGAATTTTAAGAAACGCGAGGAGGAAGCTATGAGTTCAGCAAAACATTTTACGGAAGTATTGATCGGAGGAAAAGTATATACTTTGAGCGGATTTGAGGGCGAAGAGTATCTGCAGAAAGTGTCTTCCTATTTGAATCATAAGATAACAGAATGTACAAATAGTGAAGGATACAGAAAACAGAGCGCTGACACAAGAAATGTACTTCTCGCTCTTAACATTGCCGATGATTACTTCAAAGCAAAAAAACAGGGCGATTCGCTGGAGAGTGACATTGAACTAAAAGATAAGGAAATGTATGATTTAAAGCATGAACTTATTTCAGCGCAGATCAAACTGGAGAATGCGGAAAAAGAGTTGGCAAAATTAAAAGAAGAGAACAACGATCTTCAAATGCAGATTGTGAAGCTCGAGACAGAAATGAAAAATCGCAGAAGATAAAAATAAGGCTGTCAGTCATATGACAGCCTGTTTCTTTTGGATAGTTTCTTTTTAGATAGTTGTTGTTTTATATAAAGGGAAAACACCTGTATGTTAAAGGGGATGTAGGGAAAGGAGTCAGCATGGAAAAACGCCGGATTGAAATATTGGCGCCCGCCGGATCTTATGCTTCTTTTAAAGCTGCGATCAACGC
>ENA-OQKC01000923-OQKC01000923.1-human-gut-metagenome-genome-assembly--contig:-NODE-923-length-11091-cov-3.064575_pt1 | contig 11091 bp, 9 predicted proteins | sample MGYA00242774_ERZ504790 | MGnify/ENA primary metagenome ERZ504790 (study PRJEB26092, sample SAMD00036419) | human gut metagenome | host: Homo sapiens | study: EMG produced TPA metagenomics assembly of...
AGCTGGCGGGTGATGAGGAACGGCAGCAGCTGGTGTTCGATGGTCTCCAACGGCACGAAGCGGCGGACCAGGTAGTTTTCGTGGCAGCCGAAGGCGTGGCCGGCGGAGTCGACGTTGTTTTTGAACACATGGATCGTGGCGTGTGCGCCGTAGGATTCGCGCAGCTTGCGCTGGGCCTTCAGGGCTAGGTTGCGCATCACGTGTTCGCCGGCGAGGTCCTGGGCCAGGGCCTCGCGCGGATCGCGCGCTTCGGCGGTGGCGTATTCGGGGTGGGATCCGACGTCCAGATACAGACGTGAGCCATTGGCCAGATACGTGTTGGTGGAGCGGGAACGGGAGACGATGGGCTGGAACATGGTCATCGCCACCTGGCCGGCGTCCACGGGGCGTTCGGCACCGGTGACCGCCACGCCGTATTCGGTTTCGACGCCGAAAATACGGCAGAACCCGTCCATCTCGGCGGATGGTACGGGTTCCGTGGCGTGCAGGGAGCGGGTGCCGCTGTCACGCAGTTGGGGCATCACTCGCCGCCTTTTTGCACGAAGCTGTTGACGTATTCCTCGGCGTTGGTTTCCAAGGCGGATTCGATGTCGTCGAGGATGTCGTCCAACACGTCGGCTTGGTCGGTGGACTCGGTTTGGGCGGCGGCCTGCGTGGTGGCGAGGGCGTCGTCTTCCTGGGTCGCGGCCTGCTGTGCTTGAGGTTGTTCGAATTGTTGTGGCATGTTGTCTTCTTCTTGGGCTGTCAAACTCCTCTCAGTCAGCCTTCGGCCGACGGCTCCCCTCACCCGAGGGGAGCCGGAGGAGTCAAAAAATTATCGCTGGTTGATGGAGTCGAGCCACGGATACTGCTGCAGGTAATGCTGCAGTTCGCGGATGATGAGTCCATTGGAGGCCACTACATCGTTATCGTGACGCCAGTGGATGCGTTCGCCGTCCCAACGGCTCAGCGTGCCCTGTGCCTCCCAGACCACTACGGTGCCGGCGGCGATGCCCGCGATATCCCACACGTGCAGCATCGGCTCGAAGTAGGCGTCATAGGTGCCGTCGGCCACTTTGCACAGGTCGAGCGAGACGGGGCCCACGCGCTTGATGTCGGCCGGGCGTCCGGCGAGCGAGGAGGCCACGTCGAGCGCACGCTGCGATTCGCTGGGGATGAAGGACATGCCGTAGCTCAGCACAGAACCATCCAGCGAGGAGGTCATCGACGGCACGACCTTGTCGCGCTTCTCGCCGACCGCGGTTTTGTGGATGCGCACGGCACCCGCTCCCCTGGCGGCCAGGTAGGTCAGGCCGAGGGCCGGGGCGTGCACGATGCCGATGATCGGCTTGGGCTCGTTGTCCGGGCCGAATTCGAACAGGGCGGCGGTCACCGTCCATTCGCTCATGCGACGTACGTAGTTGATCACACCGTCGATCTTGCCGATGTACCAGTAACGCTGGCCAGGGCGGCTTTCGGCGGGGCGGGTGGTCCAGAAGCCGTCGAAGTGGGCGATGTCGGCGATTCTGGCGCTCATGAAGCGCATGATCTTGTTGTCCACTTCAAGCTTGTAGCGGGGGCCACGGTCCGCGTTCTCGGTGCTCGGCTGGGCGAGGTTACGCGGATTGAGTTGGTCGTGGAGGGCATGCTGGCCGGCTTCTTCGAGCAGGCCGGCGACTTTGAGCGCAAGGTTGCGCAGGTCCTGTGGGGTCTCTTCGCGTGTTTCTTCCATAGCTACCAAGTCTATCGTTCGGCGTTGATGGCCAGCGACTTCAGCAGATCGATGGCGTGTTCGGCTGAATTGAGTTCGGTTTCGCAGTGCGCCTTGGTGAAGGCGAGCGGATCGGAGATGTCAAGGGAGAACAGGTGATGGTCGGTAGCGGCCATATGGCCGGCATTGCCGTAGAATTCGACAGCCTCGCCCTCGTCTGCGGCGTGCGGGTCGCGAACAGTGAGTCGGGACCAGCTGGCGGCGGCCACCTCATCGCCGAATTGCGCCACGAGTTTTGCCCTGAGCCAGGCGCGGGTGTCTTCCGGCGGTTCGGTGGTGGCGCGTGCGATGTCGGCGGCGCTCACCACCCGTTCGGTGCGGGGTTCGAGTTTGGTGAAGATGCTGTCCGCGGGGTCGAGCGCCGCCCATTTCAGGTCGATGACCTTCAGTCGCGGATCATTCCATCCGTTGGCCACGCCGGGTGCGGACGTTGTGGTGATTTTGCGGCGCAGTTTTTCGAGCAGCTGCCATTTGAGCAGCCATTCGATGCGGCTGGCCTCGCCGGTCATGGCCAGACGTTCGTCATCGTCGGCGGCATGGCGGATGGAGGCGCAGTCGATGAGCGCCTGCTGCCACATCGCCATAATGGATGTGGTGGATTTGTCCGGCCAGGCGGGCTCGCCGGCGGTGTCGGTGCCTTCGACCAGTGCGGCGACCTGGTAGACGGCTTGGCGCAGTTTGAGCTGGATAAGCCATGCGTTGGTTTCGCCGCCGTTGGCCAGCGGCAGGCTTGCGCCCAGCGTCAGGTCGTGGGAGACGGTGTGCATGGCTTCGACCGGGTCGGCCAGTTCGAGTTCGTCGAGGAAGCGTTCAGGTCGAATCCGGCCTCGTCCGCATGTTCGAGCAGCCACAGCAGCATGCTCGTGGTGCCGAGTTTCAGTGCCTGCGGCACCTCCATGCGATTGGCGTCGCCGACGATGACGTGCAGACGGCGGTATGCATCGGTGGAGTGGGATTCGTCGCGCGTGTTGATGATCGGGCGTTCGAAGGTGGTTTGCAGGCCGACTTTGGCGTGGATGTAGTCGGCGCGCTGGCTGAGCTGGTAGCCGGGGATTTCGCTGTTCTCGCCGATTCCTACGCGGCCGGAGCCGGCGTAGATCTGGCGGGTGACGAAGTGGAGGGTCATCAGGCGCGTGACCAAGTCGAATGGCACCGCGCGGGCCATCATATAGTTCTCGTGCGCGCCCCAGCAGGAGCCCTTGCCGTCCACATTGTTGCGATGCAGGGCAATGGGAGTGCCAGTCTGTTTGCGGGCGTGTTCGGTGGCGGCCTGCATGATGAGGTCTCCGGCGTGGTCGTATCGGACCGCTTCGAACGGGTCGGTGGTTTCCGGTGCCGAGTATTCGGGGTGGGCGTGGTCCACGTAGACGCGGCCGCCGTTGGGGGCGATCACGTTGGTGATGTTGAGTTGTGGGGCGTCGGTGAGCATGTCCGGTCGGGCGGCGGCGCGTTCGAGTCGGGTGCCGCGCGCGTCGTTGACCGGGTCCTCCTGCCGGTAGTCCCAGCGGATGGATTTGCTGTGGCTGTCCGCGGCGCCGTTCACCACGTCGAAGGACAGTTGCACCGGGTTGTAGCGGTCCGGGGTGTTCAGGGATACCGCGTATTCGGTTTCGGTGCCCATCACTCGTTTGACGGTCATGTAGTGCTCCTTGAGCTTGAGCTATTCGGCGGTGCGGATGCGGCGGATCGGGTCCATGCCGTTGATGCGCGACCATTGTTCGGGGTCCACGTCAGCCATGGAATCGCGGGTCTCGCGGTATTCGTCTTCCACGGCGGCGGCGAGCAACGGCACGGTGAGTGCCACGTCCGAGCCGGTTTCGATGGATTCCTTGACTGCTCGGGTCTTGGCCCGGTCCACGATGTTCTTGAGCATCGCGCCGGAGACCACATCGGCCAGGAACAACGCATGCCACTGGCCGTTCTCCTCCTGCACGTCGCACAGATGGCGGCGTTCGGAGGTTCCGTAGATGTCATGCACCAGCACGGCGGACAAGGCGTGCGCGTCGACGCCATCTTCCAGAGGCAGGTCGTCGGTGAGGTAATGGTCCACGATGGCGATGGCCTGATTGGTTTTGGGCCGGCCGACGCGAATCTTGACGTCGAGACGCCCCGGTCGCAACACAGCCGGATCGATCATGTCCACGCGGTTGGAAGCACCGATTACCATCACATTGTCGAGTGATTCCACGCCGTCGAGTTCGGAGAGGAACTGGGGCACAATCGTGGTCTCCACATCGGAGGAGACGCCGGAGCCGCGGGTGCGTAGCAGCGAATCCATCTCATCGATGAACACGACCACCGGATTGCCGTCCGCGGCGCGTTCACGGGCGCGCTGGAAAATCAGGCGAATCAGTCGTTCGGATTCACCGACGTATTTGTTGAGCAGTTCCGGGCCCTTGACGGACAGGAACACGCCCTTGACATGGGTTTCGGCCGGACTGATTGCGCCGTCGCCATTCGAATCGTAACCACCCTCGCATAGGGCGTTCGCCACGGCCTTGGCAATCATCGTCTTGCCGTTGCCGGGCGGACCGTACAGCAGCACGCCCTTTGGCGGCTTCAAATCGTAGCGCTCAAACAGCGCACGATGCTGGAACGGCAGTTGGACGGCGTCCCTGATACGACCGATCTCACTATCCAGGCCGCCGATGTCGGCGAACGTGACATCCGGGGTCTCCTCCAGCACCAGATCCTTGTCACCCTCGGCGGGCAGCGCTTCGATGGCGAGGCGGACGGACGGATCGACGATAATACGGTCGCCCTGATTGATGCCCGCATACGCGAGCGCGCCGGAACGGCGGATGAGCACGGGATTGCCGGAGGCGTCGGTAACGATCAGTCGACCGTCGTCAAGTACCTGCTTGACACTGCGAATCTGGCCCACGGTGTCAGCATCGCGCTGCTCGACCAGCACGAGCTTCTCGTTGAGCATCACGGTGGCCCCGGCGGTCAGGCGGGCGGCGTTGACGTTGGAGGCCACAGACACCACCATGCGGCGGGTGCCGGAAATGACTTCGGCCGACGCGTGCTGGATGCCGTCTTCATCGGTGCGGGTGGAATCGACCTTGACCATGGTGGCGAAGGTGAGCGGCGGCTGAGCGAGCTGGGCGAGCTGTGACTTCGCCTTGGTCAGTTCCTTGCCGGCGCGGCTCAGCGCTTCGGCGAGCGCATGGTTCTTGGCCATCAGGCGATCGTTCAGCGCGGCGAGATCTTCGGTGTCGCTCATGCGGGTTCTTCGCTTCCCTTCTATCCGGGATTTTCGGCAACTTATGACAGTCGGCAGACCCTATTCGTTGCCGTCGGCGGATTTCCTGTTACGCATAACAGTACGCACTTTTCGCACCACGAACCATACGATGACCACAATCACGGCCGCGATGACCACGTCCTCGAACACGCCCGAGCGCGCCTTGAATCGAGCACCACTGGTCGCCGAGCAGGTAACCGGCGGAAACGAGGATGGTGTTCCACACGGCCGAGCCGAGCAGGGTCCAGCCGGTGAAGTGCAGGAAGTTCATGCGGTTGAATCCGGCGGGAATCGAAATCAGCGAGCGTACCACGGGAATCACGCGGCCGATGAGCACCGACCATGTGCCGTATTTGGTGAACCAGTCGTTGGCTTTGCTCACGTCTTTGCGGCTGACGCCGGGGATTTTGTCTGCCGCGAGATTGATGCGATGCAGGCCCACCCAGCGGGAGATGCCGTACAAGGTCCAGGCACCCAGTACGGAGCCGATGGTGGCCCAGATGATTGCGCCCGGCAAACTCAAGGTGCCGCGTGCGGCGGTGAAGCCGGAGAGCGGAAGGATGACTTCGGACGGGATGGGCGGGAAGATGGATTCGAGGGCGATGGCCAAGGCCACGCCGATACCGCCGATGGTTTCCATCAGCATGATCAGCCAGTCGGTGATGGTGCCGATCAAGCCGGGTTCGGTGGTGGTGCAGATGGGCGTAGGGTCGGTTGCAAGAATAGTGGCGGCTGCCATGGAAAAACTCATAGAGGGCATTGTCCCAAGGTTTTCCAAGAATCAGAAGCATGACGCAAGAAGATGTGCATTTTATTGACAAGTCCGCCGAGAGCGAAGTTGGGAGCCCGGTTGGTTCTGCGGTTTCTGTGCCGACGCTGAGCGAGCCCGGCCTGCTGGTTATGGATGTGGACTCCACGCTCATTGACGAAGAGGTTATCGACGAGTTGGGCGTGGTGGCTGGCTGCGGTGAGGAGATTGCCGGAGTGACCGCACGCGCCATGCGCGGCGAACTGGAGTTCTGCGATGCGCTGCGCGCACGAGTGGCCCTGTTGGAGGGCCTGCCGATCTCCGTGTTCGACACGGTGCATGACAAGCTGCATTTCACCAAGGGTGCGCTGGAGCTTATCGACACGCTGCATGAACACGGTTGGAAGATCGGCGTGGTGTCCGGCGGCTTCCATGAAGTGGTCGATATGCTGGCGGCCGAAGGCCATATCGACTATTGGATCGCCAACCGGCTTGAGGTTGCCGATGGGTGCTTGACCGGCAAGGTGCTCGGCGAAATCGTGAGCAAGACTGTGAAGTTACACGCCTTGCAGACATGGGCGGACCGTTTGGGTATTCCGATGAGCCAGACCGTGGCTGTGGGCGATGGCGCCAACGATATTCCGATGATTCAGGCCGCCGGTCTGGGTCTCGCGTTCTGTGCCAAGCCAAAGACCCAGCTCGCCGCCGACAAAGCCATCAACGACCGCGACCTAACCCACGTACTCGATTACCTGCGCCGGTAAAATTTTACCGACCTCGGCTCCGGCACTTATAGTTGAGCCATGACTACTTCAGGCGCAGAACAGTTGACGCTTGCGGGGCTGGCTCCCCGCAAGCGTCGTAAACGTGCGCCTGCGGAGCATACGCCGGCCGAGCAGCATCCCATAGCGCAAGTCGTGCTGGATGTGCAGGCGCTCCACCTCGGTCAGACATTCGATTACTTCATTGATGAAAAAGACAGCGAGGCCGCACAACCGGGTGTGCTGGTGCGCGTGCGGTTTGGCGGTCAGAGGGTCAGCGGTGTGATTTGGGCACGCACCGATACCAGTGATACGCCGCGCTCTTCGATTCGCTATATCGAGCGAGTGCTAAGCCCCGATGTACTGGTTCCCGCTTCGATGCGCGAGGATATCGGTCTGGTTGCCAAAGCCTATGGCGGCACACGGGCCAATATTCTGCGTTTCGCCGTGCCACCGCGCGTGGCCAAGGTGGAGACCGAGCAGCGGTTGGCCGCGTCGTTCCGTCGGCCGGTCGGCGGCTCATTGCCGGATAATACGCAAGGCGGTTTTGCCGGGCGTGGCACCAATCCCGATGGGACCAAACTTGCTGGCTCTACCTTTGCCGTTGCTAGCACCGTTTCGGAGGGAGCTGCGCAGGGGTATCGTCGTCTGACCGCCAATTACGCCGATGTCAATGTGCTTCATGACGCGCTTACCGGTCAACGTTTCCAATCTTTTGTGTTTGATTCGTTGCCCGGTGCACAGGAGTGGCAACGAAACATGGCATGGATGGTGGCCACTGCGTTGAGTGCCGGTAAGGCTGCCGTAGCTGAATTGCCCACCATGCGCGAGGTCGAAGACCTGATGCATATGCTACGCAATTATGGACTCAAACCATTTGCCCCGGCTCCAACCGGCGGATGGATGGGCGATGTCGCCGTGCTCAATGCGGAGACCATGCCTGCGGCCGACCGGTACCGCACGTATCTGGCTGTGGCGTTGGGCCAGGTGAAGGTGGTGATCGGCACCCGCGCGGTGATGTATGCGCCGGTTGAAGGCCCGGCACTGTTCGCCATTCTGGAGGATGCCGCCTATCAGAACATGGACGGTATGATGCCGTATCCACAGGCTCGCGGCGTGATGCGGTTGCGCGCCAAGTCCCATGGCGGCGTGTTCGTGGCCATGGCCAATGCGCGCACTCCGCAAAGTCAGTGGGAAAACCACCGGTCCAGGTACCGGTGGAAACTCCGGTGAGCGGCTATTCCACCGCGATTCATCCGCTCGCCTCGCCACTGAAGGATGCGACGCCTTGGGTGACGTTGGCTCAATCGCGATGAGCTTGCGCGTCTCGCTGACCCGTCCATCGGGGCGCGCGTGCCGCATACGGCCGTCCGCGTGCTATCTAAGGCTTTGGAAAGTGGCCCCGTGCTGCTATCCATTCCGCAAGACAATGTCAGTGAGACCTTGAGCTGTGCGAAATGCCATCGTCAGGCGCGTTGTGCCAAGTGTTCCGGACCGTTGCAACTGCCGGCCGACCGCCGGGATTCCACACCGCGATGCCGCTGGTGTGGGGCTGCCGCCATCAACTGGAAGTGCCCGGGCTGTGGGCATGAACGTATGCGCGTGGTGCGTGTGGGGGCTGCCGGCACTGCGGCGGAGCTGGCTGGATTGTTCCGTGGCGTGCCAGTAGTTTTGTCCAGCAAGACGCAGGGTCTGGTGCGCGATGTAGCTTGCCAGCCGATGATTGTCATCGCCACTCCCGGTTTCGAACCGCGCGTGCGTCCGGTCAGTGCCGAGCAGGGATCGGCTGGCCATGAGTATCGTGCCGTGGCCGTGCTCGACGCTTGGACCAGCTTGTATGCGTTGGGCGTGGATGCTCGGTTGGATACGTTGACCGCGTGGATGCGTGCGATGTCGTTGTGCGCGCCGCGTTCCCGTGGCGGCCAGGCGTTGATTCTCGGCGAGACCGACCCGGCCATCGCCCAATCGCTGATGCTCTGGGATTCGAGGATTCTTGCAGCCAAGGATCTCGAGGAGCGTGTGGAGACCGGTATGCCGCCGGCCGTGGCCGCCGCCTGCGTGTGGGGCCGCCGTGATGCGGTGATGACGCTGATGCAGCGTATCGGCGCGCTGGGCGGCGATTGGACGGCCTGCGGCGAGCTGCCCGGCATGTTGGGACCGGTGCCGATCGCGCAACCGGACACGGTTGATGCCAGGGAGCTCGAAGCCACGGCCGACCGGGTGAAGGCAGTAATCCGTGTGCCACAGAGTCGGCGAGCCGAACTGGCGGCCCGACTGCACCGGGAAACCGCTCGTCATGTAGCGTCCCGCGAACCCGGCGAGCTTCGCTTCCGAGTAGATCCCAAGGACCTGATCTAATCGTCTTCAACACGTGAAACGATAATTACAGAACGAACATCGCTAGAAGGAGGACACTATGAAGGGTTGGCCTGGAGAGCCGGATATGGATTACGACGTGCTGGTCGCGGATGGCGAGGCCGCTGCGAACGCCGGCAAGCCGATCACCGACGTGATCTTCGATTTCGGCAACGTGCTGATTTACTGGGATCCGGTCGCCGTGCTCATCCCCCGCTACAGCCAGAAGACCATCGACGAATTCCTCGACAACGACATCTCCGGCTTCTACGATGTCAACGACCTGATGGACGGCGGCACCAGCACCGACGAGGCCATCGCCATCATGCGCCGTGACAAGGGCGATAAGTGGGCGGACATCCTCGACTACTACATCAAGAACTTCCGCGACTCCCTGACCGGCATCGTGCCGGGCGCGCGCGTGCTGGTCAATGACCTGAAGGCCGCCGGCATCGGCGTGTGGGGCCTGAGCAACTGGGAATCCAGTCTGTTCCACGTGGCCGAGGAACAGTGCGATATTCTGCAGCAGCTTGATGGCAAGCTCGTCTCCGGTTTTGTCAAGCTGCGCAAGCCGCACAAGGAAATCTACGAGGCCGCGTTGAACCAGTTCGGCATCAAGGCCGATGGCGCGTTGTTCATCGACGACAAGGCCATGAACATCGTCGGCTCGAATGCGGCCGGCATCCGTGGCGTACGTTTCCAGGATCCGGTCAAGCTGCGTGAACTGCTCATCGCCAATGGCGTGAACATTCCGGCCGTGCAGTGAGCATCGACATTTCAAGGAGGACCATGCTCAAACTCGTGTTCGCCGGCACCCCCGACGTGGCGGTGCCCTCGCTCAAGGCCTTTGCCGCCGACCCACGTTTTGATGTGGTCGGCGTCATTACCCGCCCCGATGCGCCTACCGGTCGCGGCCGCAAGCTCACGCCCAGCCCGGTCAAGGCGACGGCTCTGGAGCTCGGGTTGCCCGTCATCGATCTCAAACCCCGCTCCCCCGAATTCATGGAGGCGTTGAACGACCTGCATGCGGATATCGCCGCTGTCATCGCCTATGGCAATATCCTGCCCAAGAACGTGCTTGATGCGGTGCCCATGGGCTGGTACAACCTGCATTTCTCCAACCTGCCGAAGTGGCGTGGCGCCGCTCCCGCCCAGCGTGCGATTTGGGCAGGCGACCCGACCACCGGCGCCGACGTGTTCAAGGTCGGCGAGGGCTTGGACGATGGCCCGATCGTCGCTTCCCTGACCATCGAACTGACCGGCCGTGAGACCTCCGGCGAACTGCTTGACCGTCTGGCCGAAGAAGGCGCGCCCATGTATGTGGATGCTCTGGCCGCCGTCGGCGAAGGCACCGCCACATTCACCGCGCAGCCGGCCGAGAGCCTGGAATATGCGCACAAGATCACGGTGGAGGACGCCCGCATCAGTTGGACGGACGAGGCCGAGGCCATCGACCGCCAGATTCGCGCCTGCACGCCACATCCCGGGGCATGGACCGAACTGTTTGCGGAAGGGCCAATCGCCGATAATGACGAGTCAACCGCTAAATCCCTCGCCCTGCATATTCTCGCCGCACAACCGGCCGACCAGTCCAATCCCAACACTCCGGCCGAGCTTCAGCCCGGCGAGCTGAAGGTGGGCAAGAAGAACGTGTGGGTTGGTACCGGCAGCACGCCGCTGGAACTCACCCAAGTCAAGGCGCAAGGCAAGAAGGCCATGCGCGCCGCCGACTGGGCCCGAGGCGCACGCCTCTCCCCCGCCGCCTGCGTGCGATAACAAGCAATATCGCTCCCGCCCGGAAGCACAGCAAAAAGCCCGGCATCTTCGCGAGGAAGATACCGGGCTTTTCAGCTATGCAATCGGCGATCAGTCGAGACCGGAGAGCTTGTTGATCAGCTCCGGGTCACGCGTCGCACCCTTGTCGGCCGAGCGGGCGAAGGCGGCGTACGCCTTCAGCGCCTGGGAGACGTGGCGGTTGCGGTGAGCCACGTAGCCGTCGCCAGCCTCAAGCTCGCGACGACGCTCGTCCAGCTGCTCGTCAGTCAGTTCGACGTTCACGGAACGGGCTTCGATATCGATATCGATGATGTCGCCGTTCTTGATAAGCGCCACCGGTCCCTTATTGGCAGCCTCAGGCGCCATGTGGCCGATGGCCAGACCGGAGGAACCGCCGGAGTAGCGACCGTCGGTGAGCATGGCGACCTGCTTGCCGATGCCCTTGCCCTTGACG
>ENA-OQKC01000930-OQKC01000930.1-human-gut-metagenome-genome-assembly--contig:-NODE-930-length-11037-cov-2.258112_pt1 | contig 11037 bp, 10 predicted proteins | sample MGYA00242774_ERZ504790 | MGnify/ENA primary metagenome ERZ504790 (study PRJEB26092, sample SAMD00036419) | human gut metagenome | host: Homo sapiens | study: EMG produced TPA metagenomics assembly of...
AATTCATTTTGAAGCGAGTTAACAGTTCGGGAGAGTCCAATATTTTATTAATTGCAGCAGCTAGAGCTTGAGAATCACATACAGGGACATTCAGCCCCGTATCTCCATGTTTATTTACCCAATTAACCCCAGATCCAAGGATATCACACGCTACAATCGGCACCCCCATCGCCAAGGCTTCGGCCAATACCACGCCAAAAGCCTCCGTGCGAACAATTGAAGGCAAACAAAATAAATCCGCCGCCGCAAAATAGGCTCCTATCTGCTCTTGCGGAATACGCCCGATTAATTTCACACGATCAGCAACCCCCTTCTGCTTAATGAGACGTTCCAATTCATCCTGCAACTCCCCACAACCGCCAATGAGGACGATCGTATCGTCCCTCAGCTTACAAGCCGCTTCGATCAAATACCTAAAACCTTTATAATAAGTAAGCCGACCGATACTCAGCACGATTTTCTTTCCCGGATATTGCGTTTTGATTGTTTGATCAATTCCAGGTAAAAACATAAGATGTTCGGTATCGAGACCGATCGGGACGACCCGGACTTTTTTAACATAAGGCTGCAGATCAGATGAAGTATCGAAATAGTTGCGGCTGGTAACGATAATTCGGCTTGCGCGACGTAACAGCATCGTCTGAAACGGGCGGTAAAATATCATCAGACTCTTTTGTTTGACAATATCCGAATGCCAATGGAGTACGATTTTCGCCCTTGTCCGGAACAATAAAGGAGCTAAAGCAGCCCATGGATTAGGTAAATGAAGATGAATAATATCATAATGGTTGCGAATTTTCCGATAAACGGAAAAATAACGCATCGAGATGGGAGTCGAATGAAAAATGGTACGAATCGGCACCCGGAATAATCGATAAGCGGGAGTTAAGTCATCCGTTTCGTTGCCGGCCAAATGTTGGAAACAGAGTTCATCCACATTACAATTCTCAATCTTATTCAAATTTTCAACTAAATCGTAATTCACTTTTTCGATACCGCCACAGAACGGGGGATAAAATTTACCAATATGTAAAACCTTCATGCCAATTTGGGATAATGATATTTTAAAAGTACCGGCGAATCTAACTTACCGCATCCATACTTTGCCTTGTTAAAAAGTTCAAAAACTACCAACCAATACATGAAATTCCCTGTTCCAGACAAATGTCCTGTAATGGTAAAATTAAAAACGATAAATAATAAGGTAAGCATCAAATTGTACCACTTCCTGTTTATTAAAAATCGATGTAGACAATACAATAAAGGCAAGAGATAGAAAAAAAATCCTATTACTCCATTATCTGTTAATAAACAAATCCAACCACTTTCTGGGTTATTATCATAGATACTGTTATAATACCCATTATTTCCAAAAATGATACTTTGCAACGGATAATCCAGAAACAAGTTTATCCCTTTCGTCCAGTAATAGATTCTGGCATTTTGATTTTCACCTTCACTCAATGCTAACAGCCTTTCTACAGAAGTTCCCGCATGCATATAAGCATAGTTCATTATGCCAATAAATATTGGTACAACAATCCATAAATATTTTATATTTTTCCGTTTAAACAACAAAACAATTAACGGGATTGACAATAATATAATCCCTAGTCGAGCATTCGCAAAAAAACAAGACAGAATAGCGGAAAACAATAACCATAAATTCTTATTAGGCTAAAATAAATGACGGTTATCATAAACATTACCAAGTACACGTAGGACCCCCCAAAATAGACCCCCTTTGACCCCGAAAAAACACCCAAGATTTACCGCCAAACAAAGACTTCATCAAACACAACTCCAATTCAACACATTAACAAATAACAATTTATGAGTAACAAATTCGTAAAGCCGTCAAACCTAAAGACAAAAAGACAAACCCGACGATTAATTTATAAACGAATTTGAAAATCTAACAGATAAACTATAAAATGCTACAACGATGCCTCCATATGAATAAATATTATGATAATAAGACCAAAAAGGGACTGAAATCAATAATAAACACCACGATGATACAGCACAATTGAATGGGAATTTATCAAGAGGTTTAATTTGCACGCCCCCCGAGATAAACAAATAGCTGCATAATAGCACAATAATCAATACCACGAATACATATCTATATGTTGATCCAATCAGCGTTTCACCATAGGCTTCTCCGAACAACATTAAAAAGATAAAAAAAACTATTAGTTTTTTATACATCTGCATATTAACTTATTTACACATCTTTTATACAACCCTACGAACGGGAGCAAACTCCGATTACAATCATTGTAATTAGAATGCAAATCCATAGATTTTCGCGCAAATCGCCTGTTCCCACATTTGTCATCCGACTTATTGTGAAAATTACAATACGCAAGATAATACCATGTATAGCCATGATTACCAGTGTCGATGTACTATATCCGATATGTTCTATCCAGCTTACACGACCTAATGCTATTGCAATGGCTATCATCATCATACAACCGACACCCGACCATAAGAGAAAAAGCAAAAAACAGCCATACTGGCCACTGGCCAATATCAATCCTCGTAGCCCAACCTTCATGCACGGCAATGAGCAATAATAAGCAGCAACCAACAGCGACAAGTATTACATGCCGAACATGCGTCCAATACTGAACCCGCTCTGCAACCATCCACCCGGTCACATAGAAAGGCAGGGCAACCAGCGCGACATTCAGCCCCATTGGAAGCCACTCAATTCCCTTTGTATAAAGTCCCAGCCCCAAAACAGCACAAAGGACAGAAACTACAAAGATTGTTTTTCGACAACAAATATAGTCAGCTAACAACCGCGCCAATACTTCGGTCGAAAAAAGTGCGGGCAAAAACCACAATACGATGTTATGACTCATCCAACCGTTTATATTCGATCCCCACATTAGCGGTATCAGACGTTGCCACCAAGTGATCCCAGAGCAGACACGGGGGGGGGAAATTGCACTCTACCAGCCACCACCATAGCAGCGTCAACAGATAAAAGAATGCATAAGGTAGCAGCAATTTTTGAGACCGGCGAATGATGAAGGTACGCAGATCATAACGATGCCTATTAAACAAGAAACCGGAAAGAAGAAAAAACAAAGGCATATGGAACGCGTAAATAAAAATCACCGTATTCGGCTCTTTCGAAACATGCCCCAGAACTACCAGGATTATGCCTAAAGCCCGTAACACATCTATCCAGTATTTACGCCCTGTAGATATATTTAAGGCTTGCTCATTCATGTGGAAATTTTATTTGCTATTCAACTCTTTCAACACTTTACGAAAAGCCATCATACAGGTCTCGACATTCTGCTTGTTTAATACGGTCTCATAGGGGATTCCCGGAAAACTGGTATTGTTCAACCGATTGATAAATCGGATTTTATCCAAAGTATCCGTGCGCGGAAATTCACCGCGAGGGACTTTATCCATCCATGCTCTCAATTCTTCAAACGACGCAGCAAATGGACAATTTTTCATATCATTATTGAGCGTGCGCACCATTGTTACAACCGGAATATCTGCAAGTATACACTCGATTGCTATTGTTCCAGTCACTGTCACGACCATATTTATCTTGGGAAGCACCTCATCCATACGAACTGAATGACGCAAAGGAACGATCCGTTCATGAGAAGCAATAAAAGCGAGTAACTCTTCCGTGAGTTCATATTTCGACTTGGGATTCGGTTTGACGAAAATCACCGCACCACTAGGTAGGCTGTCGTACAAATGATGGAGCATTTCCAATTGATTACGATAAGGACGTCCCCATACATCCAGATTAGCCTCGGGCTGCATTTGCATTGGATAGAGTAACCGGAAACTATTTTTAAACGAACCCACATTACGGCTTTCGGCCAATGCATTCCATTTACGGATCAGTTTACGCCGTTGACGTTCAATCCGCAATTTCACCCAGGGAGCAGGTGTATTGTAATGTTCTCCACCAAGATAGGCGACCGAAAGGTGTATCAAATCATTCCATCGTTTCAACCGAGTTGAAAGCGTCGCCCTATACTTTTGCATATAATCGGGCTTAATAGTGCGATGGACAATACTGTTGATCAATTTTATTGCCTGTTCGTCAGACATTGTTTCACCCGAGCCGGAAAAGGGTTCGAGCGTATCGTAACGATAAAAGGAAAAACGGCCAGGAGGAAACCGGCAGGTCGAAGGTTGTAAATAGGGAATGGAAAGTTCTCGACAAAGATCAATCGTCTGCAATTCATGGAAAGCAGTACTTTCACCAAAAGTTACATCGGGTCGTTCCTTCTCCAGAAAATCACGGATCAGCTTGCGATAATAGGTATAATGCCCCGTCGACCGATGTCCGAAATAGTTTATATTACGATCGGATAATATTAATGAGCGATCGGCTTCTGTTGGCTCTTCCAACTGGGTTTTATTCGGATAAGGTATCACCCAAACACGCCCACATCGAGGATGGAACAAATGATTTTGCACCAAAAAAAGGACTTGGTGCCCGTCATTAATCAGACAATCAGCAAAAGCTTCCCATATTCTCGTCCGAAAACGATTTTCGACAAATAATATTTTCATAATATCATACCGTAAAATAAATTACAATGGATGCCGCAAACAAAGCCAAACTCAAAATAGAACATTTGCGGAGTTTGATGCCGCGCCTGCTCAGCAAACGGTGCTGAATGGCCAAAGCTATCGTAAAAGTCACCGCATTGAGCAATGTAAAAAGCTCGATCGTCAGACGGCCTTGAAGTAAGTATAGCGCTACAGGCAACAACATGACCGGTACAATGACACGCAAATTCATCTGTCGAATCTGATTCTCTCTGCCCACAAGACCTTCACAAAGCGAAATACCCACCCATAAGGGCATCTGAAGGGCTATTAGAAAAAACAGCCGGGCATTGTCGATCGAAAGACCTTTTAAGAAATAGCGGCTAAGCAAGGGCACGAACAGATAACAGGCCAGACAACCACACAGCACTAGGCCCATAATCGCTGTATAATAGAGATCGAGTCGACGGCTATTCCCCATATAGAGCTTTTGGAAAAAGGCGATATACAAAAACTGATGAATAATGATAGCGATACCAGCCAGACGAAAATAAAAACTGTAAATGCCCACTTGTTCATACCCCATAAAGTAAGCGATATAGATTCTGGCACTGGACGTAAGCCAATAGATAATAATTCCGGAGACAACCATATGCAGGCTGTAACGAAGAATCTCGCCGCAGTCGTCGTGCAGCAGGGCAGGTATGCTTTTGGTGTGGAGCTTATAAAACTGTCGCACATAAAACCCGCCCAACACAAAAAGGTAAACCTGCATGGCCGCTTCAAGGAGCATAACATGATGAGTGATTCCGAAACTCCATATGACCAAAATCACTCCTGTCAATATGAAATAATATCCCCCGTCGAACAATACACCCAGCCAACCCTTGTCTTCCGATTTGAGGATAGAGCTGTAGAGCCTTTGGAGTGCAAAAATCAAGGTAAAAAGCAAAATTAGCGAAAATCGTTGACCGATCGCTCCGTACCAACGCAACAAACAGGCTATGACGGCTATCCCCAGTACAGGAACTCCATAGAGCATAAAAACCTGCTTTTTATCCCTTTCCCCCCGACGAAGCACGAAATAAGGATAAGCCCCCCCTAAACCCAACATAGCCACGACGGCGAGTACACTCCCCAGCGCGTAGGAGAATTCCACTACACCATACTCTTCAAGGGAAACAAAATTAAGAAAAAAAATAGGGGCCAAGAAGGCAACTCCCTTTGACAATACAAAAAACAGGATGTTATCCCGCACCTTTTTAAAGAGCAGGCTTTTATTGTGCACCACCATTTTTGTGAGACTGTCGCTTTTCATAAATTCGATCTGCCACTTTAGCGTAATGGCAGATGGCCTGATCCGGATCAAATTCTTTGTAACGCAAAGCCTGCCCAACATAAAGCCCCGGCTCAGTGAGCGATTTAGCCACTACAGCCCCGGCCCCTACAGTCACAGCATCACAAATACATACGTCCGAACAAATCAATACGCGCGAACCGACATAGACATTTTGTCCAATTGAGATGCTGCCGTCCACTCTCCAGCGTGCTGCTCCAGATCTGCTATGATAGAACCCATGAGTCCAGAGCTGACTTCCGATGCCAGCTAAAATGGAGTTTGCACCGAGACGGACACTGGCCGTCATGTCGATAAAATGCGATACGCCGATTATGGCATTTATACCCAGGATTAGTTCCGATTCGCGCAGATTGGAACTTGCCGAAAGAATCCTGTTGTATTTATTGATAACGGCTTCAGCATCCAATTGCACTCGGAAACGCCCCTTAAGCAAATTCATGCGTTGAATGCGCGATCGAGTGCCCAGATGAATAGATTTCGTGAGAATTAAGTTCCCACTTTGAATCACAGCCCCTTCTCCCAGGTAAATACCTGAAGTCAGGATCAGTGAAAACCCAATTCTGCTTTTACGGCCGAAGGAATACCCTTCCCCGCCAAATATCCTTACAAGAGGGAATGCGATACACGAAGGTAACAGAAACAAAATAGATGCGATAAGCCAACGCTTCATAAGAATCGATTCTCTATTTTATTTTTTAACTACGTTCTTCCGATAATAGACACAGAGGGCGCTCAGATAATTGGCAAACGTAACCATATAAGAGTTTTTCATCTCCCATTTACTCCGGTGTGCAATGATTTCACGGGCTTTGGCTTGGTAGCCAAATCTCCGGCAAAAAGAGTCGGAAGAGCGTAAATCGTCGCGCAAGGTCTGCTCCACCCGAATACCCAGAACACCGTTCATCATCAGATGACTGGAGAGTGATACGGCTTTAGCTCTTACCATAATATTCCAGGGCAATTCTTTTTCAAAAGCTTTGCGCAGAACATATTTATTGACGCGTACAGGTTTATTGCTGAATCCATCAAGTCCAGCCATAGTCTTGTTCGCCAATTTCCAAGGAATAGTCGATGCAAATTGACTGAAACGCTGTTCGTAGAAGGGTAGTACCGTAGTAACCCCGCGATTATGGGCCATATCGACCATATAACGAATATCATCGGTATACTGCTCCTGCCATTTTTTCTCGATAAGTCGATTAAATATCTCCCTGGAACTCATTCCAGCATGCAAATCAACCCGGTACCAATCGCAGATTTTCTCAAAATTGGACATATCGTATCTCCAGGTTTTGTATTTGACCGGATCGGCCATAAATTTCCTTCGCAGGATAAACCATTCGGGTACCAACGCATTGACAAGCAGATGGGAGTACTTCACTCTTCGGTCAGCCGCATTATAGAGTTTCAAAAGACAGGAAAGCCGCTCATCAAGTCCACCACTCCTTTACCGAATGCCCCCCAACCACCTGTTCCCTGATGAGATATTCGATCAATTACCTTCATATCTACGCTATTGACTGAAGGAGTATGAAGTCTGGTATCCTGTCCAGCAAAATAACGCACTGAAATGTCGTTTGATAAATGAGGCCGAAATATCCAATTTCCAAAAACTGGATTATTCATCTTTTGTAAATCATCTTCATAATCAGCCACAATTTTAGGATCTGCTGGATCGACCGTCACAACTTCCGTATTATACCCTAAATAAGAAGCCAATTCTTGAGCATATATAGTTTCATCTTGCGAACTTCCCGCAATACGATAGGAAACAACTCGTGTTTGTTCCGGACAAATATTATGTAATGAAGCTAACATTACACAAGAGTCTATGCCTCCGGATAAATAAACCACATTATTTTCACCAGCCCAATCAGCATGTACTTCCAATATCTTTTCACGCAGCAGACGTATATTTTCTTCCTCCGAATAATCGTTCTCAGAATACTCGATCGGCAATGATTCTCGCTCAATAGATTGCAAGGTTCCTCTTGGTATATAGTGCAACATCTCACCAATACGCACCTCATTCACATCTTCGTAAATAGTATAACCATCAGGTATGAACTGCTGATAAAGCAAAAAATCCGTATAGAATTTATTTATGTCCGTGGAAACATTATAAGCGATATCGTGCATATTGGTCGCCACAACTAACCGTTCTGTAAGCGAATCAAAATAATAATATCCAGATTTCTGCCCCATTGAATCACGCATCATATTTAACATACCGCTCTTCCGGTCAACCAAAACAATAAAATATCCTCCGGCAAATATTCGATTAGCTAATTGGTGGGAAAGTTCACTCCTTAACACTGAAACCGTCGCAAAAAATTCTTTTTTAGATATATTCCGATTCATTAAACCATATGCCCAGAATATACGCTCACCATCATCCAAGAAAATCTCATCTGATTCCACACGTCCTATACGAATCGAATTACCACAAATTTCTATATACATTTTTCAATCATTTTATTAACAATTTTAAAGCATAGATATAATGCCTAAATAAACAATAGCATCTCAGAATTATGAAATCATATCTGCCTCCAGACTACTTTAACAAAGACTTCATTTTATATGAACACTAGCGATTGTCATTTAAAATTCAGCACAAGCCTTTATCACATTTATAGTAAAAATATCCTCTTTCCAATGACATCACCCTTGGTATTGACACCTTTTTTTCACTAGCTATTTTCAGAAATATATCCCTGAAATAACGTCACCAAATTATCCTGCAACAATACCTCGACAAACTCTCTGAAAACGCCCTCGCCTCCTCGTTTCTGAAGAGATACAGTTGCCAACCGACGTATATACTCCGGAGCACTCGCAGGAACTCCGGAAACACCGACCTTCCGAAGCAATTCAATATCATTAAGGTCATCTCCAATATAAGCAACTTCATCCAATGAGATGCATAGTTCACCACATAACCCTTGGGCAATTTCAAGCTTATTTGTCACACCTTGAAAAAGGTAATCAACACCTAATTTCTCCGCTCTGCGTTTGACAATAGACGTGGTTTCTCCCGTCAATATGCCCACAGGTATACCGGCCCGATGCGCGAAAAAAACCCCCGCACTATCATAAGTATGGAATTTTTTCCATTCATTTCCAGTCTGATCGTAATACATACCACCATCAGTCCAAACACCGTCAATATCGGTAAGGATTAATTTTATATTATTCATATTCAGCTATATTTCGAGCAGGCACACCTTCGCAAACAGCCTGGAGGGGGGGGGAACTGGCGAAGACAAACAGCATTAGCCCCTATTACACTGTAATCACCTATGGTTATTTGCCCCAACATATATTATGACATTATTGCCAATAATCGGCCGGCCGCCGTTTCTATCCCCTATAGTAACACCCTGAGACAGTTGTCTCCAATTACGCATCGGACACCAATAACACAGCCGGCACCATGATTTATCTTTAATCCCCGACCAATTTGAGCAGAATAGTAAATTTCAACCAGACCGGGAATTCGTTCCAAAACAGAATAAACAGAGGCTTGCTCTTCATTACCCTTCAGATAAAGTAATCTGGCCAATCTGTAAGTTAATACAGGGTGTAATTGCGGTGTTATGTTAAGCCGATGGATATCTATTACCTCACCATCATACCACCGACGATAATCATCTATAAATTGATCAATAGCGTTTTTATATAATTCAACATCATAATCCAGCTTTTCCTCACTGAAGTAGGTCTTTGATTTCTAAAAGTGGACAAGTTGATATATCTCAAATGCATCCATTCTATGAAATCATTTCCGGGTATATTATTTCATCTGCAGGAATATCATGGAGCACTTTGCGTCCGATCACTTCCGCGCGATCCACCCATTTATATCCATCCCCGGGACTCAAGAGATGAATATCGTTTTCAGAGATTATTTCTCCCTGTCGAATACTCCTCCGGGTTGCAATCGACCGCTCCAATTTAATTTTAGCGCTTAGCACATCCTTTTCAATATACAGATCTTCTGTCCCCATCCAACGCTCTGCAACTCGGATATCCCGAACCATTCGGTATACGCCATCCGGCCCCAATGACCCAGCCTGATCGGTACCTTTCATACGACGATCGATCGTAATATGCTTCTCGATTATTTCTGCCCCCAGCCCCAACGCGACTATAGGAGCTGAGATGCCAATCGTGTGATCCGAAAAACCTATTTTATACTGGGGATAATTTTTTTTCAGATAAGATATGGTTTGCAAATTTAGGTTATCCGGTGCTGTCGGATATTGTGATACACAATGAAGGATGGAAATATCATCATGATATTTAGTGATGGTGGCCAGAGCATCATCTAGTTCTTTTTTTCCGGCCATCCCCGTAGAAAGAATGATGGGAATGCGTGTCTCAGCCATAGCTTCCAATAATGGCAGATTCGTCAGATCACGACTTGCAACCTTCAATTTATCCGGCGTAAACAATTTTAAAAGAGAAAGACACCCTTTAGCACAAAGGGTTTCGATAAAATCCAACCCTTTGGATTTGGCATATCGATATACTTCATAATGGGCTTGGTCATCCAGTTCGAGATAAGCCCGATGTTCCCCATACGTAGCTCCAAAAGAATTTGGGGTGTTGTATGGTCTATTCATTTGAGAAACAGTAAGTTCCTCTTTCAAATCCCGACGGGTCATCTTGACTGCATCCATAGGTTGCAGATCCAGTCCGAACACATCTTCCTCTATCGGTCTACATATCAATTCGATGATCAACTTTGCAATATCGACGGAACCGTTATGGTTTTGCCCAATTTCACCGATAATATATGTCTTTCTCATATTTATATTTTTATTTTTGATTGGATTTAATAATCTCATCCATTGTTGCATACAGGCATGCATGTCCATCAAGGTACGATACGACATCTTTTATCGTGAAGCGAGGATTTACCTCAAAAACAGCCTGAAAAATTTTCTGCTGGATACGAAAGTCAGTCAATGTATCTATGGTTAAGCGGATTGTCCGCTTTTCAAGGTCAGCCGGAATCGGATTTAAGATTATTTTAAAATCGTTAGGATGAGTATAAATATAATTTGTTACGTGTTCGTGATATACTTTCTCCACCGTCTTCCGAGCAACAAGTTCCAATGCTG
>ENA-OQKC01000931-OQKC01000931.1-human-gut-metagenome-genome-assembly--contig:-NODE-931-length-11035-cov-2.333883_pt1 | contig 11035 bp, 10 predicted proteins | sample MGYA00242774_ERZ504790 | MGnify/ENA primary metagenome ERZ504790 (study PRJEB26092, sample SAMD00036419) | human gut metagenome | host: Homo sapiens | study: EMG produced TPA metagenomics assembly of...
GCTCCATCGACAAGCGCCACATGGGCTTCAATTGGGATGGCGAGAAGCCGTCCGCCGAAGAAGTGGCCGAACTGCTTGAGGCCATCCACACCCCGACCGAACACCGTTACCTGCAGCTCATGCGCGCCATCTGGGGCGGTGCCACGCTGGAGCAGGTGTTCGCGGCCACCAAGATCGACCCGTGGTTCCTGAAGCAGATCTTCCTCATCAATGAGACCGCCATGACGGTGCGCGAGGCCGAAACCCTCGACCCCGAGGCTGCTCAAGAAGGCCAAGCTCGCCGGTCTGTCCGACGTGCAGGTGGCCCACCTGCGTGGTTTGGGCGATGAAGGCGAGAACACCATCCGCGAACTGCGCTGGACCTACGGTCTGCGCCCGGTCTACAAGACCGTCGACACCTGCGCCGCCGAGTTCGACGCCGCCACGCCGTACTACTACAGCTGCTACGCCGACGAAACCGAGCTGCGCCCGCGCGAACGCGAGGCTGTGATCATCCTCGGCTCCGGCCCGAACCGCATCGGTCAGGGCATCGAGTTCGACTACACGTGCGTGCACGCCGTGCAGGAGCTTGGCAAGGACTATGACACCATCATGGTCAACTGCAACCCGGAGACCGTGTCCACCGATTACGACATGTCCGACCGCCTCTACTTCGAGCCGCTCACCTTCGAAGACGTGCTCGAGATCTACGAGGCCGAGAAGAAGATGGGCCCGGTCAAGGGCGTCATCGTCCAGCTCGGCGGCCAGACCCCGCTGTCCCTGGCCGCGCGTCTGAAGGCTGCCGGCGTGCCGATTCTCGGCACCACCCCGGAATCCATCGACTTGGCCGAGAACCGTGAGCTGTTCGGCGAAGTACTCAAGAAGGCGGAGATGAACGCCCCGCGTTACGGCACCGCCCTGAGCCTCGAAGAGGCCAAGGAAGCCGCCCACCGCATCGGTTACCCGGTGCTCGTGCGCCCGAGCTACGTGCTCGGCGGTCGTGGCATGGAAATCGTCTACGATGACAAGCAGCTCAACAAGTACGTGGACCGCGCACTTGCCGAGGCCAAGGCCGATACCGTGGTCTCCGGCCGCCTGCCCTCCCCGCTGCTCATCGACAAGTTCCTGCAAGACGCCATCGAAATCGATGTCGACGCACTGTTCGACGGCGAGGAACTATACATCGGCGGCATTATGGAGCACGTCGAGGAGGCCGGTGTCCACTCCGGCGACGCCGCCTGCACCCTGCCTCCGTCCACCCTGTCCGACGACCAGATTCGTCGCCTGCGTGAAGGCACCTACGCCATCGCCAAGGGCTGCCATGTGCAGGGCCTGATCAACGTGCAGTACGCCTTCATGGCCAACACGCTGTACGTGATCGAAGCCAACCCGCGCGCCTCCCGTACCGTGCCGTTCGCCTCCAAGGCCACCGGCGTGGCACTGGCCAAGGCTGCTGCCCGCATCATGGCCGGCGAAACCATCGCCGATCAGCGTGCCAACGGTCTGCTGCTGCCTAAGGGCGACGGCGGCGACATCCACCCCGGCCAGCAGGTCGCGGTCAAGGAATCCGTGCTGCCGTTCAAGCGCTTCCGCACCCCGGTGGGCAAGACCGTCGACATCCTGCTCGGACCTGAGATGCGTTCCACCGGTGAGGTCATGGGCTTCGACCGTGACTTCCCGCACGCCTTCGCCAAGAGCCAGCTCGCCGCCTACGACGGTGGCCTGCCGACCCACGGCAACGTGTTCATCTCCGTGAACGACACCGACAAGCGTCAGCTGCCGTTGATCGCCGTTCGTCTCGAGGAGCTTGGATTCAAGCTCTGGGCCACCGAGGGCACCGCCTCCGTGCTTCGCCGTTACGGCATCGAGTCGAACATCGTGGACAAGATCAGCACCCGCGTGGACACCGATCCGGAAGCCCCGGTCGAGGTGCATCACGCTGCCGGATCCGTGGGCAAGAACGTGGTTCAGCTCATCGAGGAAGGCAAGATCGACATGATCCTCAACACGCCGAACTCGCGCGGCTCCCGTTCCGACGGCTACTCCATCCGTGCCGCCGCCATTGCCGCCGATCTGCCGCAGTTCACCACCATCACCGAGTTCCAGGCCGCACTGCTCGCTATCGAGGCCGTGAAAGCATAATGATTATCAGATCATGAGCATTCAGGAGCATTCGAAGCAGCTGTTCGAATTGGAGCGACGGGAGTTCTGATGACTACACTCAGCAGTGAGGAATTGCAGGCACAACGTTCGGATTTCGGTCTGCGATTAAGCAATTCAATGGCCAAATACGGGCCGCTGTGTGTGGGCATTGACCCGCATCGCAAGCTCCTCACCGACTGGGGATACAACGTCGACGCCGAAGGCGCCGAACTCTTCTCCATGCGTATGCTGCAGGCCGCCAACGGGCGCGCCGCAGCAGTCAAATTCCAGACGCCGATGTTCGAGCGCTACGGAGCCAAAGGTTTCGAAGCGCTCGAGCGCGTGCTCTACGCGGCACGACAAATGGGCGTCATCACCATCGTCGATTGCCTGCGCGGCGGCCTGTCCACCACGATTTCCGCCATCGCAGACGCCTATTTCAAGCCCGGTGCACCGTTGCTGGCCGACGCCATCACGCTGCTGCCGTACTATGGCGCGCGTTCGTTGAACGGCCTGATTACCGAAGCGCTGGAAAACGGACGCGGCGTGTTCATCGCCTCCCTGACCTCCAACCCGGAAGGCATGAGTCTGCAGACCGCGTTGCGCCAGAGCGGCGATTACAAGGGACGTACCGTGGCCTACGGCATCGCCTCCACCGCGCAGAAGCATAACGTGGATATCGAAGGCATGGGCTCGGTTGGTCTGATTATCGGTGCCACCATCGGCCAATGGATGCAGGATTCCGGCGTGGACCCCTCCAAGTTCACCGGTCCGATTCTTTCCCCCGGTTACGGTTGGCAGGGTGCCGAGGCCAAGGATCTGAAAACCGTGTTCCGCGGTACGCGCGGCAACGTGCTGGTCACCGTGTCCCGCTTTATCGCCTCGCATGGGCCGGATATCGCCGCACTGAGCCAAGCCACCGAGTCGATTGCGCTTGACGTACGTCAGGCGCTGATGGAAGCCACTGTCGAAGGCTCGGAAAACCAGTAATCAGAACGGAATCAGATGTCGCGGCATGCGTACGTGTCTATCTCATCGCGTACGTCGCATCACGATTCATATTCTTCCCTGTTCGTCGGGGCTGTAGCAGTTACCGGTCATCTCGCCGGTGAGCCGTTACCACATTGGATTCATAATCGCTGCACACCACATCATCTCCGGAGGAACCCATGACTGAAAACACCCATGCTGGCCGTCTAATCGTCCTGACTGGCCCCACCGCAGTAGGTAAGGGCACCGTGGAAGCCAAGCTGCGCGCCGACCACCCCGAAGTGTGGGTGTCCGTCTCCGCCACCACGCGTGCCCCGCGCCCCGGCGAGGTTGATGGCGTCAACTATTGGTTCCTCACTGAAGACGAGTTCCTGGCCCGCGAAGCGGCCGGTGAGTTCCTGGAAACCGCCGTGGTGCACGGCATGGCCCACTACGGTACATTGCTCAAGCCTGTGGAGGAACATCTGGCCGCCGGTGTGCCCACGATTCTGGAAATCGACCTGCAGGGTGCCCGCCGCGTCAAGCAGCGCGCCGCCGAGCTCGACCTCGAAGTGGTGTACGTGTTCATCGCGCCGCCAAGCTTCGAAGAGCTCGAGCGCCGCCTGATCGGCCGCGGCACCGAAACCGCCGAACAGCAGGCCCGTCGCTTGGAGACCGCCAAGGTGGAGCTCGCCGCCGAAAGCGAATTCGACGTCACCATCGTCAACGAAACCGTTGATCAGGCCGCTGCCGACCTCTGGTCCGTCATCGCCAAGGAATACGGGCTGTAAACTACCGCTTTACCACCAACTGCTGGTGGAGGATTTCGGCGCTGTTTTTGGCCGGCGCCTGCTTCCAGCGGATCGCTTCGGATTCGTGATGCTCGGTGACATAATGCCGCATCCATTCGAAGCACTGCTGGGTTTGGATGGCATCGCTTAATGCGCGGTGCTCCTCATTGTCCGCGATGCCGAAGCGTACGATCAGGTCGGCCAGACGGTGATGCCGCTGCGCGGGGAACAGGGCGCGGCTGATCTGCATCGTGTCATAATCCGCGCAGGCAAAGCCGCAGCCGGCGATATGCCGGGTGTTGTAATCCAGGAATCGCAGATCGAAGCTGACGTTATGGCCGACAATCGGCTCGACGGCGGGACCGGCAGCCGGGGTAGCGAGCCATGCGATGAATCGGGGAAGCACCTCGTCAATCGGATCGAGGTCGGCCACCATCGCATCGGTGATGCCGGTCAGCGTGGTGATCTGACGCGGAATCGGCCGCAAGGGATTCACCAGCTGCTGGAATTGATCGACGATATGCCCCTCCCGCACGCGCACGGCACCGATTTCCGTGATGGCGCAACTGTTCGGGTAAAAGCCGGTGGTCTCCAAATCCAGCGCCACATAATCGGTGGGGAAGACGGCATCGTCCATGGCGATTCGCCCGCCGGCACCATGATTGGGCTGGGATGGTTGGCCGAAAACGGTAATGCCGGAAGTGGTCACGGAGGCTCCTCATATCAGTCGGTGTTCGGTGACTTATTGTACCGGCAGCCCGGTCTGTCGGTAAAATTTTTCCTCCCGGATTTTCTCGGATATATTGGTTAGGCGGCCGGCAATTGCGCGGCGCATCGGGAAGGGAGCACAGCTGATGAAACAGATAGTGGCAGGCATCGTGGCGCATGTGGACGCGGGCAAGACCACGCTGTCCGAGGCGCTGCTCTACCGTACCGGTGAGATCCGCAAATTGGGGCGAGTAGATCACGGCGATGCGTTTCTGGACACCAATTCCTTGGAGAAGGCGCGAGGCATCACGATTTCGCGCACCAGGCATTGGTGGAACACGGCGACCTGCGCCTGACCTTGCTGGATACGCCGGGGCACGTGGACTTCGCAGCCGAAACCGAACGTGTGCTGCGTGTGCTTGATTACGCGATTCTTGTGGTCTCCGGCACGGATGGCGTGCAAGGCCATACCGAGACACTGTGGCGTCTGCTGGCCAGATACGGTGTGCCGACGTTCATCTTCGTCAACAAGTGCGACGCCGCCGGATTCGACCGCGAGGCCATTCTGGCACAGTTGCGCAAACGCCTGAGCGATGCGATATATCCGCTGCCGGCAATGGAGCAGTCCACTGAGGGCAGCGCGGTGCCGTTGGACGCGCTTGCCGAGGATATCGCCACCCTGGACGAGGAGGCGATGAACGACTATCTGGAACATGGCGCGCTGTCCGTGGGCAGATTGCGATCGATGATCGCCGTGCGCGAGCTGTTCCCCGTATATTTCGGCTCGGCATTGAAACTCGAAGGAGTCGAGGAATTCCTGGACGGGCTGGAGACGTTCACCCGCGAACGTGAATGGCCGGCCGCCTTCGCCGCACGCGTGTTCAAAATCGCCCACGACGGCCAGCACAACCGTATGACGTGGCTGCGCGTCACCGGCGGTGCGCTCAAAGCCAAGGATATCGTCTCTTCATCCTCGTGCGCCGCGGCGTCGACACCGTCGCCAGCTCAGGAGGATGATGGCATGGCGTGGTCCGAGAAAGTCGATCAGGTGCGCATCTACAATGGCGCCAAATTCGAGACGGTCACCGAAGTGCCGGCCGGCTCGGTATGCGCGGTGACCGGACTGACGCGGACCTTCCCCGGCGAAGGGCTGGGAGCGGAACCGGACGCCGAATCACCGTCACTGCAACCCGTGTTGACCTACACGGTACTGCCCGCCGGAGCGGAATCCGATACGGCCGGCACCTCGGGAGCAGCCAAACGCGGTGGCGCTGGCCATGACAGCGCGAATCAGGACGATGCCGAGCATGATGCCGCCAAGTCGGGAACCGGCCGCAATGAGGAGAACGACACCGCCGGCCAGACCGCGGCGGACAATAGCTCGCCGGCCCGTCCCCAGTTCGATGATCTGACCTTGCATAAGGTCATCACTGCATTGCGCGAGCTGGAAGACGAAGACCCGTTGTTGCATGTGGTGTGGGTGGAGCGGTTGGCCGAGATTCATGTGCAATTGATGGGCGCAGTCCAGCTGGAAATCATCCAGCAGACGCTGCACGACCGGTTCGGGCTGGATGTGTCGTTTGGCCCCGGCTCCATCCTGTACCGCGAGACCATCACCGCGCCGGTCGAAGGTGCGGGTCATTTTGAGCCGCTCCGTCATTATGCCGAAGCTCATATTCTGCTGGAGCCGGGGGAGCCGGGCAGTGGAATCACGGTGGCCTCGGCCCTGTCCGAAACGATTTGGACCGCAATTGGCAACGGCTGATTCTGACCCATCTGACCGAGCGTGAGCATCGTCGGTGTGCTCGTTGGCGCGCCGCTCACCGATATCAAGATGACTTTGGTGCTGGCGCGCGCATCTGAAGCAGTACCGAAGGCGCGACTTCCGCCAAGCCACCTATCGTGCGATTCGTCAGGGGCTTATGGAAGCCAGAGCTGGAGTCAGTGGCCGGCCCGAGACGCCGGTCGAGAGCCGTCCGGACACCGCAGGGGAGGGCAACTGCCGACTGCTGGAACCGTGGTATCGGTTCCGGCTCGAAGTGCCAGCAGACATGATCGGCCGTGCCATGAGCGACATCCAGCGCATGGCCGGCACCTTCGAATCCCCGACCACCGATGGCGAATACGCCGTGATCGAAGGCGAGGCACCGGTTTCCGAAATGCGCGACTATGCGATGGACGTGAACCAGTACACGCACGGCCATGGCCGTTTCTCCGCCACCTTCGGCGGATACAAGCCCTGCCATGACGCCGAGCAGGTCATCGCAGCCGCCGCCTACGATCCCGAAGCCGATCTGGACAACACCCCCGACTCGGTCTTCTGCGCCCACGGTGCCGGCTACCCCGTCAAATGGTACAAGGTCCCCGAATTCGCCCACGTAGATTACACCATGTGAGGTGTTGACTACCAAATCTGCGGCCGAATGAATCCGTTGGCCTCCAAGAACCGTTGAATATCGCGCATCTCCGGCATATTAATGGAATGGGCCATGCCCGGATACACTTGTTCGGTCAACGTGCCGTGCTCGTGCCAGAACTCACCCATCGCCGTCACATCGGCTTTCGGGAAGATGTCGTCTGCAGCACCATGCCCATAGAACACCGGCGGCTTCAACGAAGCCAATTCGGCATCGCCCGCAACGGACCCCGGTGCCAGCCATCCAGAGCAGGAGACGGCTGCGGCATATCGCTTCGGATTGAAACGCAGCAGATGCGCGGCCAAGAGGCCGCCCTGCGAGAATCCCATGGCAACCACCGGCCGAGTGGCGGGAATATGCTCCGCAACCCATGCATCAATGGCTTGGGCGGCTTCAGTCGCCTGCTTGTCTAATGATTCGCCCTCCGGCACACCTTCATGCGCCCACGCACCGAACCATGTATATCCCATGCCATAGGCGATGGGTGCCTGCAAACTGGCATAATCAGCCGAACCGGCACCGCAATAGTTCAGCAGATCGGGCAAATCGTATTCATTGGAACCCCAGCCGTGCAACAGCACGAACACCGGAGCGGTTTCGGGACCGGTCAAACGGGTCAGAGCTTTGGTGATCTTCATAGCCTCAGTGTATCCACCGTTTGGGCGACAATAATGCCCTGATGTTCGCCCATCGAGTAACGTCCCATAAGTAATGCGTATAGCGCAGCGGCCGTGCCACGTGTTCTGATACTCTACGATGACACGGCAGGGGGACAGGTATGTTCGGCCCCCGAAATCGTACATGGGTGGCTAAGACCGTTTATGCGCAGGAGAAGAAACGAGAAGCAAAGGAAGGAGCGCGCCCAATGACATTCGATTGGTCGTTCGTGCAGCGTTACGCGCCTTTCTTCGTCAACGGCACATTGATGACCTTATTCATATCCGTGTTTGGCATATTGCTTGCCATCGCGGTGGGTCTGGTCTGCGCTGGCGTGGAAATCGCGCGTATCCCGGTCGCCCGGCAAATCGTGAGAATCTACATCGAACTTAGCCGCAATACGCCATTGCTGGTACAGCTGTACTTTCTGTACTTCGGCCTGCCCAAACTCGGCGTAGTATGGTCCGCCGAAACCTGCGCGATAGTCGGCCTTGGATTCTTGGGCGGTTCCTACATGGCCGAGGCAATGCGCGGCGGATTGGAAGCGGTGCCCAACGTGCAGCGCGAAACCGCGTACGTGCTGGGACTGACTTCCACGCAAACCATCACCCGAGTCATTCTGCCGCAAGCAGTGTCCACCGCCATTCCCGGCGTAGTGGCCAATGTGATCTTCCTGTTTAAGGAATCGAGCGTCGTCTCCGCCATTGCGCTCGCCGACGTGATGTACATGGCCAAGGATCTGATCGGCATGTATTACAGCACCTATGAGTCGTTGTTCATGCTGGTCGTGGCCTATCTGGTGATTCTGCTGCCGATTTCCATCTTCGGCACATGGTTGGAGCGGAGGTTCGATTATGAGCGGCGCTGAAATACTGCTCCAGCCAGGCGTATTCCCACGTCTGTTGCAAGGCCTGTGGGTCACCGTGTGGATAGCCGGCGTATCCGTAGGCGCGTCCATCCCGGTCGGCCTGTTGGTGGGCTGGTTGATGACGCTGAAGAATCCCGTGATCCGGGCCGCGATGCGCATCTACCTCGACTTCATCCGCATTATGCCTCAGCTGGCGTTGCTGTTCCTTGCCTACTACGGTTTTGCTCGATGGTTCGATTGGAATCTCGATGCCACCGGTGCCTGCGTGCTGGTGTTCATCCTGTGGGGAGGCGCCGAGCTGGGCGATCTGGTGCGTGGCGCATTGCAGTCGATTCCCAAAGTGCAGTACGAATCGAGCTACGTACTGGGGTTGAGCCCGTGGCAGACCTTCTCCCGGGTGATTCTGCCGCAGGCTGTTCGCCGTATGCTGCCGGCATCCGTAAACTTGGCGACACGTATCGTCAAAACGACATCATTGGCCGTGCTGCTCGGTGTGGTCGAGGTCATCAAGGTCGGCCAGCAGATTATCGACGCGAACCGATTCCAGTTCCCGACCGGAACCTTGTGGATTTATGGCGTGATTTTCTTTATGTACTTCATCGTGTGCTGGCCGCTGTCCATTGTGGCCCGCCGACTGGAAAAGAGGTGGTCGAATGACTGAACCCGAAACGACCTGCAAGGGTTTCGAGGTGAATCATCTGGTCAAACAGTATGCGAATGCCGACAAGCCGGTGCTGGATGACATCTCCTTCAAGGTGGAGCATGGTTCGGTGCTCGTGGTGCTGGGTCCTTCCGGCTCGGGCAAGTCGACGCTGCTGCGCACCATCGCCGGTCTGGAACCGATTCAGGGCGGCACGATTTCCATCAACAATCAGGTGATCGATGCCGGCAAGCCTGGCACGGAACGAGCCGGACGATCCGACCGGTCCAGTGAACTGCGCACGCGTATCGGCATGGTGTTCCAAAGCTACGATTTGTTCCCGAATAAAACGGTGCTCGGCAACATCACCATCGGGGACAACGCACGCATCGGCGGAAACTCGGTCGTGGTCAAAGACGTGCCGAGCGACAGCACCGTGGTGGGCATCCCGGGGCGCGTGGTCAGGCGCAACGGATGTCGCGTGCTCACCGAGTCCTTCGATGCGACCCATCACCGCGAATCCATGCCCGACCCGGTCGAGGAGGCCTCGATCTTGAACCGAGAGGGCATCGCCGACAACGCGCGGCGCATCGCCGAGCTCGAGCAGCAGGTCGCCGAACTTGGGGCATTGGTGAAGAAGCTCACGGACGCCGAGTAGTACGCTATCGTAGCCTCCTGCCGCACAAATGAGCGTCGACAGGAGGCCCCATGTTCCCCAAGCTCTTCGAACCCTTCTCCATCCGATCCCTCACCATGCGCAACCGCATCGTGATGCCCGCCATGGGCACCCGTATGTGCGACGAGCGCGCCGTGACCGACAAGCTGGTCGAGTACCACCGCGTCCGCGCGGCGGGCGGTGTGGGGCTCTCAATCGTCGAGGTCACCGCGGTCCACGCACCCAGCTCCCCCAACTGCTTCCTGTCGCTGGCCGAGGAACGCTTCATCGAGGGCCACAAGCGCCTCACCGACGCCATCCACGCCGAGGGCGGGCGCGTCGGCGTCCAGCTCTGGCAGGGATCCATCGCCGTCGCCATGGATCCGGCGGCCCAGATCCTCGTCCCCAATGAGATGACCGTCCACGGCTTCACCATCCCCGGCATCACCGTCGAGCAAATCCACGAGGTCATCGACTGCTACGGCGCCGCCGCGGCGCGCTGCGTGGAGGCGGGCTATGACTGCATCGAATTCCATTGCGCCCACAATTACCTCCCGCACTCCTTCCTCTCCGCGGGCCTCAACCACCGCGGCGACGAATGGGGAGGCAGCCTGGAGAATCGCGCCAAGTTCCCACTCGCCTGCATCCGCGCGATCCGCGAGAACATCCCTGAGGATATGCCCCTGTTCATGCGCATCGACGCTCATGACGACTGCCTCGAGGGCGGCATGAGCGTTGAGGACACGATCGCGTTCTGCGAGATGGCGCGCGAAGCCGGCGTCGACGTGCTCGACGTCTCCCGCGGCAATATCGTCACCGCCGCGAATGCCCTCGAGGTTCCGCCCATCGACCTGGCACCGGGCTTCAACATCGACAACGCGGCACGCATCCGCCGCGAGACCGGCATGCCCACCATCGGCGTCGGACGTATCAACACCCCGCAGATCGCCGAGAAGATCCTCGAGGAGGACAAGGTCGACCTCGTGGTTATGGGCCGAGCCCAGCTCGCCGACCCCGAGTTCTGCAACAAGGCGCGCGCGGGAAAGACCGACAGCATCGTCTACTGTGTCGGCTGCGACCAGGGATGCCTGGACGGCTTCGCCGACATGCGCAACTTCGAGCACATCACCTGCCTGCGCAACCCACTCGTCGGTCACGAGCTCGACTGGAAGGTCGAGATGACGGATGAGCCCGAGCGCATCGCGTCGT
>ENA-OQKC01000933-OQKC01000933.1-human-gut-metagenome-genome-assembly--contig:-NODE-933-length-11003-cov-1.941339_pt1 | contig 11003 bp, 12 predicted proteins | sample MGYA00242774_ERZ504790 | MGnify/ENA primary metagenome ERZ504790 (study PRJEB26092, sample SAMD00036419) | human gut metagenome | host: Homo sapiens | study: EMG produced TPA metagenomics assembly of...
GATATGCAAAGGAGAACGGAACATGGGTTTTGTATTATTCCTCTCTCAGTACATCGTCCCTTTTTTTGATTTTTTCGATTCTGGTAACCGGCATACTGGAGCGGGTACAAGTCTATGAGACTTTTATCAAGGGGGCGAAGGACGGATTTTATACGGTGCTGAAAATCATGCCGACGCTGATCGGACTCATGGTGGCGGTGGGGGTGCTGCGGGCTTCCGGCTTTCTGGAGTTCTTGTCCGGGCTTCTCGGACAGTGGACGCAGAGAATCGGATTTCCAGGAGAATTGGTGCCGCTTTCTGTCGTAAAGATGTTTTCTTCGTCCGCAGCGACCGGGCTTCTGACAGATCTCTACAAAGAGTTTGGCACAGATTCTTATATCGGGCGCATCGCATCCATCTCAATGGCATGTACAGAGACAATTTTCTACACGATGTCTGTTTATTTTATGACAGCAAAAGTCAAGAAATCCAGATACACGCTGGCAGGGGCGTTGCTTGCTACAGTGGCCGGACTTGCAGCTAGTGTGTGGCTTGCCGGAAAAATGTAAATTATTTATTAAAAAATAGATTTAGGGATAGATTTTTCGGAAAATATCGATTATACTATTCACAAATAAAAATAGTAATTCTTACTATTTGTACAGGAAGAAAGGAGAATATAAAATGCAGAAATATGTTTGTGAACCATGCGGATATGTATATGACCCGGAGGTGGGTGATCCGGACAACGGAATCGCACCGGGAACAGCATTTGAAGATCTTCCGGAAGACTGGGTTTGCCCAATCTGTGGTATGGGAAAAGAAGTGTTTGTGGCAGAGTAATAGAGAATGGGAGATGCCGTACAGTGGATGTGCGGCATCTCTTTTTTGAAGTGTCGATGAGCCAAAGTCCTGGACTGACAAGAGACTTGGAGGCGTTTACAATTCCCAAATTCGCAGTTTGATTCTTCCGGCGATTCCATTGGGATTATGAGGTCTGTTTCAGCTCATCCCTTAACAAATCAAATGGCGCAGGGCCGATATCCAGTACGAATTTGTGAAAACGTTTTTGGGAGAAATCTTCTCCCCATTTGGCAATAGCTGCCTTTTTCAATTCAAGAAATTCCAGATAACCGAAGTAATATTTTGCATAATTGCCGGGATCACCCAGGATGAGCTGGTAGATCTCTGAGATACTCTTCTCATCTCCGATTCCATACTGGGAGAAAAAGGAGAGGGTATCTTCTTTGGTCCAGCCTTTTTCATGGATACCAATATCCGCCAGAGCATAGAGACCCAGGATGATGGAGGCGTTTTTCTGCTGGATCGTGGCTACCTCTTTCGACACCGGAGCGAGATAGTAAGACAGCATCTCGGTATAAGTAGCCCAGCCTTCCACATAACCTCCGAAATCCAGGATGGTGCGTACAGGATCCGGGTCCTGTGCGAGAAAGTAGGTCGTCTGGTAGAGATGGCCGGGATAGCCTTCATGCGCCAGGGTGGTGAAAAGGTTTAAGCCCTCCATGGAATGTCTGGGATTAATGTAAATTGTGTTTTCCGTACTGTTATCGAGGGGCGGAATCAGATAAAAGGCAGGGCTTAAATATTCCTGAGTGGACTTAGGAACCTGTTTGACGGTAAAGGTGACGTCAGGAATGTCGGGAAAGGAGTCTGCCATTTTCTGCTTTAGTTCCAGAAGAATTGATTCCGGTGAGGATTCCTGGAGAACGACGTCTTCTGCCATCTGGGAGGCAGGCAATGCGTTTTTCATCTCTTTCATGTCTGAGATGATCTGGGAGGTCGCAAGCTGCTCTAGTTCGTCCACGGAGCGGTCTGTACCAATGGATTTTTTCAACAAGGCCTCGTAACATTGTTTACCATCCGGCAGGGTACAAAGTCCCTGGTCAGAGGTTCCGGTGCCTTTTAAGGAGCCAAGTCCATCGATCAGAAGCTGGTAGGCCGGGAAAACCTGGGTTGTGAGCAGATCTTTATTTTTTGCGGTGTAGAGCGCATGTTCGCTTTCCGAGAGCGTGCCCATTTCATCGAGGCGTTCCTCAAAGGAGGAGAGTAGATAATGATCGTCCCCCATGGAGATGAAATCTGCACATTCCTGAATGACAGCGTCCGCTCTCTCGTCCGACATAAAGAGTCCCTCGTCCGATTTGGTCCGTTCAAAGTCGAGAAGAGATTGATAATACTCCTGCATGGTGGACAGAAGAGAAAGGTATGTATCGACATCCTCCGCTGTTTTGAAGGAAAACTCGGATAAAAGCACGGGAAGCTGGGACTGGATTCCGGTGAGAGGGCTTAGTGGCTCTTCATATAAAAGATATCCGGCGCAGTCAAGGGCAGTCTGAAGATAGGATTCCAAAATCTTCCAGGTCAGCCGATTGTCGGCGGAAAGCTTTTCGGGGGCAAAGCGTTTTAATGCTGCCAGCGTATTTTCCAGGGAGACAGCAGGAAGTTCCGGGGTGGATACAAATGTCCCAAAAGTCACGGGAGCGTCTAAAATTCCGTAAGATTCCGGGTGTTCCAGTGTAAAGTGCAGACTGATGGAATCCCCGGATACCTCGCGACAGAACAGAGTTTTTGTAAAAGTTTCAAACTGTTCGTCTATATTGTTCGTGGTAAGCGACCGGGAAAAGAACGCGTCCGGATCCGGGGAAGGCGGAAGAAAGGAGTAGAGTATTAGGACCGTTGTCAGAAGTACTGCCACAATCAGAGTAATCCTCGCCTTTTTTGATCGAAAAAAAGCACAATCTGGGAATGATAATTTCATAATAGAACTCCAGATAGAATTTGTCACATTATATGAAGGAGTTTTAACTAACTATTCAGCCATATGTCGGGGAACACCGAAAACCATCTGCAAGCAATGTTGCGCTGAATTTTTGACACTCCCGGCAACATGATTGAATAGTTACTAAACTTTTAAAATAAGCATTGCATTTTGTCACAAAAGTTTGTATGATAAAAGATAATTTCAATTTATACAAAAAGGGGGCTTTTTATGGACTCTGTAATAGACAAATTGACGGAAATTGAACAGACTGCATCGGCGATTGTAGCTCATGCAGAGGAGGAAAAAGCGGAGATTGATAGAGAGTACGACGAGCGTAGAAAGAAATTCGATCAGAAGCTGGAGGAAGAGACCATGGTCAGGATTGAACGGATCCGGGAGGGGCTTGAGAGCGATAAGAAGCACCTGCTGACCGGACAGGAGGAGTCCAGCAGGGAACTGATCGCATCCCTTCAGGAGGAGTATACTAAAAATCATACAGTATATGCAGAAAATATTTTAAAGCGGATCACAGAGGTGTAGTCTATGGGAAATTTACTTGCCTACAGCGGGATTGTCACGAAGATCCGGGGAATGGAGGCAAAGCTCCTTACGGAAACACAGTTTGATGAGATCAAGGCCATGAAAAGTGTGCCGGAAGCCGTTACTTATCTGATCCAGAACACGGTGTACCGGGAGATTCTGGAGACGTTGGAACCGACTCTGGTACACCGGGGAAATATAGAGAAGCTTTTGATTGTATCCCTATACCAGGACTATACCCGGATCTATCTGTTTGCCACACTGGAACAGAGAAAGTTTTTGAAATTGTACCTGAAACGTTATGAGGTGGAGCTGATTAATTACTGTCTGAGGATTGTCATTAACCATTATCAGGAGCCGTTTGACCTGAACCACAAGCGGGCGTTTTTTGACCGGTATTCGCAGATTTCCATCGAGAAGCTCATTCATTCCAGGACGACGGACGAGCTGATCGAAAACCTGAAAGGGACGGAATATTACAATACCTTGAAGAAGCTGCGGGATTCGGGCAAGGCGACATTATTGACTACGACCTGGCTCTGAATCTCTACTATTTGTTTCCATGTGGAAACACGAAAGAAATATTAAAACCAAAGAACTGGAACTTTTCACAAGGGGATTATGGGGCGCAGATCAATATGTTGAATATTCAGTGGATTTACAGGGCGAAGAAGTATTTTAACTTGTCTCCGGCGGATATTTATGCGCTGCTCATCCCCATCCAGTACAAGATCAGCACCGTGCTTATCAAGGAGATGGTGGAGGCGTCGGATCTGGATGCGTTCCAGAAGGCCGTCGAAAAGACGTCGTACGCAAAACACTTTGACTTCAGCCAAAATCTTACGGTGGAGAAGCTGTATACGGATTATCTGTATTATTTGTACCGGTCTGACCGAAGGAAGGATCCGTATTCTATTGCTTCAATCAACACCTATCTGTTTCTAAAAGAGGAGGAGATCAAGAAGCTGACAACCGTAATCGAATGTGTACGTTATGGCATACCTCCTGAGGAAATCAGGGGGTATACAGGAGGGCAGAAACTATGATTGTAAAAATGCAATTTGTCAATATCTCAGGACCTCGCAGCGATATTGACCGTGTGATGGATCTGTACCTGTCGCGGTATGAGATCCAGTTGGAATCAGCTCTCTCAGAGCTGAAGACAGTGGATAATTTAAGGCCCTTTGTGGAGATGAATCCATACAAGGACGCCTTGGTAAAAGCAGTACAGTTTGTGGGGTTCCTGGAAAATCCGGAGGAGACGGAGCCGGATACGAGCTTGGGGCTTAACGATATCTTCGAACTGATCCGAACTATGAATGAAGAATACCTGAAGCTGCAGGCAAAGCAGGAAGAATGGAAAAAGAAGAAAGAGGAGATTGCCTCCAAGCAAAAAATCATTGAACCGTTTCGCCCGATGGGCGGGGATTTAAGCCAGGTGCTGCATTATAAATACATTTCGTACCGGTTTGGTAAGATGCCGCAGGAGCAGTATCAGAAACTGGAGAAATATCTTTTGGGAGAACTGGACGCCGTCTTTGTAAAGGGCGTGCAGGATGAACAGTTTGTCTATGGCGCATATTTTGCCGCGCCAGATCATCTTCAGAAAACGGACGCAGTGTTTCGTTCCCTGCATTTTGAGCGGGTAGAGATCCCTGCACAATATGAGGGATCCCCGGAGGAGGCAAGCCAGAAGCTTTTGAAAGAGATGTACGATATTCAAAAGAAGATAGAAGAGATCGATAAAGAGGCTGCGGAAATGTTTAAAAAGAAAGCGCCGCAGCTTATATGGGCAAAGCAGAGGCTGGAAGAACTGGCACACAACTTTGACGTACGCAAGATGGCGGCCAGGGTAGAGGACAAGAAGGAGGATTACTATATTCTTTGCGGATGGATGGCGGAGGACGATGTGAAAAAGTTCATGGCAGAGGCTGAACAGGACGATAAAGTCTTTGTTGTGGTGGAAGACGACCACGACAGTTATTTCGGAGAGCCGCCTACAAAGTTGGAAAATCCCAAGCTGTTTAAGCCGTTTGAGATGTTTGTCGGAATGTACGGTCTGCCGGCTCACAATGAAATGGACCCGACCTTGTTCGTAGGACTCACATACTCGTTCATTTTTGGTGTCATGTTCGGGGATGTGGGGCAGGGGCTTTTGCTGGTGATTGTAGGAGCGCTGGTTTACCATTTCAAGAAGTCTCCTTTGGCCGGAATTATTGCTACGGCGGGGGTGTTTTCCACGATTTTCGGTTTCATGTTCGGAAGTGTGTTTGGATTTGAAGACGTGATTCAGCCACTGTGGCTTCGGCCGATTGACCATATGACGACACTTCCGTTTGTCGGAAAACTCAATACAGTCTTTATCGTATCGATTGCCTTTGGAATGGGGCTGATTGTAATAGCCATGGTGCTGCACATTATCAATGCGTTCCGGGAACACGATACACAGTCCACATGGTTTGATCCTAACGGTGTCGCGGGACTTGTGTTCTATGGTTCGGTAGCGGCAGTGGTCATCCTGTTTATGAGTGGCCGCCCGACACCTGCAGGTATCGTCCTTGCAGTGATGTTTGGAGTACCGCTTCTGCTGATTTTGTTTAAGGAACCTTTGACTAACAGGCTCAAAAAGAAGAAAGAGAAGATGAAAGAAGGGAAAGTCATGTTCTTCGTGGAGGGTTTCTTCGAACTGTTTGAAATGCTGTTAAGCTATTTCTCCAATACGCTTTCTTTCGTGCGTATCGGTGCCTTTGCCGTCAGCCATGCGGCTATGATGGAAGTAGTACTGATGCTGGCCGGAGTGGAAAGCGGAAATACCAACTGGGTTGTTGTTGTGCTTGGAAACCTGTTTGTCTGTCTGATGGAAGGGCTTGTCGTGGGGATTCAGGTACTTCGTCTGGAATATTATGAGATGTTCAGCCGGTTTTATAAAGGAAGCGGAAGAAAATTTGAACCATATAACAAAAACAGGAGAATGGAAAAATAAAGGAGGAGCAAATTATGACTTTAACAGTAAGATTGATCTTAATCGTGGCACTGGTATTCAGTATTATTATCCCATTTGGATATTATCTGATCGGGGAAAAGAACAGAGGACGCTATAAATGTGCTCTCGCGGCAAATGTATTTTTCTTTTTGGGGCCTGCCTTGTGGCGTCAATTATGATGTTCGCAGGACCGAATGTGCAGGCAGCGGATGCGGCGGCATCCGCTTCAACAGCAACAGGACTTGGCTATATCGCGGCCGCTCTGGTTACCGGTTTATCCTGTATCGGCGGTGGTATTGCCGTGGCAAGTGCGGCGAGCGCGGCGCTTGGAGCCATCAGTGAGGATTCCAGCGTCCTTGGTAAGTCGCTTATTTTTAGTAGGACTTGCAGAAGGAGTGTGCCTGTTATGGGCTGATTATCTCCTTTATGATCCTGGGACAAGTTATAAGAGATGAAGATGTATCTGATCAGTGATAATGTCGACACATATACGGGAATGAGACTTGCAGGTGTGGACGGGGTGATTGTCCACGAACGGGAGGAGCTCTACGCCGCACTGCAGAATGTTTTGAAAGATGAAAGCGTTGGGATCGTGCTTCTGACAGAGAAGTTTGGGAAAGAGTTTCCGGATCTTATCGATGAATTTCGTTTAGAGCGTAAGATGCCTCTGCTTGTGGAGATTCCCGACAGACACGGAACCGGACGGAGCAAGGACTTTATCACATCGTATATTACCGATGCAATCGGACTGAAACTATAAAAGGAGGGAGTCCTTTTGACCTTAGAAGAAAAAATCGCAGAGATCCGTTCTTCCTCTATGGAAGCGGCAAGAGCGGAGGGAAATGATATCATAGAAAGCTACCGCAGAGCCCTTGAAAAAGTATTCGAAGATCATAAGCAGGAGGCTGTGCGTCAGATGGAGACTCGTGTGAAGGCAGAGACCGTCAATGCAAAGCAGCAGAAAAATCAGGCAATGGCAAAGGCACAGCTCGACCTGAAACGGCAGGAAGGACGGGTGCAGAAGAACTGAAAGACAAGGTGTTCCGGGAAGTTATGGAAATGGTGGAAAGCTTTATGAAGACGGAGGAGTACCGGGACTTTCTGCTTTGCTGTATCCGGAAATCATTGGAGTTTGCGGGAGGAGAGGGGCTGACGATTTATATGAATCCGTCGGATGTAGAACTCAAAGAGGAATTGGAATTACGGTCCGGCGCTATGCTGACTATCAGTGAGGAGGACTTTATTGGAGGAATCCGGGCGGTCATCCGGACACGGAATATTCTGATTGATCACTCCTTTAAAACGGCTTTGAGAGCAGAGTATGATGAATTCGTGTTCCGGGGAGGTGATGGGGTTGCTTAAGACAGGAAAAATTTATGGAATCAACGGACCCGTCATTTATTTAAATGGTAATACCGGATTCGGGATGTCAGAGATGGTCTATGTAGGTAAGGATCAACTGGTGGGCGAGGTGATTGCCCTTGAGAAGGACCGGACAACGGTTCAGGTCTATGAGGAGACGTCTGGCCTGCGGCCAGGTGAGGTGGTGACAGCCACTGGAAATGCCGTGTCTGTGACGCTTGCGCCGGGAATCCTCAACAATATCTTTGATGGAATTGAGAGGCCGCTGGAGAAAATCTCCGAGACAGGAGGCGCATTTATTACAAAGGGCGTTTCGGTAGATTCTCTGGATCGTGAGAAACGTTGGAACACCCATTTTACCGTGAGGAAGGGGGATTATGTCAACGGTGGCGATATTTTTGCGGAAGTACCTGAGACAAGGGCTATTGTTCATAAATGTATGATTCCGCCGCACTTACATGGGAAAGTCGTTGCGGTAAAACCTGACGGGGCGTATACGATCGAGGAATCGCTGATTACGCTGGATACCGGGACCGGGGAGACAGTAGAAATTCAGATGGCACAAAGGTGGCCGATTAGGACTCCCCGCCCGGTAAACCAGAGATTTTCAGCTTCCGTTCCTCTTGTGACAGGACAGAGAATTATTGATACGATGTTCCCGATTGCAAAAGGTGGGACGGCTGCAATTCCCGGAGGATTTGGAACAGGAAAGACAATGACTCAGCATCAGATCGCCAAATGGTCTGATGCAGACATCATTATCTATATCGGCTGTGGTGAGCGGGGAAATGAGATGACGCAGGTATTGGAAGAGTTCGGAGAACTGACAGACCCCCGGACCGGCAATCCTTTGATGGACCGGACGACATTGATCGCTAATACATCCAATATGCCGGTGGCAGCCAGAGAGGCCAGCATCTATACCGGACTGACCCTGGCAGAATACTACCGGGATATGGGGTATGATGTGGCGATCATGGCGGATTCGACTTCCAGGTGGGCGGAAGCCCTTAGGGAGCTTTCCGGACGTCTTGAGGAGATGCCTGCAGAAGAGGGCTTTCCGGCCTACTTAGCTTCCCGTTTATCTGCTTTTTATGAGCGGGCAGGTATGATGCAGAACTTAAATGGTACAAAAGGCTCCGTCAGCATCATCGGGGCGGTTTCCCCTCAGGGCGGAGATTTTTCGGAGCCTGTCACCCAGAATACGAAGCGGTTTGTGCGCTGCTTCTGGGGTCTGGATAAGAGCCTTGCTTACTCAAGACATTTCCCTGCGATCCACTGGCTGTCCAGTTACAGCGAATATCTGCAGGATCTTTCCCACTGGTACCAGGACAATGTGTCTCCGAAGTTTGTGGATTACCGGAACCGGCTCATGGCGATTCTGAACCAGGAGAGCAGCCTGCTGGAGATTGTTAAGCTGATCGGAAGCGATGTTTTGCCGGACGATCAGAAGTTGATCCTGGAGATCGCCAGAGTGATCCGTCTTGGATTTTTACAACAGAACGCCTTCCACAAGGACGATACCTGCGTATCCATGGAGAAGCAGTTTTTCATGATGGAGACAATTTTATATCTGTATAAACAGGCACGTGCCCTTGTAACTATGGGGCACCCAATGTCTGTGCTGAAATCGGAAAATATTTTTGAACGTGTCATTGCCATCAAATACGATGTGCCAAACGACCAGTTGGAGTTGTTTGCACAGTACCACCGGGATATTGATACGTTCTACCAGAATGTATTAGAAAAGAACGCATAGTAAAGGAGGGAATCGAACATTATGCCAATCGAATATCTCGGACTGAGCAGCATCAATGGTCCCCTCATCGTTCTGGAAGGGGTGCAGGATGCGTTTTATGATGAAATTGTAGAGTTTATCGTAGGGGGAAACCAGAAGCGGATCGGGAGGATCATTGAGCTTTACGAGGATAAGGCTGTGATTCAGGTCTTTGAAGGATCCGAGGGCATGTCGCTTGTCAATACTCATACGAGACTTACCGGACATCCGATGGAAATCGGACTTTCCAGGGAGATGCTTGGGAGAACCTTTAATGGCATCGGACAGCCCATTGATGATCTGGGGCCGATCGTGCCGAGAAAAAAGCAAGACGTCAATGGTCTGCCGCTGAATCCGGTGAGAAGAGAGTATCCGAGAAACTATATCCGTACCGGGATCTCCGCCATCGACGGACTGACAACGCTGATCCGGGGACAGAAGCTCCCGATTTTCTCTGGAAACGGGCTTCCTCACGACCAGCTTGCGGCCCAGATCGTCAAACAGGCGTCCCTTGGGGAAGATTCGGGAGAAGAGTTTGCCATCGTGTTTGCGGCTATGGGTGTCAAGCATGACGTTGCTGACTTCTTCCGCAGGACGTTTGAAGAGAGCGGGGTGGCTGATCATGTAGCCATGTTTCTGAACCTGGCAAACGATCCGGTAGTGGAGCGTCTGATTACCCCCAAGGTAGCACTCACCGTAGCCGAGTACCTGGCTTTTGAGCAAAATATGCATATTCTTGTTATTTTGACAGACATGACGTCTTTTGCGGAGGCCATGCGTGAAGTGTCCTCTTCCAAAGGGGAGATTCCAAGCCGGAAAGGATTTCCGGGCTATCTTTACAGTGAGCTTGCCGCTATTTATGAGCGTGCAGGCATCGTAGAGGGGACAGGCGGATCGGTGACACAGATTCCGATTCTGACCATGCCAAATGATGATATCACCCATCCGATTCCGGATCTGACCGGATATATCACAGAGGGACAGATCGTGCTTGACCGGAACTTAAACGGACAGTCCATCTACCCACCGATCAGCGTTCTGCCGTCTCTTTCCCGTTTGATGAAGGATGGCATTGGAGAGGGCATACAAGGGAAGATCATCAGGATCTGGCAAACCAGCTTTTCTCCGCCTATGCAAAGGTGGGAGACGCAAGAAATCTGGCGTCTGTCATCGGAGAGGATGAGCTTTCCCCGATTGATAAGGAGTACCTGGCTTTTGGAAAAGAGTTTGAAGAAAAGTATATCGGACAGGGCGCGGAAGAAAACCGCACGATCGAAGAGACGCTGGATCTTGGATGGGAGCTTCTTGGAAGGCTGCCAAGAGAAGAACTCGACCGTGTGAATACAAAGATTCTCGATAAATATTACCATCAGACAAAGCGGGAAGATGGCGTCACGACGAGTGCCACTCCCGGATCGGTAGCCAATAAAGAACTGTAAAAGAGGTGAGATGATTGGATCCACGAACATTTCCGACAAAAGGAAACCTGATGCTTGCGAAAAATTCTCTTGCGCTTGCGAAGCAGGGGTATGAACTGATGGACAAGAAACGGAATATCCTGATCCGGGAGCTGATGGAGC
>ENA-OQKC01000934-OQKC01000934.1-human-gut-metagenome-genome-assembly--contig:-NODE-934-length-10989-cov-7.156417_pt1 | contig 10989 bp, 7 predicted proteins | sample MGYA00242774_ERZ504790 | MGnify/ENA primary metagenome ERZ504790 (study PRJEB26092, sample SAMD00036419) | human gut metagenome | host: Homo sapiens | study: EMG produced TPA metagenomics assembly of...
GGATATCGTCACGGTGAATTCGTAGACTTCGATATCAATGAAGCACTTGCTATGCAGAAAGGTATCTCTGATTACCAGTGGGAAGTATGCCAGTCACTTTCTCATAACTATGATAAAAACAACAAATGAAAGAAGAAAATATACATCCGAGACAGATGCCTCTGATCATTCATTTAAAAAAATGCGAAGGCTGTACACAAAAAGAGTTAGCCGAGAAGATGCAGGTCAAGCCGTCTACGCTAAACGTAATGATTGGACGAATGGAAAACGAATGGATATATAGAGAAAAAACAAGACGAAAAAGATTCAAGAAAAAGCAGAATTTATTTTACTGAGAAGGGAAGAAGTATCTGTGAAGACGGTCATAAAAAATTTGTCATGATACAAGAAAAACTTCAAGAGTATTTTACAAAAGAGGAGCAGGAAGAACTCAAGAGACTGTTAAATAAATTTTGTGATTGTCTGGATGAACAGACAGAGATACTAAAAAAAGAAGAAAGGAAAAATCAGATGCTTAAATTATTTCGATATTTGAAAAAAGCATATGTACCTGTCATTGCGATCGTGTTATTGCTGATCCTACAGGCGAGTTGTGACCTGACATTACCAACATTTACATCCAATATCGTCAATGTAGGTATTCAGCAAAAGGGTATTGAAGACGCAGTTCCTGATGTAATGAGAGAAGAAACATTTCTGGCATTGAAATCTCTTATGAAACAAGATGATGCAGATGATATGGAAGATGCTTATAAACTTTATACAAAAGATCAGGTAAAAGATTCAAAATATAAAGATTATAAAGACGGACGTTTATATGTCAGAAGATATATCTCCAAAAAAGACAGAGAACATCTTGATACGAGTATGTCAAAGGCAATGCTTAAGTTGTCAGCGCAGATGGCAAAACAGATTCAGGCCAATCCTCAGGCAGCAGCTTCTTTAAGCAAGAGCCAGAAAAAAATGATGGCGCAGATGAAGAACATGGATACAAAAGACATGCCAGATACGATCATCAGTCAGGCAGCGATTTCTTTTGTGACTTCAGAATACAAAGCAATCGGACTTGATATTGACCAGATGCAGACACATTATCTGTTAGTGACAGGAGCAAAGATGATCGGGCTTGCGTTCTTGATCATGGCAGCAGCAGTGAGTGTTACTTTATTGTCAGCACGTTTAGCTGCGAAATTAAGTCGTATTCTGAGAGAGAAAGTATTTGAGAAAGTTATGTCGTTTACAAACTCTGAGTTTGATAAATTCTCAACAGCCTCATTGATCACAAGAAGTACGAATGATATCCAGCAGATTCAGATGTTTATGACGATGCTATTCCGTATCGTCGTATACGCACCATTAATGGGAATCGGAGGTATTTTCAAAGTATTAACAACCAATGCGAAGATGACATGGACGATCGCTATCGGTGTGATCGCGATCATGTTAGTGATCTTTGTATTATTTAAGGTAGCGATGCCAAAATTTAAGATCTTACAGAAACTGATCGACCGATTAAACTTAGTAACAAGGGAAATTCTTACTGGACTTTCCGTAATCCGTGCATTCAGTACAGAAAAACATGAAGAAGAACGTTTTGATAAAGCCAATATGGATCTGATGAAGACAAATTTATTTGTAAACAGAGCTATGACATTTATGATGCCAACAATGATGCTGATCATGAATGGTTTAACTGTTCTGATCGTATATGTTGGAGCATCCAATATTGATGCAGGAAAGATGCAGGTTGGAGATCTGATGGCATTTATCCAGTATGCAATGCAGATCATTATGGCATTCTTATTTATCTCCATGGTATCTATTATGATGCCTCGTGCACAGGTTGCAGCAGAACGTGTCAATGAGATCTTAGATATGGAAGTCATGATCAAAGATCCAGAAGAACCAAAAGAATTTTTACCAGAGAAAAAAGGTGAAGTTGAATTTAAAAATGTATATTTCTGCTATCCTGATGCAGATGAAGCAGTGCTTCATAATATCAGCTTTACAGCACCAGCTGGTAAAACAACCGCATTTATTGGAAGTACAGGTAGTGGTAAATCAACATTGATCAACCTGATTCCTAGATTCTTTGATGTCAGCCGTGGAAGTATTTTGGTTGATGGGGTGGATATCCGTGATGTAAAACAGCATGATTTATGTGAAAAGATCGGATACGTACCACAGAAAGGAGTATTGTTCTCAGGAACGATCGAATCCAACTTAAAATATGGAAAAGAAGATGCAACGATCGATGAAGTGAAACGTGCAGCAAGAATCGCACAGGCAACAGATTTCATTGAGGAGAAAGAGGAAAAGTATGATTCACCGATCGCACAGGGCGGTTCCAACGTATCTGGTGGACAGAAACAGAGATTATCAATTGCAAGAGCTATTGCAAAAGATCCTGAAATCTATATTTTTGATGACAGTTTCTCAGCACTCGATTATAAGACAGATGTGAAACTTCGTTCTGAACTTCAGAAAGAAACGAATGGAAGTACAACACTGATCGTAGCACAGAGGATCAGTACGATCCTTCATGCAGACCAGATCATCGTCTTAGATGAAGGAAATATCGTAGGAAAAGGAACTCATGAAGAGTTATTAAATACTTGTCCGGTTTATCAGCAGATTGCCAAATCGCAATTATCAGAAGATGACCTTAAGAAAGCAAGGGAGGTGTCTGACCATGAGTAATAATCGAAGAAGAGGTCCGATGGGTGGACCAGGCAGAGGAATGGCACCAGGCGAGAAAGCCAAAGATTTAAAAGAAACAATGGTCAAACTGATCAAATATATGAGACGTTTCTATGTTCCGATCGTTATGGTAATCATTTTTGCCATTGCAAGTACCGTGTTTAACATTGTTGGACCAACGATCTTAGGAGATGCAACAACTGAGATCTTCAAAGGACTGGTTCGCAAAGTATCTGGTGGAAGTGGAATTGATTTTGATAAAGTTACACATATTTTATTGATGTTGTTAAGCTTATATGTAGCAAGTGCGATTTTCTCATTTATTCAGGGACTGATCATGACACATGTATCAAATAATGTCAGTTACCAGATGAGAAAAGATATTTCAGAGAAGATTCATCGTATGCCAATGAAATATTTTGAAAGCAGAACCTATGGTGAAGTATTGTCAAGAGTTACAAATGATGTTGATACATTAGGGCAGAGCTTAAACCAGAGTATGACGCAGATCATCACATCAGCGACACAGATCGTCGGTGTATTTATTATGATGATTCGTATCAGTATTCCGATGACGATCGCAGTTTTATTGACACTTCCATTATCTATGGGATTGATCGGATTGATCATGTCAAAATCTCAGCCATATTTCAAGGCACAGCAGAAACACCTTGGAGAGTTAAATGGACAGGTAGAAGAAATCTATAGTGGACATAACATTGTCAAAGCATTTAACAAAGAAGAAAGCGTGATCGAAGAATTTAAAGAAGTAAATGGAAAACTTTACAATTCTGCATGGAGATCACAATTCTTCTCAGGAGCAATGATGCCGCTGATGCAGTTTGTTGGGAATTTAGGTTATGTAGCAGTAACAATATTAGGTGGATATTTAGCAATCAAGAAGACGATCGAGGTAGGTCAGATCCAGTCATTCTTACAGTATGTAAGAAACTTCAGCCAGCCGATCACACAGTTAGCACAGGTAGGTAACATGATGCAGACGACCGCAGCATCTGCAGAACGTGTCTTTGAATTTCTGGAAGAAGAGGAAGAGATCGAAGTTGAAAAAGACGCGGTACCTGTTGATACGCTTGCTGGAAATGTAACATTTGAACATGTAAACTTCGGATACAACAAAGATCAAACGATCATCAATGACTTCTCCGTCGATGTCAAAGAAGGTCAGAAAGTTGCGATCGTAGGACCAACTGGAGCTGGAAAGACAACGTTGATCAAACTTCTGATGCGTTTCTATGATGTGAATGGAGGCTGCATTAAAGTAGATGGCCAGGATATCAGAGAATTCAAGAGAAGTGACCTAAGAGAAATGTTTGGTATGGTACTTCAGGATACATGGCTTTACAATGCAAGTATCCGTGACAATATCCGCTATGGTAAATTAGATGCAAGCGAAGAAGAAATCCAAGGAGCAGCAAGAGCTGCATACGCACATCATTTCATTGAAACACAGCCAGGTGGATATGATATGGAGATCAACGAAGAAAGCAATAATATCTCCCAAGGACAGAAACAGTTATTAACGATCGCAAGAGCAATCTTAGCAGATCCAAAGATTTTGATCCTTGATGAAGCAACAAGTTCGGTCGATACAAGAACAGAAGAACGAATTCAGATGGCAATGGATAATCTGATGCAAGGAAGAACAAGTTTTGTGATCGCCCATCGCCTATCAACGATCAAAGATGCCGACGTGATCTTAGTTATGAATCACGGAGACATTGTGGAACAGGGAAATCATGAAGAATTGCTGGCCAAGGGTGGATTCTATGCGGATCTTTATAATAGCCAGTTTGAAAACGCTTAAGAATAATAAAACATTGTGAAAAAAGGGAAAACGAAAGTTTTCTCTTTTTTTATTCTAATATAGAAAAGATTTTCACGGGATTAAATAGACGGATATAGCAAATTTTGGTATAGTTAAATAGAACAAAAATATATACAGATATAGAATCAAGGAGAATCAAAGTTATGAAGAAGAATCAGACACAGATTAAAAAATATGCGGCTGTGATCAGTATATTCTTAGCGGCAGTCATCGTAGGACTTTTTGTTTTCTTCTTTTGCATAAAACGTTCTGTTGAACAAAGATCAAAAAACACGATGAGGAACAACGTGGTCAGACAGAGTGAGCATTTAAGAACAATATTAGATATTCAATATGATTACTTAAATGGATTAACAGAAGAGATTGGTAAGACAGACCATCTGTTAGCAAAGAAGAATATGGATTTGATCAAGTCGATCACAAAACATACAGATTTTTGTGGGACTGCATTGATCGAGCCAAATGGGGATGCTCATTATGACAATGGATTGATAAAGAATTTATCGCATCGAAGATATTTTAAAGAAGTGATCAGTGGAAAAAGAACATTAAGTGATCCATTAGATAGTAGTATTTCTGGATCAACAAGAGTTGTGTTAGGAGTTCCTATATATAACAGCAAACACAAAGTGATCGGAGCTCTTGGAGGTTCTTATGACGTAACAGCTCTAAGTCGTATGCTGTTTGAAGATCTTTTTAATGGACAAGGATGCAGTATGATTATTGCGCAAAACGGAGAAATCATTGCATTTGAAGGAGATACATCTTACTGGAATCTTGATTATAGAGATAATTTCTATAAATGTTGTTGCAAATGGATCATCAAAGACAAAGTAACAGTGAAGAAAATCAAACAGGATTTTAAAGAAGGAAAAGAAAATCTTGTAACGGCAGACAGCAAGAAAGAAGGGACAAGAAGACATTACTTTGCATATATGCCAATGGGGGCCAATGGTTGGATGCTCTGTTATGCATTACCAGAACAGGCAGCACAACAGTCATATAACTTCATTGAAGACTACGAAATAAGCTTTATGATCGTATTTATTGTTTTGGTGACCTTATTGATCCTGTATATTGTTTATGAGAATCATACAAGGAACAAAGAATTACTGAAATATGCACAAACTGACGCATTGACAGGATTATATAACAAAGAAACAACCGAGCAGTTAACGGATGAACTTTTATCAGAAGATGAGAATAAGTACCATGCATTTTTGATTTTGGATGTGGACTGTTTTAAGCAGATCAACGATATCTATGGACATGCAGTCGGGGATATCGTGTTACAGAAATTCGGGAAACTTCTAAAAGGCACTTTCCGTGAAGGAGATATATTAGGAAGGATCGGTGGGGATGAATTCGGAGTCATTATGAAGAATATCCAGACAAAGGATATAGCAATGAAGAAAGCAGAAGAATTGCTGGCTAAAACACAAGCATACAAGATTGACGAATTGAAAGGAAATAATATCTCCATCAGTATCGGGATCAGCACAGCCCCACAAGACGGGGACTGCTACATGGATCTCTATAAACGCGCCGATCAGGCACTTTACCAGGCAAAACGAAGTGGAAAAGCAAGAGTGTGCAACTATTTCTCATGAAAATAGTCTTTTACTAATTTTACCACAGTTCCAGATAGAAGGAATAAAGCAATCAAGTTCGGAATCGCCATCAGACCGTTGAATGTTTCTGCGATACTCCAAAGCATTCCAAGGTCTACAGTAGCACCAATGATCGCAACTAACGAATATACTAACATAAAAGGTTTGATAACCTTAGAGGAGAATAAAAACTCAATACAACGAGCTCCATATAATCCCCATCCGATAATGGTTGAAAATGCAAAACAACATAACGCAACCGCAGTAAAGATGGAGATCCAGTTTCCATAAGTAGCAGTGAATCCACTGATCGTAAGTTCAGCACCAGCATCGGCACCAAATCCAATTGGAATTCCACTGCAGAGGATGACCAAGGCTGTCAATGTACAGATTAAGATCGTATCAGTAAATACTTCAAAGATACCAAGAAGTCCCTGCTTTACAGGCTCTTTCGTATCAGCACAGGCATGAGCGATCGAACCTGTACCAAGTCCGGCTTCATTTGAGAAGATGCCTCGTGCGACACCTTTTTTCATACTCATAAAGAAACTTCCAACAATACCACCAGTCACAGAAGCAGGATGGAAAGCTCCGTTAATGATAGAACCAAAAACAGCAGGCAGCTGATCGATATTTAAAACAACAACACCTAAGGCAAAGAAAATATAAATAAATGCCATAAAAGGTACTAATCTTTCAGCTACCTGTCCGATTCTTTTGATTCCGCCAAGTAAGATCAATGCCACAAGAATTGCAACAATGATACCAATGATCAGATTCGTAGTTCCAACAGAAGACTGACTGATCACGTGGAAATTCAACAAAGCAGAATTGATTGCTGTTGTGATCGTATTTACCTGAGTAGCATTTCCAGTTCCGAATACTGTTAAAACTCCGAAAGCAGAGAATAGTACAGCAAGAAAATGCCAGTTTTTGCTAAGACCATTCTTGATATAGTACATAGGACCACCAACATAATCCCCTTCTTGGTTACGTTCTCTGAAGTGAACTGCAAGTGTTACTTCGGAAAATTTCGTACACATTCCAAGAATAGCAGAAATCCACATCCAGAAAACAGCACCAGGACCACCGATTGCGATCGCACCGGCAACTCCGGCAATATTTCCAGTTCCGACTGTGGAAGCGAGTGCAGTACAGACTGCCTGAAATGGAGTCATAGATCCGTCGGATGCATCTTGCTTCTTAAAGACACGACCAAGCGTTTCCTTCATTGCATAAGGGAATTTACGGATCTGTAAAAATTTTGTTTTGATCGTTAACAGTAATCCGACACCAATGATGCAGATCATGGCTGGAACACCCCAGATAAAGTTGTTCACGGCACTGTTAACTGATTGTATAAGCTCTAACATAAATCAAACCTCTTTCAAATTTCTTTTATTAATTTGTATCTGTTCTTATATAATAGATATTTACTCATTAAGATCCATGTTACCTTAAGGTGACATGGAACATGAACAGACACAAGTGCAATCATATCATATTTACAGAAAAAAGTACAGAATCTAATCTTGACAGAGAATTAATAGATATCTTCTATAGATTTATGAAAAAAATCTAACTTGTAAAATATGTAAATAAGGACTAAACTTATATTCATAATTACGTGTAGACTTGGAGGATGAAAGATGGAGAATGAAAAACCAATACTAAGAGGAGAGCTTGCATTGATGGCAGCAATCGTGATCAATAGTTTTAGTGTAGTACTGATGCTGTATTCAGGTTCTGGAATTTCGGCAATCTCAAGTGTACCTTATGCATTTTCGGAAGTATTTAAGGAGTTATCACTAGGTACATGGACATATATATTTCAGGGTAGCATTAGTGTTAAGTCTGATGATCCTAAGAGAAGTTTGTACCATCTTATTTATTCAGCTTCGTTGCAGGATTTGCGTTTAGTGAATTATTAGATGTCAATGAATTATGGATTTGGGATCCTGTCACAGTACGATCTCATGCAGGATTGCGTATTTCCTGATCAGTTATTTCTTGTTAAGTATAGGAATTGCTTTAGAAAACAGATGCCAGCTTCCGATCATTCCAACGGATTTATTTCCAAGAGAATTATCAGAAATCATTGACAAACCATATGCAAGGGTTAAGATCATATTTGATGTTTTATGTCTTGCCACAACGGGGCTTTTAACATGTCTGATGCTTGGATATTTAGATGGATTAGGTATTGGAACGATCGTTGCTGCATTTACGATGGGTAAAATGGTTTCGATCACAGGCAGTTGGATCGATCAGAGAGTTACTTTTGCATCGGTCTTAAGTAAACAGACGATATAGGGAATTAAGAGAATAGAAATAAGAAAGATGATAAAATAAGATAGAACGGGTGATAGTTTTGAAACAATATATTTTGAATGATTATATTACAGACGATGACAGAATGGTAAATCCAATGATGGAAATTAATGGTTTTAAAGTAAGACCAGGATTTTTTGATTTAAATGGAGCATCAGAATTTTCATGTGGGGTGAATTTTACAGTGCATACAAGCAATGGAACATCATGTGATCTGCTATTATTTCATCCAGGAGAAGAAGAACCATATGCAATCATTCCATTTCCAGAATCATATAAGATCGGAGATGTCTATTCTATGATCGTTTATGATCTGAAATCTGAAGATTTTGAATATGCTTATCGTGTGGATGGACCATATGATGAACAAAAAGGATTACTGTTTGATAAAACAAAAGTTTTGTTGGATCCATATGCTCAGGCTGTTGCAGGACAGGAAGTCTGGGGACATAAAAGAACCAGAACGTATCATGCAAGAGTTGTAAGAGATAGTTTTGACTGGGGTGTACAGCCACAGTCAAGCAGAGAGATGAGTGATCTGATCATTTATGAGTTACATGTCAGAGGATTTACAAATCATTCATCCTCAGGAGTCAAACATCCAGGAACTTTTGCAGGATTAAAAGAAAAGATCCCATATTTAAAAGAATTAGGGATCAATGCGGTAGAATTGATGCCGATCTTTGAATTTGACGAGATGATCAACGCAAGAGAAGTGGATGGGAAACAACTTGTTGAATATTGGGGATATAATACGGTTGATTTTTTTTCACCAAATGCCAGTTATGCAGCTGCTGAGGAAGTCAATAATGAAGGAAAGGAATTAAAAGAATTGATCCGTGAACTTCATGAAAATGGAATCGAAGTTATTCTGGATGTTGTATTTAATCACACTGCGGAAGGAAATGAAAATGGACCATTCTTCAGTTTTAAGGGATTTGACAACAATATCTACTATTTATTAACTCCAGAAGGTAATTATTATAATTTTAGTGGATGTGGGAATTCTCTAAATTGCAACCATCCAGTAGTACAGCAGATGATCCTTGAATGTTTAAGACATTGGACGGTTCATTATCGTGTAGATGGATTCCGATTTGATCTTGCAAGCATTCTTGGACGAGATGAAGATGGAATGCCAATGAATAATCCACCATTACTAAAAAGTCTGGCCTACGATCCACTTTTAAGGAATGTAAAACTGATCGCAGAAGCATGGGATGCAGGTGGATTATATCAGGTAGGAAACTTTCCAGCCAGCAAACGATGGGCAGAATGGAACGGACAGTACCGTGATACGATGCGAGGCTATCTAAAAGGTGATTTCTGGGAAGCTAACAGTGCTGCATGGAGAATTTGTGGTTCAGGTGACTTGTATGGCGGATATTACTCTGATGGAAACAGTAATTACGCTGGATACAATTCCTGTATTAACTTCCTCACATGTCACGATGGATTTACAATGTATGATCTCTATTCTTACAATAATAAACATAATGAGGCAAATGGTTGGAACAATACCGATGGGGCAAATGACAATCGAAGCTGGAATTGTGGTATGGAAGGAGATACAAAAGATCCGGAAGTACTCAAATTACGTTACCGCATGATCAGAAATGCTTGTGCTATCTTAATGTGCAGCCGTGGAACGCCAATGTTCTTCTCAGGCGATGAATTCGGAAATACGAAGTTTGGAAATAATAACAGCTACTGTCAGGATAATGAAATCTCATGGATTGATTGGAGCTTATTAGAGAAGAATAAAGATTTATTTGAATTCTTTAAATTTATGATCGATTACCGAAAAAAACATCCAGTTATCCGCAAGAAACTGGACAATGCAGTTTGCGGAATGGAAGCAATGCATGCACACGATGTTAATGCAGAACGTATGGAAGTACCACAAAATGCAAAAACACTGGCAGTAAGCTTTGCAGGATATGACCGCAAAAAAGGAAAAGACGATCTTGTATATGTAGCAGTCAATGCTTATTGGGAAGAAGTAAAGATCACACTTCCAAACCTTGCAAATCATGGTGCATGGTACTTAAGTGTGGATACTTATGGAGATGAGAAAGGAAAGTACTTCTATCAAGAAGGAGAAGAGATTCGCATTGATCGTGAGTATGTGATGAAACCTCGTTCTATTGTGGTGTTTACTGGACGAGAAATTTTAAGATAAATTTTAAATTTGTAGTTGGCCAACTGTAGATTTTGAGTATATGATAAAAACTAAATAAGCAACCGAAAGCGCAGCGGTGGAATTTTGCTCACATTTTGAACAAATCGCTGATCCGCCCAATTTCCTACGAAAACTCGCGTTGAAAGTTACTGAACCCAGTAGTCTTTGACGCTCAGACATTCGTCTAATTGGGCTGCAATGTCATTAAGTTAAGAATCAGTATTGTTATCTCATCAACAGATATTCATTATGTCTGTTGGTGAGATTTTTATTTTCTGCATTCCAAAAAGACAGATTGATTTCTGCCTACAAAAAGATTA
>ENA-OQKC01000938-OQKC01000938.1-human-gut-metagenome-genome-assembly--contig:-NODE-938-length-10966-cov-2.648399_pt1 | contig 10966 bp, 6 predicted proteins | sample MGYA00242774_ERZ504790 | MGnify/ENA primary metagenome ERZ504790 (study PRJEB26092, sample SAMD00036419) | human gut metagenome | host: Homo sapiens | study: EMG produced TPA metagenomics assembly of...
CCCAAAGCTTCATGAAGACGTCGAGCACAATTTCGTTGCGCCCACTCTTCGTGCTTCACGAAATAGCAGGCAATACGGAACAAGCGGTCGTAGCACAGATTGTAGAAACTGTGAAAAGCCCGTTCCGAGTCTTCTTCCTTCATTTGGCGCAAGTAGCGTCTGACTTCTTGTTCGGTCATGCAGTCTCCCGGTTTGTTGTTATTCAATGAACATCAGGTCACTTATTATACCGTCCGAAACAAAGATGCCTTCCCGGGTCAGGTGCAGGCGGTCTGCCTGCATCTCCAGTTTGTGGCTTTGGAGGTAGGGGGCTGCCATCTTCGTGCAATATTGGCGCAACTCTGTGCCGAAGGCTTCTTCCGTATATGTCAGGGAGACTCCCCACATGGTACGCAGGGAAGTCATGATGTATTCATTGTAACGGGTCACTTTATCCAGGATTTCTGTTTCGGAGGAACGCTGTCCCTCTTCAATGGACTTTATGTATCCTTCCAGAGAAGCTGTGTTCCATTCCCTTGTCTCCGCATTGAAGGAGTGGGCGGAAGGGCCGCACCCCAAATACGGAATGCCTTTCCAGTAAGCAGTGTTGTGGCGTGAGTACATGCCGGGCTTGCAGAAGTTGGATATTTCATAATGCTCATACCCCGCGGCTCCCAGGGTGTCCATGAGCGCCGAGAAGAAGCGCACGCTACTCTCTTCATCTACTTCGCTGATGCGGTGGCTTTGCAGCATTTCGTAGATGCGGGTGCCTTTTTCGTAAGTCAGATGATAAGCGGAGATATGCTCCACATCAAGGCCGACGGCTTGTTGCAGGTCGCGTTCCCACCGTTGGTCTGTTTCATCCGGCAGTCCATAGATAAGGTCGATGCTGATATTCCGGAAGCCGGCTTGGCGGAGGCGGTGTATGGCTGCGATGGCTTGCGCGGCATTGTGCCGGCGGTTCAACAGTTTCAGGGTGGGGGCGTCGAATGTCTGTATTCCCATGCTTATGCGGTTGAAGGGGAGGGTACGCAGCATGGACACATATTCTTCCGTCAAGTCGTCGGGATTGGCCTCGAGGGTAATTTCTTCGGCATGTTCTGTTCCATACACCTCTTTGATAGTCCGGAATATCTGCTCGAAATCTTCGTGAGCGAGCTGTGAGGGAGTTCCTCCGCCAAAGTAGATGGTCTCTATCGGTTCTTCCTTCAGATAACCCTTGCGGGTTTTCAGTTCAGTGCACAAGGCACGGATGTACTGCTGCTTCAATTCGCTGCGAGTGGTGGAATAGAAATCGCAATAGATACAGCGTGTCTTGCAAAAAGGTATATGAATATAGATGCCTGCCATGGTATGCTTATGGATATTTGTTGCAAAAATAGTCTTTTGGCAGGAGAATATATCGGTTTTCGGGACATTTAATGTAATATGGAAGTAGTCAGTGTCTTGGTGGATATTCTCAGTTTTGTCTGTAATCCGGAAAAATAGAACATTTTTTGAGTCGTATGGAAATTCATTATTCCGAATAAACTCCTTTCCTTTGTTATCAGAAAAAGGAATGGGTGTCTATTAAAATAATGAGTAATATGTTTGAAGGACTTGACTTTTGGTTTGAACAGATTATAGCTTATTGCATTGCCCTCGTACTGGTGCAGTTCATGAAGAAACAAATATAGCGGCAAATACTTTATTCACTTCCGTCGTAGCACGGTTTAATCTTAGGCTTTTTCTTGTGATTTCTGAGCTTTTGGGGTACTAATGACCGATATTTACCCCTTTTTGAAACAATAGTGCCCCCGAAATTACCGGGAATGGGGTAATTTTGCAGTATTGAAAAACAAACTTAAATAATATCATGAGAAAAAGTAACTACTTATGGCTGCTGCTGGTGGCAGTTTTATTGCTGCCCGCTCAGGAAATGGCTGCCAAGAAGAAAAAAGAGAAGGAAGTGACAGACCGCGAACTTTGGGCCGGGGTGTTGTATCAAATGGCTGCTCCGGTACTGAGCAATATGAGTGAAGGGAAGCTCCAGGAAAATATGCAGGTGGAGCTTAGCCCCACTTGGGATGGACGCGACAAACGGGTGACCTATATGGAATGTTTCGGACGTCTGATGGCGGGGTTGGCACCCTGGCTCTCTTTGCCGGACGATGACACTGCCGAAGGCAAGCAGCGCAGGCAGCTCCGCGAGTGGGCATTGAAAAGTTATGCGCAGGCGGTAGACCCGGAAAGTCAGGATTACCTACTTTGGCGGAAAGAGGGACAGCCGCTGGTCGATGCCGCTTATGTTGCTGAAAGCTTCCTGCGAGGATACGATGCTTTGTGGGTGCCTCTGGATAGTTTGACTAAACGGCGTTACATTGAAGAGTTCACCCAGTTGCGCCGTGTGGACCCTCCTTATACCAACTGGCTGCTGTTCTCGTCTACGGTAGAATGTTTCCTGCGCAAGGCTGGTGCCAAGAGTGATGCTTACCGTATTGTCTCCGCTCTGCGCAAGGTGGAAGAGTGGTATGTAGGTGACGGCTTCTATAGCGACGGACCGGGATTTGCCTTTGACTATTACAACAGCTTCGTACTCCATCCCATGTATGTGGAGTGTCTGGAAGTCTTTACGAACAGTGGAAAAAATAAGATATGGAATGCGCCGGATTGCAATTTCCAGCGTGCCCAGAAGCGCATGCAGCGTTTCGGCATGATTCTGGAACGTTTCATCTCTCCCGAGGGGGCCTTCCCCGTATTCGGGCGTTCCATTACCTACCGCACCGGTACCCTCCAACCATTGGCTTTGTTGGCATGGCGTGGATGGTTGCCCAAGGAATTGTCGAACGGACAGGTACGTGCTGCCATGACAGCTGTCATCAACCGTATGTTCGGTGACAACCGGAACTTCAACGAGAAAGGTTTTCTGACATTGGGATTCAATGGTTCCCAGCCTCATATCTCCGACTGGTATACTAACAACGGCAGCCTTTACATGGCTTCCCTGGCATTCTTGCCCCTGGGCTTGCCCGCCGACCATCCGTTCTGGACAGATGCTCCGCAGGCATGGACCTCGAAAAAGGCGTGGGGTGGTGAAGAATTCCCCAAAGACCATGCCTATTATGAGTAAGACTGATTCATTTTTTATAGTATTTATATTAATTGTTTGGGGATTGGTGGATTTCCGGTGGCACTCTGTGCACAGGGTGCTGCCGGTGTCCTTCCCGAAACGCATCTGGTGGAAGTGGGGAAAGGATACAGCCAGACTTCCGTCAACACTGCCGTATTCCGTAATAATTCGCTGGTGACGCAAGGTGACGAGCAATACATCAGTTACTATGATGCGGAAGGGTTCCTGACTCTTGGAAAACGGAACCTCCATGCCGGACAGTGGACACTGCACCGCACACAGTATAAAGGGAATGTGAAGGATGCCCATAACGTCATCAGCATGATGCTGGACGGTGACGGGTATATTCATGTAGCCTTCGACCATCACGGACAGCCCTTGAACTACTGTCGCAGCATTGCACCCCATTCGCTGGAATTGGGTGAGAAGGAGCCCATGACGGGCGTGGATGAAGGCAATGTAACCTATCCGGAGTTTTATCTGCTGTCCGGAGGCGACCTGCTGTTTGCATACCGTTCCGGTTCTTCCGGCCGGGGCAACCTGGTGATGAACCGCTATTCCTTGAAGGAGAAGAAATGGAGCCGTGTGCAGGATGTACTGATTGATGGCGAGAACAAGCGCAATGCTTACTGGCAGCTATATGTAGATGAGCTTGGAACCATCCATCTGTCGTGGGTCTGGCGCGAGACTTGGCATGTGGAAACCAACCATGACCTATGCTACGCCCGTTCCTTTGACAATGGCGTAACATGGTATAAGGCAAATGGCAAGAATATGATTTGCCCATCCGTCTGGGTAATGCAGAGTATGCCTGCCGCATTCCTCAGAATTCGGAACTGATAAACCAGACCAGCATGAGTGCCGATGCAGGCGGCAATCCGTACATTGCTTCCTATTGGCGCGACCCGGACAGCGACGTCCCGCAATACCGGATTGTCTGGCATGACGGGCAGATGTGGCACAGCCGCCAGGTCTCCGGGCGTACCACTCCGTTTTCCCTGAAAGGTGGAGGCACGAAGATGATTCCGATGGCCCGTCCGCGCATCGTAGTAGATGGCGGGGAGATATTTTATGTATTCAGGGATGAAGAACGGGGGAGCAAAGTCTCTTTGGCGCACGCTACGGATGTGGCAAACAGTAAGTGGAGCATCAGCGATTTGACCGACTTCACTGTCGGTGCCTGGGAACCGTCTCATGACACGGAATTGTGGAAGAGCAGGAAGCGGCTGCATCTATTTGTGCAGCATGCCAAGCAAGGAGACGGAGAGCGGGTTGTGGAGTTTGCACCGCAATCGGTATATGTATTGGAAGTAATAAGATAAAAGAACAGTATTAGTATATGAAAACGACATGCTTATTTTTATTGGGTTTGGCTTTTTGCTGGGGACTGTTCTCATGCACCGCTCAGCAGCCGAAACCGGAAGAAGTGATTGAGATTATCAATCGGGTGAACAACTATTGGCAGGAGACCCATCCGCAACATGGGCGCTCTTTCTGGGACAATGCCGCCTATCATACGGGAAACATGGAGGTGTTCTTCCTGACCGGTAATCCGGAATGCTATGCCTATTCCGAGGCGTGGGCAGAACATAATGAATGGAAAGGCGCGAAGAGTGACAACAAGGAAGAGTGGAAGTACAGCTATGGGGAGAGTGATGATTATGTGCTTTTCGGTGATTATCAGATTTGTTTCCAGACTTATGCGGATTTGTATACCGTGAAGCCGGATTCCGGGAAGATAGCCCGTGCGCGCGAAGTGATGGAATACCAGATGAGTACGGACAAGAACGATTATTGGTGGTGGGCAGACGGACTTTACATGGTAATGCCCGTTATGACAAAGATGTACAAGCTGACCGGCAATCCGTTATATCTGGAGAAACTGCATGAATACTGGACCTATGCCAACAGCATCATGTACGATGCGGAGGAAGGCCTATACTATCGCGACGGCAAATATATTTATCCAAAACATAAAAGTGTGAATGGTAAGAAAGACTTCTGGGCGCGTGGCGACGGTTGGGTGCTGGCTGCCTTGGCAAAGGTACTGAAAGACCTGCCCGAAACAGACCAATACCGCCAGGAGTACATAGACCGCTTCCAGACGATGGCCAAATCCGTGGCTGCCTGCCAGCAGCCGGAAGGCTACTGGACACGCAGTATGCTCGACCCTGAGCATGCTCCCGGTCCTGAAACCAGCGGTACGGCTTTCTTTACCTATGGTCTGTTATGGGGGATGAACAACGGCTTGCTGGACAAGGCTACTTATCAACCCGTAGTGATGAAGGCGTGGAATTATCTGACTACTGTAGCCTTGCAGCCCGATGGCCGCATAGGGTATGTACAGCCGATTGGCGAGAAAGCCATTCCCGGACAAGTGGTTGATGCCAACTCTACTGCTAACTTTGGGGTAGGGGCATTTCTGCTGGCAGCTTGTGAGATGGTGCGTTTTTTGAATGCCGACTGATTGGAGAGATTAAATAAGTGTATATGTTACACAACATATACACTTTCTTTGTATTATAATGTATATAGTGTTAATTTTACACCCGTTAAAAGGTTTAATATAAAAAGATTATGATTGTACGGATGAAAAACACTTTCCGGATGCTTTTGGCGGCAATGTTATTGTCGTTGTTTGCACTTCCGGGATATTCCTGGCAAAAATCCTTTCCCGAAAAAGATTATGTAGCTTATTTGTTCACTTATTTCACTGGGAATAGTGGCGATGAAGAAGCTGTGCGCTATGCTGTAAGCATGGACGGTTATACCTACTGGGCATTGAATGATAATGAACCGGTAATCGACTCGAAAGTCATCAGCTCCACCGGGGGAGTCCGCGACCCGCATATCCTTCGTTGCGAGGATGGCAAGACTTTCTATATGGTAGTGACAGATATGGTTTCAGCCAATGGATGGAGTTCCAACCGTGCCATGGTTTTGCTGAAATCTACCGACTTGGTCAACTGGTCTCACTCCGTTATCAATATACAGAAGCGCTATTCAGGTCAGGAGGATTTGAAGCGTGTATGGGCTCCGCAGACTATCTACGACCCGGAGGTGGGAAAGTACATGGTGTATTGGTCTATGCTGCATGGCGATGGAGCCGATGTCATATATTATGCTTATGCCAATGCGGAGTTTACGGATTTGGAGGGAGAGCCCAAGCCATTGTTTCTGCCGGAGAACGGGAAATCGTGCATCGATGGAGACATTGTCTATAAGGATGGTGTTTTCCACCTTTTCTATAAGACGGTAAGGGCATGGAAACGGCATAAAGGTGGCCACCACCCGTTCCCTGACCTCCGGGGCATGGACGGAAGAGCCCGATTACAAGCAACAGACTAAGGAAGCCGTAGAGGGTGCGGGCACTTTCAAACTGATAGGGCAGGATAAGTATATCCTGATGTACGACGTCTATATGAAAGGAAGCTATCAGTTTACGGAAACCACTGACTTGAAGAATTTTAAGGTGATAGACAGCGAGGTGAAGATGAACTTCCATCCCCGTCATGGGACCATTATCCCCATTACCCGCCATGAGCTGTTGCGCATTACCGATGAATGGGGCAAGCCGACAGAACTGGGCGCATTGCCCAACAATCCCGTATTGCCGGGTTTCCATGCCGACCCGGAAATCCTTTATTCCCATCAGACCCAAAAGTATTACATCTATTCTACTACGGACGGACAGCCGGGTTGGGGAGGCTGGTATTTCACCGTATTCTCCTCCACGGATTTGAAGACCTGGCAGGATGAAGGCGTCATGCTGGACTTGAAGTCGGAGCAAGTGCCCTGGGCAGATGGCAATGCTTGGGCGCCTTGCATTGAAGAGAAAAAAGTGGACGGTAAGTATAAATACTTCTTCTATTACAGTGGAAACCCCAAGAATGGCGGCGGCAAGCAGATTGGAGTGGCTACGAGCGATTCTCCGGCCGGCCCTTTCACCGATTTGGGACGCCCTGTCGTTACTGCTTCACCCGTCGGTGGCGGGCAACAGATTGATGTGGATGTGTTTACAGACCCGTGTTTCGGGCAAATCCTATCTTTACTGGGGCAACGGCTACATGGCAGGTGCCGAGCTGAACGACGATATGGTGTCCATCAAGGAAATACCGTTACGGTGATGACGCCGGAGGAGGCACCTTGCAGGACTATGCTTTCCGCGAAGCAGCCTATGCTTTTATCGCAACGGGCTCTACTATTTCATGTGTCGGTAGACGATACCGGTTCGCCCAATTACCATGTGGCATACGGTACGTCCAAGTCGCCGCTCGGTCCTATCGAAGTTGCCAAGCAACCCGTTGTACTGATTCAGAATCCGGAAAAGGAGATTTACGGTCCGGCACACAACGCTGTATTGCAGATTCCCGGTACAGATGAGTGGAGAATCGTTTACCACCGTATCAATAAATGGTACTTGAAAGATGGTCCCGGCGTTCATCGTGAAGTCTGCATAGACCGGATGGAGTTCAATGAAGACGGAACCATCAAGCCGGTGGTGCCTACCCTTTGATTTAATGATGTAACATAATAATTTAATACCATGAAGAATAGATTGAAATTACTGGTTTGGCTGTTTGCCCTCTCAGGTCCGCTGGCAGCACAGAGTGTATCTGTCAATGGTCCGGATGGAAAATTGCAGCTTACGGTATCCTGCCCGTCAGCCAACGGCGAAGTGTCTTACGCCGTCACCTACAATGGAAAGCAAATGCTGGAATCTTCTCCCTTGGGGATGGAGACAAATGTGGGTGATTTCTATAGAGGATTGCAGTTGAAGGAACATAAAGTCACAGCTCTCGATACGGTTTATGAACAATCCCGGATCAAAGCTTCGCGCATCCATTACTGGGCAAACGAATTGCTTTGTTCATTCGTCAACGGTGAGGGGAAGAATGTGCAGATAACTTTCCGCGTCAGCAACAATGACGTGGCTTTCCGTTACACCCTGCCGAGGGAGCAGGGAAAAGGAAGCGTCACGGTGAACAGCGAACGGACCGGCTTCCGCTTCCCGTCGCAGACCACCACTTTCCTTTGTCCGCAGAGCGACGCCATGATAGGGTGGAAGCGTACCAAACCCAGTTACGAAGAAGAATATAAGGCAGATGCCCCGATGAACGAACGTTCGGGTTATGGACATGGATATACATTTCCCTGCTTGTTCAAGGTGGGGGATGACGGCTGGGTACTGCTCAGTGAAACCGGAGTGGACAGCCGTTATTGTGGCTCGCGTTTGAGTGATTGGGATAACGGCGTGTATCGCATTGCTTTCCCCATGCCGGAAGAGAACAACGGCAACGGAACGGTATCACCTGCCTTTTCCCTGCCGGGCTCCACGCCGTGGCGTACTGTGACGGTGGGGGAAACCTTGAAGCCGATTGTGGAAACCACCGTCCCCTGGGATGTAGTGGAACCACGCTATACCACCACCCATGATTACAAGCCGGGCCGTGGCACATGGAGCTGGATTCTCTGGCAGGACGGCAGCATCAACTACGACGACCAGGTGCGCTATGTTGACTTGGCAGCCGCCATGGGATACGAATATGTATTGATTGACAACTGGTGGGACAACAACATCGGTCGCGACCGCATGGAACAGTTTATCAAGTATGCCCGTAGCAAGGGTGTGGAGGTATTCTTGTGGTATAGCTCCAGTGGTTACTGGAACGATATAGAGCAGAGTCCCGTCAACCGGATGGATAACTCCATTGCCCGCAAGCAAGAGATGCGCTGGTTGCAAAGTCTGGGTGTGAAGGGTATCAAAGTAGACTTCTTCGGAGGTGACAAGCAGGAGACCCTGCGTTTGTACGAGGAGATTCTGAGCGATGCCGACGACCACGGTCTGATGGTTATCTTCCACGGCTGTACCTTGCCTCGCGGCTGGGAACGGATGTATCCCAATTACGTAGGCAGCGAGGCGGTGCTGGCTTCCGAGAATCTGGTATTTAGCCAGCATTTCTGTGATAACGAGGCGTTCAATGCCACGCTGCACCCTTTCATCCGCAATGCTGTGGGATGCATGGAGTTTGGCGGTGTGTTCCTGAACAAGCGTTTGAACCGCAGCAACGATGGCGGAACTATTCGCCGCACCACGGACATCTTTCAGCTGGCAACGGCAGTGCTGTTCCAAAATCCTATCCAGAACTTCGCCTTGGCACCTAATAACTTGACGGATGCTCCGCAAATCTGCCTCGACTTTATGAAACAAGTGCCCACTACTTGGGACGAGACCCGTTTCATTGACGGCTATCCGGGGAGATATATTGTTCTTGCCCGTCGTCATGGAAACACGTGGTACATAGCCGCTGCCAATGCAACGGTGGAACCGTTGAAACTGAAACTTGACTTCCTATGCTGGCAGGACAAGAGGTGTCTCTGTATAGTGATGACAAGAAGATGCAGCCTCAATTAAAGCTACAGAGGATAAAGGCTGACGGCTCTCTGCAACTCACGGTTCAGCCGCAGGGAGGGGCGGTAATCGTGGAATAAAGAAGGCATGGAGCAACCCTTGTTTTGTAATGATATATCATAACGGATTACTCCTTTTGCAAATCTTTGATTATCAGAGGTTTATAATTGTCCTGATTCAGTCGTATACTGAATGGCATTCACTATACGACTGAACCCTATTCACTATACGACTGAATGGCATTCAGAATACGGCTGATTGTGACTATCGAACTAAATGTGAATGATTAATACCGACTTAATACCATGAATAGATTCTTGAAATTATTGTCCTTGTGTCTGTTCTTGACACTGACCGTTCCTTTGCAGGCTGTGACGAATGGAGTGGCGAATGAACCCGATTCAGTCTACCTCTTTTCCTACTCCCATGCCGACGGCAGTGGCGGTCTGAAACTAGCCTGGAGTCCCAATGGCAACCGATGGTTCAGCGTGGCAGAGGGCAGCTCCTTTGTCAACTCGGACTTCGGCCCCTGGGGGCAAATGAAGCGGATGCTGAAACCGCACTTGATGCAGACCCGTGCCGACGACCGTTGGCACTGTATCTGGGAACTGACGGAAAGCGGAAACTCCCTTGCATACGTCGAGTCTCCCGACTTGCTGCAATGGAAAGCGCAGAAATACTTTGACCGTTCTCGCCTTGCCGAATACCGGCCGGCGGAGGTCTATCCTAACGTGCGGAAGGAGGTTCTGCTGAACGGTACCGTACAGCAGGGTTGGATGCAGCGTGTACCGTATGCCACGGTGCAGCGTGTCATCTCCTTTGCAGAGCATAAGAAGTACCGCCAGGCACTCCATGCCGAACGTACCGAGCAAGACCCCGTACGTTTTGCCGGACTGAAACCGGTGGAGGCGACTATCGAAGTGGAGACGGAATGTGCAAAAACCATCAGCAAGCATCTGATAGGTATTTTCTTCGAAGACATCAACTATGCTGCGGATGGAGGACTGTATGCCGAGCTGGTACAGAACCGCGACTTCGAGTATTCGTCTAAGGACGGTTCACACCAAGGTTGGGACGGCACATATGCCTGGGCGGTGAAAGAGGGCGATGCTGCGGCTGCCGTTACCATTGCCGCTGCCGACCCCATTCATCCCAATAACCCTCATTATGCCGTATTGGAGGCGCGTCCCGGAGTGACATTGCAGAACGACGGTTTCGACGGCATCAGCTTGAAGAAAGGGGAGAAGTACGATTTCTCTCTCTTCGCCCGCGTGGCACCGGGCAGCAAGGGAGGCAAGGTGGTTGTTTGCCTGCTCGACCAGACGGGCCGTGAGATTGCCCGCTCTTCCGTCAATGTGTCCTCCAAAGAGTGGAAGAAACAGCAGACGGTGCTGACGGCAAACGCCGATGTGCGTGCCGCCGTGCTCTCGCTTCAGCCGCAGACGGTGGGGACACTGCATCTCGAT
>ENA-OQKC01000941-OQKC01000941.1-human-gut-metagenome-genome-assembly--contig:-NODE-941-length-10937-cov-1.796022_pt1 | contig 10937 bp, 8 predicted proteins | sample MGYA00242774_ERZ504790 | MGnify/ENA primary metagenome ERZ504790 (study PRJEB26092, sample SAMD00036419) | human gut metagenome | host: Homo sapiens | study: EMG produced TPA metagenomics assembly of...
CGTCGAAGAGCTCAGACTTTCGACACGTACTTTGCCGGTTTTTGCGGGAGAGGAGTATAGTCCGCCACGGCGACCAGCGTATATTCCTACGACAAACATCGAGCCGTCTTCGCTGACGAAGGCCAGCCGATCCACATCGGGATCGACCACTACGCCCAGATCGGCCTTTTCGCGGACGATCGCCTTCGATATTTCGGTCAGGTTCTCGGGCAGCGGCTCCGGGTTATGGGCGAACTCTCCGGTCGGTTCGCAGTTGAGCTCCACGACTTCACATCCCAACTCCCGCAACAGCTTGGGTATGACGATGCCGCCGACGGAGTTCACCGCATCCACGATCACCTTGAAGTGCCGTTTCCGCACGGCTTCCGCATCGACCAGCGGCAGGGCCAATACCCGACGGATATGCTCGTCGTTGTAAGATTCCCGCGAAACGACCTTGCCGATATGGTCCACATCCGGGAAAACGAAGTTCTCGTCTTCGGCCAGCGCCAGCACCCGCTTGCCCTCGGCGTCGCTCAGAAATTCTCCCTCGGCATTCAGGAGCTTCAGGGCGTTCCATTGGCGGGGGTTGTGCGATGCGGTGATGATGATGCCGCCGTCGGCCCGGTGCGCCGTAACGGCCAGTTCGGTTCCCGGCGTAGTGCAGAGTCCGATGTTCACTACGTCCGCGCCGCAGCCCAGCAGCGTGCCTTCGATGATGTCGCCGACCATTTCGCCCGAAATACGGGCGTCGCGGCCCACGACGATTTTGAGCCTTTTCCCGGGTGCGGATTCGGCGATGAAACGCACGTAAGCGGTGGTGAATTTAACGATATCGAGCGGGGTGAGGTTCTCCGTCGCAGGGCCGCCGATCGTTCCCCGGATGCCGGAAATGGATTTGATGAGAGTCATGTCGCAAATATCTCTTTTCTTGTAGTCCGCCGAGCGGGATACAATATATTTATGGAAAATTTATCGTGGCGTATTTTTTGAAATTCGAGGTAAATGTAGTACTTTTATGCCAATTATGAAAATATAAAAACCGACACTATGAGAACCATACCTTCTTCCGAATTGATAATCAACGACGACGGATCGATTTTCCACCTGCACCTCAAGCCGGAGCAGCTTGCCGACATCGTCATCCTCGTGGGGGATCCCGGCCGCGTAGCCATGGTCGCTTCCTTTTTCGATACGCAGGAGTACAGCGTTTCCAACCGCGAATTCAATACCGTGACGGGTACCTACAAAGGCAAGCGGATGACCGTGCTTTCGACCGGTATCGGCATCGGCAACATCGACATTTCGGTTACGGAGCTCGATGCGCTGGCCAACGTGGATTTCGCCACGCGGCAGGAGAAGGCGCAGAAGCGGCAGCTCACGCTGGTCCGTTTGGGTACTTCGGGCGCCATTCAGCCCGACATCAAAGTGGGGCAGTTCGTCTTCGCCCGCACTTCGGTCGGCTTCGACGGTCTGTTGAATTACTACAAGGGGCGCAACGAGGTTTGCGACCTGGAGATCGAGAAGGCTTTTATGAAACATACGGGTTGGAGCGATTTGCTTCCGAAGCCCTATTTCATCGATGCGGATCCTTCGCTGGCCGAGCTTTTCCGCGACGTAACCATCGAAGGCATCACCATCGCCGCCCCCGGCTTCTATGCGCCGCAGGGACGCTGGGTGCGTCTCGAACCGGCCGACATCCATCTGAACGAGAAGATCGAGTCGTTCGACTATCACGGACGCCGGGTCACCAATTTCGAGATGGAAAGTTCTGCTTTGGCCGGGCTGGCCGCTCTCATGGGCCACAAAGCCGCCACGATCTGTACGATCATCGCCCAGCGGATCGCGCTGGACGCCTGCACGGATTATAAACCTTTCGTCAGAAAGATGATCCAGACGGCGCTCGATAAACTGGCGACGTTGTAACCGCCGGATTTCGGGAATGGTTCCGGGCAGCGACGCGAACCCGGAGCCGAGTTCGATGAATACCCGGGCACCGCAGCGGGATAGGATGGTTTCCCGATTCTTTCAGGTAGTAAAAACGAAATAGGAAACTTCAGACGCGGGGGCTGCCTCGGAATACCCAACCAATAAACAAAAGGCTTCAAAAGACTAACAGAAAATAAATTACATTAAAACCTATGAAATTTTCCGTATCAAGTTCTGCATTGCTCTCTCTCCTGGCCACGACCGGCAAAGTAATCAGCAATAAAAATACATTGCCCATCCTGGATTATTTCCTGATGGAGCTCAAGGGGGATGAGCTGCGGGTGACTACTTCCGATCTGGAAACCACGCTCGTGGGCTCGATTCGCGTGGACGGCGTCGAAAGCGGAGGCACCATCGCAGCTCCGGCCAAACTGATGCTCGATTCGCTGAAGGAGTTCGCCGAAATGCCTCTGACGATCGAAGTGAACGATCAGAACTGGGAGATCCGTTTGAGTTGGAAAAGCGGTTCGCTCTCGATTCCCGGCGCCAGCGCCGTGAGCTATCCGGCGATCCCGGCTCTTTCGGCCGATTGCAAGGAGTTGACGCTCGATGTGGACGTGCTGGTGAACGGCATCAACAAAACGATTTTCGCCACGGCCGACGACGAGCTGCGTCCCGTGATGAACGGCGTCTATATCAACCTGGCCCCTTCGATGCTTACATTCGTGGGTACCGACGCCCACAAGCTGGTGAAATACGAGGTGGAAACCGCTAATGAAGTGGCTTCGTCGTTCATCCTGCCCAAGAAGCCGGCCAACCTGCTCAAATCGGTGCTGCTGGCCGTCGCCGCAAGCCTCGCTGCATGGCGGGCAGGGCGTGTGACGCTGCCCCTGCTGGCGGGCGTCGTCCTCTTCTACCAGTTGTTCGGCTCGCTGGGCGAATGGGCCTGGACGGGCTCGGCGGCCGCCGCCCTGCAGGACATCCGCATCGGGCTCCCCGGTATGCTGGCACAGGTATTTGCAGGATACGCGGTGCTCAGGTACCTATTACGTAATTAACAATCCCAAGACATGACAAAAATGTATATGGTTTCGTTACTGTCGATCCTGCCTTTCACGGCCCCGGCCTGCGGATCGGCACAGGGCGGCGGAGAAGCGCCCGAGGCACCCAAGGTCTATTTCGTGCGGGACATCACGCCGGAGAATATGGTGCGCCTGTACGAGGCGCTGGAGCGTCCGGCGACGGGCAAGGTGGCCGTGAAACTCTCGACGGGGGAACCCGGCGGGCACAACTTCCTCAAGCCGGAGCTTATCAAGGAGCTGGTGCAGAAGGTGGACGGCACGATCGTCGAATGCAATACCGCCTACGGCGGCGGACGCGCCAGCACGGAAAACCACCTGAAGGCCGCCGCCGACCACGGCTTCACGGCCATCGCCCCGGTGGACATCATGGATGCCGAAGGCGAGGTAAGCCTGCCCGTGAAGGGTGGCAGGCACCTCAGGGAGAACTTCGTGGGGTCGCACTACCCCGCCTATGACTTCACGGTGGTGCTCTCGCACTTCAAGGGGCACGCCATGGGCGGCTTCGGCGGTGCGGTGAAGAACATCTCGATCGGCATCGCCTCGTCGGCGGGCAAGGCGTGGATACATTCGGCCGGGAAGACCAAGAATGCCGCCCAGATGTGGGGCAACCTGCCCGCGCAGGACGATTTTCTGGAGTCGATGGCCGAGGCGGCCAAGTCGGTGGCAGACCACTGCGGGGAAAAGATACTCTACATCAACGTGATGAACAACCTGTCGGTGGACTGCGACTGCGACGCGCATCCCGAAGACCCGAAGATGGGAGACATCGGCATCCTGGCCTCGACCGATCCGGTGGCGCAGGACAAGGCGTGCGTCGACCTGGTTTACGCATCGCCCGACCCGGGCAAGGTGCACCTGATCGAACGCATGGAGTCGCGCCACGGCATCCACACGCTGGAACACGGCGAAGCGATCGGGCTGGGCTCGCAGCAATACGAACTCGTGGAACTGGAATAGGATGGAGTACCGCATACTGGGGCGCACAGGACTGAAGGTCGGCGCCATTGCGCTGGGTTGCGAGGGATTCACGGGACAAGACGGCCGAAGAGGTACGGGCCGATTTCGATTTCGCCATCCGCAACGGCATCAACTTCCTCGACCTTTACGCCTCGAACCCCACGCTGCGCAGTAACATCGGCGCAGCGCTGGCGGGCAGGCGCGAGAAGTTCGTCATACAGGGGCACCTCTGCTCGGTATGGGAAGAGGGGCAAGTACCTGCGCACGCGCGATCCGGAGAAATCGCTGGCGGCGTTCGAAGACATGCTCGCACGGCTGGGAACGGACTATGTGGAGATCGGGATGATCCACTACCGTGGACGCCGAGGCCGACCTGCGCGAGGTGCTCGACGGCCCGATCATGCGCCTGGCGCAACGGCTCAGGTCGGAAGGGCGCATCCGCCACATCGGCCTGAGCAGCCACAACCCCGTGGTCGCGCACATGGCGGCCCGGACGGGGCTCATCGACGTGCTGATGTTCTCGGTGAACCCCTGTTACGACCTGCTGCCGCCGAGCGACGACGTGGATACGCTCTGGGCGGACGAGAGTTACGCGCGGGAGCTGCACAACATCGACCCCGAACGGCAACTGCTCTACGAATTCTGCGAACGCGAAGGGATCGCCATCGACGTGATGAAGGCCTACGGCGGAGGCGACCTGCTGAGCGACGCCAACTCGCCCTTCGGACGCCCGATGACCCCGGTACAATGCCTCGAATACGCCCTGACGCGCCCCGGCGTAGCGGCCGTAATGGCCGGCTGCCGCAGCCGCGCCGAGATCGAAGCGGCACTGGCCTGGTGTTCGGCCACGGCCGCGGAACGCGACTACACGGGGGCGCTGGCCGGGCTGGACAAATTCTCGTGGGAAGGGCACTGCATGTACTGCGGGCACTGCGCCCCGTGTTCGGTGGGGATCGACATCGCCGGTGTGAACAAATACTACAACCTGACCCTGGCACAGCACGAGATACCGGAGACGGTACGCGAACATTACAGGCTCCTGCCGCACCAAGCCTCGGAGTGCATCGCCTGCGGCCGCTGCGAACGGAACTGCCCGTTCGGCGTCGACATCATCGGCCACATGCGGCTGGCGGCGGCGAAGTTCGGATACTGACCCCACAGGCTCGCAACGGGGACGCAGTGCGTACACGACGCACACGCAACAGGCACGCTTTTCACGGCGTGCCTTTTTTATGCGGGGGTTCAGCGACAATTTCCTATCTTTGCAACCCAACACGACCAGAATGACGGAACGAATCATAGCACAAAGACTCGGGATCGGCCTCCCGCAGGTGCAGGGCACGGTACGCCTGCTGCGCGAAGGCGCCACGATCCCCTTCATCAGCCGCTACCGCAAGGAAGCGACCGGCTCGCTCGACGAATTGCAGGTCGGGGCGATCAAGGAACAACTGGACAGGCTCACCGAGCTGGAAGCCCGCAGGCAGACCGTCCTGACGACCATCGAGGGGCAGGGCAAACTGACCGGGGAGCTCCGCAAACGGATCGAAGAGTGCTGGAACGCGGTGGAGCTGGAGGACATCTACCTGCCCTACAAACCCAAGCGCCGCACACGCGCCACGGCGGCCCGCGAACGGGGGCTGGAACCGCTGGCCGACATCGTCATGGCACAACGGGCACACGACCTTCTGCGTCAGGCGCAACGCTTCGTCACGGCCGGGGTAGCGACCCCCGAAGAGGCCATTGCAGGAGCCTGCGACATCGTCGCCGAGAGGATATCCGAGGACGAACAGGCCCGCAACACCGTGCGGCGCACGATGGGACGCGAAGGAGCGGTGCACTCGAAGCTCGTGAAGGGCAAGGAGGCCGAGGGGGCGAAGTATTCGGACTACTTCGACGCCGCATCGCCGCTGCGCAGCATCTCGTCGCACCGGTTCCTGGCCATGCGTCGCGGCGAAGACGAGGGGATACTGCGCATCTCGGTCGACGCCGACACGGAGCGCATCACCGAAGCGCTCTGCCGCCGGTTCATACGTCCCGGATCGGCTACGCGCACATATATGGAAGCCGCCGTGGCCGACTCGCTCAAGCGGCTCATCCGACCGTCGATAGAGACCGAGCTGCTCGCGGCCGCCAAGGAGAAGGCCGACGACGAGGCGATCGGGGTATTCGCCGAAAACCTGCGGCAGCTGCTCCTTTCGGCGCCGCTGGGGCAGAAGCGCGTGATTGCCATCGACCCCGGATTCCGCACGGGCTGCAAAGTCGTCGTCCTGGACTCGCAGGGCAACCTCGTGCACAATACGACCATCTACCCGCACCCGCCGCAGGGCCGCTATGCCGAAGCGGCGGAAACGCTGCGGGCGCTGGCGGGGAAATACAGGGCCGAGGCCTTCGCAATCGGCGACGGTACGGCGGGGCGCGAAACCGAGCAGCTGGTGCGCGGCCTGGGACTGGACGGAGCCGTGGAGATATTCATGGTCAGCGAGGACGGCGCATCGGTCTACTCGGCGTCGGCCGCGGCGCGCGAGGAGTTTCCCGATTACGACGTGACGGTGCGCGGCTCGGTGAGCATCGGCCGGAGGCTGATCGACCCGCTCTCGGAGCTGGTGAAGATCGACCCCAAGTCGATCGGCGTCGGGCAATACCAGCACAGCGTCGACCAGGGAAAACTCAAGGCCAGGCTCAATACGGTGGTCGAAAGCTGCGTAAACAGGGTCGGGGTGAACATCAACACCGCCTCGAAACACATCCTCACCTATATTTCCGGACTGGGGCCGGCGCTGGCGGAGAACATCGTGGCGTACCGCGCCGCGAACGGCGATTTCAAGAGCCGCAAAGAATTGCTCAGGGTGCCGAGGCTGGGCGCCAAGGCCTACGAACTGGCCGCGGGTTTCCTGCGCATCGTCGGCGGGCAGAATCCGCTGGACAACAGCGCCGTGCATCCCGAATCGTACCACATAGCCGAGCGGATGGCCGCCGACGCGGGCGTGACGGTCGACAGGCTGCTCGCCGACAAGGAGCTGCGCAGGGGCATCAAACCCGAGAGATACGTGGACGGACAGGTCGGGATTCCGACCGTGACGGACATCGTCGAAGCGCTGGACAAGTGCGGCCTCGACCCGCGCGAACAGCTGCAGGCCTTTTCGTTCGACCCGAACGTACGTACGATCGGCGACCTGCGCGAAGGGATGACGCTGCCGGGCATCGTCACCAACATCACGGCCTTCGGGGCTTTCGTCGACATCGGGATCAAGCAGGACGGGCTGGTGCACATTTCGCAGATGGCCGACCGCTACGTCGCCTCGCCGGCGGAGGTCGTGCACCTGGGACAGCAGGTCGAGGTGCGGGTCACCGGGATCGACACCGCCCGCGGGCGGATTTCGCTCTCGATGCGCAAATTAAAGCGGGGAGCGAACGGGCGCGGACAGGCAGGAGGTTTGACGCTCACCGGGTTGCGGACGGGCGTCCCGGAAAAGGAAATGCAGGGCCGGAATGTCCCTGCATTTTTTGTTTACAATTTGTTCATTAATTGCCCGCACGCATATTTGCGATCCGGGAAAGTATGTCTACATTTGTTCCGGAGCAAGGTTCCCCGCCGGCGGCTGCCGGCACGGGATCAAAAGGGGAACTCCTGTGAGAATCAGGGGCTATTCCCGTAGCTGTAAGCCTCGATTGCGTTCCGCACTCTCTTGAGCCACTGTCCCCCGGGACGGGAAGGCGTGCGGATGGGGCGAGCCAGAAGACCTGCCTTGCGAGCTGCGACATCCGCCTTCGGGATTTAGGGCGGTGCCCGGAACAGATATTTACACCGAACAATTCAGGGGTAAGGACATGGCTGTCCTGCGTATTACGCAGGCGGAGATGCCGCCTCCGTACGGCAAGACTTACAAACAAATACAGATACATTATGGGCATTTCGGAAATTTACATCGTCAAGCGCGACGGCAAGCGCGCCCCCTTTTCGCTCGAGAAGATCAAACGCGCGATCAGCAAGGCATTCCTTTCGGTAGGCGGATACGCCACCGACGACGACCTCACGTCGGTACTCAGCCGCGTACATATCTCCGACGGCATGAATGTCGAGGAGATACAGAACCAGGTCGAGGTGGCGCTCATGGCCGAACGCTATTTCGCCGTGGCCAAGAGCTACATGCTCTACCGCCAGAAGCACACCGAGGATCGCGAAGACCGCGAAAAACTCGAATTCCTGATCAACTACTGCGATGCCTCGAACCCCGCGACGGGTTCGAAATACGATGCCAACGCCAACGTCGAGAACAAGAACATCGCCACGCTGATCGGCGAACTGCCCAAACAGAACTTCATCCGGCTCAACCGCCGGCTGCTGACCGACCGCATCAAGGAGATGTACGGCAAGGAACTCTCGGACAAATACCTCCGCCTGCTGAAAGACCACTTCATCTACAAGAACGACGAAACGTCGATGGCCAACTACTGCGCTTCGATCACGATGTACCCGTGGCTGCTGAACGGCACGCTCTCGGTGGGCGGCAACTCGACACGCCCGACCAATCTCAAGTCGTTCTGCGGCGGCTTCGTCAACATGGTCTTCATCGTATCGTCGATGCTCTCGGGCGCCTGCGCCACGCCGGAGTTCCTGATGTATATGAACTATTTCATCGAACAGGAGTACGGAGAAGATTACTACAAGCGGGCGGACGAGGTGGTCGACCTCTCGAAAAAGCACCGGACGATCGACAAGATGATTACGGACTGTTTCGAACAGATCGTCTACTCGATCAACCAGCCCACGGGGGCGCGTAACTTCCAGGCCGTGTTCTGGAACGTGGCCTATTACGACCGCTACTATTTCGAAAGCCTGTTCGGCGAATTCGTATTCCCCGACGGGACGAAGCCGCACTGGGAATCGCTGTCGTGGCTGCAAAAGCGTTTCATGACGTGGTTCAACCGCGAGCGCACGAAGACCGTGCTGACCTTCCCGGTCGAGACGATGGCCCTGCTGACCAGGGACGGCGACGTGATGGACAAGGAATGGGGCGACGATCACGGCGCAGATGTACTCCGAGGGGCACTCGTTCTTCACCTATACTCAGCGACAACGCGACTCGCTGTCGTCGTGCTGCCGCCTGCGCAACGAGATACAGGACAACGGGTTCAGCTACACGCTCGGCGCCGGAGGCGTATCGACCGGCTCGAAGAGCGTGCTGACGATCAACCTGAACCGTTGCATCCAGTACGCCGCACGTAAGGGTATGCCCTATCAGTTCTTCCTCGAGGAGGTGGTCGATCTGGTGCACAAGGTGCAGTTGGCCTACAACGAGAACCTGAAATACATGCAGTCGAAGGGGATGCTGCCCCTGTTCGACGCGGGCTATATCAACCTCGCGCGCCAGTACCTCATTATCGGTGTGAACGGACTGGTCGAAGCAGCCGAATTTCTCGGCATTCCGATCAACGACAATCCCGATTACGAACGTTTTACACAGGAAATTCTCGGAATGATCGAAAAGTACAACAAGAAGTACCGCTCGAAGGAGGTGATGTTCAACTGCGAGATGATTCCGGCGGAGAACGTGGGAGTGAAACATGCCAAATGGGACAAGCGCGACGGCTACAAGGTGGGGCGCGACTGTTACAACAGCTATTTTTACATCGTCGAGGACGAATCGCTCAACATCGTGGACAAGTTCCGACTGCACGGCCGCAAATACATCGAGCACCTCACGGGCGGCTCGGCCCTGCACATGAACCTGCAGGAACATTTGAGCCGGGAGCAGTACCGCCACCTGTTGCGCGTGGCTTCGCAGGAGGGATGCAACTATTTCACGTTCAACATCCCGAATACGGTCTGCAACGATTGCGGGCATATCGACAAGCGCAACCTCAAGGCGTGTCCGAAATGCAACGGCAGGAATCTCGATTATCTGACCCGTATCATCGGTTATATGAAGCGTGTCAGCAACTTCTCTCAAGCTCGGCAGCAGGAGGCCGCGCGTCGTCACTATGCTACGCCTGGCCAGCTTTGATGTGGTGTTCCAGGAGATTCCGGGCGAAGTGACCCTCGCTCTGAATCTTTCGGGGTGTCCGAACCGGTGCGCCGGGTGTCACAGTCCCCATCTGTGGGAAGAGGTCGGGGAGCCGCTGGACGATAATTTGCTGAATAGTTTGTTGTCGGGATACGGAAATGCGATTACCTGCGTTTGTTTTATGGGAGGCGATGCAGCGCCCGGCGATGTCGCGCATTGGAGCGCCTGTGTGCGGGCTGCGACCGAGGGCCGGCTGAAGACAGGCTGGTATTCGGGGCGTTCTGAATTGGCCGCAGGTATCGACCCGCGCAGTTTTGATTATATCAAGCTGGGACCGTATGTCGCACAGTTTGGGAGGCTTGGATTCCGCTTCGACGAACCAGCGGCTTTACCGGGTGACGGACGGCGAAATGAAGGACATTACGGCGGAGTTGAGGAACAGGGATCGTATGTTATTGGGTTAATTGAATCATATTAAAAGGCTGCGAGGGCTGTGAACAAATAGTTCACGGCCCTCGCGGTGTATTGCCGGGCGGTTCGGGGACCTGCATGGAACGACCGTCGCGAAGTTTGTTTTTCGGTTTGAGAAGCCCGAAAGAATTCGGTGGTTCGATTCCATCGGGAGCTAACAACAAAAAGTCCCCGAAAAGGGGACTTTTTACTTGTGCGGTCGGTCGCGTTATAGTCCGAACTCTTGCTTGATCAGATCGACGGCATCGAGCTTTTCCCAGCCGAAGAATTCGATCTCGCGTTCCACCTCGCGGCCGTCCTCCCACACTTTCTCCTTGCGGGTGTAGGGGCGGTTGCCGAAATGTCCGTAGGATGCCGTCGCTTCGAAGATCGGGTTTTTGAGGCCGAATTTCTTCACGATAGCCGCCGGACGCAGGTCGAAGAGCTTGGCGATACGGCGGGCGATCTCCCCGTCGGTCATGTCCGCGAGTTTCGGATTGCGGCTGCATACCGCACCGTGCGTATCGACGAAGAC
>ENA-OQKC01000944-OQKC01000944.1-human-gut-metagenome-genome-assembly--contig:-NODE-944-length-10908-cov-4.692700_pt1 | contig 10908 bp, 10 predicted proteins | sample MGYA00242774_ERZ504790 | MGnify/ENA primary metagenome ERZ504790 (study PRJEB26092, sample SAMD00036419) | human gut metagenome | host: Homo sapiens | study: EMG produced TPA metagenomics assembly of...
GGGGATTGATTGGTTCGAGTAATGCGGCAACCGGAATGTGTCTGCTGATGCTTTCCGGCTTTTTTATTTGCCATGTATGAAAAAGATGGACTTCCTTTAGAGAAAGTCCTCAAAAAACGTGATTACAGTAAAATTTATCCGTACCCCCGGTACGGAAATATGAGGTGGAAAAACCTCTATGAAAAAAAGAAAATTATGACAAAAGCGAAAGGAGGTACCGTTCGTGGAAAAATTAAGAAACGATAAGAATCTTCCAGAGCAGACAGAAGAATTTTCCCATCCGGATGACTGGTGGCTGGATGAAGAGGATTCTGCTGATGGTTTACCAGTGTTTGATCCGGACGAGGCAGAAAATTATGCAAAGGACAGACAGCGTTTGACGGGAGTACCGATGGTTACTGGGTATGAAGCACTGGAGCGACACCGAGGTGTTCGCAGACCAAGACGTAAATTAAGCAGACGGGAAAAACGTGCCTGGAAAAAAGCCCAGAAATATGAACTGAAATTACATAAGGCACACGAAAAGGAAGAGAAAAAACTTGCGAAGCAGGCGGCAAAACAGGCTGCTCGTGAAGAAAAGGCGGCACAGAAACAGGCAAAGAAAGAAGAAAAGCATAAAAAAAAGACAAAGCCGCCGGGTTCTGTAAAATCCAGCGAGGAAAAAGGTGCTGCAAAGAAAATATCCAGCACGAATAAAGACAATAGAAATAAAGGGAAAAACATTACCGCACAGCAGTCCATCCCATATAGAGAAATGGGAAAAGACGGAATCTGTCGTGTGGAGGATGGGTATTATTCAAAGACGATTCGTTTTTATGATATCAACTATCAGTTAGCACAGAATGAGGATAAAAATGCAATTTTTGAGAACTGGTGTGATTTCCTGAATTATTTTGACAGCACCATCCATTTTCAGTTGTCCTTTATCAATCATCACAGCAACATGATGGAATATGAAGATGTGATCCGTATTAAAAAGCAGAATGACAGTTTTGATAATCTGCGTATGGAATTTGCCCAGATGCTTAGAAATCAGTTGGCAAAAGGAAATAATGGTCTTGTCAGAACCAAGTACATTACATTTGGAATTGAAGCTGACAATATCCGGGAAGCAAAACCAAAACTGGAACGTATTGAAACAGATATACTCAATAATTTTAAGGTTTTTGGGGTATCTGCGTATCCGTTAAATGGTGTAGAGCGTTTGCAGATCATGTATGAAACATTCAACCAGAATGTCAAAGTGCCATTCAGGTTCAGCTATGATGATATGCTGCGTACCGGGCTGAATACAAAGGATTATATTGCTCCATCCAGTTTCCTGTTCAAAAATGGAAAGGATTTTCAGATGGGAGATACCATCGGAGCAGTATCCTATCTGCAGATTCTGGCACCAGAGCTGACGGATAAAATGCTTGCTGAATTTCTGGAAATGGACTGTAACCTGCTTGTTAATCTGCATATTCAGTCCATTGACCAGATGAAAGCAATCAAATTGGTTAAAAGTAAGGTTACGGACATTAACCGCATGAAAATTGAGGAACAGAAAAAAGCGGTACGCTCCGGATATGATATGGATATTATTCCGTCTGATCTGAACACATATGGTGGAGAGGCGAAAAGGCTTCTGGAAGATTTACAGTCGAGAAATGAAAGAATGTTTCTTGTGACGGTTGTGTTTTTAAATACAGCAAAAAATAAACAGGAACTGGAAAATGTGGTATTCCAGACGGCAGGTATCGCACAGAAATATAACTGTGCATTAAAAAGACTGGACTATCAGCAGGAACAGGGCCTTATGAGCAGTTTGCCACTTGGAAGAAACTGGATTCCGATCAAGCGGGCATTGACTACCACATCGACAGCTATTTTTGTCCCATTTACAACGCAGGAACTGTTTATGGGCGGAGAATCTATCTATTATGGGTTAAATGCCCTGTCTAATAACCTGATTATGGCAGATCGGAAAAGGCTGAAGAATCCAAATGGGCTGATACTTGGTACTCCTGGATCTGGTAAATCCTTTGCAGCAAAAAGAGAGATTACCAATGTATTTATTGTCACAAAAGACGACATTATCATCTGTGATCCGGAGGGAGAATATTTTCCGTTAGTCCGGGCATTTAACGGGCAGGTTATCCGTATTTCTCCGACCAGTCATGATTACATCAATCCAATGGACATTAACATCAATTATGCGGATGATGACGATCCGCTATCTCTGAAATCAGATTTTATCCTTTCGCTTTGTGAACTGGTAGTAGGAGGGAAAAATGGTCTGGAACCAGTGGAAAAAACAATCATTGACCGATGTGTACGTCTGGTATATCAGGACTATCTTGCTGATCCGGTCCCGGAGAAAATGCCAATCCTGGAAGATTTATATAATCTGCTTCGCAAACAGGAAGAGGCAGAGTCGCAGAGGCTGGCAACTGCACTGGAAATCTATGTAAATGGTTCCCTGAAGGTGTTTAATCACCGCACAAATGTAGAACTGAATAATCGTCTGGTATGTTTCGATATTAAAGACCTTGGTAAACAGCTTAAAAAACTTGGCATGTTGATTGTTCAGGATCAGGTTTGGAATAGGGTAACAGTCAACCGTTCTGCACATAAGTCAACCAGATATTATATTGATGAGTTCCATCTGTTGCTGAAAGAGGAACAGACAGCAGCATACAGTGTAGAAATTTGGAAGAGATTCCGTAAGTGGGGCGGTATTCCGACTGGTATCACGCAGAACGTAAAAGATCTGCTTGCTTCAAGGGAAATCGAGAATATCTTTGAAAACTCAGATTTTATCCTGATGCTTAACCAGGCATCTGGGGATCGACAGATTCTGGCAAAACAGCTTAATATTTCAACACACCAGCTTTCCTATGTAACAAACAGTGGAGAGGGAGAAGGACTGATCTTTTATGGAAATACAATTATTCCATTTAAGGACAGATTCGATAATACCCTTATGCTTTATGCGTTGATGTCATCGAAACCGGAAGATGTAGAGAAGCGTGAAAAACTCGGCATTAAAGGCAGAGACGATAGTTAAAGGGGCAATGGCAGAGCATGAGAAAATGGGTGGCAGGATTATTACTTTCTATATCCGTTATATTGCTTACGATCAGTCTGTATTTCCTGATGGGATTTTTTGTGCAGGAAAGACAGGATAACCAGTTACAGCAAGAGTTACAGGAACTTATGCAGGAAAAAGAGGACGATTCAGAGGAAGATACTTCCGACGATTTAGAGGTAGATGCTGGAATTTTGGCATTGCATGAAGAGAATCCAGATTGTATTGGCTGGCTGACCATTGATGGAACGAGAATAGACTATCCGGTCATGTACCGGCCCGGAGATAAAAATTATTATCTGCATCGGGATTTTAACGGGGAATATTCTGCAAATGGCTGTTTATTTCTGGCAGAGGAATGTGTACCAGGAAATTCGGACAATCTGATCATATATGGACATCACATGAACAGTGGAAAGATGTTTGCTGACCTTGAAAAATATAAGGACGAAGGATTTTACGAAGAACATCCGACAATCCTGTTCCGCACGATATGGGGAAATGAACAGTATCAGATATTTGCAGCATTTACAACACCCGTTTATACAGGGAATGATTTTGATTATTACAGTTTTATCAAAGCGGGAACAGTGGAGGATTATAAAAAATTTGTTGCAACGGTGTACAAAGGGAACATAATAAAAAACTTAATAATGGACTGCCAATCTTACACAAAGTACCGCCCAAACGAGACTACGGGCGGTATTTTTGTATCATGGCGGAGAAAGGAGGAACTTCCCACGGGGGCTTGACTGAAAAGTTGAGCCTCTTTTTTCATGCCAAAAAACAGGAGGTAAATGCTTATGGCAGATGATAAAACCACAAAAACGCCGGAACAGCCGGTAACGGATAGCGGGCCGGGCAAGGAAACGCCTCCCGCTCCCCCAAAAGAGCCGGAGAAGGTTTCCGTTTCTCCGGAGCCGGAAAAAAAGCGGAAACCGGAGGTAAAGAACCCGCAGGTTTCCGTCTATAACTTCGCTGAAATTATGAAGGAAAAGAAGGTCGAGGAACGGGCGGCAGCTCCCACGGCGGGGAAAAGCCTGCCCCGGCAAAAACGGAGAAACCGGAAAAGCAGCCGGAGGCTCCGAAGAAAGCGGAGGAAAAACCCAAAGAGCCGGAACAGCCGAAGCGCCGGGGCCGTCCCCCGAAAGCAGATAAGGACAAGGCCGCAACCCCGAAGCCCGAAGCTCCCGCACAGAAACCGGAAAATGCGGTCAAAAAGGAACCGGAGAAAAAAACGGCGCCAACGGTACAGGCTGCTCCCGCTCCGAAGGAACCCGAAAAACCGAAGGATGCACCACGCCGGGGCAAGGAGCAGATCGTCTATATCAAGCTGAACGAGCTCCACGCCTTCAAGAACCATCCCTTTGAGGTTCGGGATGATGAAGAAATGCGGGCTATGGTGTCCAGCGTCAAGGACAAGGGCGTGACCCAGCCCGCTATCGTCCGTCCCCGTGAGGATGGCGGCTATGAGATCGTGTCCGGCCACCGCCGCCAGAAAGCCAGCGAGCTTGCCGGATATGCGGATATGCCCTGTATCGTCCGAAACCTGACGGATGATGAAGCCATCACCCAGATGGTCGAGGACAATCTGAACCAGCGTGAAGAAATCCTCCCCAGTGAGCGGGCCAAAGCCTTGAAAATGCAGCTTGAGGCCATCAAGCACCAGGGCTCCCGCACTTCGGGCCAGATTGACCCGAAGGACGCAGGAAAACGCTCCAACGAAATTGTAGCCGAGCGCAATAAGATGGCGGTCAAGCAGGTGCAGCGGTATATCCGGCTCAATGAGCTGGTTCCCGACCTGATGAAGCTGATGGATGAAAAAAAGCTGGGCTTTACTACGGCGGTGGAGCTTTCCTATATCGGCAAGAAGAACCAGAACTATATCGCCGTCGCCATTGACAGCCAGCAGTCCTCGCCTTCACAGGCGCAGGCAAAGCGTATGCGTGAGCTGGACGAAAAGAAGCTGCTCAACGGGGATGTGATCGACGGCATTATGATGGAGGACAAAAAGGAGGTAGACAAAGTGATTTTGACAGGTGCGGAACTGAGCAAGTATTTCGGCAAGGAAACTACGCCGAGGGAAATGAAGGACCAGATCATCAAGCTGCTGGACGACTGGAAGGGTCAGCAGAAGGAACACGAAAAGCCGGAGAAGAAAACCGAACAGGAAAAGTAAGCCCAAACTTCGGGTCAGAATGGCCCGAGGATTGCGGGGCTCTGCCCCGCGCCCCGAAGCTCTGGAGATATAAATTATTCCCCGTCGCCAGTTATTCCGTAGCATAGCCGGGAAAATCAGTCAAGGGCAGCGCCGCCGCAGGCGGTGCCAGAGGCACCCTTGACGGATTTCTCCCGGTTATGCTTTTTCCCGGTCAAGCGACGGGGATATAAATTCTCCAGAGCCGTTTCCCTTCCCGGGGGAAGGGGCGGAGGGGTTGGGCGAACTCTTGCTTTTCCCTAAACCAAAACAGAAATGGAGGCTCAACCAATGAAACGACCTTTAGCATACCTGACCGCCGCATGGAGCGGCGAGCCGGATGTTGATATGGAGCTGGCGGCCCACTACTGCCGTCTTGCTTATGAGGCGGGCTTTTCCCCGATCTGCCCGCTCTTGTATCTGCCGCTGTTCTTGAATGACAGCGTTCCCGAGGAACACAAGGCTGGGATTGATATGCGCCGGGATATGCTGCGGCGCTCCCACACCCTGATTGTCTGCGGCAGCGCTGTGGACGAGGATGTAAAAAATGATATTGCGGTTGCCGGGCGGCTGGGCATTGCGGCGACCACACTGGAAGGGGTGCTTGCCGTGAAGGGACACGGCACCCCGGGCCATGCCGGACATTAAGCTGGGAAGCCTTTTCGACGGGATTGGCGTGTTCCCTCTGGCTGCTTCCCGGTGCGGTATCCGTCCGGTATGGGCCAGTGAGATTGAAAAAGCGCCCATCTCTATAACCAAAAGGCACTTTCCCGACATGGTGCATTTGGGGGATATTACGAAGGTGGACGGCGGGAAAATCCCGCCGGTTCATGTAATTACCTTCGGTTCCCCCTGTCAGAACCTTTCTCTGATCGGCAACCGCTCCGGCCTTGCCGGGGCAAAATCAAGCCTGTTCTATCAGGCGTTTCGTATCATACAGGAAATGAGGGATGCTACTGATAACCTATATCCAGCTATCGCTGTTTGGGAAAACGTCATGGGAGCGTTTTCTACAAATGACCGGATGGACTTTAGAGCCGTCTTATCCGCCTTCTCGGACACCGAAGTTCCAATGCCTCCTTCGGGAAGATGGGGAAACGCCGGAATGGTGCGAGGGGGAACGCCTGATGTGTGCTGGCGGCTCATGGACGCCCAGTATTGGGCAGGCTCCCGAAGGCTGGCACGAAGGCAGCGGATTTTCGTCGTGGCGGATTTTGGAGGCAGACGTGCCGCAGACATACTATTTAAGCCCCGTCCAATGCTCCCACTTCCTCCGCCTTGCGGAGAGGGCGGGTGGGCCGCCGCCGAAGGAGATCGAACAGCTTCTTTTGAAACAGGGCGGCAGATACCAGTCATCCACCCCTTTCAGTGCTTCCGTATGCGGGGAGCGGCAAAAAGGCAGGAAGAAACGGCCTTCCGAAACAGCTTCGGATTACCAACTGACCCTTTTCCCACTCTTTTAGCCAGTGATGTAACGCCCTTTGCCTTCTGGTATGAGGGCGACCCGAAGGGCGGCTGTATCCGTTTTCTGACGGAAACGGAAAGCGAACGGCTGATGGGACTGCCAGAGGGCTGGACAAAGTACGGGGCGGACGGCGTGGAGATCCGGCCTCTGCAACGCTACAAGGCACTGGGAAACGCGATTGCCCTCCCTTGCGCCGATTACATTATGGCCGGGATTTATGAGGTGCTGGCTGACCGGGCCGGAAAGGAGGAATGAGCCCATGTTTGAAGCCTATATAACCAATACAGCCCTATACCCCTTAATGGGGATTGAGGTAGGGACAACGGTACATTTCCCCATGACGACACAGGAGTTGCAGGCCGCCCTTGCCAAAATCGGGATAGACGGGAAACGGTACAGCGAAGTGTTCTTTACCAGCTTTGACAGTGATGTGCTGGGGCTCTACGATTATCTCTACGAATGTGAGAACATCGACGAGCTGAACGAGCTGGGCCACGCCCTGCTGGAAGTACGGGATAAGGGCGGACTGGAAACCTTTGAAGCCGCTCTTGTCTTGGGAAACCACACAAGGAGCGTGAAGGATTTGATAAACCTGACGCAGAACCTTGACCTTTACCGCTTTTACCCGGATATTTCCGATGATGAAGGGCTGGGCCGTCTTTACGCCGACGAGCTTGGGACTATCGACATACCGGAGCACATTCAGAACTACTTCGATTATGAGGCATACGGGCGGGATGTGCGTATCAACGAGGGCGGCGTATTCGCTCCCGGTGGGTATGTGTCGGCAGTCCCGGAGGGCTTCAAGGAGTATTACCACGGGCCGCAGGACATTCCGCCGGAACACCGGATATTTGCCTATCCTGAAAAGGCCGAGACTGTCCACTCCATTCTCGCTACACTCAAACGGTTTCAAGAAGCCCCACCCGCTCCGAAAAAGGACAAGGCGGGGCCTTCCCATGAAGAACGGTAAGACTTCGGGCCAGCATGGCCCGAAGCATAAAGGAGGTGCATACCATCAACTATTACCCTATCAATGAAGGAGCCGCCCGCCGGGCAAAAGAAATGAACAGCTTTTCCGACTACAAGGAAGGGAGCGCAACGGCGGAATACCGGGCAATGGTGGACAAGGCCGCCGCCATAGCGGAAAAGCAGAAATCCCGGGTGGACCCCATGTACCATGAGAAGATCGACCATCTGCTGGACACCTACGCCCGCAAGCTGGCCGAAAACATGAACCAGGGCTTTGCCATTGACGCAAGGGTTCCCTCTGTGATGATCGCCGGACCTGCCAATTTCCCGGTGGGAAAAAGGAAAAGCAAAACCGGGCTCGGGACAGCAACATGGAGGAATGGCGGTATATTCAAGGGCTTCTGGATAAGATACGCAGCACCGGCATGGGCGGGATCAGCGCCGATGACCCGGCAGCGATTGAAAAGCTCCAGAAGAAGCTGGACGGGCTGGAACGCTCCCAGCTCATTATGAAGGAGGTCAACGCCTATTACCGCAAGCATGGCAAACTGGACGGCTGTGCGCTGCTGTCGCCGGACCAGATCGAAAAGCTGAAAGCAAGCATGGCGTCAAGCTGGCGGAGCGACCCGAGGCCCTTTGAAAGCTACCAGCTTACCAACAACAATGCGGAGATCCGCCGGGTAAAGGCCCGTATCGAACAGCTTTCCAAACAGGCACAGCAGGAATTTTCCGGCTGGGAGTTCGATGGGGGTCGTGTGGAAATGAACCGGGAGGACAACCGCTTGCAGGTGTTCTTTGACGGAAAGCCTGACGCGGACACCCGGGCCGAGCTGAAAAGCAGCGGCTTTCGTTGGGCTCCCAGCGTGGGCGCATGGCAGAGGCAGCTCACGGACAACGCCATCCGGGCGGCTGACCGTCTGGAATGTATCAAGCCGCTGTCCGGCGAAAAGCCCTCCCAGCTTCAAAAGAAGCCCTCTATCTTGCAGACCATGCGGGAACAGGGCGAAAAACTCCAGACGGAGCCGGAAAAGAAAGCTCCGTCCGGCAGAGATGCCGAGCGGTAAGCCTCGGGCCACATTGGCCCGAGGTTTTCTGTTCCCCGAGATTGTACGGGGGCCTCCCGGATAGCGGGAACCCCGACGGAAAGGAGGTTTTATGCAGGAAGAAGTAAACCAAAAAACGGTTGCCCTTTCGATCAGGACAACGAAGCTCACAGGAAAAGTGCTGGCTGCCGCTCTTGGCAAGGTGGTTCTGGCGCTGCAAAAGCACCACCGGAAGGCGCTGACCCCGCAGGGACGCCAGAGCGTGAAAAAGCTGATGAACCACTATGGCGGCAAAAGTGCCATGCCCTATGTGGGAGCTCCAAAGGATTTTGACCGGATCGCAAAGGAGTTCCATGTGGACTACGCTTTCCATAAAGTGAGCCCCGGTCATTACCTGCTGTTCTTCAAAGCCAATCAGGCGGACGCTATCACGGCGGCCTTCCAGAAGTACAGCGCAAAGGTGCTGAACAAAGAGCAGGACAAGGCTTCCATCCTCGGCCAGCTTCGGAAATTCACGGAGCAGATCAGGACGCAGGCAAAGGAAAAGCAGCGGACCAGAGAGGCGGTGAAGGACGGACGTTGAGTGACAAAATCAGAAAATATGTGCTCCCAAACCTGCCGTACCTCTTTGTGTTCTGGTTCTTCTCCAAAATCGGGACGGCCTACCGGATCGCCCCCGGCACAGACTTCGGGACAAAGCTCATGGGGATGCTCGACACCTTCCCCAAAGCCTTTGAAACCTACTGGCCGGGGCTGGGCGGTATTGACCTGCTGGTGGGCCTTGCCGGTGCGGCTGGGGTGTATCTGCTGATACAGTCAAAGATCAGGCAGGCGAAAAAATTCCGGCGGGATGCAGAGTACGGCACTGCCCGCTTTGGAACAAAGGAGGATATAAAGCCGTTTGTAGACCCTAAATTTCAGAACAATGTCATTCTGACCGGGACGGAGTTCCTTACCATGAACACCCGTCCGAAGATACCCGCCAATGCCCGGAACCTAAACGCCTGTGTCATCGGATCGTCCGGCTCGGGAAAGACAAGGTTCTGGTTGACCCCGCAGCTCCTTCAAGCCCATTCCTCGTATGTGGTGGTAGACCCGAAGGGCGGCACTCTCGACCAGTGCGGGCGGTTTCTGCAACGGGAGAAATACAGGGTGCGGGTGTTCAACAGTATCGACTTTTCAAAATCCATGCACTACAATCCGCTGGCCTATATCAAGACGGAAAGCGATGTTTTGAAATTTGTTACCGCCCTGATTGCCAACACCAAAGGCGACGGCAAGGAGGGCGACGAGTTCTGGACAAAAGCAGAAACCCTCTTGTACTGTGCCCTTGTGGCCTACATCGTCTTTGAGGGGCCGGAGGAAGAACGCAACATGAATACGCTGGTGGAAATGATAAACAGCATGGAAGTCCGGGAGGATGACGAAACCTTCAAAAACGCGGTGGACTATATGTTTGACGGGCTGGAACGCCGCAGCCCCCAGCACTTCGCCGTGAGGCAGTATAAGAAATACAAGCTCGCCAGCGGCAAGACAGCCAAAAGCATCTTGATTTCCTGCGGTGCAAGACTGGCTCCCTTTGATATTCCCCAGCTTCGGGAGATCATGTCTTATGACGAGCTGGAGCTTGATAAGCTGGGGGACGAAAAATCGGCGCTGTTCTTCCTTATCAGCGACACGGACACCACCTACAACTTTTTGGTTGCCCTTGCTTTCTCGCAGATGTTCAACCTTCTGTGTGAACGTGCTGACAACACCTATGGCGGGCGTCTGCCCTACCATGTGCGGGTGCTGTGGGACGAGGCTGCCAACACCGGGCAGGTGCCGGGGCTGGAAAAAATTGTGGCCGTCATCCGCTCCCGGGAGATTAGCCTGACGCTCTTTTATCAGGCTATGAGCCAGTGCAAGGCATTGTACAAAGACCATTCCGAAACCATCATGGGCAACATGGACAGTATCGTATTCCTCGGAGGCCGGGAGGCTTCCACCCTAAAGGATATTTCGGAAAACTGGCTGGGCAAGGCCACCATCTCTATGCAGACCGAGGGCCGAAGCCGTGGACAGTCTGAAAGTTACAGCCAGAATATGCAGCGGCTTGGCCGGGAGCTGATGACCACCAGCGAGATCACCACCATGCCCGGGGATAAATGTATCTTGCAGC
>ENA-OQKC01000947-OQKC01000947.1-human-gut-metagenome-genome-assembly--contig:-NODE-947-length-10877-cov-5.432000_pt1 | contig 10877 bp, 8 predicted proteins | sample MGYA00242774_ERZ504790 | MGnify/ENA primary metagenome ERZ504790 (study PRJEB26092, sample SAMD00036419) | human gut metagenome | host: Homo sapiens | study: EMG produced TPA metagenomics assembly of...
CTTATCCTTATCAGAGGAAGAAACCTTCAAATACTTCGACATCTTCCGAAAAACCCTCAACCGGCACCATCGGAAAAAACCTCATCAACATGGAATTTCCCCTGGATCAGGAAGCTGAAGGCGGAACCCAAAACTTACCTCATGAAACTCCGCAAAAGCAAACTCACCGACGACACCCTCACCGAAGCCTTCTACGACAGAATCATAGAAAACTACGACTACGGTGAAAACTACTACATCATCCTCATCCACGCAGTCTACGACATCCCCGGCAAATCCTCCGACGGTGCCGAAATGTTCGACGCTTCCGATGAGATCTACGATCACATCCTCTGCAGTATCTGCCCGGTCAAGCTCTCCAAAGCAGGCCTGCATTACAATGCAGAGACAAACAATATTGAAGACCGTATCCGGGACTGGCTGGTAGAAATGCCTGACTGGGGCTTCCTTTTCCCACAGTTCAACGACCGCAGTACCGATATCCACGGACTTCTCTACTACACCAAAAACGCCGAAAATCTCCGCTCCACCATGATGGAAGAAGTCTTCGGCTGCACCACACCACTATCTGCCGGAACCCAGCGTGACTCCTTCAATGCTCTGGTGGAAGAAACCCTTGGTGATGACTGTGCCTACGACACAGTCCTTGAGATCCACGAAAAGCTCAACGATCTCATCGAATCCCAGAAGGACGAACCGGAACCTGTTGTCCTCACCAAATCCGAAGTCAAACGTCTCTTCGAAGAATGCGGCGTAGAAGACGAAAAGCTCCAGAACTTCGATGAACAGTATGAGCTTGCCGCAGGAGAAAAATCAGCTCTGGTAGCATCCAACATCACCAACACCCGGAAATTCGAGATCAAAACCCCTGACGTGGTGATCCATGTAGCACCGGACCGGGCAGAACTGGTAGAAACCCGCATCATCGATGGTCGAAAATGCCTTGTGATCCCCATGGAAAGTGAAATAGAACTCAACGGTATCCGTGTCAGCACACTGAACTCTGTTGAAGATACATCCGCAGAACCGCTTCCTGTTAATGATATTACTGACATTGATAACAGTAACACCGAAGAAGAAATCCCATTTTAAAGGAGACCTTATGAACGATAAAAAAATCCTGTTCTTCGACATAGACGGCACACTGCTTACGCCTCACCCCTTCAAGGTTCCGGAGAGCACCAGCCGCGCCCTCACAAAAGCCCATGAAAACGGTCATCTTCTTTTCATCAACACCGGCCGCACCAAAGTAATGATGCCCTCTGCACTCTCAGAGCTTCATTTCGATGGCTATATATACGGCTGTGGAACCCACATTTACATGGACAACAAATTGCTTTTTTTCCGCACAGTCCCAAATCTTCTGTGCAAGGAAACCGTAGACCTTCTCCGCAAATGCAAGATCGAGGCAATTTTTGAATCCAACACTGAGATCCTGTATGATGGCGCATCTCCGGCCCAGTCCGAATTCGGAGTCAAAATGCGAAAAGAAATTCCAATGGTCGACATCACGAAATTCAATCGGGAGGATGCCTGCACTTACTCTTATGACAAATTCCTGGTACATATGCTGCCGGATTCCGATGTCGAAAAATTCCGCAGCTTCTGTAATGATCATTACACCTATTTTGATCACGGAGACGGAATCTGGGAAGTCACACAAAAGGGTACCAGCAAAGCCACAGGCATGGAATTTCTCCTGGACCGCCTTTCCATCCCCAAGGAAAACTGCTATGCATTCGGAGACAGTCCCAACGACCTTCCCATGCTGAAAGCTGCCGGAGTCAGCGTTGCTATGGGAAATGCTTACGGAGGCATCGAAAAGCACTGCACATACCAGACAAGCGCAGTAGACAGGGACGGGATTCTTCACGCACTGGAGCATCTCGATCTAATCTGACGATCCATAAAGCAGGCATGAGCATTACAAAAAACGAGCCGTGTACGATAAACCCGTACACGGCTCGTTGTCTTTTCTCTTATCATTCCATTGTAAACATTGTATCTTATTTCTCAGCTTCCGGTGTAGCAGCTGCCTCAGATTCTGTACTGTCTGCAGTCTCCTCATCAGCCTTTGCAGAATCTCCCTCTGTCTCCGGTGTCTCGGTCACATCGGTCTGCTCCTCAGCTGCCGGTGTCTCGGTTGCCTCAGCCTCTGCAGAATCTGCTGTCGGTGTCTCAGTTACATCCGGGTCCGGTGTCGGAGTTGGAGTCTGGATCGTAAAGCTGTGATTATCTGTGATCTTGATCTTCTTAATCAATTTTTTCTCTTCTTTGATATCAGCTTTCTTCTTCCAGCCATCTGTTGTATCATTATAGAAATCATCCTTCTTGGTGTTTGTCAGAGACTCTTTCTTACTCTCCGTTGCAGTTTTATCATTCTTGGAATCCAGTCTCACAACATACCATACGGAATCTGTCTTTATGATCTCCTCGTTCAGTGCACCCTCGTCCAGCTTTCTTAAAGCGGTACGAACCTCATCCGGATAAGTAGTTCCGTTGGCAGCACTGTCATCACCTTCCTCATAGGTAGGGCATGTTCCGGTTGTTGCGGTCATATCCTTGGAGATCTCATCTCCAAGAGTATTGAAATCTGCAGCCGGATCCTCTTTAACCTTGTCATAGAACTTCTGAAGATTCTCTTTATTCTTCTTGATATCATCATCGGAAAGATCATCTCCGCTGACCTTTGCACTTGCATAGCTGAAGGACATCTGCTGATATTCTTTCTCATCCAGCTTCACGTCCGCTTTGGCTTCAATGGCATCCTTCATCTTCACATCGTATGTTTCAAGCTCGAGGAAAGTCTTCACCATATCTTCATCAACTGCAAGCTCTGCAATTGTCTCATCAGAATTGGCAGCCATGAAGTTCTTGGCAGCTTCCTCAAGAGCCTTCTGCTCGTCATCTGTGATTTCAACATCATACTCGGAAGCGTGTTCTTTCTCCAGACACATCTTTTCAACAGTTTCAACAGAAGTTGTTACCGCATTTTCACCGTAAGTCTCATCGGAATCATCATCCATTTTGGTACTCCAGATAGACATATCGCTTCCGCCGCCAAGATACATCTTGTACATTGCCTCAGCCTGTGCCTGCTGCATACGTGCTGCCAGACTTACAACGCCAAACGGGATTTCCTGCTTATTGACTGTCACTGCGATCTTTGTACCATCGAGTTTTTTATTTCCGCAGCCTGCCATCATTCCTGCCGCTGTAACGCAGACAAGAGCAGTAACTGCCGCTTTCTTTACTGAATTTCTCATTTCATCCTCCATCTATCCGTCCATAAGAATCACGGTCCGGCTCTTATTCCATAATACTTGATTATAAACGTTTTCACCTTTAAGAGCAAGGAATTTCACGAACTTACACGACATTTCACAAATTATCCACAAGTCTTTCCGGGAAAATATCCGGTATCCACAAACCGGATGTTTTTTCCCGTGGATAACCCTAAGCTTAGCTGATTCTTCCCTTTACTCCAGTGGCTCTGCCAGTTTTGCCAGCTTCCCCGCAAACTTCATCAGCTCTTCGATCAGCCTTCCCTGTGGTGTCAGGATAAATTTCGGCTCATGATCAGCCTTAAACTGCAAACCTCTCCGGTACTGCGCCATAATAGCCGGGATACCTGCGGGATCCAGCTTAGCCTTTTCATAGAGCGTGATCCGGACATCTTTTCCAAGCTGCTTGATCTCCGTCACATATCCCTGATGGGCAAGAGCCTTCAGCCTTGCAATAGCAAGAAGGTTCAACACAGCTTTTGTCGGCTCACCAAAACGGTCGATCAGCTCCTCCAACATATCGTCATATTCCTGCTGGCTTTCAATACCGGCAATACGCTTATAAATATCCAGCTTCTGGAACTCGTTGCCGATATAGGAATCCGGGATAAATGCATCAATGTTGAGATCAATGGTCGTCTCAAAATCATCCATAGTCCGGATTCCCTTTGCCTCCTTGACAGCCTCACTGAGCATCTTACAGTAAAGGTCATAACCAACTGCGTTCATATGCCCGTGCTGCTGAGCACCAAGAAGATTTCCTGCTCCACGAAGCTCCAGATCCTTCATAGCTATCTTAAAACCGCTTCCAAGGTCTGAATACTCCCGCATGGCGCTGAGCCGTTTCTCCGCGGTCTCCTGGAGCATCTTGTTTTTGGTATACATCAGGAATGCATAAGCAGTCCTGTTGGAACGTCCTACACGCCCACGGAGCTGATAAAGCTGGGAAAGGCCATATCTGTCCGAATCATGGATGATCATAGTGTTTACGTTGGAAATATCCAGTCCTGTCTCAATAATAGTGGTGGAAACCAGTACATCCACATCTCCATTGATAAAATCATACATTACCTGCTCCAGTTCCCTCTGACTCATCTGTCCATGTGCAAAATCCACTCTGGCCTCCGGCACAAGTCTGGATATCCGAAGGGCTACTTCGGCAATGTCATTGACTCGATTATATACGTAATACACCTGTCCACCCCGGCGAAGCTCCCTGCGGATGGCTTCCCGAACAGTCTCCTCATCATACTCCATAACGTATGTCTGGATCGGCACACGATCCATCGGCGGCTCTTCCAGAACGCTCATATCACGGATACCGATGAGACTCATATGAAGAGTTCTCGGAATCGGCGTTGCCGTCAGCGTCAGTACATCCACATCTTTTTTCATCTGCTTGATCTTCTCCTTGTGAGTAACACCGAAGCGCTGCTCCTCATCAATGATCAGAAGTCCAAGATTTTTAAATTCCACATCTTTTGAAAGAACTCTGTGGGTGCCGATCACAATATCTACCTGCCCCTTTTTGATCCCTTCGATGGTCTTTTTCTGCTGGGCAGATGTCCGGAAACGGCAGAGAAGCTCCACCTTCACCGGAAATTCTTTCATACGCTGTACAAAGGTATTGTAATGCTGCTGGGCAAGAATGGTAGTAGGGACCAGATAAACCACCTGCCGGCTTTCCTGTACTGCCTTAAACGCAGCTCTTAAAGCCACCTCCGTCTTTCCGTAACCAACGTCACCACACACAAGACGGTCCATGATCCTGGTGCTTTCCATGTCTCTCTTGGTATCCTCAATGGCTGCCAGCTGATCCTCTGTCTCCTCATAGGGAAACATCTCCTCAAATTCCTTCTGCCATACGGTATCCGGTCCGCAGACATACCCCTCTTTCTCCTGGCGGACTGCATAAAGCTCTACCAGCTCTTTTGCGATATTTTTTACCGCACCCTTAACACGGCTCTTGGTCTTATTCCACTCCTGACCGCCAAGCTTGTTCAGCTTAGGCGTTTTTGCATTTTCGGAGGATCCTGAATATTTCTGTAAAGCATCCAGCTGGGTTGCCAGGATATAGAGATTACTGCCGCCCCGGTATTCGATCTTGATGTAATCCTTCACAACACGGTCAACCTCTACCTTTTCGATTCCACGGTAAATACCCAGTCCGTGCTTTTCATGAACAACAAGATCACCAATGGAAAGCTCTGCAAAATCCTGGATCCTGTTTCCGCTGTACTTTTTCTTTTTTTACGCTTTTTCTGCTCTTTGCCGAAAATATCGGTTTCCGTCATCACTGCAAATTTGATCAGCGGATACTGGAAGCCACGTCTTGCGTGACCATAGACCACCATGATCTCCCCGGGACTGATGATACGATCCATGTCCTGGCTGTAAAAAGCATTCAGTCCTTCCTCTGAAAGATCCTTTGCCAGACGCTCCGCCCTGGTCCTGGAACCGGAGAGCAATGCGATCCGGTATCCCTGACTCTTATACTGAATGAGATCCTTTACCAGAAGTTCAAAGCTGCTGTTATAAGAATCTACAGACTTCACCGTAAGATCAAATTCCTCATTGATCTTCCATCCGGAACGTCTGGGAGAAAGTGCGGATACAGCCACACAATTCCGCCTGTTCAGCTTCTTCTGCAGTTCCTGAAAGCCACATAGCCACTGCTCCGGAAGATTTGCCTCGCCTTTTTCCTCTCTGTGCATACGACTCTGACGGTACTCTTCCTCCACACCCTCGCCGTTTTCTGCCAGGTGGTTCAGTTCATCCAGAAACACCAGTGTTTTTTCTTCCGGAAAATAATCCAGAAAGGATACCATATCTTCTCCGTCCATCTTTTCTGCGGCCGGATAAATCGTAATTTCATCTACATTTTCCAGAGATCTCTGACTTTCCGCATCAAAGCTCCGGATAGAATCCACCTCATCATCCCACAGTTCGATACGCCAAGGATTATCCTCTGTCAGCGGATAGATATCAATGATTCCTCCACGCACAGAAAACTGCCCCGGAAGCTCTACCTGACCAGTGCGTTCATACCCCAGCTCTACCAGCTCTTCCTTCAGCTGATCCAGATCGATCACACTGTCACTTTTAAAATGAAGAAGTCTGCTTCTGATCTTTTCCAGCGGCATCAAGAAATCCATACATCCGTCAATGCTGGTAACAACGGTCACTTCTTCCTGTTCCAGAAGTGCCCGGATCACACGCATCCGCTGCCGGATCAGAAGATTTCCGTGAATATCTGCCTGAAAAAACAGAAGATCCTTTGCCGGATAAAAATATACATTTTTGTCATAGAAGCGGTAATCCTCATAGATTTCCTTTGCGTTGCGCTCATCATCCGCAAGGATCAGATGATATGGAAAAAGCCCGGAAAGTCCATACATCAGATGGACCTTCTGGGACTCCATGCATCCGGAAACATTAAGAATTCCGCAGTTTGCGCCACAGCGCTTTTTTATTTCCTCAAACTCTGCAAGACCCTGCAGAGGATGCAAAAATGCTTCCATACAAACCTCAATTCTTAGGCTTTTTCCTGTTATATTTATTCATCGCCGCATCTACGCCCTCGGACAGGATCATCTCCACAGCCTCTGCCGCATCATTGATCCCTTCATCCACAAGCTTGCGGTCACTGTCCGAAAAATGACCCAGCACAAAATCTGCCAGATCCCATTCTTTCGGTTTTGCACCGACACCAACACGGATGCGGATAAATTTTTCAGTTCCAAGGCGGCGGATGATATCCTTGATCCCGTTATGTCCGCCTGCACTGCCTTTTTTGCGGATACGAAGCTGCCCAGGCTCCAGATCGATATCATCGTAGATCACGATCAGCTCTGTCTCCGGATCGATCTTGAAATAGCCGGACATCTCCTGGATCGGACCGCCGCTTAAATTCATATAGGAAAGCGGTTTCATCAGAATAGCTTTTTCACCGCCGATAATACCTTTTCCATACATGGCATTAAATTTTACGCCGCCCTGCGGGATATTATGCTTCTCCACAAGACAGTCAACGGTGTCAAAGCCCATATTGTGGCGTGTAGCCTCATACTGCTTTCCCGGATTTCCCAAACCTGCAATTAAATACATAAAAACTCCTCAGCTGTAATCTACCTGGTTCAACGCCAGGCCTTCTTATGCCTTAAGGCATACAAATGCTCTGATCGTATCAGTTGAAATATACCATCTCATCAGCAAGTGGCTCACAAACTTCTACATGCTCTGCGTAAAGTACGACTCCCTCTCCCTGATATTCCATTCTCTTCTCAAACGCAACCTTCGCAGTAACATCCACCCACTGGCCTTCTGCGATCTTCGGAGCAAAAGCGCTCTTGCAGATGTAACCAAGGAATGTGGTATCATCTGCACAGCAAGTCATGGCTGTTCTTCCGGGAACAAAGAATTTGCTTCCCATTCCACGCGGCTTCAGGGCACGTGCTTTAAAGTGAACGGTTTTTCCGACATAGCGGTCCGGATGATCCATGGAATCCACAAACCAGATACCATAATCCTCCGGAAGGATATCGATCACCGGCGCATCAATATCAAATGGCATCTCATCCTCAAAAAGATCACCAAGCTCGCCCTCTTCATCCTCAAAGATGATCTCCGCACGCTGGTTCACCACCTTGATGCTTCTTCTGTAAGAAGGAAGCGGATCGTTCTCCTGGCAGCGGTTAAAGATAACCATATCCGCATTGCGGACCATGTCCATAAAAAGGGACTTCATATTCGCCATATAGACCTGGAATGTGCTTGCATCCACACAGGTGATATGCTGCTCCACGCCCCAGCCTTCCGGTTTTTCCATTTCTTCGAATTTACTTACCAGCCACATGCCATTATACTCAATGATCACCCGCTCCGGCTGATGCAGGATCTCCATTGCCGCAAGTCGTTCCGGTGTAAGCTCTTCCTCACTGTCAATGCTCTCCACAACGGTATTGCACTGTTTCAGTGCTTCCTCATCATATTCTTCCTCACCCTCTTCGCAAAGGATCAGCAGTGTTTTTCCATCGATCTGAAAGTAATCCTGCTGCAGGGTAAAGCTCAGGAAAGAGGTCTTGCCGCTTTCCAGAAAACCTGTGATCAGATAAACGGGTACTCTGGTCTCTTCCATAAATCCATCCCATCAGATACTGTACGATTTAATGTACAGTATCTGTTTCCTTTCTGTAACAATCTATATCTGTATTCCGCTTTGGCTTTGCGTCAAAACGAACATTTATTTTATCATATGCTTTATGCGATCCCGAAAAGCTCCTCCAGTGCATGCTCGTCAAGCTTAGAACCGATCACGCACAGACGGCCTGTATATCCGGTGCACCTCACGGATCTCAGTTCTTCCGGAACCATATCAAAATAGATCCATGTTCCGTCTTCTGCCGGAAGCATTCCCTTGCACGGAGGATGATACCGTATTATCAGACTCGGAAAGTGCCTCAAGGATCTTCTCAAGTCCCTCACGTGTATATTTTTAATAGTCTCACGGCCCCAGCTTGTGAAGACCTCATCTGCATGATGATGGTGGTGGTCATGTCCACAGCCACACTCTCCGTCGTGGTGATGGTGATGCTCATGCTCTTCATGATCATGGCCGCAGCCGCACTCTCCGTCATGGTGATGGTGATGCTCATGCTCTTCATGATCATGGCCACAGCCGCACTCTCCGTCGTGGTGATGGTGATGCTCATGCTCTTCATGATCATGGCCGCAGCCACACTCTCCGTCGTGGTGATGATGATGCTCATGCTCCTCCTCAAGCATCTCCTGCTCCAGGGATACCGGATGCTCCATAACCTCTACCAGCTTCTTACCGTCAAGATTCTCGATCGGAGTTGTAATGATAGCAGCATCCTTATTCAGGCTGCGGAGAAGCTCCAGGGACTCCTGAACCTTTTTCTCACTTGCAATATCAGTACGGCTCATGATGATAGCACCTGCATACTGGATCTGATTATCAAAGAACTCACCGAAGTTCTTCATATACATTTTGCATTTTTTTGCATCAACAACAGTTGTATAGCTGTTCAGTTTAATGTCAACCTCGTCCTGAACACCCTGTACAGCCTTGATAACATCAGAAAGCTTACCAACTCCTGACGGCTCGATCAGGATCCTGTCCGGATCATATTTGGTAACAACCTCTTTCAGAGAGGTTCCGAAATCTCCTACCAGAGAGCAGCAGATACATCCGGAGTTCATCTCACGGATCTGGATCCCTGCCTCTTTCAGGAAGCCGCCGTCAATACCGATCTCACCGAACTCGTTCTCGATCAGCACTACCTGCTCACCCTGAAATCCATCCTTCAGAAGCTTTTTGATCAGAGTTGTTTTTCCGGCGCCAAGGAAACCGGAGATAATATCAATTTTAACCATTTTGTATACACTCCTTTTAACGTAGTTTGACCAGGAAGTATTGTACCCCCTGGTTGTATCCTGTTATGCTCATAATGACAGAGAAAAAATTACCTGTTTCTGTATCTGCTGTCATTATATCCATTTTACAAAACAGACATTCCTATTCTGCTTTATATTCAGATTAATAGAGGGATGTGAAAAGCTCACATCCCTGAAAATCGTTCTTCCTATCAGCCGTTGATCATAAAGTTCATAAGCTTGTCGATATCCTCTTTCTCTGCTGCAACGATCTCAAGCTCCGGGATCTCACCAGCGGAAAAGATGTTTGCAAGAGATACATACTGGGAAAGCTTGGATTTCAGGTTCAGTCTGTCTCCCTCTCCTGTTACAAGCTCTACTCTACCCTTGCAGCTGTCAATTACCTCAAAAAATTTATCAATATCTGTAATATGTGTTACTTTCATTTTAAAAATCTCCTTTCTTATTAAAGGGCTGTTCTTAACTCTTTCCGTTAGATTATACCCCAGTGTTTTTAAAAAAGCAATCCCTGCCGGGCAAAAACACTTCACAGATATTCTCTACGGATCTATATATATTTCGTCATATTTCTTCAATTTCAACGGTACAGTCTTTTCTTCCTTTGTTCCATTTCATGAGATAAACCTTAAATCCCAGAGAATCTCTGGCAATGGTAAACGGTTCTTCCCTGAGTACTTCGGATCCCATACCCTGCTCGTTCAGCTCTGCCTGCTTTGTCCTGGCTTTTTCTGTAAGAACTCTAAGTTCTTCATCGGCTTCTTTTCCAAAAGAACGATTCCCATATCCGGATGAAGCTTCCCGCAGCTTTTCAGAAAGGCACATCGTTACCTGGATGTGTTTTGTACGGTGAAGCATTCCTGCCAGTTTCCGTGCTACCCATTTAAACCGAAGTTTCCGGTAAATTTCAAGCCACCTGACAAAGGTACGGTCTCCTGCCTGCCTTGCGATCTCTCCCATTACCTCAAATGCCTTTTCCGAGGGAATCCACGGATTTTCCCTGGGAACAATATACTTTTCCGGAACAGCCGGATAACAGCAGTAATTCAATGGCGGAAATTCCACCAGTGCAGAAAGCTTCTCCTCCAGAGCGTTGCAGCTGTCCCCGCCTATATAATCATATTTGTCGCGGAGGATCGCCAGCCGATATTCCAGCTGCCGTAAGTATTCATACCCTTC
>ENA-OQKC01000948-OQKC01000948.1-human-gut-metagenome-genome-assembly--contig:-NODE-948-length-10862-cov-1.797205_pt1 | contig 10862 bp, 12 predicted proteins | sample MGYA00242774_ERZ504790 | MGnify/ENA primary metagenome ERZ504790 (study PRJEB26092, sample SAMD00036419) | human gut metagenome | host: Homo sapiens | study: EMG produced TPA metagenomics assembly of...
ACTGTGAATATGTCCGTCGATCATTCCCGGCACCAGATATCTGCCCTTCGCATCAATGATTTCTGTGTCCGGCCCAATGTACTCTTCCACATCGCCGACCGCCACGATCATATCCTCGTATACGGCGATATCTGCCGGATAGATCTCACTGGACATGACATTAACAAGCATCCCACCGCGGATCACTTTGTGAGCCGGGATCTTTCCCCGTCCCGCACGGATCATTTCCTTCAAATTTTCCACTGTTCTTTCCATTTCAAATCCTCCTTGCACCGCGCTCTCTTTTGAGAGGGTTTTCTTAAAGCTGCCTTTACTTCCCGCCAATTCCCCGGAAAATAAAAAAGATACATCGGCCAGAGGCTAAACAGGTTTCCCGTCCTGCGAATGTATCTTGAAGAATTTTCAACTATATTTGATTGTGCCAAAAGCTTCCGCTTTCTTTCGATTTTCATCATATCATAATCCGATAGGCTTGAAAATATATTAGTATATTATATTTTCAGATGATTATTTATTAGAAATACTTATATTTCATAGCTTTTTCGGCTGTTCTGCATTATAATACAAAAAGCAGCCGCATTTCCGCGGAAATACCCAACCAACAGAAAGGATCTGACATGAAGAGTCATTTTACACCCCATAAAGATATCACAGGCACCCTTTCCATCCTTCTCGCCACATTGTGCTGGGGATTTTCCGGATGTTCCGGTCAGTATCTCCTGCACGATCTGGCTCTCCCAACCCCCGTCGTTCTCTGCATCCGACAGATCAGCGCCGGGATCATTTTGATTGCGCTGGATCTCCTTTTCCGGAAATCCACACAACGGCACGCCTCCTGCCGTTCCTCCATCCGGACATCCAAAAAGGATTTGCTGATACTGATCTTTTTCGCTATTTTCGGTATCTGTCTGACACAGTATACCTTCTTCATGGCGATCTATTATTCTGACTCCGGCACAGCAACCGTCCTGCAGTACTTGTCTACGATCCTTATTTTCCTCGTCACCTGTGTGCGTACAAAAACACTGCCCACAAAGACAGAATCTGCCGCTGTTCTGGCTGCTGTAGCCGGCACTTTTCTTATCAGCACCGGAGGGCGGCCGGGAAATCTTGCCATCTCAGGGTACGCCTTGCTTTTTGGTGTGATCTGCGCTATCTCTTACTCCACCTATACGCTGATTCCGGGACGGATTGTCCGCACGTACGGAGCCAAATATGTAGTGGGGCGCGGGATGCTGATCAGTGGAATTCTCCTCTCCCTTTTTGTCCGTCCATGGACATACGAGATCCCGCTCTCTTCCGAGGTGATCCTTGGCTTTTGCGGACTGATCCTGGTGGGGACTGCGGCCGGATCAACCTTTTATCATTTTGGTGCGTCTCTCTTGTCTCCTGTCAAAGCAGGAACCCTGGCAAACTTTGATCCGGTTTCTTCTGTACTCCTGACCGCCCTTTTGCTTGGTACAACTTTTACGGCAACAGATCTTGCTGGTTTCTTCTGTATCATCGGAGCCGTTTTTTCTCTTGCAGCTTTGCCGTGGGAGACTGACGTAACGAAAAGGAAGCAGTGCCAAATCCGTCTTCTCCGGTTTCTGGCTCTGCTCCTTTCTTTTGTCTTTTTTCACTCATGCTATTTCTTCTTGTAAAGATGGCACGCTGTAAAATGTCCCGGCACCGTCTCCATAAGCTCCGGCTCTTCCTGGTGGCACTGCTTGGATGCATGGATGCACCGGGTACAGAATCTGCATCCTTTTGGCGGACTCACCGGACTTGGCGGTTCGCCTTGAAGATGGATCCGGTTCACCGATGCCATCTTTCCCGGCTTAGGCAGAGGGATGGCGGAAAGCAGAGCCTGTGTATAAGGATGCATTGGATGGGAGTACAATTCCTGGGAATCTGCAAGCTCTACTATCTTACCCAGGTACATCACTCCTACCCGGTCCGAAATATGTCTCACCATCGACAGGTCGTGGGCGATAAACACACTGGTAAGTCCCCGTTCCTTCTGAAGCCGGACAAGCAGATTGATAATCTGTGCCTGCACAGATACGTCCAACGCGGAGATTGGCTCATCGCAAAGAAGAAATTCCGGATCCACCGCAAGAGCTCTGGCAATTCCGATTCGCTGCCTCTGACCCCCGGAAAACTCATGGACATACCGCCCTGCGTGTTCCGGATTCAATCCCACCTGACGCAGAAGCCTCTGTACCATCGTCTCTTCCTCCTTTTTGGATGATACCAAATGATGAATCTGCATTCCTTCCGCAATAATATCATGTACTTTCAGTCTCGGATCCAGGGAAGAATATGGGTCCTGAAAAATCATCTGAACCTTTCTTGTAAATTCTTTTCGTTCCTGCTTTGTCTGCTTCCGGATATCCTTTCCATCATAAAGTACTTCTCCGCCCGTGGCATCATAAACGCCGATACAGGTCCGTCCGCAGGTTGTCTTCCCACATCCTGATTCTCCCACAATTCCAAATGTCTCTCCTTTGTAAATGACAAAGGAGACATCATCAACTGCTTTTAGCTCTTTCTTCCCGCCCAGTCCAAAATATTTTTTCAGATGCCGGACTTCCAGAAGCGGTTTTCTTTCTTCCATCATTCTATCTCTCCTTCATCAAATGTGATGTCTGTATAGCCAGATTCTGGATGATACAGCCAGCAGAATACACTGTGGTCTTTGCTGAATGTGTACCGGGCGCCTCTGTTTCCAGACAGATCTTCATACAATGGCCGCACCGCTCGGCAAACGGACAGCCTTTCGGAGGAAGAATGAGATCCGGCGGGGTCCCTTCGATTGCCACAAGCTTTTGCTTGGACCCTAACTCCATATCCGGTGCCGCTTTCAGAAGCGCCCAGGTATAAGGGTGCTTATGTTTTTCAAAAATCTCTGTACACGTCCCGGTCTCCACTACTTTTCCAGAATACATAACCACAACCCGGTCGGCGCTGTTGGCCACCACACCTAGGTCATGGGTAATCAAAATAACCGTCATGCCAAGTTTTTGCTGAATCTCAACCAACAGATCCATGATTTGCGCCTGGATCGTCACATCCAGCGCTGTGGTCGGTTCATCCGCAATCAGAATTTCCGGATTTCCGGCAAGAGCGGTCGCAATCATCACCCGCTGTCTCATTCCTCCCGACAACTCATGGGGATACTTCTTCACGCATCCCTTGGCGTCGGCAATCCCGACCAGTCTCAGCATCTCCAACACCCGCTTTTTCACTTCATCCTTTCCAGCTTTCTGATGATTTGTGATGTTCTCTGCAATCTGCTTTCCAATCCGCATCGTAGGATTCAGCGCCGTAAGCGCATCCTGAAATACCATGGCACATTTAGCTCCTCGATAGCTTTCCCACTCCTTTTCCGACTGTTCCAGCAGGTTCTTCCCTTTCAGCAGAATCTTGCTCCCTTCCTTGATTTCCCCCGGAGGCACCTGGATCAGCCCCATAATTGATTTGGCCGTCACAGATTTTCCGCAGCCTGATTCTCCCACGATGGCAAGCGTCTCACCCTTTCTCACGGAAAAGCTTACTCCCCGAACCGACTGCACTTCTCCGGCATATGTATAGTAGGATATTTTCAAATCCTCTATCTTCAGTAAATCGTCCATACTCTCACCTCTATTTCGTCATCTTTGGTTCCAGCGCATTACGAAGGGCGTCTCCAAGAATATTAAAGCTCATCACAGTCGCTACGATAAAAATTCCCGGAAAAAACCGCAAGCCATGGCGTATCCATAATATAAACCTGGGCTCCTTGAAGCATTGTTCCCCAGGATGCCTTTGGGAGCTGAACTCCCAGTCCCATGAAGCTCAGCGTCGATTCTGTCAGGATAGCCCTCGCCACCGCAAGACTTCCCGCCACAATGATCGAAGAGCTCATATTCGGCACGATATGCCGGAACATGATTCTTACATTACTTGCCCCCAGATGCTTCGCCGCCAGCACAAAATCCCGCTCTTTCAAAGACAGCGTCTCCGCCCTGGTGATTCTGGCAATCTGGCACCACTCAAACAATCCCAGAATAATAACCATGGAATACACTTTTGGCGGAAACAAGGCGTTGATGACTACCATCAGAAGAAAACTTGGCACCGACATAAAGATATCCGTGAACCGCATCAAAAATGCATCCACTTTCCCTCCCATATATCCGCTTACCGTTCCAATCACAGTCCCGATCACGACGGACATAATCATGGAGAGAAAGCCAACGGTCAGGGATATCCTGCCCCCGTAGAGCGCTCTTGTAAAATAATCCCGCCCAAGCTCGTCCATTCCGAACCAGTGCTTGGTAGACGGCGGCTGAAGTTTGCTCAATACATCCTGCTCATCCGGATCATAAGGGCAAAGAGGCGCCAGAAGGGAAGCGATAATAATGATGGCAAGAATCACACAGCATACTATCGCCAGCTTATTCTCCCTAAGAGATCGTAAGACGTCCCGGAACACGCTTCTTTCATATCTAGTCTCTGCCCGTGCCTCTTTCTTTTCCACTTTATCAAAACTATGTTTATCAATTCTTATCGTCTGATTTTTATCCATTATTCTTCCCCATCCCCTGCTTAATTCTCGGATCCGCTACTGCATACAGGATGTCCGCCAGAAAATTTCCCAGAATCAGGATTGTACAGGAGAACATCGTGAATCCCATAATCAGCGGATAGTCTCTGGAGTTCACCGCATCCATGGCAAGCCGTCCGATCCCCGGCCAGGAAAACACACTTTCAATGACAAACGAGCCGCACACCAGCCCTGCCAGATTGATCCCTACCAAGGTGATAATCGGGAGCAGGCAGTTTTTTAGGACGTGGCGGGTCAGGATCCTATATCTGCTCGTCCCCTTAGATCTGGCCGTCAGCACATAGTCCTCCTCAAGCTGTGAAATCGTACTGGAACGTATATATCTCGTAAACACTGCCGTGTTGCTGAAACTAAGTACAACAGCCGGTAGTACCAGGTGACGAAGAAGATCCCACGTCGTATCGACATTGACCGTCCTCATCCCACCGCTTGGTAGAATTTCAAGAGTCAGTGCAAAAATTATAATCAGAATCATTGCCAGCCAGAACTGAGGCACTGAAATACCAAAGTAAGACAAAAAACTGATAATATTGTCTGTCATTTTATTCTTTTTCAGCCCCGCCCAAAGCCCAAGCGGAATTGAGACAAGCAGCGAGATAAGAAGCGCCGCCCCCATCAAAATCAGTGTAGCAGGAAGCTTCTCCGCCAAAAGCTCTGTGACCGGACGATTCTTATAGATGGAGGTACCGAGGTCTCCCCGGACGACATGACCTACCCACGCCACGTACTGCTTTACAATATTTCCATCTACACCATATTCTTCCCGAATTGTCTGAATCTGTTCTTCCGACATCCCTGGTTTTACATAGTTCTGAATCGGATCTCCCGGTGCGGCATGGATAATCAGAAATGAAAAAATACTGACAAGAATCAACACCGGGATGAGCTGCAAAAATCTTTTTATGATATAGTTTCTCATATTTTCTTCCTCTTCCTGTGATACAGATAAGTATCAAGAAAGACCGTTTATTGAAAATTAAATAAACGGTCAGTCTCCTCTCTAATTTGTCATATGAATCTTTGTATAATCCTCAAAAATCGGCACCCTCATAATCTCATTCAGCCCTGTAAATTCCTTTCTTGCCGCAATTACATAGTTGGTATTCGCCATCGGGTACATGGAGTAGTCCTCATTCATCTGTACCTGAAGCTCTTTATAATACTTGTCACGGTCTTCTGTTGTCAGAGCCTGGGATGCTTTCTTCCAGAGTTCTTTTGTCTCCGGACTTACATAAAAACCGATTTCCAGATTGTCACCTGTCCAGGAAGTCAGTTTGGATGCCGGGTCTGCATTTAACTGATCCATTCCGTTTGTCGCGAGATCCCAGGAAGTATCCTCCACCGGAGTTCCTGTGATCCAGGATGCAAACAGGTGCTGGAAAAAAGCGGAAGAGTCCACGCCTTCAATCTCTACGGACACTCCGATCTCTTTTAGCTGCTGCTGTACAATCTGTGCTGTCTCCTTCATATTCGGGCGGTTCTGATTGTAGATATAGTGTAGCGTCTTTTCTGTAAGACCTGTCTCCTCGGCAAGCTTTTTCGCTTCCTCGATATTCTGCTGATATCCTTTCATCTCGTCATTGTAGTAAAGGTTCTCCGGAGAGCAGAAGTTCGTTGCCGGGATAGCAAGATCTTCAGAACCGTATGCTCCCTGCACAATCTCCTCATTATTCAACGCAAGAGCGATAGCCTTTCTCGCATTGATATCTTTCATGTTCGGACTCTGATAATTGTAAGCCATGTAATTCAGACGGCCTTCCGGAATATTGTAAACTGTGTACTCATCATCACTCTGGTACTTTTCAAGCTTTGTCTGACTTGTGATTCGCATCATGGAGAGCTCTCCGCTCTGAAGTGCAGCTTCCTGAGCGCTCTCATCCGGCATCACTTTAATCACCACTTCGTCCAGGCTCGCCGGCTCTCTGTAATAGTCATCATATTTTTCATATACGATGCTCTCGCCCGCATTGATTTCTTTGATTTAACGGTCCAGAGCCAATTCCTTTAGTAAGAGCCTCCGTGTACTCAATGATATGTGTGTTGCCCGTCAAACTACTAGTGTTTCCCGGGGAAAAAATTCTGAAACGACGTCCAAAACTCTGTTTACAAATGCACTGTAAGGCTGTGCTAATGTCAGATTCACTGTCAGATCATCTATTTTTTCTGCCGTCAGATCATTTCCATCATATCTGACATTGCTGGCATCTGTTGCATTGGACCCATCCTGCAGCACCTTGATAGAAAAGATCACATCATCTACTGTGATCGGTTCCCCGTCATGCCAAGTCATTCCATCCCTGAGCTTCATCTGATAATGGCATCCATCATCCGCCACTGCCTCCAGACTCTCAGCCAAATACCATCTTGTCTCATCCTTATTTACAATGAACAGCGGATCATAGCACGGACCGTAGGTCATCAGTCTGTCGTCCGCCCCATAGGCATCATACGGGGTCAGACAGTTCGTCGTATCCGCATTGACCGGAACAATAAAGGTTCCTCCGCCTCCTTCACCCCCGCTTCCGCTCGCCTGCTTGTCTCCCTTGCCGCTTTGATTTCCGCCGCATCCGGCAAGCATGGAAACTGCCATCGCTGCTGTAAGAAGCGCAGTCAAAATCTTCTTTTTCACTTTCATTTCCTCCTCGCACAGTAAAAATTCATAAACATTATATTTCCCCCAACATTTTTCTGGCAAATTGTTTTTTATGATATATGCATAGCATTTTTCTATAGATTGTTCTTGCATTTTTAATGCGGAGTTCTGGTTCAGGCGCCTCTTGAAAATATCGACGCCTATATGATGCCACAAGACAATGTGCGAAATACCCGGTACAGCCATCGAACTGGGAGCAAACATTCACCACACATTCCCTATAAAAGTATAATAAAAAGTACTTGCTCACTGTTTCCAATGTGCAGGCACTTTTCTTTTATATTCTCATATCTGTTTTAAGATTTCTTTTCACTTCGTTTCTTCCACACTGTCGCCAGAATATCTTTAAGCACCAGCATGGAATTGAGTTCGTCATATCCGTATTCCTTTTCCAAGCGGATGAGAAGCTTACATAATGCTTCCGCATAGTAGGTGATATTCACTTCTTTCTGGTACGATTCGAGAATCGGGTATTTTTTACTCCACGCTTTTGTCCAGTCGATCTTGTTCGTCACCTCATCACGCATACGCTCGATGGTCTCCTGAATCTCCTGAAGATCCACGTCAAATTCGATCAGTTCATCTAATGCCAGCCCATACAATATCGCAAGCTGCTTTGCCTGCCGGATATCCGGCAGCGTCTCGTCCGTCTCCCATTTAGAAATCGTCTGTCTGCTCACTCCAATCTTTTCCGCTACATCTTCCTGAGAGAGTCCCTTTTTCTTCCTTGCATGGTATAGATTATTTCCCAGATTCATCATCATTCCTCCTGTCCTTTGATGCTTTTTATTCTACCTGTTTTCTGACCTGGTTACCAGCAGTAGTCCTGTACAATTTTGCCCGGTTTGTTGGCAGGGACAGATATCGTCCTTAAAATAGCAGAGCAACACGCTGCCCTGTATGTAAGGTTACGTTTTTTATAACTGTTGACTCTCTGTTTTACGCTCTTTATACTCTATAGATAGTTAGAGTAATGGTGAATAATAAAAAGCGGATGGATTACCCTTTGCTCCCCTCAAAGAAGACCGAATTTGTTCGTCAGGAAAGGAAGAATGTGCAATGAATCAGAGCGAACGGAGACTGTATCTGATTAAGTCTCTTTTAAAGGAAGAACCCTCATACCGGAGAACACAGATCCCCCAAGGGACAGAGAAACAGGAACTCCTCCTACGGGGGCTTCTCAATGTACGACCACCCCGCCCGGTGGATGAGGAATTCTTGAAGATTCAGGATGCCTATCTTCAAGAAAAAACAAGAGAAAAAGGTGTAACGGATCTTGCAGATCTGGCCCCACACTCGGACGGCCTCTATCTGTGGCAGGGGGACATTACCGCCTTGAAATGTGACGCCATTGTCAATGCCGCCAACAACGGAATGACCGGATGCTATATCCCTAACCACCATTGTATCGACAACTGTATTCATACATTCAGTGGTGTACAGCTCCGGCTTCTCTGTGAAACGATGATGGAAAAACAGGGCTTTCCAGAACCGACCGGGCGAGCCAAGATTACTCCCGCCTTTAATCTCCCGTGCCATTATATTCTACACACGGTAGGTCCGATCGTATCCGGCCCTCTGACCGAGACACATTGCAGACAGCTTGCTGACTGCTATCATTCCTGCCTGGAACTTGCTTCCTCACATCGTCTGAAAAGCATTGCCTTTTGCTGTATCTCCACTGGCGAGTTCCACTTTCCCCGAGAGAAAGCGGCCCGTATTGCCATACAGAGCGTCCAGGATTATCAAAAGACCGATCCAATCATTAAAAAGGTTGTCTTTAATGTTTTTCAAAAGGAAGACTACGAAATTTACAAGAAACTTCTGACGGATTGTTCAGACGGATTTGATTCTTAATCGTCACGGCAGTATAATAAGAGTAGCGAAATCATATGAAAGGAGTGCATACTGTGAATTGTTCAGAAGTGATTCGTGAAAGACGAAGTATTCGAAAATCAAAGAAAACGTCACCATTCCCCAGGAAGATTTTGAGAGGATGCTGGAAGCCGCCATGATGGCGCCAAGTGCGTGCAACACAAGACCGTGGCAGTTTTTTGTGGTAATAAACAGGGAAATGATCGCAAAGCTTAGGGAGGCTCATCCATTTCTAAAATGCTTTCCACTGCTTCTGCTGCCATTGTAGTCTGTGGCCGTCCGGATCTTCAGGAGGGCGTCTGCAAAGAATTCTGGCCTCAGGACTGCGGCGCCGCCATTGAAAATCTTCTCCTTCAGGCAAAAGACCTGGGATATGGAACCTGCTGGTGCGGATGTTATCCATCTATGGACCGGGTAGAAAAATTGCAGGAGATACTGGGCACGTCGAGTATCCCGGTTGCCATTGTAGCCGTGGGAGAAGCGGACGAAGCCCCGGCTCCAAGGGGACACTTTGATCCGGAACGTGTGACATATCTGCGGTGAATATATCAATTTCTTAGGAGATGACTGATAGATCAATACACATTTCACAGAAATGATGAGGAAGAACCTGAAGCATCTGTTAGAATAAAAGGATCTGGTTTGACAGCTTCTCTTATTATGTTTTCATTTGATAGTCACATAATACAAAATCGAGTCAATCAGGTCAGTGCATCTGACTCGATTGACTCGATTCTGATGTAATTGTTTTGGTAAATAGCTCAACAAGCAATGCAGATAGAATAGAGTATATCTCATATTATAATTACTTTAAATCGGTTATTTTTACTTTAGTTTTTTAGTATTTCTCCAATATCCCCATCGATACAGACAGAGCGTTCCTCAATTTCTTCTGGTACACAGGTTTCTCCCAGGTTCACACAGACATAAACCGCCTCTTTGTTCTTCGCCGTCATCCTCCAAAAAGAATATTTCACTATCCCCGGGGTGTTATGTTTATTGCGCACCATTTTTTTTGGAGACCACCTACGCCTCATGTTCTGGCAGCACTCCGGCCTCCATAAGTAACTTTGTATTTCTGCGGATATTCGGGGCTTTCAAAGCATCCCCGTCTTTATCACCGACTTTGCCGATGAAGCGGTAGTAAATATCCACCCGCATAACGATTTTCCCATCGATTACTTCTTTTTCATGCACTACGATTTTATCGACCAGCGTATGCAGAAGTTCCTCTGTGACATCGGTGATGTTCGTGTATTTCTCTACCAGTTCCGCAAATTTCTTTACATCGTGGCTCTGCTTTGTAAAAGTTCCAAGCAGACTGTGAAGCTCACTATATCTGTCTTTCACTTTCTTTGATTCTGCCTCGAAGTCCGCTGACATTGCCAGGTAACGCTCGTCGGAAATAATTCCAAACACACGATCCTCGTAGAGCTTTTTCAGAATGGCGTCCAGCTCGGACATTCTTCGCTGGCATCCATCGGCCTCTTTCTGATAAGAAGCCCTTTCTCCATTCCATTCCCTTTCAGATAAGTGCATCAAATATTCCGCGTATTTATCCTTGTCAGCAGAGGCAAGGCTTGCATGAGTACGAATATCGCCTAATAACAATTCCGTAATCTGTTCCAGCGTAATATAGTGATTAGAGCACTCCGTTCCACCATACCTGCGATGCTTATTACAGCAAAAACTGTCCTTTTTGACTTAACGCCTTTTCTTGCAGAGATACCATTCGTGTGTTAC
>ENA-OQKC01000952-OQKC01000952.1-human-gut-metagenome-genome-assembly--contig:-NODE-952-length-10826-cov-2.481166_pt1 | contig 10826 bp, 7 predicted proteins | sample MGYA00242774_ERZ504790 | MGnify/ENA primary metagenome ERZ504790 (study PRJEB26092, sample SAMD00036419) | human gut metagenome | host: Homo sapiens | study: EMG produced TPA metagenomics assembly of...
ATAATATATAGTCAAAATATATTTAAAACAAAAATGAAGTAAACACTTTATTTCAGTAGAATAAAGGTAGAAAATTATTTCTTTTATACTTCTCAAACAATTTATATAGCAGAAAAGCAGGTAAAGCGAAGAAATACTTTTGTGTTGATTGTCAGTTATTTACATAAATAATTAGTTCCGCAAAGACTTTGGTAGTTTCCTTTATCGGAATGGCTAGTCAAGAGGTTTCTATCAAACAGAATGTTAGCATCATTTTAAAATCTGATACTAAAGTGCTTGGAGAAGTGATGGTTGTTGCATATGGTACTGCAAAAAAGGAATCTTTTACAGGATCAGCATCCGTTATTAATAATAAGAAACTGGAATTACGTCCTATAAGTAATGTTACTAAAGGATTGGAAGGACAGACTACAGGTCTGTTAACAACTTCAGGCTCAGGTCAACCTGGCGAAGCTGCCAAGATCGTGATTCGCGGTTACGGTTCCATCAATGCCTCACAAGATCCTTTGTATGTAGTTGACGGAATACCTTTTAGTGGAGATATGAGTTCTATCAATCCTGCCGATATTGAAAGCATGACAGTTTTAAAAGATGCTTCAGCCGGAGCCCTTTATGGAGCCCGTGGTGCAAATGGTGTAATTATGATTACTACCAAACAAGGAAAAGAAGGCAAGACTAAGGTATCTTGGCGTTCTACGGCAGGTTGGTCTTCACGTTCCTTGAAAGCCTATGACATGGTTGACCAAAAAGAATTTGTACAGTTAACGTATGAAGGTTTACGCAACGGATATATCTTTGACAATGGATATAACTGGGAAGCTGCCGGTAGACAAGCATCAGCAGATTTAGGTGGCGTTTTAGGTGGAGAACAATATAATCCATTTAAAAATTACACATGGGGAACAATTATAGATCCTGCAACAGGTAGAGTGCAGGGTGATGCTACATCCGCATGGAATGAATCTTGGATGGATGCAATACAAAGAGACAATGCATTTCGTCATGAACACCAGTTGTCTGTTAATGGAGGTACAGAAAAGACCAAATATATGTTCTCTTTGGGATATTTAAATGAAGATGGCATCTTGATTAATACCGGTTTCCAACGTTATAATGCCCGTGCAAACATAAACACTGAAGTGAATAAATGGATGAAGACTGGATTGAATGTGTCACTTTCCAATTCCACACAAAATTTTAGTGATTACGAAGGTTCATCTAATTCAAATGTGTGGTACTCTGCACAATTTATGGCTCCGATTTACCCGGTGTATATAAAGGGAGAAGATGGTAAAGATGTATTAGATGCCGATGGAAATCGCCAACTGGACTACGGTGACGGTAGTGTACAACGCCCACAGTATAGTGATTTCAATCCCGTAGGCGGTTTGGTAGATGACAAGGCTGATATAAAAACAGATGTAGCTGGTTTGCGCACATTTTTGGCATTCGGCTCAGATTCGGAAGATGCCGGATGGGCTAAAGGTATTAAGCTGACTTTGAACTTTGGTCTAGACTACCGGAACAAATCTCAAAAATCATATATGAATATGCACCATGGTAATCAGGCAGCTGCCGGCGGTTTGTTGATGAAATATAACAGAAGAACCCAATCTTATACTTTTAACCAGTTACTGACATGGGGGCGTTCTTTTAACTTTCATAACATCGATCTTTTGGTTGGTCATGAATTTTATGCATACAAATATGAATTTCTGTCTGCCGGAAAAACCAATTTAGTAGATGGTATTCTTGAATTGCGTCCGGGTACAAATCTATACAATGCGGATTCATATTCGGAAGATTATCGTGTGGAATCCTTCTTTGGGAGATTCAATTATAACTTTAATGAAAAATATTATTTTTCAGCCTCTATCCGTACGGACGGTTCTTCACGCTTCCAAAAAGATAACCGTTGGGGTACTTTCTGGTCTGTCGGTGCCAACTGGAGAATTTCACAAGAAAAGTTTATGCAGAATTTGACTTGGATTTCTAATTTATCAGCTAAAATCAGTTATGGTGAACAAGGTAATGATAATCTGTTAAGATATGATAGTCTTGAAGGAGGATATGTACCAGATTATTATCCTTGGCAAGGACTCTATCCATTGGAATATCCGAATGCCAATCAAGTAGGAGGCCTGATCGGTGCTTTGGAAAACAAAAAACTTTCATGGGAAAAAAGCGGTAATTTAAATGTCGGTATTGAGGCAAGTATGTTTGACGGACGCTTGAATGTCAGTGCTGAATATTATAACCGCAAAACAACGGATATGTTGCTGGGATACCCCAAGGCTACTTCTAGTGGATTCTCTGAATACAACGCGAATATCGGTTCTATGCGTAATACCGGGTTTGAATTTAGCTTAGGTGGTTCCCTTATCAAAACCACTGATTTTATATGGAACTTAACTTGGATGGGCTCTACTGTAACCAATAAAGTGCTGAAACTGACTGGGGAATCTCCTGAAATTATCAAGGGAGTTTTCAGTATTAAAGAAGGAATGCCTATTAATACATATTATATGGCTAAATCTGCCGGTGTGGATCCTGCAACAGGAGCGCAGCTCTATTGGGTATATGATAAGGATGATAATGGCAACATCACTAACGAATATATCAGCAGTGACTATCAAAAAGCTGCGAACAGCAAATATTATTCCGGCAGCCGTATACCTGATTTATATGGTAGTATCAATACCGATTTCTCTTACAAGAATTTCGATTTGTCAATATTGGGTACATATTCTATAGGAGGTAAAGTTTATGATTCATTATACGCTGGTTCTATGGAGGTTATGTATGCAGGCAATACATGGAACAAACATGCTTTGAGACGTTGGCAACAACCTGGTGACATCACAGATGTACCTCGTATTCAAATTGGAGGTTCCTACACAGCTTCAGACCGTTTTTTAGTTGATGCTTCATACTTTGCTATCAAAAATATCACTTTGGGCTACACTATTCCCAAACAATGGCTAAAGAAGGCCGGGCTAGAGTCTGTCCGCATATTCGGATCGGTAGATAATCTCGCTTTATTTTCTCATTTGGACGGTATGGACCCACAGTATAACTTCAAGGGCGAAACAGACTATTCTTATGCTCCCAACAAGACTTATTCAGTAGGTTTTGAAATTAATTTCTAACAATTTAAAAGAATACAGGAAAGTATGAAAAAAATATTTAAATACATATTTGCCGGGATGGCTGCAATGTCTGTGGTAGCTTGCAGTGAGGATGCTTTGGAAACCAGTCCTTCATCTTCTGTTTCTGGCAACGAATTATTAGGAACAGCAACTAATGCATTAGTATCATTGAATGGTGTATATCGAGCAATGTATACAGCAGGGGTTTCAAACAGCTCTAACACTCATCAATGCTTCGGTATCACAGCTTATAATCTGGTGGCAGATGTTATGGGTGAAGATTGCATTATGAACGGACAAGGTAGCGGCTGGTTTTGGTATGATTGCGTTTACAATGTAAAATCAAGATATACCTCTACCGGATGGCGTTCTTATGATATGTGGAATGGCTATTACACTTGGATTTCTAATGTCAATTACATTTTGGCAGAAGAGGAAACCATGTCTGGAAGTGAAACCGAAAAGAATTATGTGCTTGGACAAGCCTACGCTGTACGTGCTTACAGTTATTTTATGCTGGCGCAAATGTTTTCTCGCACTTATAAAGGACATGAAAGCGAACCTTGTGTACCACTCTATACAGAACCAACTGATATTGCAACAGAAGGTAAAGGGCGCGCAACGGTTGAAGAAGTATATCAACAAATCACTTCGGATCTTGACAAAGCAATTACCATGCTAGGCAACTCAGGTAAAAGAAAACATATCAGCCATATCAATGAGGCTGTTGCCTCAGGTATAAAGGCTCGTGTCGCTTTAGTGATGGAAGACTGGCAGACCGCTTTGGATGCCGCGAATGCCGCAATAAGCAAAAGCGGGTGTAGTATCGGCACTGGAACTGCGGTAACCGGTGGAATGAATGATGCTACTGCCAATAATGTGATGTGGGCGGCCGAAATCATAGCCGACCAGTCCGGAATGTATGCAGGTTTCTTTACACACATGGATGCGGATCAAGGGAAATATGGAGCTAGTGCTCGAAAACAGATAAACAAACTGCTTTATGCAAAGCTAGGCACAAATGATGTCCGCAAAAAATAGGTGGAATCCACAAGACGAGAATAATGAAAGAATGGTTACCAACAAGAAAAATTCAAGTTTAAAGATTATGCGAAATGGACAGGTGACTATATTTTTATGCGTATTGAGGAAATGTTCTTAACCGCAGCAGAAGCATCTTGTCGTTTAAATGATGACAAAGGCGCACGACTGATGTTGAACAGTTTAATGCAAGAACGTGATGAGGATTACACTTGCAAAAAAACAGGAACGGCATTAGGTAAGCTCACCTCGGATGAAACCGGTTCTTTACTTGAAGAAATTATAATTCAACGCCGTATTGAACTTTGGGGAGAATTTGGACGTATCTATGATATACGTCGTCTGAAACAAGGGTTCAGACGTACTGCAGACATGGGCTGGCCATCCAGTGCTTTAATTGCTGGTACAGATACGGAAGATCCTGAGTCGTATGCATGGGTATTAACTATTCCTCAAACGGAATTTGATGGTAATCCGAACATGGATCCTAGCAAAGATCAGAATCCGATAAGTGATCATAAATAGTATTAATCTGTAAGCAAGTAAATTATGAAAGTAAATAAATATATAATCGGCATGTTTGTTGCCACTGCAACTCTTTTTGTATCGTGCAACACCGACAATGAAGGAGATATATACAATGGCACAACAATGGGGGTGACATTCGCCACAGGTACACAATCGGTTTCCTTTCCTTCCACAGGATATGAGGGTTTTGATGTGGAAGTCTTACGCGCGAAATCTTCGGAAGCTACTACAATTAATTTATCAGCAACATTAGTTGTCGGTGATAAAGAGCAGGAACTCCCTGCCTCCATTACCGTACCTTCCTCGGTTTCATTCGCAGCAGGGGAATTTAAGACCAATATTCATGTTACAGTTGGAGATATAACTCCTGGACAGAATTATAAAGTCAAGATATCTTTGCCGGAGGAAATGGTTACGATAGACCAGACTTCGGATAAAGTCATAACTGTTTATAGGGATTATACTTTTTCTTCATTAGGAACTGGAACATTTAAATCTGCGGCTATGGCAGAGGAAGGGGAAGATTTTACAACTTGGGAAGTAGAAGTTCAAAAAGCAGACCAGATATCATGGTATAAAGCTATGAACTTATATGAAAAAGGATATAACATTGTCTTCAAAGTTAATGAAGCCAATGAGGTCACTGTAGAATCTCAGCCGGCATGGAAGCACGCATCCTATGGAGAAGTTTTTGTTTCAGGCAAAGGTGCTTTGGAAGACGGAGTTATTACTGTGAAGCTGTCGCATGATGTACCCAATGTTGGTGGTTTTGGTGAATTTAAAGAAATACTTTACCTACCTGCTAAATAATTTAGATTTAAGATATGAGGAAAAGATGAAGCTTTCTCCTTAATTATCCAATAGATTATTACCCAAGTATACAAAATTAATGTATACTTGGGTAAATCTATATAGTAAATCGGTCTTTGGAAATTATCGATAAACATCTGTTAACTCAAATTCGATTACTATATAAATGTGCCTGTAAAGACATATATGTTAAATATTTAGTTACATATTTGGAAGGAACACAACAAACCACCATCAATCCTTATGAACTGATTGTAATTCCTGACGGGAAGTCAAATTCTGATTACACACGGAATCTTTCATCAGTTTTTTAATGTTCTTCCCAGCCAAAACTCAAAAAAACGATCATAGACCGGATATAGCATATTATGCCGTCAAACAGTTGATATATTTCAGATATAACATTTTTATTAATGTACTTCCCGCTTTTCTGGAAATGGTGTGTAACAAATTTTGTATATCTTTCAGTCTGATAGATTTTTGATCCAAAATCATAGTACTTTGATAAAAAGCCGGAAGACTTATAAAAATTTCTCCCGTCATATGACATTGTGAACCTAAATATATAAAATGGGCATTGTACAATGTTATATATCGATGCTCAAAATGGCTTTAACGTTCTTTCTCGAATCGGATCTTGAGCAATAACTTGAAATTAGTCAATCGCCACTAGGCAGATTTTGTCTGCTTTTCCTAGATAGCTAAGTATTTCGTCCAAAGTAACAGACGTTTTTTGCTCTCTCCCATTTCTAAATTCCAATTTGGATCTCCTCTTTCATTATTTCATGCATTTTTTTTTCAAAAAGATTATAATCTTATTACAATACAATTATCATAATGAGATTTATCGCAATTAGACTTTTTTATCGTATAAAGTAATTCTGAGGTAGAACAAAAGTAGAAAAAAGGTTATCATAACTTTGTTTAAAGTAATTCCCGCAGAGTAAATAAATAGAATCGACAAATTTTAATCTTTTGATTATAAACACTTTATATGTTTTGTTAGTTCCGCAAAGACTTTGGTAGTTTCCTTTATCGGAATGGCTACACAAGAAGTGCCAGTTAAAGCAAACTTGAATGTTGTATTAAAGTCTGATACAGAACAGCTTGAAGAGGTAATGGTGGTGGCTTATGGTACAGCGAAAAAATCTGCATTTACAGGTTCGGCTGCTACTATAAAAAATGAAAAAATAGCGACGAGACAAACTTCAAATGTGACAAATGCTTTGGCGGGTCAAGTAGCCGGAGTACAAACTACGAGTAATAATGGTCAGCCGGGCAAAGATGCTGAAGTGCGTATTCGTGGTATTGGATCTATATCGGCTAGTAACAAGCCTTTGTATGTGGTAGATGGAGTTCCGTATGATGGTGAAATTTCTGCTATCAGTACTTCTGATATAGAATCAATGACAGTGTTGAAAGATGCTGCTTCTAATGCTCTGTATGGTGCACGTGGTGCTAATGGTGTAATCTTGATTACTACCAAGCGTGGTAAGAGTGGGGAAGCCCGTGTTACTTTTGACGCTAAATGGGGTGTGAATAACGTGGAGTACCTAATTATGAAACAATTACGGATCCGGCTACATTCTATGAATTAAACTATTCTTCTATTTATAATGCCGATTTTGAAAGGATATGCGGCAGCCGGAGATTTGGCTAAAGCTAATGCGTACGCTAATCAAGCAATGCTTTCTTCTACATATTTGGGATATCAGGTGTATTCCATTCCTCAAGGACAGCAACTGATCGGTATGGATGGCAAATTGAATCCTAATGCGACATTAGGTTATTCTGATGGTACATATTATTATACTCCGGATAATTGGTCGGATGAAATTTTTGAAAATAACCTGCGTCAAGAGTATAATTTAAGTATCAGCGGTGCGACTGAAAAAATGAATTATTATATGTCGGCCGGCTATTTGGATGATAAGGGAATTGTTCCTAACTCTGGTTTCCAACGTTATTCTGCACGTTTGAAAGCTGACTATCAAGTGAAGCCTTGGCTGAAGATGGGAGGAAATGTATCATTTACTCATTATGATAGCCGTGAACAGGATACTGAGGGTGGTACATCAAATGCAAACATCTTTTATGCATCAAATATTATGGGAGCCATTTATCCTATGTATGTTCGTGATGCACAGGGTAATATTATGGTAGATAATCGAGGTTTCCTTCGTTATGATTATGGAAAGCCAGGACAAGATTCAAATGGTAGCCGTAATACGATTCCTAATGCAAATCCGTTGGCAAGTTATATGCTGGATAAAATGAAATATTCGGGTGATGTGGTTAGTGGAAAATGGTCTGCTGATATTGATATTTGGAATGGAATCAAGGCAAAAGTGAATATAGGTGTTGATGTAAATAATGTGCGTGCTACAGAGATGGTTAACCCCTTCTACGGACAGTATTCTGAAACTAGCGGAGTCGGAGGTTTGATCAGTGTATCTAGTGAGCGTACATTTAGTGTAAATCAGCAGTATTTGTTGACATACAACAAAACATTTAATGATGTTCATAATGTGGATATTTTGGCCGGACATGAAAGTTATGACTATAAATATCAATATTTGTACGGACAACGTGAGAAATTGTATGATCCGAATGTTCCTGAATTAGGCAATGGTATTATGAACCAGAGCAATAATTCATATTCTCGTAATTATGCAACAGAAGGATGGCTGTTCCGTGCACAATATGACTATGATGGACGGTATTTTGTTTCAGCTTCTTTCCGTCGTGATGCTTCTTCTTGTTTTCACCCGGATAATCGTTGGGGTAACTTCTGGTCTGTAGGAGCTGGATGGTTATTAAGCAAAGAGAAATTCTTGGAAAACCAGTCTTGGATTGATATGTTGAAATTTAAAATCAGCTATGGTTTGCAAGGTAATGATAACTTGATGTTCCAAGGTGGTTTGTACCGTAACTACTATCCGTATCAAGACCAGTATACATTGGCAAACAGTAATGGCGATTTTTCAACTTCTCTATATTATAAAGGTAATAAGGAAATTACTTGGGAAACTTCACACAGCTTTAATACTGGATTTGATTTCGCTTTTTGGGGTGGTAAGTTAGGTGGTTCTGTTGAGTACTTCTCACGTAAAACAACCGATATGCTTTATTTCAAACCGGTAGCAGCTTCAATGGGTTATTCCCGTTTTCCTGAGAATGTGGGGTCAATGGTAAACCGTGGGGTTGAATTGGACTTGTATTCCAATATAATTGAAAACAAGAATTTTTCCTGGAATGTAAACTTTAATCTTACACATTTTAAGAATAAAGTCTTGGAATTATCTCCAGAACTGAATGGACAATTGATTGACGGTGCCCGGATTTATCGTGAAGATGAGTCTATGTACCAGCTTTATTTACCTAAATATGTAGGTGTGGATTCTGAAACAGGAGAGAGTCTGTGGGCGCTGGTGACTCCGGATGAGAATGGTAATACAGTTACGAAATCTTATTCTGTCGCTTCTGAAAACAGATTCGCATCAGGTGATATTCTACCTAAAGTTTATGGTGGTTTTGGAACAAGTGTTACAGCCTATGGCTTTGATCTCTCTGTTTCGTTTGCATACCAGCTTGGTGGACGTATTCTGGACTATACTTATCAAGGATTGATGGATGTGGCAGCCACAGGTAGTGCTTTGCATAAAGATATGTTAAAAGCATGGACTCCTGAAAATAAAAATACGGATGTTCCTCGTATGAATATTAATGACCAATATACGAACAGGTTAACAGATCGTTTCTTGACTAGTTCGGACTATTTAAGCTTGCAGAATATTACATTGGGTTATACTTTGCCGAAGAGTCTGACACGTAAAATGCAGATTGACGGTGTCCGTGTATTCTTTGTTGCAGATAATGTGGCTTTGCTGACAGCTCGCAAAGGGTTGGACCCACGTCAAGGTTATGTGGCTGCTGACAATGTATATTCACCTATCCGCACAATTTCCGGAGGTATATCTTTAAATTTCTAATTTAGCAACCCATTTTTAAGAATATGAAATTGTCAAATAAATATATAGCATTTGCAAGTGTCGCTTTATTAATGGCATCTTGCGATTTGGATAAATTTCCTGAAGGAGATTACATATCTGAAGAACAGAAAGAAGATATAATCAATGGCAGACCTAATTTGATAACTGCTGAAGTGAACGCTATGGCAGCCAAATTAAATACTTTTGGTACGATTTCAGATGATGCCACTACTTATCATAATGACTATGGTATTCCTGCGGTATCTATGATATTGGAATCAGGAGGGCAGGATTTGGTTGCATTGGTTAATGGATATAACTGGTTTAATACATCTCAGAATTATAGTGACAGAGTATACGATAGTTCAAGCGATGAATTGATTTGGAAAACGTTCTATAATCACTTGAAAGCTGCAAACAATGTGCTGAAATTGATAGCGGCAGATACGGAAGATTCTTCTTTGAAGGTTTATCGTGGCCAAGCTTTAGCTGCTCGTGCTTATGACTATCTGAACTTGGTTCAAATTTATCAGTTTACTTATGCAGGTCATGAAAATAGCCTGGCAGTACCTATTGTTACAGAAACAATGACTGATGAAGATATGCAGAATAATCCGCGTGCAACTGTACAGCAGGTGTATGACCAGATTATGAGTGACCTGAATACGGCTGCTGATTTATTGACCGGGTATGATAATGGCTCAAACAAAGATCAGATTGATGAGGCAGTAGTTTACGGATTGCGTGCTCGTGCTAATCTGTTAATGCAAAAATGGGCGGATGCAGCTAAAGATGCAGAACGTGCCATTGCTGGCGGTACACCTCAGACTTTAGCCCAGGTATCTACTCCTACCTTTAATTCAGCATCGGCAAGTTCATGGTTATGGGGAGTGATGATTACGCCTGATAATGATGTTGTCCAGACAGGTATTATCAACTGGCCTTCGCACTTGTGCTCTTTTACCGGGAACGGTTATACTTCAGGAGTGCCTGATGGATATAGAAAGGTGAATTCTGCATTATATGATTTAATACCCGAAACAGATATCCGTAAACAATGGTTCTTGTCTCCGGATAATAAATCTTCATTGATTGATAATGAGCAGATTGAGGGTACTTCCATCGTTGAATTATTTTGGTTTGACTCCGTATGTAAATACAAAGTTCGGAGCTTATCAAAGTATATTTGGTAACACAACCAATGCGTCAGACTGGCCTTTGATGCGTGTTGAAGAAATGTATCTGATAAGGCTGAGGCAGAAGCCATGGGTGGTAATCTGAGTGGCGGAAAGAGTACATTGGAAAA
>ENA-OQKC01000957-OQKC01000957.1-human-gut-metagenome-genome-assembly--contig:-NODE-957-length-10773-cov-2.516438_pt1 | contig 10773 bp, 9 predicted proteins | sample MGYA00242774_ERZ504790 | MGnify/ENA primary metagenome ERZ504790 (study PRJEB26092, sample SAMD00036419) | human gut metagenome | host: Homo sapiens | study: EMG produced TPA metagenomics assembly of...
GTTATACGCTCCCATTATCACTTTGATGGTTCTTTCTTTTAACAATACAAAAACACGTTCCAAATGGAACGGTTTTACAGGAAAATGGTATTTACAGCTTTTTCAAAACAAAGACATCATGAATGCGCTTTATACAACACTTATCATCGCCTTTCTTTCCGCTCTGATCGCAACTTTGATCGGAACTGCCGCCGCCCTCGGCATCCAGGCAATGCGTACAAAAGCACGTACATTACTTCTCGGAGTCACAAATATTCCGATGCTCAACGCCGATATTGTAACAGGAATTTCTCTCATGCTCCTTTTCATTGCATGTCGGTTTACACTTGGATTTTCCACAATATTGCTAGCACATATTACATTTAATATCCCCTATGTTATCCTAAGTGTCATGCCTAAATTAAAACAGACGAGCAAACGCACTTATGAAGCGGCGCTTGACCTCGGTGCATCTCCTTCTTATGCGTTCAGAAAGGTCGTTCTGCCGGATATCATGCCCGGAATTTTTTCAGGATTTCTGCTGGCATTTACTATGTCGCTGGATGATTTTGTAATCACCCACTTCACAAAAGGACCCGGAATAGATACACTGTCTACAAAAATATACAGTGAAGTCAGAAAGGGAATCAAACCGGAAATGTACGCACTGTCCACAATCATGTTTCTGACGGTTCTCATTCTGCTTTTTCTTGTCAATATGACCCCAGACGATCCGAAGGTCAAAAAGCTGCCGTTCATGCGCCTGCCGGGAAATTCCGCAAATTCAGCAGATTTTTCTTTCATCGTTTCGCTCCTGCCGCAATCATGCTTGTCATCGTTATCGGCGGGTTCGTATATGGTTCTTCCTCCGGAAATATGTCCGGCGAAAAAGTCATTGTATACAACTGGGGAGACTATATTGATCCTGAAATTATTACGATGTTTGAAGACGAGACCGGAATCGACGTTGTATATGAAGAATATGAAACAAATGAAATCATGTACCCGAAAGTGCAGTCCGGCGCGATTGCTTATGACGTCGTCTGTCCTTCTGACTATATGGTGCAAAGAATGATCGAAAACGATCTGCTTTCCGAGATTAATTATGAAAATGTACCGAATTTAAAATATATTGATGATATTTATATGGAAATGTCAAAACAATATGACCCGGAAAACAAATACTCCGTTCCGTATCTTTGGGGAACGGTCGGAATACTTTATAACAAGAAAATGGTAGACGAACCTGTAGACAGCTGGAATATTTTATGGGATGAAAAGTATACGGACAGCATCCTCATGCAAGACAGTGTAAGAGACGCTTTTGCCGTTGCTTTAAAATCACTCGGATATTCTTTGAACTCAACAGATCTTGATGAATTAGAAGCCGCCAAAAAGCTTCTCATCAAACAAAAACCTCTTGTTCAGGCCTATGTCATCGATCAGGTTCGGGATAAAATGATCGGAAACGAAGCTGCACTCGGCGTTATTTATTCGGGAGAAGCACTTTATTGCCAAAAGGAAAATCCCGATCTGGAGTATGTGATTCCGAAAGAGGGATCGAACTTGTGGATTGACGCTCTCGTCATTCCGAAAAATGCACAAAACAAAAAGAACGCAGAGGCGTTTATCAACTACCTCTGCCGTCCTGATATTGCAAAAATGAATTTTGATTATATTACATATTCTATTCCCAACTCAGCAGGAAGAGAACTGATTGAAGACGAATCAATGCGCGAAAGCAACATTGCATTCCCCGATATCTCCCAACTTAAAAATTGCGAGACGTTTAATTTCCTCGGAGACGAAAACGAAATCATCTATAATCAACTGTGGCGGGAAATAAAATCAAAATGATCCGCCATCTATAAACGGAAGCATCCACCGCCGACAAACTCTCTTAACAGAGAGTTTGTCGGTATAAATTCACTTCCGATCCCAACAAAGTAATCAAAAAACTTAAGAAGCCTTTTTGCTTCAATAAATTCTTTTGAATCTTTATCCACCGCAAAAAGAAGCGGTTCCACATATTGCTTCAGCACTGCCAGTTCATAGATCAAAGAAGAATTAAACATCACATCCGCTTCTTCCTGAAACGGAAATATGTTTTTTTCCTCTCCTCTTCTTACTGAAGCCCACATAGAAATCGTCTTCGATGCAGAAGCGCCGCGTGTGCGGGAATCTCTTACAATCCTCCTGATCAACCTTCCGTCTGTCGTAGGGATCCGATTATGTTCATCGATGTTCAACTGAGTCAATGCGCTGATATAAATCTTAAATTTGTTCGCATCTGCCATTGTCTCTGTCAATTTTGGATTCAAACAATGGATTCCTTCTATTACAAGAATATCCTGTGAACCAAGTTTTTTCGGTTTAGATTCATACTTTCTCTTACCGCTTTTAAAGTCAAAAATGGGAAGATACACTTCCTCTCCTTTTAAAAGAGCCCTCATATCTTCATTAAATTTGGGAATGTCGATTGCTTCCAAACACTCAAAATTATAATTTCCATCTGAATCTTTCGGAGTATGTTCCCGATCGACAAAATAATTATCTACCGCAATCGGATGAGGTTTTAATCCATTCACCCTAAGCTGAATGGACAACCTATGTGAAAATGTCGTTTTTCCGGAAGATGATGGCCCTGCGATCAAAACAAACCGAACATCTTTCCGGTCTGCAATCTGTCTGGCAATCTCGCCTATTCTCCGTTCCTGATAAGCTTCCTGCACAAGCACAACTTCCCGCATATCTCCTTTTGTTACCATCTCATTAAGCGCTCCGACTGTTTCTATGTCCTGACAATCTCCCCATAAAACAGACTCTTTCAATACATGAAATAATTTAGGACTTGGTCTAAATTCGGGAATCTTTTCCGGCTGTTCTTTCACCGGCATCTGAATGACAAAACCTTCATCATACAAATGAAGAGAAAAATATTTCAGATATCCGGTATCAGGAACCATATATCCGTAATAATAATCTTCAAACTCATTAATACTATATATGTTTACTTTTGAAACCCTCCGGTATTCAAATAATTTTTCCTTATCATACATTCCATGTCTGTGAAATAATTCGATCGCATCATCTGTATGAATTGTCTTCTTTTTAATCGGAATTTTTTCATCTGAGAGCCAACGCATCCGCTTCGCCACATCCGCAAGGAACTGCTCTGTAATTTTTATATCTCCGTCAACTGTGCAATAATATCCTTTATCCACCGAAAAATGAATTCTGACGCGTTCGATCTTATCATGTCCTGCCACATCATGAACCGCTTTTACAAGAAGAAAGCACAAACTTCTTTTATAAGTTTCATGTCCGATTGCATCTGCTGTCGTAATAAACTTCAATTCACAGTTTTTCTCAACTGTTTTTCTTAGTTCCTGCAGTCTGTTTTCTCCTTCCACTGCAAGAACGGCAGGATGAGAAAAACTACCGCAGAACTCTTTTGCAACAGCTTGATATGTTGTTCCTTCCTCAAATTCTTTTGTCTCGTTACCTACTGTAATATTATACTTTTTTTTCTCCATTTTCCGGAACACACTCCTTTTACCCAAATAAAGTCCACCTTTTAAAGCACTTGGAATGGATGAACTATCGGAATCGACATCACATCCAATACCGGAAGTTTTTCATGTAAAAAGCATTTCATATCGTCTATGAATATATACTCTGTTCCATAATGTCCCGCATCAATGACCGCCAACCCCTGTTCAACCGCATCAATACCGTCATGATGACCTATGTCGCCTGTCACAAGCACATCTGCTCCTTTTTTTATCGCCGGCATTATCGCCGACTTTCCCGCCCCGGGAGAAACAGCAAGACAATGTACATTTTTTTTCATATCTCCATACACTTTCACACTTCCCAATTTCAATTTATGCTTCACATAGAGACAACATTCTTCCAATGTCATTTCCCGCTCAAGCATTCCGATTCTTCCGATTCCTTCTTCTGCTCCGTCTTTTTCCATCGTCACATCAAGCACATATGTTTTCTCAATACCAAGAATATCTTCTGCCAGCTTCGCCATGCCAAGCACATCATAATTTGTGTGCATTGCATAATAAGAAATGTCATTTTGAAGCAGCTTTACAACACGGACGTCCTATAAAAATCTTCATCTGTCACTCTCTTCATTGGGGAAAATATAAGAGGATGATGCGTAATAAGCATATCTGTTCCTAATGCAATCGCCTTATCGATCACCTCTTCTGTCGCATCGAGCGCCAGATAAACCTTACTTACTTCTTTTTCCAGCCGCCCTGCCAAAAGTCCCACATTATCAAAATCAAGCGCCGCTTCTTTCGGATAAGACGCCTCTATCACTTGAATGATCTCTTTACAAAGCATAGTATTCCATCCCTTTCTCTGCAATATTTAATTCTTCTTCCAATTGCCGCTTTCTCACTTGTATCTTCTGAGAATCTTTCTTTTCAATCGACTTTAATATATCTGTTCTGATACGAATCTCCCGTTCCAAATAACGCTTTAACACCGGATGACGCTTTTCAAGAAGAAGCTTTCCATATTGAAGCTGTACGTCATTCCACATTTCCGATTTTATTCCGTCTTTCTTTCCGCTCTTCTTTGGAGGCCGGACTTTCATCATCGGATAGTATTTTCCGTCCTCTTCAACCATGTCTTCCTCTATAAGAAAAAACCCTCCTGCAAAAGAAAGGCTCTTACTTTATCCGGTTCAGACTGCGGCTGAAGAATACACTCTTTTAAGCATGAAACTACATCATGCCCTTCCTCCAAAATACGAATCACAAGATTTCCACCCATCCCCGCAATTACGGCAGACTGCACCTCTTGTACTTTCAATGCAGAAAATCCATCTGAGAGACGTGTTTCTATCTGTTCTTCCATTTTATACGCACAAATATTTTCCTGCGCTTTTCTAAGCGGTCCTTTATTGACATCCATTGCTACCGCATAATCTGTTTTTCCTGTCTCTGCCAGAAAAATCGGTATGTACGCATGATCCGTTCCGATATCGGCCACTTGATATCCGGCAGTTACAAGATCTGCAACTGCACGGAGTCTTTTTGATAATTCCATCTGTATCCTCTTTTCTCGGTTACACTGTTTGCCGGATAATTAATCAAGATAATCTCTTAATTTTCTGCTTCGACTTGGATGGCGCAGCTTCCGAAGAGCTTTTGCTTCAATCTGACGGATACGCTCTCTCGTAACGTCAAATTCTTTTCCCACTTCCTCCAATGTACGCGCTCTTCCGTCATTCATTCCAAAACGAAGACGTAATACTTTCTGCTCCCTTTCGGTCAGTGTATCGAGCACTTCATCAAGTTGTTCTTTTAAGAGCGTCTGCGCCGCAGCTTCTGCCGGTACAGGCACGTTATCATCCTGAATAAAATCTCCTAAATGGCTGTCCTCTTCCTCGCCGATCGGAGTTTCGAGCGAAACCGGTTCTTGAGAAATCTTCAAAATCTCCCGAACACGCTCAACAGGCATATCCAGCTCTTTGGCGATTTCTTCCGGAAGCGGTTCTCTTCCAAGTTCCTGCAGAAGCTGTCTTGACACACGGATCAGTTTATTGATCGTCTCTACCATATGAACCGGAATTCTAATTGTCCTTGCCTGATCCGCTATAGCTCTTGTGATCGCCTGACGAATCCACCATGTCGCATATGTGCTGAATTTATAACCTTTATGATAATCAAACTTTTCAACAGCTTTGATCAAGCCTAGATTTCCTTCCTGGATCAGATCAAGAAAGAGCATGCCTCGTCCTACATACCGCTTCGCAATGCTGACAACAAGACGCAGGTTCGCTTCTGCCAGCTCTTTTTTTGCATCCTCGTCGCCTTCTTCCATCCGTTTCGCCAGTTCAATCTCTCGCTCTGCACTTAAAAGCGGTACTTTTCCGATTTCTTTCAAATACATACGAACCGGATCTTCAATACTTACTCCTTCCGGAACGGAAAGGTCGATATTCTCCATATCGACTTCTTCTTCCTCTGCGATCATATTGTCGATATCTACATCATCGTCCGTATCAGCCGTGATCCGCAAGACGTCAATATTATGTCCTTCTAAATACTCAAAAACTTTTTCCATCTGTTCGGCGCTTAATTCCATGTCCGCAAAAAAGTCATTGATCTCCTGAACATCAAGTATACTTTTTTTACTTCTTTCCCAGAGCGACAAGCTCGTTCATTTTTTCCAGAAATTTCTGTGCATTCTCTTCCATGTGTCCATCCTTCCTGATCTGTGCGCATACGCAGATCATCTTGTTTTATTTTATCCTTAATCTATAGAAATATGCAGTTGCCTCAGTTCCTCAAGCTTCCGCTTTTCTTCCATTAAATGCTGCAATCCGGCCATATCTGACGGATCCAGATTCAGCGTTCGCTCATTGATGCTGTGTAGCTTTTACTTTTAAAATTGTATCTTTCAACGCCTGATCCTGTTCTTCTTTTGTTTCAGTTGGCGGATTTTCGTATGAAAAAGAGAAGCCGCTTCCCTATGTTCTTCCTCTGATGTGAAATGATTCAAAAGTTTTGCCGGATTTAGTTCTCCTTTTTCATGCTGCTCATATAAAAGTTTCGCAACGCGCCGGTTTAATTCTCCTGTGAAATCATCCGGACTTATGTAACTGCTTATCTTTGAATACAGATTTTCATTTTCGATCATCCATGTAAGCAGAACTTTCTGCGATGTAACAATTCCGTCTTCTTTTTGCAAGACCGCCCCATCGGCTTTTTTCGGGCGTGTGACCGGGCGGGCAAGTCCTGTACTTACAGCAGTTTTTGCGACAAGTTTTTCCAGACTCTCTTTGCTTACTTTATATGCAGATGCAACTGCCTCGATATAATTGTTCCGTTCCAATTCATCTTCAAATGAGAGCAGCCTATTTGCCGCCTCTCTGAAAAAAGCAGTTTTTCCTTCCGGGGAAGCCATATCAAATTCTCTCTCTAATATTTCAAGACTGAACATAAACCCGTTTCTTGCATTTTGGATACGATTTTCAAATTCCTGCGCGCCAAGATTTTTAATAAATTCGTCCGGATCTTTATACGGATCCATACGGATTACTTTTGCCGATATTCCCGCCTCTTTCAGTATCGGAACTGCTCGAAGCGCCGCTCTTGTACCTGCATCATCACTGTCATATGTCAGATAAACTTCCTGAACATATCTTTTGATCAAAGAAGCATGTCCTGATGTAAGTGCCGTTCCGAGAGATGCCACGGCATTTGTAAACCCAGCCTGATGCAAAGAGATAACATCCATATATCCCTCACAAAGCAAAAAATAAGTTTTTCTCGATGTCCTCGCTCTGTTAAGTCCATATAAATTCCTGCTTTTGTCGAACACTGCCGTCTCGGGAGAATTCAAATATTTCGGTTTTCCGTCCCCCATAACGCGGCCTCCGAACCCGATCACCCGGCTGTTTACATCCATGATCGGAAAGATGACACGATTCCAAAATTTATCATACACTCCCTGTCGTTCATCTGTATTGATCAGTCCGGCCTGCCGGATCAGATCTTCACTATACCCTTTTCCTCTCAAATATTGATACAGATCATCACTGTATTTTGTTGAATATCCAAGTCCAAACGCCGTGATCGTCTCTTCTGTCAAACCTCTGTCCGTCAAATATGTATGTGCTCCCACTCCTCTTTCGGACTTTAGCTGCACATAATAATATCTGGCAGCGATTTTATTTATCTCTAAAATAGACGCTTTTAAATCCGCCCTTTGTTTTGCTTCCTTCGAATATTCGGCCTCCGGAAGTGCAATTCCCGCTCTGTCTGCAAGAAATTTTACAGCCTCCATGAATGAAAAATTCTCATACTCCATCAAAAACGTAAATACATTTCCCCCTGCCCCGCATCCGAAGCAGTAATACATCTGCTTCTGTCTGCTGACAGAAAACGAAGGCGATTTTTCATTATGAAACGGACACAGTCCGAAATAGGAACTTCCCTTTTTCTGCAGACGGACATAACCGGATATGACATCTACGATATCATTTCGCGTTCTTACTTCCTCTATTAATTCATCCGGATAATACATGTTTACCCTCCATAAAAGATTGTCCTATATATTATATTCGACAAAACTTTTTGATTTCCTTTATTTTTTAAATTTTCCATGCTTCGGGCACAAAATAATCCTGGAATTTTTTAACCGCATAAGAATCTGTCATTCCGGCAATGTAATCACAGATGATCTGTTCTTTCTCATCATCCGAATTTTCCAAAGCCTCCTTAAAAATCCGGGGAAGGACTTCTGTATGTTCGGCATAATATTCAAAAAGCTGTTCGATCATATGTACCGCCTTATCTTCTTCCCCTTTTGCGTTCGGATTCAAGTATACATTTTCAAACATAAATTTCCGCAGATCTTTCATCGCCCGTTCCGTTTCCGAAGACATTTTAATAACCGGCTGATCCATACTGTTCGTGATCACATCATGCACCAGAGTATTAAGCCGCTCTTTACACGAACTTCCAAGAGCCTGCCGCAAATCAGAAGGAATATCATCCTCTGTCAGAATTCCTCCTCTTATTGCATCATCCATATCGTGGTTGATATATGCAAGCTTATCGGAAATGCGGACAACCTGCCCTTCCAAAGTATGAGGATGTCCTGACGTCTGATGGTTCAGTATTCCGTCACGGACTTCCCATGTCAGGTTCAGTCCGCGCCCTTCTTTCTCAATCCGTTCTACAACACGAAGACTCTGCTTTTGATGCGCGAAATGATATACATGATTTAAAGCTCTTTCCCCCGCATGACCGAAAGGCGTATGACCAAGGTCATGCCCCAGAGCGATTGCTTCTGCAAGGTCTTCATTCAAACGCAATGCTTTTGCTATCGTACGCGCATTCTGGGACACTTCCAACGTATGTGTAAGCCGCGTTCTATAATGATCTCCTTTCGGAAGAAGAAAAACCTGCGTCTTTTGTTTCAGCCTTCGGAAAGCTTTACAATGAAGAATCCGGTCACGATCTCTTTGAAAAGCCGGTCGGATATCACACGGTTCCTCTTTTCTTTTCCGTCCCTTCGAGTCTTTGCTTAATGCCGCATAAGAACTTAAATATTCAAGTTCACGAAGTTCAAGCTGCTCCCTGATGGTCATAATATCACCTTTCCTTTAATCTCTTTTCAATCGCATCTGTCACTGTCTTAAGCACTTTGATCCGTGCATAATACTTATCGTTTCCCTCCACAATAACCCACGGCGCATAGGCCGTAGACGTCCTCATGATCATCTCATCTGCCGCATGCTCGTAGAGATCCCATTTTTCACGGTTTCTTAAGTCTTCATCCGTAATCTTCCATCGTTTTTCCGGATTTTCCATCCTTTCGCAAAATCTGCGTTTCTGCTCTTCTTTATCAATATGCATCCAAAATTTCAGAATAACCGCGCCTGCATTTGCCAGATCTTTCTCCATATCATTTATCTCTTTGTATGCGCGTTTCCACTCTTCTTCCGTACAAAATCCCTCGATCCTTTCTACCATCACCCGACCATACCATGTCCTGTCAAAAATCGCCACATGTCCGTCTTTTGGCATCGCCTTCCAAAATCTCCACAAGTAATGATGCGCTTTTTCAACCTCATTCGGAGAAGCTGTCGGATTTACCACATATCCCCGAGGATCCATTTTTTCTGTCAGACGCTTAATCGCACCTCCCTTTCCTGCGGCATCCCAACCTTCAAATCCGATCACTACCGGAATTCTCTTCCTATATAATTCTCCGTGAAGCCGCTCCGCCTTCCTCTGAAGTTTATCAAGTTTTTGCTTATATTCTTCTTTTGTATAGCTGCAGGAAAGATCTGTTTTTGACAAGATTGAAACTTCCGAAAATCTGTTTTCTGCATATTGTGCGATCTGAACTTCCTTTTCCTCACAAACTTCTTCCACTATTTTATTTGTTTTCTCCAACAGAGCACTATTCTCTTTTTGACGTCGGATCTGCTCTTGCATAGCTTGTATCACCGTCATATATATTTTTGTTGTCGCAAACCGCCTGTCAGTCGCTTCTATAATTGTCCACGGCGCATAATCCGTATCCGTACTAAAACAGCATTTCTTCTGCCATCAACGCATACTCGTCATATTTAACATTTCTCTCTTTGTCTCCCTGAGTCACTCTCCATTGCGTCTCTTTCTTTTTCTCCAATTTTTTAAAACGTTTCTCCTGCTCATCCTGATCAATATCCAAAAACAGTTTTATAATCAGCGTTCCCCCTTCTGAAAGCTGCTGTTCAAAAGCATTGATCGACGCAAAATCATCTTTCAGTTCTTTCTCCCGCGTCCTTTTTTCAAATCGGTCTACCCACACTTTTCGATACCAGCTTCCATCAAAAACCGCAATTTTTCCCTTTTCCGGAGTCTTGATCCAAAACCTCCACAAAAACGGATGCATCCGTTCTTCTTCCGTCTCATTTTTAATCGTATGCACCTCAAATCCCCGCGGATCCATACTGTGGATCAACTTTCCTATCTGAAGTCCTTTCCCGGATGCTCCGAATCCTTCAAATACGATCATGACCGGAATATCTAAATCTTTACACTCTCTTTGAAGTCTTCCAAGTTCCGCCTCTATCTTCGGAAGACTTTCACTATATTCCTGCTTTGACATTTTTTTTATTCAAATCTATCTTTTCTAACATTACTGATCCTCCTTACATTTATTCAGATATTATTGACAATTTCAAATAAATTATCGTAATTATATCATATAATTTCATAAAACAAACAGTTTGGGTAAAATAAAAAAACGAAAAATCTGATAAGA
>ENA-OQKC01000958-OQKC01000958.1-human-gut-metagenome-genome-assembly--contig:-NODE-958-length-10770-cov-4.534530_pt1 | contig 10770 bp, 9 predicted proteins | sample MGYA00242774_ERZ504790 | MGnify/ENA primary metagenome ERZ504790 (study PRJEB26092, sample SAMD00036419) | human gut metagenome | host: Homo sapiens | study: EMG produced TPA metagenomics assembly of...
GAGGTCAACGAGGGCGACGGCGCCTTCTACGGCCCCAAGATCGACTTCCACCTGGAGGACTCGCTCGGCCGTACCTGGCAGTGCGGTACCGTGCAGCTCGACTTCCAGATGCCGCTCAACTTTGATCTGGAGTACGTGGACGCCGACGGCACCAAGAAGCGCCCCATCATGCTGCACCGCGTGTGCTTTGGCTCCATTGAGCGCTTCATCGGTATTCTGATTGAGCACTTTGCGGGTAAGTTCCCCACCTGGCTGGCTCCCGTGCAGGTCAAGGCGCTTCCCGTCTCTGAGAAGAGCCGCGACTACGCCCACGAGGTGTGCGCCAAGCTGGAGGAGGCTGGCATTCGCGTGGTCTGTGACGATCGCGACGAGAAGATCGGCTACAAGATCCGCGAGGCCCGCAGCATCGACCGCGTGCCCTACATGCTCATCCTGGGCGAGAAGGAGGTCGAGGCCGGCAACATCTCCGTCCGCGATCGCTCCAACGAGACCGTTCAGATGAGCGTTGACGAGTTTGTTGCCAAGGTGACCGAGGAGATCAAGACCCGCGCCTAGCACAAACAATACAAGAATTAACAAAGGCGATCGTCCTCGCGGGCGATCGCCTTTTTTGTTGCCTATAGAAGAAAAGCCGCTGGTTAGAGCGGCTTTTTTGTTGTGCAAAAAGGTCAGGTTTTTGTAGAGGCGTATGGAGATGCACCCATTCGCGGCGCTTTTTGTGCAATCTGGGAAAACGCGAGCAGTTTGCTCGTATAATGAACTCCGTCGAAAGATCAAAAACCTGTACTTTTAGCGACTGCGCCTAGCTGCGAGCGAGAAGCCTGTTCTTAACGCCCCTGCATCCGCGTGCGTCGCGGATGCAAGTTAAGGGGGCGAGAGATGGAACAGACAATGCGGCGCCAAGAGCAGCTGCCCGGTGCCTTTAGTGGTGCCACTACCAACAGCCAGCATGGCCGCGTCCGCTGGTATCTGGTCCACACCCCCAATGGAAAAGAGCGCGAGACCTGTGAAAAGGTCCGCCGCATTATCCCGCACGAGCTGATGCAGGACGCTTTTGTGATGCAAAAGGAGTTCTGGTTTAAGCGGGACGGCGCCTGGTCACTCCAAACCAAACCCATGTACAAGGAATATTTCTTCGTCGCTACGCACGATGCCGCTGCACTCGACAGGGCCCTGGCCCAGTTGAGCTTTGGCTGCCGCATTGCCGGCAGCAGAGAGCAGGCCTATGCGCCCATGCCGGACGATGCGCAGGATTGGTACCGCAGCGTGCTCGATGACGGCGGCGTGGTGCGTAACAGCGTCGCACGCATAGAAGACGGCGTGCTGCACATAGAGCAGGGGCCCTTGGTGGGGCAAGAGGCCCGCGTAAAGAAGATCGACCGTCATAAGCGCTGGTGCCTGGTAGATGTGGGCGAAGGCGACTCCGCTTTTAGGGAGCTGCTTCCGCTGGACGTGCCCAGTAAGACGTAAGGGGACGTCGCACTGGTAATTCAGTCGTATTTTGAATTCATCGATGGGGGGGGATCCCTGGGAACAGGGACGTGAATTTGAACTTGACTTGTAAAGAAGTGACAGGGAAAAACGCGCCGGTGGGGGCCGCGCTTGTTGCCCAAGCCATGGATCGGCGCAACGGCGCCGGCCGTTACCAGGCCATGCAATCAATTAAGGACTGGGACAGCTCGCGCCTGGCCTACCGTGCCGTAAAGCGCGTGTTCGACATCGTGTTCAGCGGCTGCGTGCTGGCCGTCATCGCCGTGCCGAGTCTGGTGCTGGCCGCGGCGATCCGCCTGGAGAGCGAGGGCAACCCGTTCTACAGCCAGATCCGCGTTGGCCAGACCCACCGTGACGGCAGCCTGTCCACCTTCCGCATGTGGAAGTTCCGCAGCATGTACAAAGACGCCGACGAGCGCCTCTCCGAGCTCATGGAACAGAACGAGATCGCCGGCGCCATGTTCAAGATGAAGAATGACCCGCGTGTCACCAAGATTGGAAAGTTCATCCGCAAGCACTCCATCGACGAGTTCCCGCAGTTCGTCAACGTGTTCCTGGGCCAGATGTCCGTCGTCGGTCCGCGCCCGCCGCTGCCCAACGAGGTGGCCGAGTACACCGAGTACGACCTGCAGCGCCTGGCCGTGAAGCCCGGCATCACCGGCTGGTGGCAGGTGACGGACCGCAACGATACCGACTTCGACGGCATGGTCCGACGTGACCTGGAGTACATCGCCAAACGCGGCGTGTCACCGATTTAAAGATTGTTCTCCTCACAGTCGTTGAGGTCTTTACCGGTGGCGGTGCTTGCTAGATGACTGAAGCGATTAGGGTAGCCCAGGTTGTTGGCAAGATGGTTGGCGGCGGCGTCGAGGCCGTTGTCATGAACTATTATCGCCATATTGACCGAAGTAAAGTCCAGTTCGATTTTCTTGTCGATTCAGATTCGACGCTCGTGCCACGTGAAGAGATCGAATCGCTTGGTGGTCGAATCTTTGAGATTCCGCCCTACCAGCATGCGATTGAATATCAGCGAGAGCTTCAAAGCCTCTTTACGCAAGAGGGCTGGAAGATAGTGCACAGCCATATCAACGCGCTTTCCGTCTTTCCGCTTCGCGCCGCGAAGAAGGCAGGCGTACCCGTGCGTATCGCCCACAGCCACTCGACGAGCGGCAAAGGCGAGTTTGCAAAAAATTCCCTTAAAGGCTTTTTGAAACTGTTTTCGACAAGGTATCCAACTGATTTGGCGGCCTGTACTGAGTATGCCGGTAAATGGCTGTTCGGCTCATCCCATTTTACCGTCTTTAATAATGCTATCGATTTGAGCAGTTTTTCTTTCAATCGATCGATTAGGGATGAGCAACGTGCCGGGCTTGGAGCGCAGGACGATACGCTGGTATTGGGGAATATCGGTAGGTTCATCCCCCAGAAGAATCAGCTGTTTTTGCTTGATGTTTTCAAGGCGGTTTATGCTCAGAATCCTGATTCCATCCTTGTTATCTGCGGCGATGGAAAGTTGAGACCGCAGGCGGAGGAAAAGGCGCGCTCGCTGGGAATTGCGTCAGCGGTGCGTTTTCTCGGTCAGATTTCCAATGTACAGGACGTCTATCAGGCGCTTGATTTATTCGTTCTCCCTAGTCTGTACGAGGGCCTCGGAATGGTCGCGATTGAGGCCCAGGTCTCCGGTCTCCCGTGCATCTGCTCTGAGAGGGTCCCCAACGAGGTCGCGCTATCCGGTCGGTGCAGCTTCGTTCCGTTGAGTGCGGGCATTGAGGGCTGGTCCAATGCGATCCTTACCACACGCACAGATGTCGTTAATCGTTCCGATCCCCAAGCATCTCTGGGGCTTGAATCTTATGACATCTTTAGGGCAGCGCCCAAGCTCGAAGAGTACTACCTGAAGTTATTTGAAACGGTGAATTAATGAAAATTTGTATTTTAACGTGGCTCCATAATCAAAATTTCGGTACGTTGCTTCAGGCTTATGCCCTACAGCAGTTTTTGAAGGCAGAAGGGCATGACGTTGTCGACGCCGACTATCTTCCCTGCGTTAAAGAAAAGCTACTGAACTGGGCGATCAACCGGAACTCCTTCGATTTATTTGCTGGCAAAGCACGCGAGCTATTCAATCGCAAGAAGGAACATGATGACTTCGGATCCTCGACGGCTGACGTATTCAATCGCTTTTTGAGCCAGAACATCGAGACCACTGATCGGATTGTCGATACAGACGGACTGGTCGATTTACGGGGAAAATACGATGCATACGTCTGCGGATCTGATCAAATCTGGTCCCCTTATCTTTTGAATAGGAATTTCTATCTCTCCTTTCTAAGCGACAGCGATAAGAGAATCGCGTATGCACCCAGCTTCGGTGTCACGAGCACCACGCAGAGGAAGAAAAAGATCATTACCGATCTGATTAAAACGTTCAGCTCTGTGTCTGTTCGTGAAGATGCGGGCGCGGATTTTGTCGAATCCCTCGGTCTCGAGCGCCCTTCACAGGTTGTGGACCCTGTCCTGCTCCTGTCGAAAGAGGACTGGGCCCCGCTCATCAACGGTAAATGTCCTGAGCCCGGGAAAATCGTCTGCTATTTCCTTGGGAATAGGCCGTTTTACAGGAAAGCTGTCGATTCGATTTCAAAAGAGCTCGGCTGCGAGGTCGTGACGCTTGTCGGTTCAGGTAAAAATGCTGTCGACGAGCAGCTCAATCCGCGTTACGGGCTTGGTCCCGATGAATGGCTCGCTTATCTGGCGAGCGCGCGGTTCGTGTTAACCGATTCGCTGCACGGTACGCTGTTTTCTCAAATTTTCCGCAAAGACTATTACTGCTTCAAGAGATTTGAGGAGACCGACAAGCGCTCTCAAAACTCTCGAGTCGAGAGCCTCTCGAGGCTTTCGAATACCGAGGATCGTCTGCTAGATGGCTATGACAGTCACATGAACGCTACGGAAATCGAGGGCTATGAGAAGCGACTGTCCGACGTGGAGTCGCTCATCACGTTTTCGAAAAAATGGCTCTTGGATGCTCTTGAGCAATAGGGGGAAAGTTAGCTTGAGCAAGAACATCGACACAGTTTCTCACCGGGCCTGCTTTGGTTGCGGAGCTTGCGCGGCCAAATGCCCTTTTTCCGCTATTACTATGCGTACCTCGCCCGACGGTTTCGAATATCCCGTGGTGGACGCAGCGAGATGCACCTCCTGCGGTCTTTGCCTGCGTACCTGTCCGGCCGAAAACCAAGTCGACGCGGACTCGGAGGCCATTCGCGCCGCTGTCTTGCAGAGCGATGACCCGGACGAGCTCGCGCAAAGTTCGTCCGGCGGCGTCTTCTCCCTTCTTGCGAAACGTATACTATCGGACGGCGGGCGCGTTTACGGCGCCGCCTGGGATGGCGTCGATCACGTCAGGCATATCGGTATATCCGAGCTTGCCGAAATCGCGCTCCTGCAAAAGTCCAAATATGTCCAGAGCGATGCTAGCGAATCGTATCCCGAAGTGCTCAGCGATCTCAAATCCGGCAAGCGAGTCCTCTTCAGCGGTACTCCTTGTCAGGTTTCCGCGCTGCGTCTCTATTTGGGTAAACCGATGGATGGGCTGACAACCGTCAGCGTTGTTTGCCACGGTGTACCAAGCTCTTCCATGTTTCGTTCCTATGTTGGCTGGCTCGAGCTTCGGGAGAAGTCCGATGTCACCGCACTGACTTTTAGAGATAAATCGAAATTCGGATGGGGCCATAACATAAAAATCGAGTTATCCGACGGCAGGATTATAAAGAGGCCCGCTGCATTCGATCCCTTTTATGGTTCCTACATCAAAGGCCTGATCAGCAGATCGTCTTGCTACGGCTGTCCTTTCAGAGGGTGCGACAGTCCTGCCGACATCATCCTCGGTGATTCCTGGCGTTCTGAGTCTGTCCAAGACTGCGGACATCCCGAGAAGGGTGTTTCGGCCGTTATCGTGAAGACCGAGCGCGGGGCAAAATTGATCGATGAAATAGGCGATTACGTCGCCTACTCTAACAACGGCCTTACTCCGGATGATGTGCTGCTGCATGAAGATCCTAATAAGCGCTCTGATCTTGAGGAGAGGCGCGATGCCGTTATCGAGCAGTTCGAGGCTACAGGATTACAAGTCTTTGATTCCGTCCTGGCGCCGAATGCGACTCTTTTCGACCGTCTGAAAATGCTGCTCCCCCCGTCGATGCGCCTGCGTGTAAAGCGGTTTGTCCGATCTATTAAACCTAGGACCGTGCATGAGTAACTTCACCACAGTGATAACGATTTGCGACCGTCCCCATATCGGGGGCGGAGCTTCAAAAATCGCAATCGAAACAGCAGCTGCTCTGGCGAGGATAGGTGTCAACAGCTATTTCTTTTCAGCGTTGGGTGACCCCGATCCCTCCTTAATCGAATCGGGCGTTGTTTGTGTCAATTGCGGGCAGAACGACGTCCTGAACGGGGGCGTCTCCGGCGCTGCTCAGGGTATCTGGAACAGGCGCTCGGAAACGGCGCTGGATGATCTACTGAAGCAGCTCGATCCGAAGACGACGGTCGTCCACGTTCACTCTTGGACGCACTCCCTTTCTCCCTCGATATTCACGGCCATAGGGCGACGGGGGTTCGAAGTGCCTGATCACAGCCATGAGTACTTCCTCGTTTGTTCCAACGGTGGACTCTACGATTATGTTAATCATTGCAACTGCGGAATTGCCCCCGGTTCCTCCGAAGTGCCTGCTGCACAACTGTGACAAGCGCTCATATAATCCAAAAACCTAGTATCGATCCGTTCGCTTTTCCGTTGCAGGGATATGTTTTGAGAGCGCTGCGCCCGGCTGTCGCCTTCGTTTCAGATTCCAGTCGTCGGTTGATTGAGCCCTATCTAACATGGGATGCCGAGCGATTCGACTGTTTAAATTACGTCGATGCGGACAAATTCCAGCATGGGTTTGATGCAGATTGCGAGGCTTACCTATTCGTTGGTCGCCTGAGCCCTGAAAAGGGCTGCGATTTATTTTGCGAAGCCGCCAGTAGGGCCGGTGTGGACGCTATCGTCATCGGTGACGGTACCGAATTGAAGAGGCTGTCGGACAGTTATCCGGATATCAAATTCATGGGCGCGCTGCCCCATGACAAGGTGCTTTCCGTCATGACGCGGTCACGTGCAATCGTTATGCCCTCGGTTTGGCGAGAGACGTTCGGGCTTGTCGCCTATGAGGCCATGATCGCTGCCGGTCTGCCGTGCATCGTCTCTGATGTCGGCGACGCTGCCTCCTTTGTGAGGTCGAAAGGTCTCGGCGAGGTCTTCAGCGCGGGCAATGCCGAGTCGCTATCCGCCGCAATGGTCAATATGCTCGATCCCGATGTTTACTCGCGTTACAGGGGGGCGGTTGAGAAGGCGGACTTCAGCTGCCTCGAAAAGACCGCGTATGTAGAACGTCTTATCGGTATTTACGATCAGCTAATGGCTAAGCTTTAATTGGATGAAGGTTTTTAATGGTTACGGTTGTGATGTCAGTTTACAACGGCACGCGATATCTTACTGAGCAGCTAGATAGCTTAAGACTTCAGACAGTGTCTCCGGACCGAGTGCTGATTGCGGATGATTGCTCGACAGACGGGTCGTTCGATCACATTGTCAAATATATCGAGGAACACGGACTCGGTAATTGGACCATCAACAAGAATCGCTCTAATTTCGGCTGGCGCAAGAGCTTTAAGCGGCTTCTCGACCTTGCATCCATAGACGATGGAATCGTCTTCCCGTGCGACCAGGATGATATCTGGGAACCCGATAAAATCGCTGTGATGTCCTCAATCCTCGAGAAGGACCCCTCTATCGACGTTCTCAGCTGCGCCGTCGAGCCGTTTTATGAGAGCGGCGGTAAAAAAGTAACAGTCTATGGTGCTGTCGATGATTCCAAACCTCTGGACGATTTGGAGGCCCCGGTTTTCGATAGCAAGTTTATGTCGGTACGGCGCCCTGGATGTTCGTATGCCGTAAAATCGAGTTTTATAAGGGAAATCATGCCATATTGGCAGGATGATTTTGCTCATGACGGTATGTTATGGCGCTTCTCATTACTGAAGGGGACCCTCAGACTTCTAAATCAGCCCTTGATTCGGTTCCGTAGGCATGACTCTAATGCAACTGAGATGCGACATATTGACAGGAAATCTCGTGTTGCTGAGATAGGGATGTGCTTGAGATTTTCTAAGGTTTTAGAAGAATACTGCAGTAGTAATCCTGGCGATTATCGTATATCTTCTGCGCATATAGAGCATTACGGTTCTGTTTTAAATGCCCGTTTGCACTTGCTCGTAGGTGGCCTAAAAATAAGTGATTTAGGCACCATTCTAAAATACCGTAAGTATGAACTGTCAAATCGTTCCCTGCTTGGTGACTTTAAGGCCTTAATCAGTTCCTGTGACAGTAAGTAGGTGTTTAGAATGCTTGAGCTATTTACTAATGAATTCACTATTTTGATTTTCGCCGCAATCTTAAGTGTCATTTCTCCCGTTAAAGGACTATTTTTTTCTGTTCTAGGATTGCTCGTTTTCAAAGAAGTTCTTTCTGGGCGTCTCTACAAAGTGTTTTTAAATAACGCCATTCCCATTGTCGTTATGGGCGCGATAGTTTTCTTTTCTGCTATTGCGTTTACGTCCCGAAGCATTAACGAATCCCTCCTTACGGTCTGCTCGTATTTCTTTTGCATTCTTCTTGGTTATATTTACGGTAAAGCAAAGAATGATGACTGGGTTGAGTCTGCATTGCTTATGCTTCGCAACGTTATGGTGTTCGCCTGCCTATTTAGCTTTGTCCTTGAAATTGTTTTAGGTCAACGACTAGTTACAAATGGTTCCTTTTCTTTTCTGCAAACTGTAACGATTGATAATCCATCCTTGTATCGACTGCGTAGTTTTTTCGGTCATGCAATCGTATTTGGCCAAATGATAGTTATTGCTGTGGTAATTAACTATAAATTGGAGACGGGCAGGATGAAACGTCTCTTATGCTCTGTAGTTCTTTTGGTCGCTCTGCTTCTGACAAAGAGTCGTAGCGCGTGGATTATTCTCATTGCTTTAGCATCGGTGTACCTGGTCTTTCGCCTAAAGAACCCCGAGTATTCTAAATGGAATTTAATTGCCCTTTTAATTCCAGCTGTATTGCTACTCGTTTTTATTCTCTACAAGTTTGGACTGTTTAACTTTGTGGCTTCTCGATTTGGTGAGCTTGAAACTGATGTTTCATATAGCCAGCGTTCCGGAGCCATTGCCTATATTATTCATAGCTTTTTAAGCAGGCCGCTGTTTTGGCTTACTGGAAATGGTTTTGGCAGTAGTCGCGTGACTATGCTGGGCACGACGGTTGAAATTAGCGGTTTTTCAACGGTGGATAATGGTTTCCTTGCAATGCTGTATGAATATGGTTTTCTTGGAATTTGTAGCTTTGTATTCTTGATAATTTCCGCTGGCATCGGTTCGTTCAGGTCGGGTTGCGAACTCGATCAAGTACTATTTACCGTCTCCTGTATATGCTGTGCGGAGCTCATATTTTATTGTGAGCTTGGTTGGTGGGTGCCAACGGTTATCTTGTTTGCTTCCTGTGGACTCGTTCTGGGTAGAACGAGTGCTCGGTATTCAGATTTGTGCGAGTCAGGCCCATCCTTGATTTCTGAATAAATCAAGGATGTTAGTTTAAACAAACGAGGTTGAATGAATTATTCGTCTATTGCACGCAACACTATGATTGCGTTTGCTGCACAGTTTATTTCTCTATCGGTCAGTGTCGTCATGTCACTGCTCGTGCCGAAAATCGTTGGTGTTGCTGATTATGGATACTGGCAGCTGTTCATGTTTTATACGACCTATTCCGGCTTTTTTCACCTTGGCCTGAATGATGGTGTCTACTTGATTAACGGGGGTCTCTCTCGTGATGAAATCGATAAGAGCTCAATAAAATCCCAGTATATCTTCGGTGCTTGTTTCCAGGCAGTGATTTGCCTCGGCATCACTTTTGTTTCGCTGCCTCTTGTCGATGACGCAAATCGAGTATTTGTTATCGCGTCTTTTGCGCTTTACACCGTCGTCTATAACCTGACAAGTTATTTGGGCTTTGTCTTTCAGGCTATGAACGAAACTAAGCTATTTTCGTTTTCTACAATGCTAGACAGGCTGGTGTTTCTGGCTCCGCTCCTTGTTTTAATTGGATTTAAGGTTTCGGACTACCATCCCTATGTCTACGCGTATCTCGTTTCGAAGATTATTGCGCTCATATATTGCTCTTGGATGGGCAGGGATATCCTATGTGCTAAATCAGTGTCTTTTGGCAACTCGCTTAAGGACGGTATCCGCAGTATCATCGTCGGCGTAAAGCTGATGATTGCGAACATCGCCGACACACTGATCCTCGGGGTATCTAGGTTTCTTATCGATCATTTTTGGGGTATCGTCGCCTTTGCAAAAATTTCGTTCTCCCTCTCTCTTGTCAATTTCTTTATCACTTTTGTCTCGCAGGCGAGCATGGTCTTATTTCCTGCTCTTAGGACAGGTTCTGATGAGGAGAGAGTTCGTTTTTACATTGGCATAAGAAATGCCATCGAACTCATTTTTCCTGCAATCTTTTTGTTCTATTTCCCTATGGTTTGGTTTTTGGGGGCGTGGCTTCCTCAATATGCCGAGAGCCTTAGATATTTTGCGCTCTTACTTCCGATATGCGTCTTCAATACAAAGATGAGCCTTTGCTGTACTACCTATTTCAAGGTTCTTCGTAAAGAACAGCTGCTCCTGAAGTTGAATATCGTCACTGTTATTTGTAGCGCTGTTTTTTCGATATTCGGTGTTCTTGTTCTTAACTCACTCGACGCCGTCCTGTGTGGCGCCGTTATCTGCATTATTGGCAGGTCGTTGTGGTCCGAGCTCTATCTGAACGAACAGCTTAGTGCCCCTGGTTCAACTAGGCCGTTTCAGGAAATCCTGCTTACAGCCGCTTTTGTCTTGTTCACTGAGCTTTTATCTGGTGGAACTGCGGCGATTCTATATGCATTAGTCTACGTTGGCTATCTCTTGCTTAATCATTCTGCGCTGAAAAGCGTTGCTTCATGTTTGACCAAACTGAAGAAGCAGCGATAGCTACATCAAAATGGATTGGATTTTAATATGAAAGGCATCATCCTCGCCGGCGGGTCCGGCACCCGCCTGTACCCGCTCACGCTCGTGACCTCCAAGCAACTGCTGCCGGTCTACGACAAGCCCATGATCTACTACCCGCTGTCCACCCTCATG
>ENA-OQKC01000960-OQKC01000960.1-human-gut-metagenome-genome-assembly--contig:-NODE-960-length-10765-cov-2.021715_pt1 | contig 10765 bp, 11 predicted proteins | sample MGYA00242774_ERZ504790 | MGnify/ENA primary metagenome ERZ504790 (study PRJEB26092, sample SAMD00036419) | human gut metagenome | host: Homo sapiens | study: EMG produced TPA metagenomics assembly of...
GCCTGTAAAGAGCAGCGATACAGCAACACTTTTAAAGGTCACACTGATCACCGGACGCAGCCATCAGATCCGTGCACATCTGGCAGCGATCGGTCATCCGATCATAGGAGATTATAAATATGGAGAGTTTTTAAATAATGAAGCCTATAAGAAAAATATGGGTTGAAAACACAGCTTCTTCATGCTTATCAGCTTTGTTTCCGGATGTGGAACTAGTAAAAAATCTGCCAAACAGGCAGATCATTGCGCCTGTTCCCGATTTATTTTAAAAAGATCTGTATCGATAAAGGAGTGAACAATAATGGCTTGCATGGAATTCAAGAGGTCTTACGGGGGTCGACCTTTGAAGAACTTATCAATCAGACAAATGAACAATATGAACAGATGAACCTTGCCTTAATACAGAAAATACCGACGCCTATTACTCCTGTAAAAATTGATCAGGGAAGCAGACATATTACGCTTGCATACTTTGATAAAGTAAGTACAGTTGATTACATAGGAGCAGTACAGGGAATTCCCGTATGTTTTGACGCAAAGGAATGTAAGACAGATACGTTTCCTCTTGCAAATGTCCATGAACATCAGATTGAGTTTATGCAAAAGTTTGAAGAACAGGGAGGAATTGCTTTTCTGTTGATTTATTATACGACAAGGGATGAGTTATACTATATGCGGTACAGGCAAATACAAAAATTTTGGGATCGTGCGAAAAACGGCGGCAGAAAAAGTATTCGATTTGATGAATTGGAGTCAAATTGGTTTATGGAACTGAAAAGAGGATATTTTGTCCCTTATCTGGATTGTATACAAAAAGACCTTGACAGAAGGGATTGACAGATTGAACGAAACTTCGTATAATATCCGAAAGAGTTTAACGAATTAGCATAGTAAAGTGAAAGGGGTTTTATTTGCGATGGAACAAAAATTACATACGCCTGAAGGAGTAAGGGATATTTACAGCAGGGAATGTGAAATAAAACTCACACTACAGAAAAAATTAAATCAAGTTCTCCATTTATATGGATATCGCGATATTCAGACTCCGACGTTTGAATATTACGATGTATTTAGAGAAGAGATCGGTTCTACTTCTACACAGGAGTTATACAAATTTTTCGATCGTGAAGGAAATATATTGGCTCTTCGTCCGGACATTACTCCATCGGTTGCAAGGGCGGCGGCTACACTTTTTGATACTGAAGATTTTCCGCTTCGTTTTTGTTATGTCGGAAACACTTTTATCAATCATACAAGCTATCGCGGCAAGTTAAAGGAAAATACACAATTCGGCGCGGAACTAATCGGGCTTGATTCTGTTGAGGCAGATGCGGAGATGATAGCAATGGTTGCAGACGCATTGAAAAAGACGGGACTGGAAGAATTTCAGATTAGTATCGGTCATGTCGATTTTCTCCAAAGTATTTTATCTGCAGCGGAGTTAGACGAGGAAACTGTGGAACGTATACGGGAATTGATCGGAAATCGCAACTTTTTCGGAGCAGAAGAGCTTCTTGAAGAAAAGGATAGTAAAAAAAGAAATCAAAGAGGCGTTTGCGATCCTCCCGGAATTAATGGGAACAGAGGATGTTCTGGACAAGGCGCAGCAATTTGCAATCAGCGACAAAGCAAAAGCCGCCATTGAAAGACTTCGTCAGATCAATCATCTTCTTTGCCTGTATAATGCTTCGGATCATGTAACTTTTGATCTGAGTATGAGCGGAGGTTATGGTTATTACACCGGAATCGTATTTCGGGCATATACATACGGAACAGGTGATGCGGTTGTAAGAGGCGGAAGATACGATCATCTTCTTGAAAAATTCGGAAAAGAGACTCCGTCTATTGGATTTGCGATCATTGTAGATGAATTGATGAACGCTCTTTCAAGACAGAAAATTTCGGTAGACACGATAAGGCGGAACATCATTGTATATAACGAAGAGACTGAAAGCAATGCGATCATCCTTGCCGGTAATTTTCGGGAAAAGGGACGCTGTATCGAATTGATCAGGCAAAAAGAAGGACAGGATAAATCGCTGTATGAATCATATGCAAAAAGAAAAAATGCTGCGGCTTTGATCTATCTTTGCGACGATAAAAAGTTGGAAATGACCAATTTGATTACAGGAGAAAAGAAAACGGCAAACATTGCAGAATAATTGCCGTCAGTATAAAAGGAGCAGAATATGAGATATTTGACATTTGCCCTTACAAAAGGAAGGCTCGCAGGAAAAACGATGAAAATGCTTGAGAGTCTTGGTATTACTTGTGAGGAGATGAAAGAAAAAGATTCACGAAAACTGATTTTTACAAATGAAGAATTAAAACTGAAATTCTTTCTTGCAAAAGGCCCGGACGTACCGACATATGTAGAATACGGAGCGGCTGATATAGGAGTTGTCGGAAGGGATACGATTATTGAAGAAGGACGAAAAGTCCACGAAGTCTTAGATCTCGGTTTCGGAAAATGCAAAATGTGCGTCTGCGGACGTCAGGAGACAAAAGAACTTCTGAATCGTCATGAATTAATCCGGGTTGCGACAAAATACCCTAAAATTGCAAAGGATTATTTTTATAATAAGAAGCATCAGACAGTCGAACTGATCAAAATGAATGGTTCTATCGAACTTGCTCCGATTGTTGGTTTGTCAGAGGTGATTGTTGATATTGTAGAAACAGGAACGACTTTGAACGAGAACGGTCTGGTTGTTCTGGAAGAAGTATGTCCGCTTTCAGCAAGAATGATCGTTAATCCGGTGAGCATGCGTATGGAGAACGATCGGATAAAGAAAATAGTCACAGATTTAAGAGAACTTTTACGAGAGGAGCAATGCGGCCATGCGAATTGAAAAACTGAATCAAACTACGAAAAAAAATCTTTTGGAAGATTTACTCAAAAGAAGTCCGAATAGCTATGAGATGTATGAAGAACAGGTAAAAGCAATCTTAGATAATGTGAAAAAAAGAGGAGATGAAGCCCTTTTTGAATATACAGAAAAATTCGACGGCTTCTGTCTTGATCAGCAGTCTGTTCTTGTAAAAGAAGAAGAAATTGAAGAAGCTTATACTCAAGTCGACAGAGGATTGATTGAGATAATCAGAAAGGCTTTGAAAAATATTGAGACGTATCATGAAAAACAGAGACAGTACAGTTGGTTTGACAGTAAACCTGACGGAACGATCCTTGGTCAGAAAGTGACGGCTCTCGATCGGGTAGGCGTATATGTGCCGGGAGGGAAAGCTGCATACCCTTCTTCGGTTCTTATGAATATCGTTCCGGCAAAAACAGCGGGAGTAAGAGAAATCATAATGGTTACTCCGCCCGGAAAAGACGGAAAAGTAACTCCCACCACACTTGTTGCGGCAAAAGAAGCCGGAGCGGATAAAATCTATAAAGTCGGAGGCGCGCAGGCGATTGCCGCTCTTGCTTACGGAACGGAAAGCATATCGAAAGTAGATAAGATCGTCGGCCCGGGGAATATTTATGTCGCACTGGCAAAAAAGGCGGTATATGGTCATGTTAGTATTGACTCTATCGCAGGTCCGAGTGAAATACTCGTGCTTGCAGATGAAACGGCGAACCCGCGTTATGTTGCCGCAGATCTTTTGTCTCAGGCGGAACATGATGAAAATGGACAAGCGCGATTTTAGTGACAGTAAGTATGGAATTGGCAGAGAAAGTTTCCGAGCAGACAGAACTTTTTATCAGTCAATTATCACGGGGAGAGATTATCAGAAAATCTCTCGATAATTACGGACATATTCTCGTGGCGGATACAATGGATGAGGCGATTGACGCCGCAAATGAAATTGCATCAGAGCACCTTGAAATCATGACTGCATCCCCATTTGAAGTGATGACAAAGATCCGAAATGCAGGCGCTATATTTATCGGGGAAAATTCAAGCGAACCGCTTGGCGATTATTTTGCGGGACCGAATCATGTTCTTCCGACAAACGGAACTGCAAAATTTTTCTCTCCTCTTTCTGTAGATGATTTTATTAAAAAATCAAGTATTATTTCCTACTCAAGGGAAGCACTTGAAAAAATTCATTCGGATATCGAACGGTTTGCCGAAGCTGAACATTTGACAGCTCATGCAAATTCGATAAAGGTTCGTTTTGAATCAGAACGAGGAGAGTAATATTATGAGTGAAAAAAACAAACGTATAGCGGTTTGCACGCGAAAAACAAAAGAGACAGATATCACCTTGTCTGTTAATTTAGACGGTCAGGGGAAAAATAAAATAGATACGGGGATTGCTTTTTTTGATCACATGCTTGACGGATTTGCCAGACATGGACTGTTTGATCTTGAGGTAAAAGTAGACGGAGATCTTGAAGTGGACAGTCATCATACAATAGAAGATGTGGGAATTGTCCTTGGAACAGCAATTAAAAAAGCGCTCGGAGATAAGGCCGGAATTAAAAGATATGGTTATTTATTCTTCCGATGGATGAAGTGCTTGCTCTTTGTGCAGCAGATCTTTCGGGACGTCCTTATTTTAAGTTTGACGCCGGATTTACAACAGACAAATTAGGGACAATGGATACAGAAATGGTGAAAGAATTTTTCTATGCCGTTTCTTATAGTGCACAGATGAATCTGCATTTGAAAATTTTAGACGGAGGAAATAACCATCATATGGCAGAAGCGCTTTTTAAAGCGTTTGGAAAAGCGCTTGATATGGCAGTGTCTCCGGAGCCTAGAATGACAGAAATATGGTCTACAAAAGGGGCTTTATAACAAACGACTGACTCAATGCCGTTTCGTACAAATAAAAAATTAGGAGAATAATCATGAGTTATAAAAGACTGACTCCCTGCATTTTTATTGCGGGAGGTAAGGCGGTAAGATGGTTTGACGACCGCACTGTATTGACAGAGGATGTAATTGCGCTTGCTAAGCAATATAATGCAAACGGAGCAGATGAACTGCTTGTATTTGATCTTTCAGATTCTGATGAAGATCATGAAGAATCCATCGATCTGATCAAAAAAATAAACCGGATCATCAGTATTCCGATGGTTGCGGGAGGAAATATACGAAGAGCAGAGGATGTTAAAAAACTTCTTTATGCGGGTGTAAAACGTGCGATGTTGAATTTTTCAAAAAAAGTTTCCATCGATTTAATTAAAGAAGTTTCCTTACGTTTCGGAAAAGAAAAAATAGCAGTATCTTTAAATGATTTTGACACGCTTTTTAAACAACAGCATTTAATAGAACAATATAGTTCTGAGATCGTGTTCATGCACCGTCTTGATCTGAATTCTGTTGTAAATGTAACGGAAATCCCGTGCGTTGTTGTAACAGATACAATGGATGAAAGCGAAATATTGCGGATTTTAAAAAGCAACGGTGTAAAGGGCGTATCCGGAATGTTTATCAGCAGTGTCGATATGGATTTTAACGACTTTAAAGAAGTGTGTATGCGAGCCGGAATTAAAATGACTTCGTTTGAAAGCATGATGGATTTTTCCGAGTTTAAGTTAAATTCTGACGGTCTGATCCCGGTAATCGTACAGGATTACAAGACAAACGAAGTTCTGATGATGGCATATATGAATGAAGAGGCGTTTGATCATACAGTAAAAACAGGTCGTATGACATATTACAGTCGAAGCAGGAATGCACAGTGGGTAAAGGGTGAGACGTCCGGACATTTTCAATATGTGAAGTCATTATCTGTCGATTGTGATAAAGATACTTTACTTGCAAAAGTCGATCAAGTCGGCGCTGCCTGCCATACAGGCAACAGATCCTGCTTTTATACAACGATCGTCGGCACTGATTATGATGCAAAAAATCCTCTTCAAGTATTTGAATCCGTATATAATACGATTGTTGACAGAAAGCAGAATCCAAAAGAGGGTTCCTATACAAATTATCTGTTTGAAAAAGGAATTGATAAAATTTTAAAGAAGGTAGGAGAAGAAGCTACAGAAATCGTTATTGCAGCAAAAAACCCCGAATCCCGAAGAAATTAAATATGAAATTTCGGACTTCCTTTATCATGCGATGGTACTCATGGTAGAACGGGGAGTTACGTGGGAAGATATTACAAGTGAACTGGCAGACAGATAAGGCGATTACGTCTTTAGAAACCGGTATAGAAAAGAATCTAAAAGCATAAGATGTTGTAAAAACAATGTCTTATGCTTTTTTGTATGGCGAAAAACCTTGCGTTTCCCGAAATTTTAACAATCGCTTTCAATTCTGGAATGTATCTTTAGGTTTCGGCGGTTTATCTGCTTTGGAATGCAATACAAAAAATCAAAAGAAGAGAGACAGAGGGGAAAAAACAGTATGAATGATGCTCAGTTAAGAAGAAGAGAACTTCTTCGACAAACGAAACAGCTCTATGGTGAACGTGAAACTGTTCCTCCGATTCATCCTCGTTATGGCAATTTATGTAAAGAACAAGACGAAGGCGGTGAAGAAGCAGGCGGAAGCTTTTATATGCGGCTTGTAATCTGTATTCTCTGTTTCATCTTCTTTGTATATATGGATCAAAATCATGCGGAAGTAGCTAATGTAAACAGTACAAAAATCATAAATGAAATTGAACGGGATGTGGAGCTGGAAGCCGTGAAGGAAGTATGGGAAAATTTTGAATGATAACTATTTATTCAGCTGATTTACCTGAAAATTTATATTAAAACGAAAAGAGTTGTATACAATGCTGACTGCGAAATCATAGCTTTTACTTTGGAGTTTTTGTCTAAGAACACCAGCACCGATTGATTCCGATTGACGAAAGATATTTGCTTGAAGTTCTTCCCTAAAATGTATATAATGATGTAGATTGGATGATTCAATCACATAGAAGATGTTTCTGTAATGTTGTATCGTCTTGTATAAATACGAAAAACAACATAAAAAATATCGATTTTTCCCTTTGAAAAGTCTAAAATAGGTTCGTAAGAATTTATAAAATATATACAAAAACAGGAAGGAAATATATGAGAAAGCTTGCTTTAGATGATGAAATATTACTAAGTATCGAAAAACCTGCCCGATATATCGGGAATGAAGTAAACTCGATAATGAAAAATAAAAATGAGGTGGATATCCGTTTCGCCATGTGTTTTCCGGATGTTTACGAGATCGGCATGTCGCATCTCGGCATTCAGATTTTGTATGATATGTTTAACAGAAGAGACGATGTTTGGTGTGAACGCGTCTATTCTCCGTGGACAGATCTTGATACAATTATGCGTAAAGAGGGAATTCCGCTTTTTGCATTAGAGTCACAAGATCCGATCAGAGAATTTGACTTTTTAGGAATTACGATCCAATTTGAAATGTGCTATACAAATATTTTGCAGATTTTAGAGTTGAGCCAAATTCCTCTGCATTCATGTGACCGCGCGGAAAATGATCCGATTGTGATCGGTGGAGGTCCATGTGTCTATAACCCGGAACCTCTTGCGGAATTTTTCGATTTGTTTTATATCGGAGAAGGCGAAACTGTTTATGATGAACTTTTAGATACATATAAAAAATGTCGGGCAGAGGGAAGTACGAGAACAGAGTTTCTTGAACAGACGGCCCGCATCGAAGGAATCTATGTGCCGTCATTTTATGATGCCGAATACAACGAGGATGGTACACTTCGATCATTTATACCGAATAATATATGTGCCCCTGCAAGTGTGAAAAAGCAGGTTGTTATGGATGTAACAGATACGGTATATCCGATGAAGCCGGTCGTTCCGTTTATAAAAGCAACTCAAGATCGCGTTGTACTTGAGATTCAAAGGGGATGCACCCGGGGATGCCGTTTTTGCCAGGCGGGAATGATTTATCGTCCCACAAGAGGGCGTAATGTAAAACGTCTGAAAGAGTATGCCAAAACGATGTTGACAAATACAGGACATGAAGAAATCTCACTTAGTTCCTTGAGTTCAAGTGATTATTCTGATTTGAAAGAACTTGTAATGTTTTTGATTGATGAATTCAAAGAAAAAGCAATCAATATTTCATTACCGTCTTTGAGAATCGACGCCTTTTCTTTAGATGTAATGAGTAAGGTTCAGGATATCAGAAAAAGCAGCCTTACATTTGCGCCCGAAGCCGGATCACAGAGAATGAGAAATGTAATCAATAAAGGACTTACCGAAGAAGATATTATGGGTGGCGCAAGTCAGGCTTTTGAAGGAGGATGGACAAAAGTAAAACTGTATTTCATGCTCGGACTTCCTACGGAAACCGAAGAAGATATGAAGGAAATCGCCCATTTATGTGAAAAGGTTGCCCGCAAATATTATGAAATCCCGAAAGATCAAAGAAACGGAAAATGTCAGATTACTGCAAGTTCCTCATTTTTTGTTCCGAAACCGTTTACTCCGTTTCAGTGGGCGCCAATGTGTACCGCTGAAGAATATACGAGACGTGCTCACCTTGTCAATGATGAATTTAAAGCGCAGTTAAATCGGAAAAGCTTAAAATATAATTGGCATGATGCAAATGTAACTGTTTTGGAAGGTATTATGGCAAGAGGTGACAGAAGAATCGGAAAAGTGATTGAAGAAGCTTACAGACTCGGATGTTTATTTGACTCATGGACCGAAAGTTTTCGAGATGATTTATGGGAGAAAGCTTTTTTGAACACGGGAATCGAAAAAGAGTTTTATACGCTTCGTACAAGAGATAAAACGAACTTTTCCCATGGGATTTTATCGATACCGGGGTCAGTCGAAAATTTCTCAGAAAGGAATGGGAACGGGCAATGAATGCTGAGGTGACACCGAATTGTCGGGAACACTGTTCAGGATGCGGCGCATCAAAATTCGGAGGAGGTGTCTGTTATGAAGGCAAGAATTAAATTCAGAAAATACGGAGCGCTTCGTTTTATCGGACATCTTGATGTAATGCGCTTCTTCCAAAAAGTAATGCGCAGGGCTGAAATACCGATCGCCTTTACAGGAGGGTACAGTCCGCATATGATCATGTCGTTTGCGAGTCCTCTTGGAATCGGTCTCACAAGTGACGGGGAATATTTTGATATTGAACTGACTGAAGCGATCGACAGTAAAACGGCTGTAAAACGTATGAATGAAGTCAGTATAGAAGGAATTGAAATAATTAGTTTCAGGAAAATTCCGGATGATAAAAAACAGACGGGAATGACGATCCTTGCAGGGGCAGATTATCTCGTCTCTGTCAGAAAAGGAGCACTGCCTTCTGACTGGAAAGAACAGTTTTCCAAGTTTATGTCTCAACCGGAAATTCAAGTTATCAAACAGACGAAAAGAAGCGAGAGAATGGTTGACATACGTGCCCTTATCGATTCATGGGAGATTCGTGATGAACAGATCTATCTTCTTCTTGCAGCGGGAAGTTCGGTAAAATTTAAAACCGGATCTTGTGATGGAAACAGTTTTTAAAATATGACAAATATTTCAGATGATGTACGAGTTTTTTTATCATCGCCTTGAGATGTATGCAGATGAAAGCGGCAACGGAGAAAGGAAGCTCATTCCTCTTGAAAATCTCGGAGAAGAAATCTGTATGAATTCAAAGACAGACCTGTAGTAAATCTGTAATGACATGGGAAGGATTTTGGTTTGAAACGAAAAATACTAATAGAAAAAAGCAAAAATAAAATACGGACATACCTTATTGAAGATGATGATATTGTTGAAATACATACCAGTATCAATGAAGAGCAAGTACCTCCGGGGAAACTAGGGGATATTTACATCGGGAAAGTGCAGAATATTGTCCAAAATATCGGTGCGGCATTTATAGAAATTACAAAAGGAGTAAACTGTTATTTTGATTTGAAAGATGCAGAAAACGCATATTTTACCCATAAATCCGGGAAAAAACCACTTTGTATCGGCGATGAACTTGTCGTACAGATCAGCCGGGAAGCGGTAAAAACGAAAGCGCCTACTGTAACTTCTCATTTAAGCTTCACGGGAAGATATGCCGTCTTAACTCATGGAAACACCCGGATCGGCGTATCTTCAAAAATTCCACGGGCGCTTCGGGATGAATTCAAAGACCGCCTGTCACGTATGAAAAATGAACAGTTCGGCATCATTATACGGACAAATGCAAAAGGCGTACCGTTTCAGGAGGTCGAAGACGAAATTGAACGTCTGAAAGAAGAATATAAAAAGTTGTTAAATACAGCATTGTCAAGAGTTGCTTTTTCACGTTTGAAATCGGCTCCTCCGACGTATATATCAGACTTAAAAAACGTATACATGGAAGGAATGGAAGAAATCGTCATAGAAGGAAAAGACTTGTATACGGAAATACAAGAATACTTTCTTACAGAATTTCCTGAAAAAGTAAAACTTCTCAGACTTTATGAGAATCCTGATTTTCCACTTTGCAAATTGTATTCTACAGAAACCGCATTGGAAAAGGCGTTGAAAGAGTTTGTATGGTTGAAAAACGGCGGATATCTTATTATCCAGCCAACGGAAGCTTTGACAGTCATTGACGTAAATTCCGGGAAGATGGCAGTAAAATCGAAAAACAGCGCCGGAGCGATGAAAGTAAACATGGAGGCTGCTCAAGAAGCGGCGAAGCAGATTCGTCTGCGTAATCTGTCAGGAATCATTATTGTAGATTTTGTAAATCTTGAATCAAAAGAAGATACCGGGATATTATTAAAAGAATTCCGAAACTTTTGTCGAAAGATCCGATTCCGACTACTTTGGTTGACATGACGATGCTCGGACTTGTAGAAATCACAAGAAAAAAAGTAAGAAAACCGCTTTATGAACAGGAAAATTATTTAC
>ENA-OQKC01000963-OQKC01000963.1-human-gut-metagenome-genome-assembly--contig:-NODE-963-length-10744-cov-8.351229_pt1 | contig 10744 bp, 10 predicted proteins | sample MGYA00242774_ERZ504790 | MGnify/ENA primary metagenome ERZ504790 (study PRJEB26092, sample SAMD00036419) | human gut metagenome | host: Homo sapiens | study: EMG produced TPA metagenomics assembly of...
ATTTATAGATACTATCATTACTTAGTATATACAAATAGCCCTCTTTTGTTTGACATTGAATTACATTATGCTTGAATTTATAAACTTTGCTTTCTCCTGTTTGTGGGTTTAACAATGAAATTGCTTTTCCCATTCCACTGGTTAGATCACAGTGTGTAACAAACAATTTATTTTTATACGGTAAAATTTGCTGTGGATTTATTTCTTTTAATTTGAGCTTGCTGATCTTGTCTTTTTTTAAATCCATCTGATACAAGATTTTGTCTGTATTTCCTGAAGAAAAATAGAGATTTTTATCATCTGAATAGAAAAACACGGATTCATCTTCGCTGTGATTTACCTTTATTTCTTTTACCTTCTTTAATGTTTTCCGATCGATCTTCATTAAATAATTAATCGTTCCTTCTTCCTGATCGACCTGTTTTTCTACATAAACATAATTCCCTGCACAATGTAAATATCCAAACATTCCAACAGATTCTTCATATCGCTGTATCTCCCCCGTCTCTTCGTTATATTTTGTCAGAGTCGATACACCGTTTATCCAGTTTGTTGTATAGATATCACCATCCTTCTCATCAAAAGCAAAAAGTCCCGGCCGTCCTATTTTATATAACTTTATTTTTTGTGTATTATGATCAAGCTCCATTACTTCTTCTCGCTCATTTACATATGGAACTCCTTTTGGGATCATATACACTTTATCATTCACTGTCTTTGGAATATCATACTGACTCGCAATATTTCCGATCTTCAACTTCTTTTGTCCTGTTTTTTTGAAGTTCGTCATTATAATATAAAATATTGCTTTTATCTTTATTCCCTATTGAGATAATGACTCCAAGTTGATAGGAATTATTTTGTTCTGGTTTGTAAAAATATATGACAGCCGATACAATGATTAGAATACTTATTAGAATTATGCTTCGTTTTTTCTTCATATCAAATTGCTCCTATTTTTCATATTCTTAAATCAACTAGCCTTGTTTTTTCTCATTGATTATATCAATTACAATACTCAAAACCAAATACAATAAAAACAGAACTATATCCTGCACTATAATTTCTTGTCTTGTATACGGAATATATTTTTGTGAGCTACTTAAAACGGTAACAATTCCTAGAAATATTACCAATTGAATTATATTTTTACGAAATGTTTTTAATCGCAATTTTTTTTTCATCCTTTTGCTCCTTTCTCTTAACCAACAACATATCTTACTTTATTCATACTCATTACTGATTTATGAATTTTATAATATACTTTTATTCCTTTCTTTTATAATAAGCTTTATGAACCGCCTTCTCTAAAGCTGAATATCCTCCATAGGATGATGCCAAGGAAACTGCTGAAAGCCCCCATCCACATCCAGGTACTGCTGATATCATTAGAGAAATTGCTGTTGTTGCAACTTTTGTCTTTTTTAACCCTCTTTATACAAATACTTTACTCCTGAATATTTTATATATCCACATTCAACTTCTGGATAGTAAGCGCTATTAGCTTTTCTAACTTTACTTCCCGTATTATCATTAGAATTACAAACCCTGCAAATTATTGCTATCGCTGCAGTTATTCTTTTAAACTTCTCATGACTATACCTCCTATATCATACAAATCATTAGTTACCGTTTCTAGTTACCATTTGCAATAATATAAAAATTCATATGATACGATGCTCTTTTATGAACACTGGCTCCACCCAATATATTACATGAACTCTTGCTATTATTTTTCTCCTCCTTTCCTTTATTATTTTGTATAACTTCCAACTGCATATATTGCATTGTCGGATTTATTTGTAACAAAAACACTATATTCCCCTGTTTTTTTTATATTAAATGTCCTTTTTACTGTATTGGTTGTATCTACGTACATCCTACCTATATCTTTTGCCACTATCCCTATACGTACTTTTTGCTTTGGAATAACTTTTATATCTACTGTAATTTTACTACCTGCTTTTTTATAAAATGTTTTGGTTTTCTTTTCTGTCTTCGCACCAACCTTCCAATTCATATTAACTATTGTAGAAAATGGTAATATTTCTTCTACTATTTCTTCTATATATCCATCTTCTATCATCCAATTTTGTGAAAAAATAACATCTTGTTCATTTTCCATAGCAGTTACTGAAGTATTTAAATTACATATACATATTACACAACCCAAAATTATCACTAACAATTTCTTCATAATCACATTCTCCCCTCTACTATTTCTCCGTTTCTACCCAATAATATCCCCCTGCTATTGCTTTTTTCGTTCCTTGATTTTCTATAAACACTCGATATCGTCCATCTTTTTTTACCTTTAAGACACTTACCAGATTTACCCCATTCTCTATATAAGTTTCCTCCCCATCCTCATCAACAATTCCAATTGCTATATGTGTCTCTGGATGTTCTTCTTCAAATCCCATGCAGGCAGCTATGTCAACATAAGTTCCTTTGTTTAAATATCCCTCTTTTGTTTCTATTCTCTCTTTCGGCTTGATCTTCCATGTAAATGGTTTTCCATCATTCTCTTTTAATCTTTCATTTTTTATCATGCACTTTTTGATTCTGGTTTTATCATACATTCTATACTTTGCTTTCTTTTCCTTTATATCACCTTCCGTTCCAACATTGATTTCCTCTCTTGTTTCATCTGCAATCTTATCGTATGCCTTTACAAATCCTATCCCTGAAGCAAATACCGTAGTTGCACTGAGTATGATCATTCCAAATAAGACACTTACAGAAATTCCTCTTCGCAACCTTCTTTGTTGTCGATAAGATTTCATTCGTTCCATTCGTAACTTTAATACTTCCTTACTCTCATATAACCCCGCTGTTGTATATCTTCCATATCTGATCTCTTCCATAGAAATATCTATGATCGTAGAAAAATATCCCTTTACATCTGGCAGATATTCACATACTGTCCTGTCACAGTATGTTTCTCCCCATTGATCTAATTGATAAAAAACATCCTTTAACGCAGGTTGAAACCAGTATATACAACAGATAATGTTCGCCAAGTGTTTCCAAATAAGATCATGATGTTTATAATGAATCAATTCATGTGTAAATATCATATTTAGCTGTTGCGGAGCATAAATTCTTGGCAGAATGATTCTTGGTTTCAAAATTCCATATAACATTGGTCCGCCTGCTTTTTCTAAGATCACTACTTGAATTTCTTTATGAACCCCTAACTTTTTTGATATGCTTTTTACCATACTTTGAATTTCATCGCCACATGGATCTGCATTTAAAATATCCTTCCTTATTGCTCTGTATTTCTCTAGAAATCTGATCGTAAAAATGATCGTTCCAACCAGCCAGATGATCATCAAAATTCCAATGACCCACTTGATCGGACCTGTAACTTCAAATACATAAGTACTCTTCTCAAATCCATTTGCATAGATCAACGTGATTGGTATGGCAAACATCAATAATACCATCTTCCATATCAGATAATTGATATCAATATATCCCTTGTGTTCTATCAAACGTCCTACAGCCTTCCAAAAAAGATATAAGATCGTTCCAAGCAGTGTACATAAGAATATTCCGCTAAATATTTTTATTATGATTATCATCAAAATCAAAGTCATCTAAGATCCCTCTTAACTCTTCCCCGTCTTCTTTTGTCAGTTTCTCTCCTAATGCACTTACTAATCGTTTTGCAGATCCGTCAAACCAACGATCTAAAACTTTCTCAGCTTGATATTTCCCATATGACTCTTCATTGATCAATGGCTGCACATATGCTTTTCTTCCTTTCTTGGTAACTTTGATATATCCCTTCTCTTCTAGCCGGAACAGATATCCGCGGATACTTGTTCTTTTATAATCTTTATTGAGCTTTTCTTTGACTGTCTCTATCAGATCAAGAAAAGGAACTTCTCCTTGATAATCCCAAATGCATTGCATGATTCGTTCTTCTAGTCTGGTTAATTCTTCCATTTTCGTATTCCTCCTTTCTTTTATGTTCTATTTTTAGGTTACTTCTATTTTAACATTGTTTTGTATTTAACACAATATATTTACAGGTTATTTTTTTCAATAAAATAATCATTCTATGAAAAAATCACTGAATCCATATAATTCATATGAACTCAGCGATTTATCTACTATTCTCCGATCAAAACCTTCTTACCTTCAAAGGCAAATCCATAATGTCTGATTACGCATCCACGACCGTCAATGCCGTCACCGCTCCAACAATACATAAGATTCCCACAACATCGATCATTCCAAAGGCCTGTCCAAGCACGGTTGCGGAAAGAATCGTTGCAACCAGCGGTTCCACGCATCCAAGCATACTTCCCTGAACTGGTCCTAACATGGAAATCCCATGGAGATAACAGGAAAACGCCACGATCGTTCCTAAGAATACAACTCCAATTGTCATTGCAACCGTCATGATATCCCAATGTCCTGGGATACTCCACACTTTTGTAAATGGAGTTACCAAAACTCCACCGACAAACATTCCCCATCCTGTTGTCTCTAAAGTACCAAATTCGTCTAGTAGTTTCTTTGGCTGCACGTTATAAACTGCAAAAGCAAAAGCGGATAACAATCCCCAGAATAATGCTGCATTGGTGATCACTAAGTTTTTTATACTTCCATGTGTTGCAAGCAAAAAAATTCCTACGATCACAGCTGCCAGAACAAGCACTTCTTCTTTCTTTGGAAATCTTTTTTCCACTAATACAAAGAACACCATAATTAAGATTGGTGCAGAATACTGAAGAACTGTCGCAGTTCCCGGATTTGACTCCTGAATGGCAAGGAAGTACGTCATCTGACACATAGCCATTCCAATCATCCCGAAGATCAGCTGATTGACCGCTGAATCTTCTCTTTTCCATACACGAAAAATTGAATTCCCTTTTCTCTGATACATAAGCAACAGCAGGCAGATTCCTGCCCCTAATAATCTGACTGTCACAAGCCACGTAGCCGTCAGATCTTTTGCATCAAATAAATATTTCCCCATCACACCAGACATGCCCCAGCAGCATCCTCCTGCAACTGTGAAGCAGATTCCTTTTAAACTTCGATTCATAAATACATTTCTCCTCGTATCTGTATTTTTATCTATTCTTCTGTGAGTAAATTATCAAATTCACATTTTTCGAATTCCTGAATGGAAATATTTTTCTTGTTTGGATTGGCGTATACAAAAGTCTTATCTACATTTTCTAGGTAATTTTGAATCTTATCATTTGTCGCACTGATGATTGCCTGGAATCCTAGATTCCTGATCAGGTCAATACAACTTGCAACTTTCTCTGCATCCATCTTAGAGAACGCTTCATCTAAGACAACCAGACGGATGCTTGGATTTCTTCGTACTTTTGGTGAAAGATGAATTCCATAGGCCTGTGCAAAACTTGCGAGTAATGCAACATATAATGGGTTCTGTCCTTCTCCACCAGAGTTTTTCTTGATCATCTTACTTAATCCGATCGTCAGTTTTTCATCACCATCCACAATCTGTTCCATATCAAAGGACAGATACGTACGATAATCAGAATATTTCTGCATATCACGTTTCGCATTCTCAAGTTCTTCACCGGTTGCACCTTCTGGCGGGATAAAGATCTCGATCAATTCATTCATCAGTTCCCCGTATTTATTCTCATGTTCCATAGAGAAGAGATTCATCTGGTCATCCATCGTTGTATTTAAGACAGATGGATCGATATTCAGAGAATCATCCATAAACATTGGATAATATTTTCCATCGGCTCCTGTATTTCTTGTGATCTTAAATTGATATTTGTCTTTCCCAAAGTCGAGTCCACTGATCATGCGGTTTAATTCATCCCTGCGCTGATAAGCTTCCCTGATCGCGCTTCGAATCTTGTATACAAAGTCATCTTTGAAATGTTCCATTGCTGTTTTGGCCTGTTTTGCAGCTTTTTCACGATACATTTCCATGTGATCAGATGATAATTCCTTATAAAGCTTGTCATACACATCATTATTCTCATCTACTGCTGAGAATGTGCGGTTCGGATATTCCCTTAAATATGCAGTTCTGACTTCCACAAGCTTTCTATATTCTTCTTCCTTCTTCGTTCCGGCATCATAGTATTTCCTTGCTGCACGTTTTTTGAGACGTTCATAGTCTTCTGTGTCTGTCTTCTCGATCTCTTGTGCAAACTGCTGCTCGTACTCTCCATTTTCCGGTAATTCATTCTGTGCACGGATCAATGCTTCATTCTGGTCAATGATCTGCTGTCTGCATTCTTTTAATGCATTCTGTGTTGCCCAGATTGCTTCTTTCATTGCATTGATCTCTTGTTTGCAATCTTCCTGTTTTAACCTGTTCTGGTCTCTTTCCTCTTCCAGACCTTTTAAGGCACCTTCTCTTAATTTTGTCAGCTGATTTTCTAAATCTTCGTATTCTTCCTGACGTTCTTTCGCACGTTCCAGTGTTTCTTGCTGTTTTAAATATTCTTCGGCTGACTGTGGAAGATATTCATAGTCTAAAATAACAACAGCACTTAAAACTTCTTTTTCTAATGGATCTTTTTTATCAAAGATCTTATCCTTTTCTTTCTCTAATTCTTTGATCCTGTGGCGTAAACTGTTGTCTCCAATGTAGGAATTTCTTGTGTACTGTTTTGGATCTAATCGTTTTAACTGGAAATTTTTATAAAGCATTCCATCTGGTGTGATACCAGTACGGCAATTTCTTAATTCATCGATCGTCTCACATTTGATCACACGCCCGATCAAGGATTCTATCAGCTTTTTCACATAAGACTGTTCTGCAAGAACTTCTTCTGACAATGCATTTCCCTCAACCTTCATGTCCTGCTTATCAATCTTTTGTGTGTCTGCGATCGAAATTCTCCAGTATTTCTTCTGATCCATATCACGGTAGATTTCCATGGCATCCTTGACGTATTTTGGTTCCACGATCAGTGTTAATTTATTCGATCCTAAATATCCTTCGACCGCTTTATGCCATTTCTCATCTTTCATGTCTAACAGATCGGCAAGCACATTTACTTTTACAAAATCACCACATTTTTCGCTTAATTTCGTCTGTAATTCATATCTTGCATCCAGAACTTCTTTTGGATATGCTTTGTTACCCTTTTTCAGTTCTTTCAACTCATCAGAAATAGATTTCTCCTGTTTCTTTAAGGCTCTTAGTGCAGACGCATTATCTTGTCGTTCTTCCTCAGTTTCTTTTCTTAAGATATCCAATGTATGTTTTAATCGATTCAGATCATCTTCTGTGATATCTCCCTGTTCAAATTTCTCGATATCCCAGATTGCCTGATTTGGCGTAATATCGAGATCACACCATTTTTTTAAATCTTTTGATGTCTGTTCCCAACGCTGTACGGAATGATTTAACTGTCCTAACAACTCCTGAACATCCTTTTTCCTTGTTGCGATCTGGTCGTATCCACTTCCTGCGATCTGTGCTACTAATGCATCGTATTCTTTGGCGAGTTTCTCTAGTTTCTTCTCAAGAACTGTTTCATTCTCTTCCTGCGTCTTTAGATCTTTTTCTCCATCTTCAATCTTTTGTTGTAACAAATGAATATCTGATTTTAGTTTCAGGACATCCAGTTTGTTCATGCGGTACTGGCAATAATCCTGTTCCTCTTTTTTGGTCTTGAATTTAACGAAACTTTCTTTGATCTCTTCTAAGCTCTTTGCTTCCTTTAATGTATCTTCGATTCTCTGACGCATTCTTCCATACTGCATCACGCTTTCCTGCATATCTTCAATATGAATGTCCTGCTCCATACAGATGTATTCTTTCACAAAATCTTCGAGCTTGATATTCATTTTAAATGGGATCGCGCGTTTAAACAGTCTTGGGAATTTCTCCATATCAAGACCGCCAAGATAGATGTCATACATCTGTTTTCTAAATCTCTCGTTGCTTGTTCCAAAATAGAAATCTTCTTTTTTGAAGTTTTTCTGCATATATTTGCGGAGTTCCGAAATTGTCATCGCATGCTCTTCCGTACGGTAAGCATTCTCTAAAATGCCGCCTTTGTGCCAGAAAAATAATCTGGATGTATCATTTCTTGCTGTATCTACATCAAATACAACTCCCAGACATTCTTTTTCGTCAGATTCTGTCTGTGTAAATTCCAGAACGATCGTTGTGGAGAAGTTTTTATTTCTCAAATAAGTAACTTCATCTTTCTCTCCGACCGCAACCATTCCTCGCAGGTATTCGATCAGATTTCGATCGGAATCGTCTGCTGCCGCCTTATTAAAGAATCCACGACCATCTGTATTCGCATATAAAACGATCTGCATCGCATCGATCACTGTTGACTTTCCACTTCCAGAATGTCCGGTAAAAAAGTTGATTCCATCGTTGAAACTTAATACTTTCTGATCTATATAATGCCAGTTATTCAGGCATATCTTCGATAATGCCAGAAATGGCTGCTTCGTCTTCGTCAAACTCACTGTCTACTTCCTCCTTGCTGAAACTTTCGATCAATCTGCGGATGTCATCTCCTAGTAACACGACATTCACGCATGGATAGATCATCATTCTTGTCTCGTCATTTAACTCTTCTAATACATCGAGTGGTTCGATGATCTGATATTTCTTTAATAATGCGATGGAACGACGCATCTCAGTGATGGATGGCAAGGTTCTCATCAGATGGAAATCATTGATCTTTTCATGGATTTCTCCTAATGATGTATACACACTTGTATTTGATGAAGCCTCTGCCATATGTTCATCGTACAATAATTTTAAGATCAGAAGATAAATGGTTGATAATCTGGAAATCTTCTCTCCGATCAAAGTTTCTCCTTCAATATAAAAGACTCCCAGATGCAGATTTTCTCTTAATTCGATTCCTGAAATCTTAAAATATTCTCTTAAAAATTCCTGATGCAGGTCAATGGTTCTAAATTCTTTATTGTATACAAGTCTTCCGCTCTTTTTATCATATTTTCTTTCTAATACAAATGTCTGTTTTAACAACGTACGGATCACTTTCGTGACCGCATTTTTTTCTTCGTCATTCAATTCTTCATAATACGGTATCATGATTTCGGTTTCCTCCTTACAAAAGTTAATGCCGGATAGCGGTAACTTCCATTATCAATCAATTTATCGTCTCTCTCGATCACTTTATATTTACTGTTTCTTCTCGTACTGTAATCGTAGGCAAGGATTAATTTCTCAAAGGACTCTTCATCCCTGATATCAATATCCTTAACTTCCATATGGTCATCCTGCATATAAGATTCAATGAAATCTTCAATCTCAGCCTGTTGGTATCTTGTATGAATCTTATTTAATCTTAGGACATCTTCTCTTGATAATTCTTCCTGCTGCTTTTCTTCTTCCACCTGACTTGCAAAATCTCTTCGTTTTCTCTTCTTATACAAAGACTTCTCTGAAAGCACTTCAAAATGAGAGAGATTCATACTCTGTCCGACCTTCTCGATCTTTTCCTCGCTGTCCTTAGAATCCCCGATCGTCTTTAACAGCTGGATCATCAGACCTCTTGTGTCGGATTCTCCATTCAGCATATAATTCATACGCGTTACTGTTGCCCTGATATATTTAGAATGTTCTTTATCCATGTTGGAAATTCGATGTTCGATATCATCAAATCCACGCTCGATCGCATTGATGATGCTTAGCACATCTTCGCCTTTTTCTTTATCTGCTTTCTTCTGTACCTGTTCCATCCATGGAATGTCTTCTCTCATTTCTCTTAAACATCGTTTGATATCATTTTTATATAAATAGAAGTTATCATTTGTTTTTAAGATATGATATTTCTTCTCAACGATCTCCTCGACGTAACCTTCCAAATGTTCTGCCAGCACTTCTTCATATGATTTCTGTTTTAGTAGTCGGCTAAAGAAATGGTCCATGTTGTGTAACATATCCTGCAAGGCTTTATTTAATTTCTTTGTATTAATAAGCGCTGTTTTTAACATGGCTAAGTTCATCTTCTTATCATGCCAGAATGAAAACAGTGTTGCGTATACATTCTGGATATAGATCTCTGTGTCATCCGTTGATGGGTTGACTAATTCTTCAAATGCTGTTAAAAATACGGCTGCGTAATCAGGAATGATGATATTGGTAGTTAATGTTGAGAAATCTTCGATTCTCTTTAACCAGCCTGTCTTGATCAGCCAGTTTAAAATCCTGTTTGGCGGTGTCTGGCTTGCATCATTTTCTGATTCAAATTCTTCAGGAGATAACCAAATCCGCTGGCTTTCATTCCAGTCTTCTAATACCTGAAGGCATACTTCTTTACTTAAATAATAATTGTTATATTCATATTCTTCGTTGATCTTCAGCAGGGCTTCCATATAAAGTTCTCTGTTCATCGAACGAAATAAACTCCAGAATGAATCTGGGATATCGTAGGCAAATTTCATAGATAACTTCCTTCTTTGGTTGTACTTTATTCTCTGACTCTTTATTTTAACTGATTCGAATGACCTCGTAAAGTGATTTCCTATGAAATAATAATTGACACAAGTCCGAAATCGGACTATAATTATCGTAATCTCATAGTCCGATTTCGGACTTAATATAATTGTTATAAGAAAGGAAGTCACTATGGAATCGAAACAAAATACGTGCCTTAAAGGAATTTAGATTCTCTCTATAAGATGATCGATGATGTCTATCATGAGATTGCTCTTTCCATGCATCTTACGGATTCCGCATTTCTCATTTTATATTGTCTGTTAGTAACTTGGAGTATGG
>ENA-OQKC01000964-OQKC01000964.1-human-gut-metagenome-genome-assembly--contig:-NODE-964-length-10742-cov-2.881865_pt1 | contig 10742 bp, 10 predicted proteins | sample MGYA00242774_ERZ504790 | MGnify/ENA primary metagenome ERZ504790 (study PRJEB26092, sample SAMD00036419) | human gut metagenome | host: Homo sapiens | study: EMG produced TPA metagenomics assembly of...
TACAAGGTCTACATGAACTGCAAATACAGATTCCGGGTTATATCCGGAAGCCATATTTTGCACTTACCGGTAAAATCTGTAATAGTTGGCATAAAAGTTCATTACATATTCGATATAAGCTTTAAATCTTTTCATTGTCTGTTCCTCCTTTCTTTATCTTATGGCTGTATTATAAAGCAGGTTAACCGGGAATTCATGCCAAATAGAAAGAAAAAACAGACAAATCTTGCCAAAAAAGGAGCGGATAAATAAATGGTATAACAAAGTTGGATATGGTTCAGGAGACATGGCTGGAAATGTGGTATATTCATTTCTGTCATCCTTTATCATGATCTATCTGACCAATATAGTTGGTCTGAATGCAGGTATCGTCGGAACACTTATTGCAGTATCCAAACTGTTTGACGGTGTAACGGATATCTTTTTTGGAGCTATGATCGATAAAACAAGAGCCGTCTTGGAAAAGCAAGACCCTGGATGCTTTACGCATACATTGGCTGTGCGGTAACTCTGATAGCAAACTTTGCTATTCCGACTAACATGGGAAAATTTGCACAGTATGCATGGTTCTTTATTGCATACACCCTTTTAAATGCCGTATTCTTTACTGCAAACAATATTGCTTATGCGGCACTTGTAGCATTAGTAACCAAGAACAGTAAGGAACGAGTTGAGATGGGATCCTGGAGATTCATCTTTGCCTTTTCAACTGTCCTTATTATTCAGTCAGTGACAGTTAAGTTTGTACAGATCCTTGGAGGCGGGGCATACGCCTGGAAAGTAGTTGCAATCGTGTTTGCGATTGTAGGTGTCATTGTAAATACCATCTCTGTTTTCTCTGTAAAAGAGCTTCCGGAAGAGGAACTGAATGGTGATGGGGTTGTTGATGACGAGATAGAGAAATATGGTCTTGTAGAGGCAGCAAAACTTCTGTTTTCTAACAAATATTACATTATGATTTCCGTAACATATATTGTACAGCAGACATACTCTGCCATGCTGAACATGGGTATCTACTATATGACATATGTCCTTCTTAATGAAGATCTTTATGCTGTATTTTCCTGGGCGATCAATATTCCACTGATCATTGCACTGATCATAACACCTACCCTGGTAGCAAAATGGAAAGGACTTTACAAACTGAATATTGTAGGTTATGCAATTGCAACTGTCGGAAGAGCACTTGTTGTTGTTGCAGCTTATATGCACAGTGTACCTCTTATGATTCTCTTTACTGCTGTATCCTCATTCGGACAGGGACCATGGCAGGGAGATATGGGAGCAGTTGTGGCAAACTGTTCTGAATATACTTACCTTACAAAAGGCAAAAGAATTGATGGAACCATGTATTCCTGTACATCTTTCGGAACCAAGCTTGGTGGTGGAATTGGTACTGCACTGACAGGATGGCTTTTAGCTGCAAGTGGATTCAATGGTGAAGTTGTTACCCAGTCTGCATCCTGCCTGAATATATTACATTTCATGTATCTGTGGTTCCCTGTAATCCTTGCTTTAATTATCACGTTCATCATGACAAAAATGAATGTAGAAAAAGCAAATGAAGAACTGAAAAGCAGAAGATTAAAAGGTTAAAATGGAATTACCGTTTTTCTGAAGAGAGGAAACGATAAAAATAAAAAGGGGAATTCGATATGAACTATAATGGTTTGAAAGAAGATAAAAGATTAGTTAAAGCGGTACCATCAGCAAGACAGATCGCATATGAAAACATGGAATTTTTCTGTTTCATTCATTTCACTGTAAATACTTTTACCGGAAGCGAATGGGGAGATGGAACAGAACCGGAATCCATTTTTAATCCGACAGAGCTGGACGCACGCCAGTGGGCAAAAACAGCAGCAGAGGGCGGGATGAAGGGCCTGATCCTCACATGCAAACATCATGACAGATTTTGCCTGTGGCCATCCAAATACACCGAGCATAGTATCAAAAACTCCCCGTACAAAAACGGAAAAGGGGATATTGTCAGAGAAACAGCCGAAGCGTGCCGGGAGTTTGGACTTAAATTTGGTGTTTATCTTTCACCTTGGGACAGAAACAACAGCAGCTATGGAAAGGGAAAAGAGTATGACGATTACTATCTGAACCAGCTGACAGAGCTGCTGACAGAATATGGTGATATCTTTGTAATCTGGCTGGACGGTGCATGTGGTGAGGGACCAAATGGAAAGGTTCAGAAATACGACTGGCAGAGATATTATAAAGTGATGCGTGAACTGCAGCCGAATGCGGTGATCTCTATTTCAGGCCCGGACATCAGATGGTGTGGAAACGAGGCCGGGGAAGTAAGACCGAGTGAATGGAGCGTTGTTGCAAAGGATATGACTGATCCGGCGATCACAGCAGCGTTAAGCCAGCAGGAAGATAATGAAGAATTCCGGAACCGGCCGTTGGACGAGACCCAGACAGACCTTGGAAGCAGGGAACGCCTTGCAAATGAAAAAGAGCTTGCATGGTACCCTGCAGAGACGGATGTTTCTATCCGTCCAGGCTGGTTCTATCATGAGGAAGAAGATGACCAGGTCCGCTCCTTTGAGAAACTGAAAGACATTTACTTAAAATCCGTAGGGGGAAATACCACATTATTATTAAATCTTCCTCCGATGAAAAATGGCCGTATCCATGAAACAGATGCTGCAAATCTGAAACAGTTGGGCGAGTTTATTGAGAATACCTTTAAATATAATCTGGTTGATGAAGCAGGTATCACATCTATCCCGCCATTGGATTGCTGGGAGAAAGAACCTACAGTATTAAGAAATGATGATTATGAGACTTATTTTATGAACGAAGCGGGAACAAATAAGCTCATGATCAAGATTAACTGGATCGAGAAAAAGAAACTTAATTATCTGGTACTGAAGGAGGCCATTCCATTCAGCCAGAGAGTAGAAAAGTTCAAAGTCTGCTATGAAGAAAATGGATCTATGAAAGAATGCTATAATGGAACTACCATTGGATATAAAAAGATTATTGATCTTAAAGGAATCCAGACAGATTTTCTGGCAATCGTGATCGAAGACTCCAGAGTAGCACCGGTAATGTCTTTCGTGGGAGTATATTGATCAGGAACTGATATTTTCAGCTGAAAACTACGCGTTGTGTTCTCACTGTTATCTGCGGTGACGAATAGAACGCGTAAATTTTTGGCAGATTATGGCAATCTTGCAAATAGCATCTCTGAAAGTAAAAATATCTAATATAATGTAAAAGTTATGGAATGTTGGAATCGTGAACTTTCTGATATAATGAAAACACAAATGAAGGGAGATCGATCAGTATGAGCACAGATACGAGAAAATGGTTTAAAGAAGCCGGATATGGAATGATGATTCATTGGGGCTTGTATTCACTTCTGGCCGGAGAGTGGAAAGACCAGAAATGTGGAAATTACGCTGAATGGATTCAGACAAGATGCAGAATTCCGATAAGCGAATATGATAAACTGGCAACGGCATTCAATCCTGTCTATTTTAATGCGGATGAAATTGTAAAATTTGCAAAAGATTGCGGAATGAAATATCTGGTGTTTACAAGCAAACACCATGAAGGCTTTGCCATGTACCATTCTAAGGTGGATAAATTCAATGTGGTGGATGCGACACCGTTCAAACGCGATGTTTTAGGAGAACTTGCAGAAGCCTGCTACAAAAACGGGTTAAAGTTTGGATTATATTATTCCCAGGATCTGGACTGGCATGATAAGAATGGTGGAGGATATTTATCCGGACACATTCCGTGTGAGGGAACAGCCTGGTGCAATGACTGGGATTTTCCGGATAATGATAAAAAAGATTATGATGTGTGCTTTCGCAATAAGATTTATCCTCAAATCGAAGAACTTCTGAGAAATTATGGGGAATTGAGCCTGATTTGGTTTGATGTTCCGATAACATTGGAAGAGAAGCATAGTCGGGCGAGTTTTTGATTTGGTAAAAAAATATCAGCCAGATTGTCTGATCAATTCAAGGCTTGGCAATGGAGCATATGATTATGTATCACTGGGAGACAATGAAGTACCGGAATCTATACCAGATAATGCGGAACTGAAAGAAAGCATGATGAATGCATTTGACGGATTCAAGCCATCACCTTATGGCCTGTATGAGACTGCGGCAACTGTGAATAACAGTTGGGGATATTGTGCATGGGATCAAAATTGGAAATCTGCAAGAGAGATCGCAGATATAAAACAAAAATTAAATCATCTGGGAATTAATTATTTGCTGAATGTAGGACCTGATGGACTCGGGAGAATCCCGGCAGAATGCAGGAGAATTTTACGAAATGTAGCGAAATATGATTAATCTGAGATTTAAAGCGGCAGGAAAATTATTTCCCACCGCTTTTTATGTATAAAAACTGATGAGGGGCGGTTATGTATAGTTGCTTAGAACAATAAGTGAGAATCCTCGGCAATTCAATTACCGAGATGAAAGCGCATGCATGTGCGTATCTGCACATACTTGTGATGCAGAAGCATATTATCGGCGGTGTAATGGCAGGTGCAGTGAAAGGGTAAAGATTCATTAAATATAGATAACCGTACAGTCGGAAAAATGGCTCTGTAACAAAAGACCGTTTTTCCGGCTTTTCATTTTGTCAGCAGTGAGGCATTCATACCGTTTGTAAATCTGTAAGATCTGAGTCATTGGGGTATGTCATGACGGGTAATCAAATATATGACATAGATTCTGCAATTGTAGAAAATGGGATTGACTTTCTAATTCTACAGATGTAGAATTAGAGATGATTTCTACAAAGGTAGAAAAAGAAGGGAGAACACAAGCTGAGGCGCAGACTCACAGACCACTATGATTACGATGTGACCATGTGGGATTCACTTGTGATAAAAAAGTTGCTGCAGCGTATAAACTACATCAAATAGATACGGAGGATAAAATGTGCGGAATCTGTGGATTTACAGGTTACAGACAGGATCAGAAGACAGTAATTGAAAGGATGATGAAAGCTATTGAGCATAGGGGCCCGGATAGTGAGGGCTCTTTTTGCAGGGAGAAGATCACGCTGGGCTTTCGAAGACTTAGTATTATTGATTTAGAAGATGGGCAGCAGCCTATGGAAAGTGCGGACGGAAACCTTCATATTGTTTTTAATGGAGAAATCTATAATTATAAGGAACTGCGGGCAGAACTTGAGGCTTTCGGCATTTCTTTCTGTACTCATTCTGACACGGAGGTTCTGATAAATACTATTCAGCAGTATGGGGAGAAGGCACTGGATAAGCTCAGGGGAATGTTTGGGTTTGCTGTATGGAATGAACAGGAGCAGAGTTTGATGCTTGCAAGGGATTTTTTTGGAATTAAGCCTGTGTACTATGCCGAAATAGATGGACACTTTGTATTTGCTTCTGAAATTAAGAGTATTCTTGCATTTCCAGGCTATGAAAGAAAAGTAAATCAGAAGGCCCTGGAGCAGTATTTGTCATTTCAATATGCCCCTCTGGAAGAGACCTTTTTTCAGGGGGATTTATAAGCTTATGCCAGGTCATATGCTTTTATATAAAAACGGAAACTATGAAATAAAGACTTATTTCAAAACAAAGCTTGCACCAGGCCAATGGGACCGTAAGACGAATATGGAGCAGCTGCGGAATCAGCTTGCAGAGAATTTAAAGGATTCAGTGGAGCACCATATGTTAAGTGATGTGGAAGTCGGCGCGTTTTTATCCGGGGGAGTGGATTCCGGTTATCTGGCTTCTTCCTCTGGTGCAGATCAGGCATTTACAGTGGGATTCGATGAGGGAGACCGATATAGTGAAGTAAACAAAGCTGCCAAAGTGGCAGAAAAAGCTGGTTTAAAACACCATGTGAAAATCATATCCAAGCAGGAATTCTGGGATGCCCTTCCAGATGTTATGTATCATATGGATGAGCCCCTTGCTGATGCTTCTGCCGTTGCACTCTACTTTCTCTCAAAAGAGGCTGCAGGTCATGTCAAGGTTGTTCTTTCCGGAGAAGGAGCAGACGAGCTTTTCGGTGGATATAATATTTACAGAGAACCGGAATCATTGAAAAAAATTGCCTGGATTCCATTTGGTGTCAGACGTGTAATTGGAAAACTGGCTGCAAAGCTGCCGGATGTGAAGGGACGAGATTTCCTTATCCGTGCAGGAATGAAAGTGGAAGAACGTTTCATCGGAAATGCATATATTTACCGTGAAAAAGAGAAAGCGCAGATTTTGAAAAATAAAGTAACAGGACCTTCCACACAGGAATATTTAAGACCATTTTTTAAAGAACTTGAGTCAGAAAACAGAGGATCACTTCGAGACATGGAAAAAATGCAGTCTGTAGATCTGAGATACTGGCTTCCTGGCGATATTTTACAGAAAGCAGATAAAATGAGCATGGCACATTCATTGGAAGTCAGGGTACCATTTCTGGATAAAGAAGTTTTTGACTTTGCAGCAAAGCTTCCGAAAGAAGCCAAGATTGCAGCAGGTACAACCAAATATATTTTCCGTAAAGCTGTTTCAGAATTTCTTCCACAGGAAACCGATGAACGTAGGAAACTTGGTTTTCCCATTCCAATCCGTGTGTGGCTGCGGCAGGATGACTGGTATCAGAGGGTAAAGGAGTTATTTACCTCGAAAGAAGCAGAAGAGTTTTTTCATACAGATAAGCTTCTTTTACTTCTGAAAGAGCACAAAGAGAAAAAGGCAGATAACAGCCGTAAAATCTGGACAGTTTTGACATTCCTTATCTGGTATGATAGATTTTTTGCTACATGTTCGAAGTGAGAGAGTTGGTTATGAGACGGTAAAAATATAAATATACGAAAAATCCGTTGACAATGGTATTTGGGACTTTTATGATAAAACTCTATTTGTTTGTATAGAAACTTTCGGATTATTGGAGGAAGAGTTTAAGGAGTATGTGGGTGGAAATCTGAAAGATCTTACGGTTTTGGATGCTTTCGACTCATTGTTCTTAAATGGAAAGGCAAATCAGGAAGCGCAATTTCAGCAGTTTGCTTCCTTGGAAATCCACAATTGCAGTCTGTGGCATCTAGGAAAGGAGTTATATTACTATCCTGTATATTTGTTGGATTTATTCTTTTGTTACTTTACAGAGAAACATTTGTTCATCTTAGCATAATTTACAGAAGAGAAAAATATAGTGCAGGTAGTAGTGTAAGAAATGTGATCGAACCAAAAGACCTTGGGATGCAGTCCGATTGTGACGATGCATGTAACTGGGATGATAAGGAGAATATTTATGATTGAAGCTGTAGCAGTACTTCCTTTTTTATAGTTGCAGGAACTCTATGGGGGATAATAGAAACTTTTAAATATAGGAAATTTTTTTCAAGAGACTGTGAAAACGGACAAATCTCCACTATTAAAGCGTACCGAATAAAGCGACGTGGATCCTGGCGGATTTTTGGTGACCGTATTCTAGATGAAAAATCGTTTCTGGTAATGAGGGAAAAGGAGTCAAAGTTAAAAATTCATTAATTCAATAGCGGGGTATTTTAAATGGCTGAACAAAATGTTTTTAATCTAATGCAAAACGATGAGATTGGACTGTTGTGGAAAAAGATATATCAATTACATCAAAAAACCAAAATTTATCTACTTACAGCCGAAGAAATATCAGAAAATGGGGATGCATTGATTCAGCCATTAAAAGAGCACCGGGATGCATATGATCATGTTGTAAGGATTTTTGCAAGCACAACCAAAAAAGTGCCGGAAGGATACGATTACTATTCTTATATCAAAGGAAACCTTGAGAAAGCATATGGACATGAGTATCGTGCTTTTTTTGATACGGCAGACTGGCTTGCATACAATCTGCGGCATAATTTAAGAGAGCGCATAAATGCGATTCCATATAATAAAAGAAATCAATTAATCCCAAATTGCAAAGAAATAATCAAATTATTGAACCAATACCCATTTGAAATTTCTAATCTACGAAATGACAAGGATATAGTAAAAGAGTCTGATTCGGATGAGACAATAAAAGAATATGAAAATTTGCTTAGGCAATTAATAAAGTTATATAAAGAAATTGATTCAATTTGATGTTGCTACTAAAAACAATTAATAGACTGATTGATCGTCGAAAGGTATCTGTTTGTCCATATCAGTGATATGTTACTCCATAAGGAGAGTTCAGGAATATGTAGAATATTACACTTGCTAAAAAATCTGAGTGCAGAAGCGGCAGACCTTTTTTACAAGTGTAATACGGTTTTACTTTCAAGAGTGACTCAACGACTTGAATAATTGTGCGTCGCATTCTCGTTACTTCAGTGATGAGTTAGACGTGCAAATCTTTTCTAAAAAATACAAATAGAGGGAGTTTTATTGGACTAAATATTTTATAACAGCAGTTGCAGCCGGTATCTCATGATTTATAAAATGAGAATATCGGCTGCTTTTCATTATTTTTACCTCTAAAAGGTAATCTTCTGAAAACCAAAACTGTAGTTTGGATCTCAACTGAAAAAAATTAAATTTTTTTGTTACCATCCACTATTTTTTACGATATATAATATGAATGGAAATTTTTTTATTCAAAAAGGCGCCTTATCTGTTGCTGGTCAGATTATGGACAGTGACTTTTATCTTAAAGAAACCCGGAGGACAACCTGTAAATGAATGATGATGAAATTATAAACCTGTTTTTGAAAAGAGATGAGAATGGAATTATAGAATTGAGTACTAAGTATCATCCCTATTGCTACAAGATTGCCTGGAATTTATTGGCAAATAGAGAAGATGCCGAGGAATGTCTGAATGATACCTGGTTTTCAGTATGGTCACAGATTCCTCCTACGCATCCTCCTGTATTGGCACACTTTTGCGGTCGGATTACAAGAAATCTTAGTATCGACCGTTTAAGGAAAAAGTTTGCAGGCAAGCGCCCGGATGTTCATATGGCAGATGTTATGGAGGAAATGGAGCAGCTAAATGTAACTTATACCGTGGAAGAACAGCTGGCGGAAAAAGAACTGATGGAAACCATAAATCGTTTTTTGGAAGAAATGTCTCCAAAGGACAGAAATATTTTTGTACGAAGATACTGGTTTTTAGATCCTGTTTCTGCAATATCCAAAAGGCATCATATGTCAGCGGGAAGCGTGAAAATGAATTTATACAGAAACCGGAAAAAGCTGTTGAAACTGTTGGAAAAAGAAGGAGGACGCATATGAAAAAGTTTGATTTTTCAAAAGAATTTGGTAATATTGATCCGAAATATATAGAGGAAGCAGAGCGGGAATGGAGTGAAAAAAAGGAAAACCGGAGACCAAAAGGGTGGAGCAAAGCAGCAGCTGCCTGTGTGATCGTCACCTTGGGTTCTGTTATCTTTTCTAATCCACATATCCAGGCTGCAATAAAAAATATTACATTGTCCATAGGAGAAACCCTTGGTTTCCCAAAAGGCATTGAATCTTATACGGAAGTGTTGAATACCTCTAAGGAAGACAAAGGAATTACTGTAACATTAAAAGAAGTTGTTCTGGATAATGGGGTTCTGTTAACAAAGGTGCATGCAGAAAAAACATCTTCCGGGCAAAAGGACACGGATGATGTCCAGGATGACTGGACCTTTGCCAATACACAGCTTGACATTGATTATCAGAAAACTACAATAAATGGACAGAAAATTGAAGAATACGAAAGCGGACACCTTCTGCCATATTCGGACGAAGATTTGCTAAATACTGGACTGGATGAAAATGTCTATGATGCTGTTCTGGAATCCCGGTTTTCCCTTGATGGTGATTTGGGAGAAAATCCAGAAGTACATTTGGTACTCGGTGCCTATCAAAATGAAAATCTTGGCGAAGATTATTTCGCAGAGTTTGAGTTTGATTTTTCTATTCCCCATGAGGAGCTTATGAAACAGACAGTTCATAAAAAGCTGGAAGATGTTTCTGTTAAAACAGAAGAAGGAACCGTAAAATTAACAGACTTTTCCATGAATAAACTGCAAAGTATAATTAAGGCAGAAATTCCGGAAGAACTTGAGGAAAAGCTGTATAATGGTAATGAGATGATGCTTATGGGGACAGACAGTAAAGGAAATCAGGTACAGTATGAACTGCGCAGTAATTCGGCAGCAGATGGTAAAACTCAATGGAGTTTTAAAACCAGTTTCTGGGGCATGTATCAGCTGGATTCTGACGGTCCGGTTCTTTTGCTCCCGGATATTGACAGCGATTATCTGGAATTACAGCTTTATACCAGAGAACCTTACATGGCTGCTGCAGACACTGTCTGGGGTGATGACGATTTTGTAGAAATTGGTGAGACTACAGAAGAGGTAGAAGAAGTTCCAGAGGATACTTTGGAGGGAGAAAATCCGTCAGATGCAGAGGATCAGGTTGAAACTCAAATTATCGGAGGGGCAGATGCTCCCACAGAAGTAAGGCTTCAAGACGATACAGACCAGAAAGAAAATACCGACGCAGCAGATAAAACGGATGAAGATTACGGAACCGAAGAAAGCGCATATTATGATGGAGCTACAGGTGAAATCACTGCAGAATCCGGCTGGACACCTGTCGGGGATAAAATAAGGATTCAGATTAAGTAGAGAAACGTGAATCTGTTTTCAAAAATCCCATGTCAAAGAAGCTTTGCATACCTGTTTTTTCGCTGTAAAAGGTAAATTGCTTTTCATTTGGCAGAAATTTTTATATAATCCAAGTGAGAAAGCAAAACCGATTGGAAGAACAGG
>ENA-OQKC01000965-OQKC01000965.1-human-gut-metagenome-genome-assembly--contig:-NODE-965-length-10723-cov-2.476595_pt1 | contig 10723 bp, 10 predicted proteins | sample MGYA00242774_ERZ504790 | MGnify/ENA primary metagenome ERZ504790 (study PRJEB26092, sample SAMD00036419) | human gut metagenome | host: Homo sapiens | study: EMG produced TPA metagenomics assembly of...
ACCGGCCAGCTCGCCGCCGTCCAGAATGACGAGGCGGCATTCTTTGATGTGAAAGGCGTCCCACGCCGTGTAGGGCGGGCAGGTGGTCTGGAAGGTGGCGTGCTCCGTGGCGATGCCCTCTAAATAGATGTCGGACACAGCGTTCCAGTCTTCCGGCTCCATGGGCCGGATGGTGATAGTGCTCATGATATTCTTCCCCGGCAGAGCGTCCCAATGCGCCCTGCATCATTCCTCTTATCTCAGTATAGCAGATGCAGCCCGCCCGCGCAATGGCCGCTTATTCCAGCCCCGGTCAGGGTGTCCAGCACCGGGATGCCCAGGCTGTGCAGGAAGGCTTTCTTTTCCTCGATGGCGGGGACGACGTCCAGCTCCGAGGGGCGTGGGCGTCACAGCCCACGATGGCCTTGACGGGATACTCCGCCGCGATGCGCCAGAACTCGTCCCGGGTGTAGCCTAAAGAGCCGTCGGGACGGTCCTGCAAAGTCAGTCCGGCCATGTTGTACTCGAGGGGGATGTCCAGCCGCGCCGCTGCAGCACAGATGTCCCGGCAGGCCTTCTCGGCGTCGGCGTCGAAGGCCGTCACCCGGTTCAAAAAGAGGTCGGGGTGGGCCAGATACCGGTAAAGCCCCGTTTCCAGCGCTTCCACCACCTGTTCGGCATACCGCCTGCCGTGGGCGGTGGAGGTGCTGCCGCCGAAGCGGCTGGCTCTGGCGTCCTGCTCGTCGGTGGTGTCGTAGTGACAGCCGAGGATGAGATATTCGATGTCCAGCCGCTCCATCTCTTCCCTGAGCCAGCCCAGATAGGCCGGGAAATACTCCGCCTCGAGGCCGATGCGGATGTGGAGTTTGTCGGCATATTTCTCCCGCAGCCCGCGCAGGGTCAGGACGTAATCGTCCAGCTGGGAGGGCAGCATCCGGATGCGGCTGACGAAGCCCGGCGTCGCGTAGGCCCAGGGGGTGTGGTCAGAAAACCCCAGCACCTTGAAGCCGCAGCGCAGGGCCGTGAGGATGTATTCCTCCTCGGTGCCTTCGGCGTGGCCGCAGCGGGTGGTGTGGGTGTGGTAATTGGTCAGCATGACAAGTCTCCCTCCCGGGCAGAAATTTTTTGACAATCATCACCGTTGTGATACAATAGAGTATAGCAGTTTGCGTTTTTAATGCACAAGCAACATCCGCAAACTGCATATCGCAAATATGCCATTTTGATAGGCACTATTTTTGAAAATTGCGATAAATACCCGTTCAGGGCAGGGACTATTATAGACCTCTTTGCCGAAAAATGCAATGAAGGCTGCTCTGAAAAAGGAGAAATGAAGATGGATTGGAAACGAATCGCTGCCTCTGTGCTGATGCTCGGTGTCCTCGCCGTCCCGGCCTCAGCGGCCAGCATCACCCCCCAGACCACCATGAAGGAGATACGCGACGACCCCGACATCAAGGCCAGCGGCCTCTATACATATACCTACGTGTCGGGAGCGGGACTGCCGAAAGGCTCTCCACCAGCCGCGATGACGAGACGCTGGCCGACGGTGGTCGGCAAGACCTCCGCCGAAGCCTGCGCAGCGGGCCTCAACTATCTGGCTCAGGTCTACCACGACGGCACCCGGGTGACCTATCCGCTCTATTCGGAAGAGGAGATCGCCGCCGTGCCTGCCCGCGCTCATGCGGAGCTGTATTACTGCCCGGCCCAGCAGCCGGGGGCTAAGTTTGCCATCGTGCTGTCGGGCAACGCGCTCTACTACAGCGGCGAGCTGCGGGGCGGCGTGTCCACGGCGTGGGAGCTGCACGAGCAGGGCTATGCAGTCTTCTCGCTGCGCTACCGCATCGGATGGGAGGCCGGGGACGACGCTCCGCTGGAAGACCTGGCCCGGGCCATCCGCTTCGTGATGGACAATGCCGACACCTTCGGCGTCTCCACGGAAGACTACGCCCTGCTGGGCTACTCCTCCGGCGGACAGCTCGCAGGCGTCTTCGGCAATGAGGAAAAGGGCTGGGGCCGCTACGGTGTGCCGAAGCCCGGCGTATTGCTGCTGGTCTACCCCATCAACAACTTCCTTGGGGCAAAGCCTGCCTACCATCTCCTGATGGATACCGACCGGCTGGAAAGACGCTACTATTCCTACACCGTCTCGAAGCTCGTGACACCGGACTATCCGCCCACCTTCCTGTGGTACGGCAGGAATGACCTCATGCTGAAAGCCTTCGTCTACCCCCTGCAGGGGCCGACCCTTGCAAAGGCACTGGAAGCCAGCGGCGTCCCCAACCGGGTGGAAGTTTACGACAACGCCAAACATGGCATCGGCATCGGCGTGGGGACGGACGCCGAGGGCTGGGTGGAACGTGCTGCCGAGTTCTGGCAGAGCGTTTCGGAATAACAGGAGGAAAAGAATATGTACGACTGGAATGAAGCTGCCCGCAGCCTGAATGTGGGCCTGCCCGACGACATCGCCCGGCTGAAAGCGGCCGGATATTATCAGGAGGCCATCGCCCGCATCGACCGGCTGCTGGCCGAGGACTGGACAAAGACCCAGAACGGCCCGGCGTCCAACGGCATCGCCCCGCCGGAGGGGTATGTCCCGCCCGAGAACCCCACGCCCCACGGTGTGGACGCCCTGCGGGAGGCCCTGACCGTCCAGAAGGAGATCATGCGCCGGCTGCCCGGGGAATACTGCTGGACGGAAGCCGAGGCCGTCGCCCGGATGCAGAAGCGGGTCAGGGACTTCACGGCAGAGGAATTTAAGAAGCTCGACTGGGAGGGCCGGATGGACTGGCGGTTCGTGGAAGGGGAGAAGCGGTATCAGGCCCGGTTCGCCGAGACGCTGCTGGCCACCCACGCCGACCTCGCCGCCCGGAAGCTGACGCCGGACGCCCCCAACAACAAGAACGAAGAGCGCCACCGCCTCCATGAGAAGATGGAGCGGGAGGGGAGCGCCAGCGACCGACATCACCCTCCGCACCAGCATCCGGATGTCCGACGAAGCCTTCGCCGCCGCGCTGGAAAGGGCGAAAGCCGAGGGCAGAGACGACCGTCCACGTCCGGGCATGGCTGGCCCTGCCTGCCGCCTGCCCGTCCCAGAGCCATATCACGCTGGACCGCTTCACCGAGACGCCCGCCCATATCGCCGCCGAGGACGCGCCCCAGCGCACCGTCTGCTGGGAGGCCGACCTGACCGAGAACCGCACCTTCGGGGCCGAGTACAGCTACCGGGAGACGGCGGTCTATGCCGACCCGCTTTCCTTCACGCCCGACACGGAGCAGCCCGGTTTCTACACCGGCGAGGAAGCGCCCCACATCGTCTTTACGCCCTATCTGCGGGCGCTGGCGGCACAGCTCACCGAGGGCATCACCAGCCCGGCGGAGAAGGCGAAGCGCATCTACGATTATGTCACCCTGAACGTCCGGTATCACTTCCAGCCGTCCTATTTCGTCCATGAGTCCATCGCCGAGAACTGCGCCCGCAGCCGCCGGGGAGACTGCGGCATCATGGCGCTGACCTTCATCACCCTCTGCCGCATCGTGGGCATCCCGGCCCGGTGGGAGAGCGGCTTTGCAGTGGCTCCGGGGGACGCGGGCTGTCACGACTGGGCGCGGTTCTACGTCGCCCCCAGGGGCTGGATGTATGCCGACTGCTCCTACGGTGCCTCCATGGCCCGCCGGGGCGATGAAGTGCTCCGCCGCCACTATTTCGGCAGTCTGGATACGGGCCGCATGGTGGCAAACAGCGCCTTTGAAGCGCCCTTCGACCCGCCGATGCTGGGCTTCCGCAGCGACCCCTACGACAACCAGAGCGGCGAGATGGAGGCCGACGGCGTGGGCCTGTACGGTGACGATACCGTGACCACCAAAGAAGTTTTGAAGTTTGAGGAAGTAGAATAAATGGAATTTCTCGCAATGCTGTATACCGTCCTGCTGGTGGCCATCTGCCTGATGATGGCGCTGCTGCTCTTCCGCAGCGGACGCCCCGCCGGCGGGCTGGACGAAGCCGACTGCGAAGAGCTGAAAGACTGGCTCGAAGAGCGGCTGGCCGCTCAGGCCAGAGAGTTCAACGCCCGTCAGGACGCCATCGCCCAGCAGAACTACGCCGCCATCCGCAGCGTCAGCGAGACGCTGCAGACGGCTGTGCAGAGCATGAGCACCACCCTCGGTCAGGGGCAGGACAGCCAGCAGCGCATCCTGGAGCGGCGTCTGCAGAGCCTCGAGCAGGCCAACAACCAGCAGATGGAGCAGCTGCGCCGCGCCATGGTCGAGAGCATGACGGCATTGCAGGCTGAGAACACCCGCAAGCTGGACGAGATACGCCACACGGTGGACGAGCAGCTTCAGGACGCTTTGCAGAAGCGGGTGACGGAAAGCTTCAAGGCCGTCAACCAGCAGCTCGAGCAGGTGTACAAGGGCCTTGGCGAGATGCAGTCCCTCGCCGCCGATGTGGGCGGCCTCAAGCAGGTGCTCTCGGGCGTCAAGACCCGCGGCATCCTCGGCGAGATCCAGCTGGGCGCGATCCTGGAAGAGATCCTCGCCCCGGAGCAGTATGACACCAACGTCGCCACCATCCCGGGCAGCACCCAGCGGGTGGAATACGCCATCCGGATGCCGGGCGCCGACGGCGGCAGCGTCTGGCTTCCCATCGACTCCAAGTTCCCCGGCGACACCTACGCCCACTTACAGGACGCCTACGCTTCCGGCGACGCGCAGGCCGTGGAGGATGCCCGCCACGCCCTCGAGCTGGTGCTTCGCAGCGAGGCCAGAGACATCCGGGAAAAGTACGTCGAGCCGCCCTATACCACGGCGTTCGGCATCCTGTTCCTGCCCTTTGAGGGCCTGTATGCCGAGGTGGTGAACGCGGGGCTGCTGGAGGTCTTGCAGCGGGACTATCAGGTCAACGTGGCAGGCCCCAGCACCATGGCGGCCCTGCTGAACAGCCTGCAGATGGGCTTCAAGACCCTCGCCATCCAGAAGCGCTCCGGCGAGGTCTGGCAGCTGCTGGGCGCGGTGAAGACCGAGTTCGACAAGTTCGGGCAGGGCCTCGCCAAGATGCAGCAGCGTCTGCGCCAGACCGACGAAGAGCTGGACCAGCTCATCGGCGTCCGCAGCCGGGCCATCAGCCGGAAGCTGCGCAGCGTCCAGAGCCTCGACGAGGCCAGCGCCAGCGCCCTCTTGGAGATAGACGACATGAACGAGCTGCCGAAGGCACTCTCTGAGACCAGCGAGACATCTGGCAAAGTGGGAGAATATTGACGTAGTGACGGTCAAAAGTGCACTTTGCCAGGGTGGCAAACTGGCCTGAGCTGGCAAACTGACCACTTTGCCAGATATGAGCACTTTGCCAAGTTGGCAAAGTGGCAAAATATAACGTATCTATATTATTATTTTGCCACTTTGCCACATAACCTACCGCAGTAGAACGTCATTCGGCCATCCGGCCTGATAAATAGTTGACGAAGACGGCAGACTGTGCTATACTGAGACGATTCTTAAAATAATTGCCGGCCATGGCAGACCATACACACCAATAACAGAGAGGAAATGTGCTTATGAGCGTAAAGAACATCAGCAGCGCCATTCTGGGCGTGGGCGTGGACGATACCACCATCGATTTGTTTGAGAGCCAGTACCCGGTCCCCACCGGCGTCAGCTACAACTCCTACGTCATCCGGGACGAGAAGATCGCCATCCTCGACACCGTGGACGACCGCGCTACCGACGAGTGGATGGCAAACGTCACCGAGGCACTGGCAGGGGAGAAGCCCGCCTACCTCGTCGTCCACCATATGGAGCCTGACCACAGCGCGAATATGGCCCGTCTCGCCGCCCTCTACCCCGAGATGCAGGTGGTGGGCAACGCCAAGACCTTCCAGTATATGGAGCAGTTCTTCGGCGCAGAGGCCATCGCCAAGGAGCGCCGCGTCGTCGTGAAGGACGGCGAGAGCCTTTCGCTGGGCGCTCACACTCTGACTTTCGTGTTCGCACCCATGGTCCACTGGCCCGAGGTCATGGTGAGCTATGAGTCCACCGAAAAAGTCCTCTTCTCCGCCGACGGCTTTGGCCGCTTCGGCGCGGTGGCAAGGTTCGACGAGAAGGCCGACTGGGCCAGCGAGGCCCGCCGCTACTACCTGAACATCGTGGGCAAGTACGGTCCGCAGGTGCAGGCTCTGCTGAAAAAGGCCGCTGCGCTGGACATCAAGACCATCTGCCCGCTCCACGGCCCCGTCCTCACCGGCGACCTTGGCAAGTACCTGAACTACTACGATCTGTGGTCCAGCTACAAGGCCGAAGAGCCGGAGAAGGTGCTGGTCGCCAGCGCCTCCATCCACGGCCACACCCGCGCCGCCGCCCACATTCTGGCCGAAAAGCTCCGCGCCAAGGGTGCTAAGGTGGTGGAGATGGACCTGACCCGCACCGACGTCTCCTACGCCGTCACCGAAGCCTTCCGCTGCGGCAAGACCGTTCTGGCCTGCGCCACCTATGACGGCTTCCTCTTCCCGCCGATGGAGAATCTGCTGACCCACCTCAAGACCAAGGCCTTCCAGAGCCGCACCATCGCCCTGATGGAGAACGGCACCTGGGCGCCCATGGCCGCAAAGCTCATGCGCGCCGAGCTGGACGGTATGAAGAACATCACCGTCTGCGACACCGTCGTCACCCTCCGCTCTGCTTCCAACGCCGCCGCTGAGGCACAGATGGATGCGATGGTGGAGGAGCTGCTGAATAGTAAAAACGAGCAGAAACAGGAAATCCCCGACGAAAGTGGGGATTTCCTGTTTTCTGTCAGTGTTTATGATACACTGATCCTGCCGCCGCAAGGCGGTAAGGCACTGTACATACGGCAGGCGGTTTGGTCTCTCACTTCCGAAAGGGGGTGAGAAGATGCCGATTACTTTGACGTTTCATCTGTTTGGACTCACGTTCACACTGCGAATCAAAAAGTAAAACCGCCACCTCCGCCAAGGTGACGGTTTTGGTATAAACCCTAAAACCTTGAAGAGGCCGAACCGCTTGTCACAGTGCCTTTTCTATCGTTATTATAGCGCATTGCCGGACATCTGTCAAGAAACCCGGCAGTGCGTTTTTTGCTCAGGAGGCGCGCGTCTTCCGGCCAAGCGCCGCCGCGCCGCTCAGCGCCACGAGGACGCCCAGCACGGCAAGGCCCGCACCGGCCTGCCCGAAGGCGTCGCCCACCGCGCCCACGAGAGGGCTGGCGGGTATCATGAGCAGGCTGTAGACCATGCCGTCCACGCTGATGAGGGTGGCACGCTGGTCGCTGGGGATGACATCGTTGAGCTTCTGGTCCTCGTGCAGGAGGTAGGCGTCGATGACGCCCTGCACCAGCATACAGCCGAAGATGCAGCCCAGCACCGGGGCGGCACCCGACCAGCGCGCAGCCCCCGCCGCAGAGCAGGGCGCAGACGGCGTAAAACCGCCGCAGGCTCTCCGGATGGAGCCGCCGGGCCGCTTCAACGCCCAGCATGGAGGCAAGCCCGCTCAGCAGCATCGGCACGAACAGCAGTGCTGTGGGCCAGCCCAGCTCGACGAGCCGCTGCTGGACGAACATCTTGGTCAGGTAGCTGGGGATGCAGAGGACAGCGGCGGAGACGATGAGTTTTGCCGCCAGCGGGGTGGCGCGAAGAGCGGTGATGCTGTCCCGTGCCAGCCGCGCCAGCTGGCCGGGCAGGTCGCGGAAGGTCTGCTTCTCCCGGCGGGCCTGCGTCTCGGTGACGATGGGCTCGGTCATCAGGGCGGTGGCGGCAGCGGCAGTGCCTTCAAAGGCGGCGCTCAGCAGGTAGAAACCGGAAAAGCGGAGAAACCGTTCCAGCGTGCTGGCGAGGGACCCCACGGCCGTGGCCAGCATGGAGAGCTGGGAGCAGTTGGCGGAGACCCGGAGGTAGTCGTCTGTCCGTCCGCACTGCTTGAGGCTGTCGTAAGTGAGGGCCGAGGCGGTGCCGGAGAACATGGCGTTGGCCAGTGCGCTCAGCGCCATCGCAAGGCAGATGAAAAAGAGGTCCGGCGCAAAGGCCATCAGGAGGTTGGAGAGCACCATGCAGACCCCGCCGGCCAAATCTGCAAAGATAAGTCCAGAGGCAGAGCGTATTATTAAGGAATTGAAAAGCGGAGAATTGGAAGTGAGAGATGTTCCAGAAGAATTTGCTTTAGATTCTAATGTTGTAAAAGCAGAACGAAAATTGGGATTGAGAAAAAGCGGTCATCGAGGTTTTGATGTAATCGCACAAATATTTTTTGTAGAAGAAGATTGGTTTCATAAAGATTTGTCAGGTAATCTTGTTTCAAGATTGCATAAGATGACCTTTGATTCTTTTGAGGAATATTATGGATTTTTGGATGGTGATATATACGAAGATGCTTGCTATTATCAGTATGCATTTGAAGATGAATTTTCCAAAAATCTTAATCTTGATATAAACCGATTGAAAAAAGTGAAAAGTTTTGTGACAGAAACTGTAGATGATTATTCGTGTGAACGGTCACAGGATGAAGTTGAATCATATGAGCATTGTGAAAAAGTAAATAAGAAATGTGTAAAACAGTGGTTGGATAAATTCAACGCTTGTGATACATATGAACAATTCAAAAAGGTATGCAGTAATTATGAAAAATCAACGGTTTCACAATATAAACGTATAGAATTTTTCTTTTTCCAGTATGCTTTTGATGCTCAGTATAACAAAAAGCATTTAGATGTGCTTATGGAATATTTGTCAAAAGACTATTATATCGGTGGTAATGCTGTACAGGGATTATGTCTGATTCATACACCAGAAGTCATTCTTGATAAATATGATTTTTCACAAGCATCTGTTGCAACCAATAGGAAGCGAAAAAAAGAAGTAAAAGATTTTGTGAAAGACTTGAAAAATCAGGATGTTGAGATGACGGTAGTAGGTTATTTTGATAAAGTGACACATTTTTATTGTGAAAAAACACAAGTATATCGCTATTATAACTGTCAAGGCAGAAAAACTTTGAATCAGTGGCGTAGTGTAGATGTGTGTCGAGCTTTTGAGACATTTGATGAATTTGTCAAGTATAGAAAGGGCAATTTGAAAAATTGTGACTTATCAGAAGCCATTGATTTGGATGTTGATTTTTCAAAATATACGACAGATGATACGACAAAATTACCAATTAGAGAAGATGAAAATCTGAGTTGCAAGGTATTGAAAGTATATAAGAATGGGGAATTTGCAGTATGTCAATTTTGGAGTAATGAAGACAAAGAAATTGTAAAACAACAGGTGCATAGATTTTCATATTTCTTTGATTTTGTGGCATTTTTAAAAGGTGATTTATCCGGTGCAGATTTATTATTCTGTACTGGCATGAAAAATCTTTCCAACATAGACGGAATCAACTTGAGTGACGTGAAAATGACCAGTGAATTATGCGAACAATTTAATGTTCAATATAAATCGTATGATTATGATAAAAAACTCATTGGTGAGTTTCCAGCAGTTGAAAAGAATGAAGAAGAAACGGCATTGGTATTACAATCATCAAGGGAATTTGTTTCATCTGATAGCAGTATGCTTTTCGGAAGTTTTGGAGATATGTTTTTATGGAATTTTAATAGAATTAGCTACATTTCTGATTTACATTTAATGCATAGAATTAAAAATGCAGGGTGTAAATCAAAGGAAGATGTTGTTTTTACAATAAAAAAAATCATTGATGACATTTTAGCTGAAAGTACGAGTTTAACACTTATCGGTGGAGATGTGTCATCAGAATTTTCAATATTTGAACTGTTTGTAAAAATGCTTAGAAAGTTAGCAGGCTCAGGAAGACGGACTTTTGTATTTGTTCTTGGTAATCATGAACTTTGGAATTTTCCAGGATTGTCCGTGGATGAGATTGTTGATAAATACAGAACTGTATTAAAGGAAAATGGAATGTACTTATTACATAATGATTTGTTTTATAGAAATGAATCCGATGACATGGGAATTATTCCATATGATGAATTGATACAGTCAGATAATCTGGCTATTCTTGAAAAATTAAGATGTACAAGATTAGTGATTTTGGGTGGTCTTGGATTCTCAGGTTACAATGAAGAATTTAATGCAAATGATGGTGTGTATCGAGCAACTGTTGATAGAAATACAGAGATTCAAGAGAGTAAAAAGTTTGAACAGCTGTATGATAAATTGACAGATGTATTAGCAAAGAAAATACAGTCATCTTTACACATACACCAAAAAAGATTGGTGTGTAGATGCAAAGTGTCATGATAATTTGTGTATGTCAGTGGTCATACACATAGGATATGTCTTTGACGATGGTGTAAAAAGAATATATGCTGATAATCAGATTGGTATAGAACGAAAGTCGCATTGAAAGTTTCTGATGGATGGAGATATGATTATTTGTAACTATGAAGATGGCATATATGAAATTACATCTCAGGAATATCAAGATTTTTCTCGTGGAAAGAATATATCAATGACTTTCAATAGGCAAGTTAATATTCTTTATATGTTGAAAAAGAATGGGTATTACTGTTTTATTCATAAAACAAAGACAGGTTCGCTGTCGATGTTGAATGGTGGAGCATTGTAAAAAATTAAATACTAAAAGATGTGTAATTATTATTATGATTAATATGGATTACAATGATTGACATTTATTGAAACACCTTTGAAAAAATATACAGCTTATCAGGAAAGCATTGCAGATGAAATTAGAAAAATTGGTGGAAGTGGATGGATTC
>ENA-OQKC01000966-OQKC01000966.1-human-gut-metagenome-genome-assembly--contig:-NODE-966-length-10717-cov-4.287158_pt1 | contig 10717 bp, 9 predicted proteins | sample MGYA00242774_ERZ504790 | MGnify/ENA primary metagenome ERZ504790 (study PRJEB26092, sample SAMD00036419) | human gut metagenome | host: Homo sapiens | study: EMG produced TPA metagenomics assembly of...
GATGTCGAAGACGTGACAAGGGATATCAAAGATGACGTAGAAAATGCACGTGGACGGGACGGCAGAACAGATATGGGAAGATAGGGAGAGCCTTCGGGCTCTCTTATTTATGTAATGTTCTACAGGGTGTTTTGCTTGACGGCGGAGGGATTCTTGTAGGTAAGGTAAAAAAATAATTGAACGTAGTAACGTAAAAAAGCAAGGAGGGCAAAGTGATGAAATTCCGGCCTTGTATCGACATTCATAATGGAAAAGTAAAGCAGATTGTAGGGGAAGCCTGACAGATACAGGGGACTGGGCTCAGACGAATTTTGTGGCGGAACGTCCGGCACAGTGGTTTGCTTCCAGATACCGGGACGACGGGCTTACAGGAGGGCATGTGATTTTACTGAATTCACCAGCCTCGCGTTACTTTGAAAAGACAAGGCATCAGGCCATGGAAGCGCTTTCCGCGTTTCCGGGAGGTCTGCAGATTGGTGGCGGGATCCGTCCGAAGAACGCGGAAGATTATTTAAGAGCAGGAGCAAGCCATGTGATTGTAACCTCCTATGTGTTTGCGGAAGGAGCGATCCGCTGGGAGAATCTGGCGAGGCTTAAGGAAACAGTCGGACGGGAAAAGCTCGTTTTGGATGTAAGCTGTAGAAAACGGGACGGCAGGTATCTGATTGTGACGGACCGATGGCAGACGTTTACAGATGCGGAGGTAACACATGAGCTTTTGGGATCTTCTTGCTGAGTACTGTGCGGAATTTCTTGTCCACGGTGTGGATGTGGAGGGGAGCTGCCGTGGGATTGACAGGGAGCTTGTGAAGCTCCTTGCTTCATGGAAGAAGGGAGTGACGCATCCGGTGACGTATGCGGGTGGAATTTCTTCGGAAAAAGACATCCGGATTTTGGGAGAAGCTTCCGGAGGACGGATTGATTTTACCGTTGGGAGCGCGCTGGATCTTTTTGGCGGGACGCTCGGTTACGATGTGCTCCGTCAGAGATATGGTGCTGTGGTTTGTGAACACGATGGAAAGAGTTTGTGAACAGTTTAGAAACAGGTTGAACAAGCCCGTGGATAGTGTTAAAATGAAGAATGGATTAATTTTTTAGAAACGATAAGGAGCAGAAAACATGGGACTGATACAGAAAGTGTTTGGTACACACAGCCAGCATGAGTTAAAGAGAATCTACCCGATCGTAGATCATATTGAAGCTTTGGAACCTGAGATGCAGAAGCTTTCTGACGAAGAGTTAAGAGATAAAACAAGAGAATATAAAGAAAGATACGCAAAGGGAGAGACGCTTGATGATCTTTTGCCGGAGGCATTTGCGACCGTGAGAGAGGCGGCTGTTCGTTCCATTGGGATGAAACACTACCGTGTGCAGCTCATCGGTGGTATCGTACTTCATCAGGGGCGTATTGCCGAGATGAAGACCGGTGAAGGTAAGACCCTCGTGTCCACGCTGCCGGCATACTTAAACGCCCTCACAGGAGAAGGTGTACACATCGTCACAGTCAACGATTACCTGGCAAAGCGTGACGCTGAGTGGATGGGGAAAGTACATGAATTCCTGGGATTGAAAGTCGGAGTCGTACTCAACGACATGGACAATGACCAGAGAAGAGCAGCGTACGCCTGCGATGTTACCTATGTGACTAACAATGAACTCGGATTTGACTACTTAAGGGACAACATGGTCATCTATAAAGAGCAGCTCGTACAAAGAGGGCTCAAATATGCCATTATCGATGAGGTCGACTCCGTTCTGATTGACGAGGCGAGGACTCCGCTGATTATTTCCGGACAGAGCAGCAAGTCCACGAAGCTCTATGAAGCATGCGATATTTTGGCAAGACAGATGGAGCGAGGCGAGGCAAGCGGCGAGTTTTCCAAGATGAACGCTATTCTGGGTGAGGAAATCGAAGAGACCGGCGATTTCATTGTCAATGAGAAGGAAAAAGCGATCAACCTGACAGAGGACGGAGTCAAGAAAGTGGAGAATTTCTTCCACATTGAGAACCTGGCGGATCCGGAGAATCTGGAGATTCAGCACAATATTATTCTTGCTCTGCGGGCACACAATCTGATGTTCCGTGACAAGGATTATGTGGTAAAGGATAACGAGGTTCTTATTGTCGATGAGTTCACCGGACGTATCATGCCAGGTAGACGTTATTCTGACGGTCTGCATCAGGCGATCGAGGCAAAGGAGCATGTGAAGGTCAACCGGGAGAGTAAGACACTTGCTACTGTCACCTTCCAGAACTTCTTAATAAATACGCAAAGAAGTGCGGTATGACTGGTACCGCACTTACAGAGGAAAAGGAATTCCGTGATATTTACGGAATGGACGTTGTGGAGATTCCAACGAATATGCCGGTGATCCGGAAGGATTTGGACGACGCCGTATATAAGACGAAGAAAGAGAAATTTGGTGCGGTCTGCGACGCCATCGAGGAGGCGCACGCAAAGGGACAGCCGGTTCTTGTCGGTACGATTACCATCGAGACCAGTGAGCTTTTGAGCAAGATGCTGAGAAAGAGAGGCATCAAGCACAATGTACTAAACGCGAAGTTCCATGAGCTGGAGGCTCAGATTGTTTCTGAGGCCGGACAACATGGAGCGGTGACGATCGCTACCAACATGGCGGGACGTGGTACCGATATTAAGCTGGACGATAAAGCGAGGGAGGCCGGAGGCCTGAAGATCATCGGCACCGAGCGGCATGAGTCCAGGCGGATCGACAATCAGCTCCGTGGACGTTCCGGACGTCAGGGAGATCCGGGTGAATCCCGTTTCTACATTTCCCTTGAGGATGACCTGATGCGTCTGTTCGGTTCCGAGAGACTGATGAAGGTGTTCACATCCCTTGGTGTTGAGGAGAATGAGCAGATCGAGCACAAGATGCTTTCCAATGCTATCGAGAAAGCCCAGGAGAAGATCGAGTTCAACAACTTCGGTATCCGTAAAAATCTTCTCGACTATGACCAGGTTAACAATGAGCAGAGAGAGATCATCTATGAGGAGCGCCGCCAGGTACTTGACGGTGAGAATATGCGTGATGCCATCTACAAGATGATCACAGATATCGTAGACAGCATGACAGACATGTGCTTTTCCGATGACATGGATTCTTCTGAGTGGGATCTTAATGAGTTCAACACTGCGATCACTCCGATCATCCCGATCCATCCGCTGACCGCAGAGAAGGTAAAAGGCCATAAGAAAGATGAGATCAAGCACATTGTGAAGGAAGAGGCTGTGAAGCTTTATGAAGCGAAGGAGGCTGAGTTCCCGGAACCGGAGCAGCTTCGTGAGCTTGAGCGAGTTGTTCTTCTGAAATGCATCGACAGCAAATGGATGGATCACATCGATGATATGGAAATGCTCCGTCAGGGTATCGGTCTGATGGCATACGGCCAGAGAGATCCGGTTGTTGAGTACAAGATGAACGCATTCGAGATGTTTAACAGCATGATCAGCTCCATTCAGGAAGACACTGTACGTATGCTGTATCATGTTCATGTGGAGCAGAAGATCGAGCGTGAGCAGGTTGCTAAGGTAACCGGCACAAACAAAGATGACAGCGCAGGCCCGAAGAAACCGGTTCAGCGAAAAGAAGATAAAGTATACCCGAATGATCCATGCCCATGCGGAAGCGGCAAGAAATACAAACAGTGCTGCGGACGTAAGGCTGCCAGGATCTGAGAAGGAAGATAAAAATAGTCTCACCCGGATGATGCGGTGGGGCTATTTTTTCTGGAATTTCTGTTACACAGGAACAGAGTACAGCGAATATTAAATAACCGTCATATAGACTTGTCTGATTTTTCATATGCTGCGTTGTTGTCAATCGCCGTAGCCACCGCTACGCTTCATTCCCCCGCTCTGCATATGAGAAAGTCATCCGCGTCAATATAACAGATACTTAATTTTCGCTGTAAGAGAAGGGGTATGATAATATGGCAATTATAAAAACTGCAATTCTTCAGACACATGTATATACTGATAAATTTCGCAATATCACCCAGGCAGCAGAACTTCTTGCCAGCCCGGAGCTTCAGGGGATCGATCTGGCAGCCCTGCCCGAAATGTTCTGCTGCCCCTACGAAAATAAATACTTTCCGGAATATGCCGAAATTGAGGGCGGAGATACCTGGGAAAAATGTTCCCGACTGGCGGTAGAACACGGAATTTATCTCGTAGCAGGAAGTATGCCGGAGAGAGATGAAGCCGGCAATATTTATAACACTTCCTATGTCTTTGACAGAAATGGTCATCAGATCGGTAAGCACCGGAAGATGCATCTTTTTGACATTGATGTAAAAGGCGGTCAGTATTTTAAAGAGTCCGATACCCTGACACCGGGAGACCAGGTGACGGTTTTTGATACAGAATTTGGAAAGATGGGCCTTTGCATCTGCTACGACTTCCGTTTTCCAGAGCTTGCCAGGCTGATGGTGGACGAAGGCGCCCAGGTGATCATCGTGCCGGCTGCTTTTAACATGACAACAGGGCCCCTTCACTGGGAGCTGATGTTCCGCCAGAGAGCCGTGGATAACCAGGTATACACCATCGGAGCTGCCCCCGCCAGAGACCTGAACGCCGGGTATCATTCCTGGGGCCACTCCATTGCCGCAGACCCCTGGGGAAAAGTCCTCATGGAGATGGAAGAGAAGCCGGCTGTGAAGGTTGTGGAACTGGAACTGGACGAGGTAAAAAAAGTCCGTGAGCAGCTGCCGCTTCTGAAGCACAGGAGAGGGGATATTTACGCCCTGACCACGTTTTCGTTGTAATTTCCATGCCCATATGGTATTGTATAAGACAGGCAGGAAATCCTGTATCAATATATAGAAAGAAGGTGAAGCTGTGGTTGAGTTAGATCAGTTCAAGAGTATTCTTGCAACATACACAGAGCCATTAGTGGAAGTGAGGGATTCACTTTGACCTCGCTAACAAAGAGCAGAAGGTCGAAGAATTAGAGCGCGAGATGGAGGCGCCTGATTTCTGGGATAATGCGGAAGCATCCCAGATGAAGATGAAACAGTTAAAGAGTCTCAAGGACGATATTGAGACATACCATAATCTGGAAACGCAGATGGAAGATATGGAAACCATGATCGAGATGGGATATGAGGAGAATGATCCTGAGATCGTCCCTGAGATCCAGGAAATGCTGGACGAGTTCCAGGCAAGCTTTGACAGCATCCGTGTGAAGACACTTCTTTCCGGAGAGTACGATGGAGAGAATGCCATCATCAAGCTGAACGCAGGAGCCGGCGGAACAGAGGCTTGCGACTGGTGCGGAATGCTTTATCGTATGTACAGCAGATGGGCGGAGAAGAAGGGCTTTGCGCTGGAAGTTCTGGATTACCTTGACGGTGATGAGGCCGGTGTGAAATCCGTAACCTTCCAGGTGAACGGAGAGAACGCCTACGGTTATTTGAAATCCGAGAAGGGTGTTCATCGTCTTGTACGTATTTCTCCGTTTAATGCAGCAGGAAAGAGACAGACCTCTTTTGTATCCTGCGATGTTATGCCGGATATCAAGAAGGATCTGGATGTTGAGATCAATGATGACGATATCCGTATCGATACCTACCGAAGCAGTGGTGCCGGTGGACAGCATATCAACAAGACATCCTCTGCGATCCGTATCACCCATTTCCCGACAGGAATCGTGGTACAGTGCCAGAATGAACGTTCTCAGCACATGAATAAGGACAAGGCTATGCAGATGCTGAAGGCCAAGCTGTATCTGCTGAAACAGCAGGAAGCCGAGGAGAAGCTTTCCGGCATTCGAGCGAAGTGACAGATATCGGCTGGGGAAACCAGATCCGTTCCTATGTCCTGCAGCCATACACCATGGTAAAAGACCATAGAACCAATGAAGAAACCGGTAATGTTGACGCAGTTCTGGACGGTGGTATTGACATTTTTATCAATGCATACCTGAAATGGATCGCGCTGGCGAAAAAGAAAGAATAACATTACTGTCACGGAACCCCATAAAGACAGAGAAAAGGACTCCGCAGGCAAAAAAGCGCTTGTGGAGTTTCTTTTATTATGATAATATATCTCTTGTACAAAAACAGTTGTCTTTATGAAACGGACAGGAGGCTGCTGGCCACAATGTGAACAGCAGTCAGAGAGGTTGCTATGCAGAAACAGGTTGAAAAGAAAAAATACTATGTAGTAAGAGAACGGGCAGTGCCGGAGGTACTTCTCAAGGTGGTTGAGGCCAAGAGACTGCTGGAATCCAAACGGGTGGCTACTGTTCAGGAAGCTGCTGAAAGGACCGGGATCAGCCGCAGTTCTTTTTACAAATATAAGGACGATATTTTTCCTTTCCACGAGGAGACCAAGGGAAAGACCATCACCTTTATCATTCAGATGGACGATGAGCCGGGGCTTTTATCAATGGTGCTGCAGACGATTGCCCGTTTTCACGGTAATATCCTGACCATACATCAGAGTATTCCCATTAACGGAGTCGCAACGCTGACGCTGAGCGTTGACATCCTTCCGGGAGAAGGCGACGCAGAGGCTATGGTGGAGGATATTGAGCAGAGAGACGGTATACACTATTTGAAAATTTTAGGCAGGGAGTAAGCATATGATAAACATAGCAGTATTAGGCTACGGTACAGTAGGAAGCGGAGTTGTTGAAGTCATCAACACCAATCATGAGAGCATTAACAAGAGAGCTGGAGATGAGATTAACATCAAGTACGTTCTTGATTTAAGAGATTTTCCGGGAGATCCGGTTGAGAAAGTTCTGGTTCATGATTATGAAGTGATCGTAAACGATCCGGAGGTAGATATTGTTGTTGAGGTTATGGGCGGGATCGAGCCGGCTTATACCTTTGTAAAAAGAGCGCTTCAGGCAGGAAAGAGCGTAAGCACATCCAATAAGGCTCTGGTAGCCAAGCATGGTTCTGAGCTCATGGAGATCGCAAAAGAAAAAAATATCAATTTCCTTTTTGAGGCAAGCTGCGGCGGCGGTATCCCGATCATTCGTGCACTGAATTCTTCACTGACAGCAGATGAGATCGATGAGATCACAGGAATCCTTAACGGAACCACCAACTACATGCTTTACAAGATGAGCACAGAGAACTGTGATTTTGATACGGTTCTGAAGGAAGCTCAGGCAAAGGGCTATGCAGAGGCAGATCCGACTGCAGACGTAGGAGGTGCTGACGCATGCCGTAAGATCGCCATCCTTTCTTCACTTGCATACGGAAAATTCCTGAATTACGAGGATATTTATACAGAAGGAATCACAAAGATCACACCGGCAGATATGGAATATGCAAAAGAGCTTGGCATGACCATCAAGCTTCTTGCCACAAGCCGCAGGATCGGAGATTCTTTCTATGCAATGGTAGCGCCGTTCCTGGTAGGCCAGAGTAGCCCGCTTTACAGTGTAAATGATGTGTTTAATGCAGTATTTGTGCACGGAAATGTTCTTGGAGATGCCATGTTCTACGGAAGCGGAGCAGGTAAGCTTCCGACTGCAAGTGCAGTAGTTGCAGATGTTGTGGATGAAGCAAAGCATCTCCACAGAAATATCATGACAAACTGGAGCAGCTATGCCCTGAAGCTTATGGATATGGATGAAGTTGAGGGACGTTTCTTCGTACGTGTGTCTGATACTACTATGGATGAAGTGGAAAAAGCTTTTGGTGATGTACAGACCATCGAGCCGGATGACCTTCCGGACGAATTCGGATTTATCACACCGGTGATGAAGCAGGCTGAATATTATGAGAAGATCAGCAAGCTCACCGGAAAAGTACTGGCAATGATCCGTGTAAAGGATTGATGCCGAAGGGAAGAAAAGAACATGTTGATTGTAAAAAAATTCGGCGGTACTTCTGTAGCAAACAAAGAGCGTATCTTTAATGTTGCCAGAAGATGTATCGAAGATTACAAAAAAGGAAACGACGTGGTGATCGTGCTTTCTGCAATGGGTAAGTATACCGATGAGCTGATCACCATGGCAAAGGATATCAATGACAAACCTCCGAAACGTGAGATGGATATGCTTTTTACCATCGGAGAGCAGATGTCAGTGGCACTGATGTCCATGGCTATGGACAGTCTGGGAGTACCGGCTGTTTCTCTGAACGCTTTTCAGGTAGCTATGCACACAACAAGTGCACATGGCAGCGCACGCCTGAAAAAGATCGAGGCGGCACGTATCCGCAGAGAGCTGGATAACCGCAGGATCGTTGTGGTCACAGGCTTCCAGGGCATTGATAAATATAATGACTATACCACACTTGGACGTGGCGGTTCTGATACCACAGCCGTAGCTCTTGCGGCAGCGCTTCATGCAGATGCCTGTGAGATCTATACCGATGTGGACGGTGTTTATACCGCTGACCCGCGTAAGGTTCCGAATGCCCGCAAGCTCAAGGAGATCACTTACGATGAGATGCTGGATCTGGCAACTCTGGGTGCGGGAGTGCTTCATAACCGTTCTGTGGAGATGGCAAAGAAATACGGCGTGCCGCTGGTGGTACGTTCCAGTCTCAACAACAGCGAAGGAACTGTGGTAAAGGAGGAAGTAACAGTGGAGAGAATGCTGATCAGCGGTGTTGCTCTGGATACAGATGCAGTACGTATTGCTGTGATCGGACTTAAAGATTCACCAGGAGTGGCATTTAAGCTTTTTGATACCCTGGCTAAGAAAAATATCAATGTGGATATGATCCTTCAGTCTATCGGCCGTGCCGGAACCAAGGACATTTCCTTTACTGTTGATAAAAATGATCTGGACGATGCAATGGGTGTTCTGGAAGCTAACCAGGCACGCATCGCCTATTCTGAGCTTCATGCGGAGAAAAACATTGCCAAGCTTTCTATTGTAGGAGCAGGTATGATGAGCAATCCGGGTGTTGCTGCAAAAATGTTCGAGAGCCTTTACAATGAGGGTGTGAACATCAATATGATCGCAACATCTGAGATTCGTGTGACGGTTCTCATTAACGAGAAAGATGGCGTACGTGCCATGAATGCGGTACATGATGCGTTTAATCTTGCAGACTAAACAGATGTGAAATATGAGAATATGATTTATCTGAAGTAAAAAAATGACGGGGCGGAGGCTTGGATGAGTCTCCGCCTTCTATAACGAAGGGATACAGAATTATGAGAAAAAATCTGAAGGGCTGTAAGAAGCTGGCAGGGGAAACTCTGGCCGGTAATTTTACGGTCCCTGTGATCGGGAGTATTGCGGTTGCGGCGATGAGCGCAGTTTCAAGCTATATTTCCACAGCACTTTTTCCGGGAGATTCCCTGTATGCGATCATTGGAGGAGAGGTATTCAGCTTTGTCCTTTCTCTGGTGATCTGTATTTTTTCCGCAGGACTTTACCGGATCTATCTGAATATTTCCAGAAGGGAAGCCTACTCTTTCGGAGACCTTCTGTACTTTTTCAGCCATCAGCCGGATCATGTGATCGTGGCATCCTTTGTGCTGGCATTGATCAATCTGGTGACATCACTTCCACTGGCGTGGTTTTCTTTTACAAGCAATATGGGAAATACAACGGAGGAGCAGATGAACTGGGCAGTAACTTACATGCTGCTCACACTTCTCGGGTTCGCGCTGAACCTGCTGGCAGCTATGCCGTTCACCATGAGCTATTACATCCTGTCCGATAATTCGGACATAAAAGGAGTACAGGCACTGAAAGCCAGTGCAAAGCTTATGAAGGGACATTACTGGGAATATATGAAAATGCTCTTAAGTTTTGTTCCGTGGATCATTTTTTCCATATTTACATTGTATCTGGCACTGATCTGGCTGGTGCCTTATATAGAAACCTGTATGGCAGTTTTCTATCGGAATATTTCCGGAGAGTTCGATGAACCTCCGGAGGAGCCTCATCCTCCGGTAACTCCGATTCCGCAGTTCCATGATGAAACCGAAGCCTGATCGCCTTCCGGAGGATGTTTTCCCTTTCCGGGGGGATGCTTGAGACGCAGGTGATGCCCTTTCCGGGGGGGATGCTTGAAACGCAGGTGATGCCCTTTCCGGGGGATGCATGAGACGCAGGTACTTTCCCGTTTCAGGGGGACCATTTTGGCATGGGCAGGGTACAGGGGGAAAGCGACTCAAAGTTGCGAAGCCCGCTTTTCCCCTCGAGCTCCCCTTTCCGGGCACGCAGCAGCTGCAGGCTGTGGGAATATGTGAAGATATTGGAGGGGCGATGGATTCTACTACGTTGGCTGTGGAAGGTTGAGCCGATTTATGCTGACGTAAATATATTGGCGAAGCCTGTTCCTGAATAACAGCGATACACCACAATCCAAAGAACAGGCCCGCTACGCAGGCCACTTTCCCATTCAGCCAGAAGCGATAAACAGTGAAGAAGCAATAAACAGTGCCGAAGCAACAATCGGCTCAGCCTGCTACTGTCGGTACAGCAGAATACAGTGCCGAAGCAATAATCGGCTCAGCCTGCTACTGCCAGTGCAGCAGAATACAAGACAGAATCAATAATCGGCTCAGCCTGCTACTGCCAGTGCAGCAGAATACAGTGCCGAATCAATAATCGGCTCAGCCTGCTACTGCCAGTGCAGCAGAATACATGGCAGAATCAATAATCGGCTCAGTCTGTCACTGCCGATACAGCAGAATACAGGACTGAGCCGATACACTTACACATTCCACAACGCATCACAGCGGCGTGGCCAGGAGGGGAAGAGCGCGAG
>ENA-OQKC01000969-OQKC01000969.1-human-gut-metagenome-genome-assembly--contig:-NODE-969-length-10704-cov-2.689610_pt1 | contig 10704 bp, 8 predicted proteins | sample MGYA00242774_ERZ504790 | MGnify/ENA primary metagenome ERZ504790 (study PRJEB26092, sample SAMD00036419) | human gut metagenome | host: Homo sapiens | study: EMG produced TPA metagenomics assembly of...
TCATAGTTCATCTCATCACGCAGTCTTGCAGCAAACAGTTCTGTCACAGTATCCTCGCCATGAGTAACAAACACTTTCTGAGGCTTTACTTCAAATGCTTTTATCCAGTCAACCAGACCATTTACATCTGCATGGCCACTGATTCCCGGCATACGGCAGATTTTTGCTGCAACGTGCACCGGTTCACCAAAGAGTTTTATTTCCTGAGTTCCTTCCAAAAGGGCGCGTCCCGGAGTTCCAACAGCCTGATAGCCCACAAAAAGAATGGTGCTGTCCTCCCGCCACAGATTATGTTTCAGGTGATGTTTAATTCTTCCTGCATCACACATTCCACTGGCAGAAATAATCACCTTACAGTCATCATCGAAATTGATTGCTTTTGAGTCTTCACTTGTTACGGATATCTTCAAACCAGGAAAGCTAAGAGGATTGATTCCTTTTCGAATAAGTTCCAGAGCCTCGTCATCAAAACAATCATATTTATGAATACCGAAAATATTTGTTGCTTCATTTGCAAGAGGGCTATCTACAAACACTTTAAAATTATCATGCCCGTGAATAAGGCCTTCTGCTTTTATCTGTCTGATAAAATACAGCATCTCCTGCGTTCTTCCCACTGCAAAAGAGGGAATTACCACATTACCGCCCCGGTCAAAGGTCTCCTGAATAACATCTGCCAGAAGGCGCACATAATCTGGTCTCTCTCCGTGGCTCCGGTCTCCGTATGTAGATTCCATTACCACGTAGTCTGCTTTTCTAAAATAGGCAGGGTCTTTTATAAGCGGCTGATTTTTGTTTCCTATATCTCCCGAAAATACAATTGTTTTTTCAACTCCAGCTTCACAGATATTCACCTCAATACTGCTTGATCCAAGAAGGTGACCTGCATCAATAAACTTTACTCTCAGCCCCTCGCCAAGAATTATTCCAGTCTCATATGGACAGCCTACAAAATTACGAATAACCCCTAATGCATCCTCCATGGTATAAGCTGGAACAAATTCAGGCTTCCCCTGACGTTTTGCCTTGCGGTTACGCCATTCTGCCTCAAACATCTGGATATGGGCACTGTCACGGAGCATAATATCGCAAAGATTACAGGTTGCCTCTGTGGCATATACAGGTCCTTTAAAGCCTTTTGCGTAAATAGCAGGAAGATTTCCGGAATGGTCCATGTGTGCATGTGTTAAAAGCACAAAATCTAATTCTCCCGGAGGCACAGGAATATCTTTATTTTCATAATAATCAGGTCCCTGTTCCATTCCACAGTCTACAAGAAACTTTTTTCCTGCTGCTTCCAGGTAATAGCAGCTCCCGGTAACTTCATGTGTTGCTCCAATAAAAGTGATCTTCATACAGATTCCCCCTTTTACCCGAACTCTTACTTATATTACATATATTTTTCTGTTTTTATGGCATAACATCTTCACTATTTATAATATGCTGAACAGAGCTGACAAATTTCGCTGAATCAGCCTGGCTTGCCATACTTCCGGCAAGAATACCGATTGCAGCAAGAACTGCAATCCCTGCTGCCTTTCCATATTTGTACCAGGGTTTATTTTCTTCTTTTTCAAACTGACGTAGCTTATCAGAAAATCCTGCAATAAAATCAATTTCCTCAGCTGAACTTTCTGTTGATTGAGCATCTTTTAAATTTTCCTCTTTGGACGCCTCGTTCCGGAATCCTGGAAACTTCACTATTTCAGCAGTCTTTGTATCATTATTCATAGCTTTTGCAGAATTGGCCTCATTTATTTTATCTTCATCCAGTTTGCCTTCTGCTTTCATTTTCTTTAAAAACTGCTGATACGCCTCATCCAGTTCCTCATCCGAAATCTCATTTCCCAGATATTGGAATGTTCCATTCTGTCGGAATCGTACCTTCAGCGTATGATGCAGAGCACAGTCATTTCCACTCCCCAGACATACCGCCTCAATAGTCAGTGCTGTGGTGCCGTCAGCATTTTCTTTCACATCTACGACCTCCGGCAAAGAAGTACCGAAGGTTGTCGGGACGTAGTTGCCGGTTCCAAGACGTACCCATAAGTAGGTCCGGCTTTCCCTGTCGTATTCTGCAAATGTACGAAGCTCCTCTTTTGTTACCGGAATGTAATCCATAATCAGAGTTTCAAACTCTTCCTCCGGAATCCCATCCGCATAGCGGTCATAATCGATTTTCTTCCCGTATTTCATCTCATAGAACGACTCAAACACTCCATTATAATCCAGTTTTGACAAATCTGATAAATCCCAGCTGGAACACAAAAGATTGTTCCCCTGATATCCAAGTTTCTCAACGCACGCGATAGATAACTCTTTACACTTCTTGTCCATGGGCCGGATCCGAATCATGGTCCCCGCCTCGACCACCTCACTTACTTCCGGTGGTTCAGGCGCACATAACTCATAAGAAAACCAGCCTTTTTCAGTATAATTCCATTTTTTGATACGGGTACGGATCGTTTTCATAACTACAGGTTTTCCCTCCTGACTCCATTCTGCGATCGTCTCCAGAATCTCCATTTGTTTCCCGTCAAATACAAATTTCATCCGGTTTAATCCACCGCCCGCTTTTATCTGATACATAACAATCTCCCCTGCTTTTTGATCCTGGCAGCTTAAAAGAAATCGATCCATTTTTGTCCAATGTTCCATTGTAGAATATGCATCTGCGCCACTCACAGTCAGCCCACTCTTTTTCAAGATTTCTTTCATTTTGATAAGATCTGCATCAGAGAGCACCCCATTGGACGCGTCTCCTTTCTCTGCTTTACGGTAACATGCCCCCGTAAGATTCATTGCTTTTTTACAAGCTGCTTCCGCCTCTTCCCTCTCTCTTTTACCAACCGGAAGATCGTATCCCTGCAGCTTTTGCTTTTCCCATGTCTTTTTCTTCTCCCTGGACGTATCCTCGGGACGTGATTCCTCCCGGTCCAGAATCCGGCTTCCAAGAATAATGACAATCAGGAGCAAAATCAGCAGCCCCACGTTGCGTCTCCAATGTCTATTTCTTTCCATAGTATGCTTCCCACTCTTCCTTTGTAAATCTTGGTTTATACCATGAATTTGTCACTCGCTCGTCCCAGGACAGGACCCGGCAGGAGACATAATCAAAACTTCCCTCCTGCCCAGGTCTTACAATCAGCTCGCTTTTTACCGCACAGTCCAGCATCTTCCATGTCCATACCGCCTCCACTGTGAGACGGATTGTACCATCATCCAGCTTTTCATATCCGGTAACCTCCGGGTATGGGCCGTAAGGACTTCCCCCATCCTTAAGTCCTCTCGGACGATACAGAAATGTTCCGCTTTCTGGTTGATACATCATGTTTTCCCGGATGGTGGCTGTATGAAACGAAAAATAATTTTGCAGTACTTCTTCTACTTCCTGTTCCGGTACCTGATACTCCGCCCCCCAGGAAGCCTCATATGGAACCGGCTCACCGAATTTCACATAAAAAAGCCGTTCATACAGATCGTAAAAATCCAACTTTTCCGGTTCCTTTTCATTCCAATCCGTAATCAATAGATTGTTACGGTCATATCCTATCGGTGTCACATAGTCGCGGCAGGCTTTCCTGCACACAGAATCCAGTGGTTTCACTCGAAAAGCTTTTTGTCCGGGCGGCCCGTCGTACCCTGCAGGTCGGGCCTCTTCCAGAAAGAGATAGCCTTTCTGAGTATATTCCCAGGAGTTTGTTTCAAACTCGTTGTAATAATTGTATTTTCGGCTTTTCCCCCCCATTTGAAGAGAGCTCACCGCTGCCTTTAAGCCTCCTTGCTCTGCTTCCAGATCATAACGGATCCCATCCCCCCCTCCTTTGTCACACAAAACAGAGTTGCCTTTGCCTTTTTTCCCCTCTTCTGCTTGTTGACAGAAAGTTTCCATCTGGCTATAATTCACCATATTGATCTGATTATCCGTATCCACGGCCGCATATCCCTGCTCTCCAATCGCCCGGATGATAGTTTCCTGAATCGTTTCCGTATCCTTTTCCTGTTCATAAAGATCCTTTAGTCTCTCAGCCAGCCGCAGGGAGTCCTCTTTCCGATTCTCTTCAGATTCCGGTTCTTTGATCTCCTCGGTTTTCTGATCTGTTCTTCTCTCTGCTCCATACCCACAGCCACTTCCCACAACTATAATGAGAAGTCCTGCTATCATCCATCTTCTCCAGTTCACTTTGTTCTCCCCTTTTGTCTTTTTAAACGTTTTGATGATTTAATATTACACTTGTAAGATTTATAAGTCAAGCACCATTCTAATCATTGGAAGCGCCAAAAGGCACATTCCGGTTTTTTGTTTTATCTGTTTTATTTATTTCGCTATTTTCAGATTTTCATACCGTTTCTCGATAAACTGATCCGGGAAATACTCATCTAACTTTTCAGCGATAATCCCGTTTCCTTCTTTTCCTTCCTGACGTTCTCCGTAACGCGCCAAAGCGGCAAATGACAGCGCCATATCCGCCGTCAGAACAACAAGCAGCAAGGAGCAGATGATACGTCCCGCCTTTTTCGGCAATCGTTCGATCTGTCTTGACAAAAACGGGTAAACCGCTTTCATCCAGATAACGGCGGCAAATCCCCAGAAGAAACAATACAACAGGTTAATTCTTCCTCCCAGATTAAACGGGATCTTACTATAATCCCAGAACACTGTTCCAAAGGCAATCTCCGTAAAAACACTGCATATGTATTCATATGCGCCCCCGAGTATTGTTCCGAAAAGGAATATAAACCAATTACTCTTATCACGGTATCTATATAAAATCCATGTCAGAAGCGCACATGCAATTCCCCACACGATACTGAACTGACCAAACACAAGACTGCTGCGGCTCATAAGACGCCCGGTTGTAATAAGGCAGAATATCGTCTCTACTATATCCCCGATAAATGCTCCGATGATAAACAGACTCGCCAGTTTAAAAAATCCGCATCCTTCCGCAAATTTTTCTTCCTGTTCAGCATCGTTTTTCAGTCTCAATATTCGGAAATGCCTTTACCAGTCTTTTCTGGATCCGTTTTGTCAGAGCGTTTTCAAGAAATTTAGACGTTTTCTGCAGCTCTTCCGTAATCTGCTCGATCCGACCTTTCTTTCTTTTCAATTCAAGAACCGCAATTCCCGAACCGAGACCATCCGCAATAAGCAGGCCTAAAAGCACCCATAAGATCACTTCTCCGATCAAACGGGGTATCATATTGACAAGACCGCAAAAAAACGGATTCAGGAAGTAGATCATCAGTACACTGCACACGCCCCATAAAGCAGATACCCGCAGACAAATGTAACCGTCCAGATGAAATTTCTGATCTGAATAATCCCACCACTTTTTATGCAGTATCTTTTCCATCAGCCTTCCCGTAATATATTCTACGAACGAAGTAACGATCATTCCGCCGATAAAAAGAAAGATCAGATTTTCTTTTAAATTCCGGCAAAAACACCGCCACCGCCACCGCTACCCGTTCCGTAGATCGGGCAGAGCGGTCCCGACGATAAATACCCCTGTTGACAAACTTGTGCCTGTTAACCGCCGCAACGATGACCTCGCCGCACCATCCGATAAATGAATAATAAAAAAGATCCATGCCAGTTCATATATTGTGTTTTACCATATTTTCTCTTTTGAATTCCTTTCCCGCACATCTTTTTTGCAAAGACGCAGTTTCAGATGCACCTTCGATAAAATAATCCCCCCGGACACGGTTTTATACGAGACACTCACTCCTGCCCGGGAGGCGCCGCTTTATGTGATGCGTTCTTTTCTATCCGAGCACATCTTTATACAGGGCATGTTTTTCCAATGCCTCCGTGATTTTGACCATATCGGACAGATCTCCGATCATGATAACGCCTGCAAGGCGGTTGTTTAAAAAGTAATATTTACTGTATCTTCCTTTTCCCATATCTTTAAATTCTGCCGTCTTATAAAGCAGATTCGGATTTTTCCCGTTATCTCCGGCTGCGAAAAGAGCCGTGTTCATCCCATGGAATGTCAATGTCGGAGCTGTCGCCGCATACTCAATCTGATCCCCTGCCGCATTTGCGCCCGCGATACGTCCCTGTTCGGAAGCCTCCGGCCAAACAGCATAGTTTGCCCCGTTAAATTCCGCACAGTCACCGCATGCATATACGTTCGGAACACTCGTTTCCATCCGTTCGTTCACTTTAACGGCACGGTCCGCATCAAGTCCAATCTCCTTAGCCAATGCTGTATTTGCACGCACTCCCGCCGATACAACGACAACTTCCGCAGGAATCACCTGACCGTCAGACAAGCGGACTCCCGATACATGTCCGTCTCCTTCCACTGCTTCCACGGAAACGCCCGTACTGATCTTCACACCGCTCTTTTCGGCGAACATCCTCAAAATGTCCGAAGCGTTCTCGTCAAGCTGACGTCCCATAAGAATCGGAGCAGCTTCTAACACTTGTACATCAATCCCCGCTTTTTTCAGTTCCCAGGCAGCTTCCAGACCAAGCACACCGCCTCCGATCACAACCGCTTTCGCCGCATGTTCCATCATTTTTTCCAGTTTTTCCACATCTGCAAGGCGGCGGATCGCAACTACTTCCGGCAAAGAACTTCCTTCGATCGGAGGTATAAAGCACTCGCTTCCAAGTGCATAGATCAGTCTCGTGAAATGCACTTTCTCTCCGCTTTCAAGAATCACTTCTTTTTCATTTACATCGACAGACGCCACTTTCTTTCCTAACATTTGGAACACTTTGTTTTCTTCATACCATGACGGATCTACGATCGCGATCTGATCCGCGCTCAATCCTGCCACGATCGACTTTGTCAGCATCGGACGGTTGTATGCCGGATACTCTTCATCAGAAATGATCGTAACAGCTCCCGTTTTATCACGTTCCCTTATCGCCTTGGCAGCGTTAAATCCTGCCGTTCCGTTTCCGAGGATAACATAATATTCTTCTGTATTATTCAAAACGGCGCTTTCTTCTGCTTCAACTTCTATAAAATTCTCTTTTCCGACTCCGCACACCGGACATATCTCGAGCGAAGAATCGAAAATTTCTCCGCAGACAAGACATTTCACAAGCGTTCTGGCGCCTTTTTTCTTCGGCTTTACAGGTTCTTTGTTCTGCACGATGCACCCGAACTGATATCCGTACTCATAAGCGCTCACAAGATCCGCTTCCGATGGTTTAAACCGAACGCGGAATCCTTCCGATACTTTCATTTTCAGTTGTTTCAGACGCTGCGTAATATTCGGCACTCCTTCTCCGCTCCAACCGTAGCTTCCGAATGCGCCGGCATATTTTCCTCCGTGAGTAGCCGGAAACATTGCAAGTGTAAGATCCCATATCGGCTTGAGCGCTTCTCCGACAATCGTAGGAGTTCCAAGCAATATTCCGTCCGCAAACAAAAGTTCTTCGTTCACTTTCTCTGCGTCTGCCTCAACCATGTCATAAGACCTGACGTCGATATCGCCGCTGTCTTTGACTCCTTCCGCGATTTTTTCCGCAAGCATCTTCGTGTAGCCATATGCGCTCACATACGGGATAATAACTGTTTTTTTCTCATTCGGATTGACCACTGTCGACCATTCTCTGTATTGCTTCATAACCTGTCTGATCCGATCTCCTACGAGAACCGGTCCATGCCCCGTACAGATCATGGAAATATCCATTGTTTCAACACGGTCGAGAGCTTTAAGCATAAAAGGTTTGAACGGTCCGATAATGCAGTCATAATAATATTTCAAAGCACTTTGATAATCCGCCTCATTTTTAATCTCACTTGATACGACTTCCGGGAGACAGTAATGTGCACCGAAAGAATCACATGTTACAAGAATCTGTTCTTCCTCAATAAAAGTGTACATCGTATCCGGCCAATGAAGATTCGGAACAAACAAAAACTCAAGCGTCTTATTTCCGATCGTCATCTTCTCTTTATCCCTTGCCGGAATGCCGACAAAATCCCGGTTTACGATCTCTTTCAGGAAACCGAGCGCACATCCCGTAGCGATCACCTTCATCTGCGGACTATAATCGAGAAGGCGTTCTACGCTTCCGGCATGATCCGGCTCTGTATGACTTACAACAAGATAATCGATTTTCCGAATGTCGATCACTTCTTGAAGATGTTCCAAATATTCGTCAAAAAACTTCGCTTTTGCAGTCTCGAAAAGAACTGTTTTGTCCCCGCCTTCATCACATAAGAATTATAAGTTGTACCGAATTCCGTATACATGATAATATCAAATACTCTGAGTTGATCGTCAATAATACCTGTCCAATAAAAATCATCTCTTAATTTCAAACTTTTCATTTTCTGCCTCCTCTTTTTCTTTTTTATGAAACTCCGTTTTTCTTGCAAATATCCGCCAGACAGCACTTCTCGCAGTACGGCTTTGTCCTTGCCGTACACACATCCCGCCCGTGGAAGACAAGCCTGTGACAGAAATCGCTTCCCTCCTGAGGAGGAATGATCTTCCACAATGCCATCTCGACCTTTTTCGGTTCTTTTATCCCATCTACGAGTCCGATCCGGTTTACAAGCCGGATACAATGCGTATCTGTCACAATCGCAGGTTTCCCGAACACATCACCCATGATAAGGTTTGCGCTTTTTCTTCCGACTCCCGGAAGTTTCATCAGCGCGTCAAAATCATCCGGCACTTTCCCTTCATACTCATCCCGGATCATCTTCATACAGCCGCTGATATCGCGCGCCTTGCTTCTGCCAAGACCGCACGGACGCACAATTTTCTCAATCTCATCTACATCCGCTTCCGCCAAAGCTTCCACTGTCGGATATTTTTCATATAACCCTTCCACCACTACATTGACACGGGCATCTGTACACTGTGCCGCAAGCCGCACACTGACAAGCAGTTTCCATGCCTGATCATAATCAAGCGTACAGCCGGCGGACGGATATTCTTTTTTCAGCCGCTCGATCACCTGTAACGCACGCTGCTTTTTTGTCATCTTTGGTATCCCTCCGCTATCACTTCTCATCCATATGTTTTCTCAGTTCGGCAAGAGCTTCTGAAAATCTTTTTGACACAGCCGTCGGATTGCCTTTCAAATGTCTTGCTGCACGGATATAGCTTCTGTCTGTTCTGTCGTGCATCTTCGTCATCTCCCGGGAAATATTTTTCTTGATCTTCGCATATTCTTCCCGTTTATCTTCGCCGATCAATTCGTCAACCTTTGATGTAAATTCTTCCTTCATCAACAGTTCCGCCCTCTCCGACAATCTTGCAAGAAGACGCTGTCTCTCTTCGCGCCTTGCATGAACACGCGCCAGATATTCTTCTTTGCGTGAATTGATTTGTTCGCGGCGTTTCTTCTTTTGAACTTTGATCTCTTCTTTGTATCCCTCTACCATTTCTTCTGCGCGCTGACGGTAACTGTCCATATGCTCTTCTGCCAGTTTTTTGTAATCTTCCGCCATTTCTTCCGCACGTCCGCGGTAATCCTCTACATGTTCTTCTACACGCCTGCGATAATCTTCTACAAACTCACCTGCGCGCTGTCGATAATCTTCCACAAACTCACCTGCGCGCTGTCGATAATCTTCCACAAATTCTTCAGAAGCGACTTTTAATTTCTCCTGTATCTTCCTGATCTGTTTTTTGCTTTCTTCAAGCTGTGCAAGAATCCGCTTCAGATCCATCGCATCATTAAACGACTGCGTCACATCGACCGCCGCCGCAACAGTCAGCACAAATGCGATACCCTCCGCAATAATCGTCGGAATCTTCAGCACCGCTCCCTCGATCGGTACATGAACAAACTTAACAAGTAAAACGGAAAACAATCCCCACCCAAAGACGAGGTAAGACAAATATATCCGTTCAGATTAAATTTCTGATTGCTGTAATCCCAGTATTTCACATTGAAAAGTCTCTCCATAACCGCCCCTGTAACGTATTCCAACAGCGTTGCTCCAACCATGCCGAATAAAAAGATCAACGGAATACTGTCTCTGACTCTGATCGTACTGATCAAGACCGCAAGCGCTCCGAATCCATAGATCGGCAGCATCGGCCCGTACATAAATCCGCGGTTTACCCAGCGGCGTTTCCGCACAGAAACAAAGCAGCATTCCCATACCCAGCCGATAAAACTGTAAATGAAAAAAGAACAATACCCATTGTGTCAGATGATATGACTGCATGTTTATTTCTCCTCAATCGCTGTAATCAGGTCAACTCTTCTTTGATGACGTCCTCCTTCAAACTCAGCGTCAAGCCATGTCTCTACGATCATTTTCGCAAGCTCCGCTCCTACCACACGAGCTCCGAACGCCAGGATATTACAGTTATTGTGCACTCTTGCCATCTTTGCCGTAAACGGCTCGCTGCAAACCGCGGCGCGGATTCCTTTTACTTTATTTGCCGCAAGAGAAATTCCAAGACCTGTTCCGCAGATCAGGATTCCCTGTTCAACCTCGCCTGCTGCCACTGCTCTTGCCACGATTTCCCCGTAGACCGGATAATCACAGCTCTCGCTTGAATTTGTTCCGTAATCTACTACTTCATGTCCTTTTTCTTTCAGGAACTATGATTTCCGCCTTTAATTCAATTGCTGAATGGTCATTTCCGATTCCGATCTTCATATTCTTCTCCTTTTCTTTTCCACTTTATTTATTTACCATGCTTCTTTACATAAAACTTGATTTCTCTATCATCATAACAAATCCGGCGCTGTGATTCAAT
>ENA-OQKC01000970-OQKC01000970.1-human-gut-metagenome-genome-assembly--contig:-NODE-970-length-10693-cov-3.346394_pt1 | contig 10693 bp, 9 predicted proteins | sample MGYA00242774_ERZ504790 | MGnify/ENA primary metagenome ERZ504790 (study PRJEB26092, sample SAMD00036419) | human gut metagenome | host: Homo sapiens | study: EMG produced TPA metagenomics assembly of...
GCCGGCGCCATACGGCGGCAAGGACTCCGATGTCCGGTTCGTTCGAGGATCTCGACGTGCCGCCGACGCTGATCGTCCTTCGCCGTGGCCGTGGGCAACATGAAGCGCGCCACCTCCCCTGAATTCAAGGACGCCGATCACCGTATCGTACGCATCGCGCCGCGCTACCTGGCCGACGGTCTGACCCCGGACAAGGATGCGCTGCTTGAGGTGTTCTCCGTGATCGAGGAGCTCACCGACTTCCACGATGCCCTGGCCGTCTCTACGCCGGGCTATGGCGCCACCGCCGAAGCCCTGTTCAAGATGACGCTCGGCAACCGCATCGGCGTGACCCTGAACAACAGCATCGCCGTGGACGACCTGTTCACCCCGGCATACGGTTCGTTCATCGTCGAGCTGGCGGACGATGCCAAGCTTCCGGCCGTCTCCAATTTGGTCGAGATCGGCGAAATCGGCACCACCACCTCCGAGTACGTGTTCAAGGCCGCCGGCGAGACGCTGGACCTGGACGCTGTGCAGGAAGCTTGGGAGTCCGGCATCGAATCCGTGTTCCCGTACCGTTCCAAGGGCGAGGACAAGGGCGCGACCGTCGAGACCATCGACTTCCACGCGCCGAAGAAGACCGTGTACGTCGGATCTTCCGTGGCCAAGCCGCATGTGGTGATCCCGGTGTTCCCGGGCAACAACTGCGAGTACGATTCCGCCGCCGCCTTCGAGCGTGCCGGCGCCGATGTGACCACACTGATCGTCAACAACCTGACGCCGGCCGCCGTCGCCGAATCCACGCAGGCGTTGGTCGACGAGATCAACAAGAGCCAGATCGTGATGATCCCAGGCGGCTTCTCCGGCGGCGACGAGCCGGACGGTTCCGCCAAGTTCATCACCGCGTTCTTCCGTGCGCCGGCCGTCACCGAGGCCGTGCGTGACCTGCTGAAGAACCGCGATGGTCTGATGCTCGGCATCTGCAACGGCTTCCAGGCGCTCGTCAAGCTGGGTCTGGTGCCGTACGGCGACATCGTGCCGATGACCGACGCCTGCCCGACGCTGACCTTCAACACCATCGGCCGCCACCAGAGCCGACTGGTCCGCACGCGCGTGGCCTCCGACCTCTCCCCGTGGCTGTCCAAGACTTCGGTCGGCGACATTCACACCGTGGCCATCTCCCACGGCGAGGGCCGCTTCGTGGCCTCCGACGAGGTGCTCGCCCAGCTCAGGGCCAACGGCCAGATCGCCACGCAGTACGTGGACGAGACCGGCACCCCCGGCATGGACCTGGATGTGAACCCGAACGGCTCGCTGCTCGCCATCGAGGGCATCACCAGCCCGGACGGCCGCGTGTTTGGCAAGATGGGTCACTCGGAGCGTTCCGGCAACGGCCTGTACGTCAACGTGCCCGGCAACAAGTACCAGCCGATCTTCGAGGCCGGCGTGGAATACTTCACCGCCTGATAATCGGCGCGTATCGCGTCTGATACGGCACACAGGGAAGGAACTCTCGGGTTCCTTCCCTTTTTTGTTCATGCCGGTCATGGGCTAAGGTTGGGGTGTTCGCACTACCGAATCCGCCGCTGAAAGGACCTGTCGTCATGCCGATCAACGAGGCATTGTTCGCCGCGATGAAGGCCGCCAGCTACATCAAGCCCAACGCGGGCAAGTCGTACAAATTGCAGCGCGTGGCGGAAGAGCTTATCGCCAAGCAGGCACCCGACAATCCGAAATGCCGTGTCGAGGACGCCTTCGCGCCTATGGCGGATGGATATGCCGTACCATTGCGAGTGTTCACGCCGCTGGTCGCCTATGGGAGCGCCCCTGCCCGAAGCCCTGGAGGAATCTTCCGCCAATGGCACGCCCGTGGCCTCGGCAATATCCGCGATTCTGCCCGCCGTATTACCCAAAGTCCTACCCAAAATACTCATCAAGGAAAGCACGTCGAGCGGCAACGCCGACGGTATTTCCGGCAATGCCAACACGGAACTTCCCTCAGTCACGCCGCGTGGCACGATCCTGTTTTTCCACGGTGGCGGTTGGACCACAGGCGGCATCAACCTGTACACGCAGGCTTGCGCGCATATGGCCGTACGTCTGCAACGCCGTGTGATCTCAGTCGAGTACCGGCTGGCTCCTGAATACCGCTTCCCTACTGCTGTTGAGGATTGCTATGAGGTAGCCCGGCAGCTGTTTGCTGGGGAATTGCCGATTTCTGGGGTGGGTGGTTCTGTTGATGTTGATCACCCCCAGTCGGCTGCGCCGACAGCCCCCGCCAGCGGGGGCGATATATCTGCGACAATCCCAGCACCGGATCCCGACAGCATCGTGCTGTTTGGCGACAGCGCGGGCGGCAATCTTGCGGCCGCCGTCTCGCTCATGGCCCGCGACCGCGGCGAGTTCATGCCGCGCACGCAGATGCTGCTTTACCCGGTAGTCGGCAACGATTACAATCCCGAGACCAGCCCGTTCGAATCGGTGCGGACCAACGGCACCGACTACATCCTCACCGCACAGGACATGGCCGACTACATCGACATGTACCGTTCGTCCGTGGCCGATCTGACCAATCCGTATTTCGCGCCGCTGACCGCGCACGACCTGAGCAATCAGCCGCGCACGCTGGTGTTGTCCGCCGAATACTGCCCGCTCAGAGACGAGGACGAAGCGTACGCCCGTCGCCTGCAATTGGTGAACGACAACGTCTCCTGTTACCGAATTCACGATGGCATCCACGGCTACCTGCTCAATACGTCGGCCGTGGGACTGGTGGCCACCACCTACCGAATCATCGAGCATTTCCTCGACGGCACACCGCTGGAACCAGCTCCCGGCACCGGCACCACCGCCAACGCACCGGAGGGAGGCGACGCGTGGCAAGACGTACTTGGTACCGACTAGACAACATCGGCAAGTTCTACTCCTCCCAGGCTGGCCGCTCCTCGCAGACCGTGTTCCGCTATTCGGCCGAGCTGGCGGACGACATCGATCCGGACATCCTGCAGCACGCGCTCGACCATGCCATCGCCCAGTTCCCGAGCTTCAACGTGCACCTGCTCAACGGCATGTTCTGGCATTACCTCGAACAGTCAGACGGCCGGCCGCTGGTGGAGCCGGAACATCTGCCGATATGCTCGCGACTGCATTACGGGCCCAAAAGCATGCTGTTCCGCGTGAGCTATTTCCGCAATCGTGTCAATCTCGAGGTCTCGCACATCATTTCGGACGGTCGCGGCGCCATCAACCTGTTCAAGTCACTGCTGCACGCCTACATCGCCGAGCGGTACGACGTGCCGGGCGTGCCTTCGGATTACGACGGTTCGGATAGTGACAAAGCCGAAAACAGCTTCGACAAATACTACGAGAAAGACAAGGCCGGCGCTGCGCCAGGCACGAAAATCTACCGGCTGGCCGGCCCCATCGACCGGGCCGCGCCTACGTTCATGGAATACCACGTCAGCGCCAGCAAGGTGCTTGGTGCAGCGCATCAGTGCGGAGTGAGTCTCACCTCCTACCTCATCGCCGCGATACTGTGCGCGATTCGCGACGTCATGCCCTCGCGCGCCCGCAATCGCGCGATTCGCGTGGATATTCCGGTCGACTTGCGCGCCTTCTTCAGGTCGGAGACCGTGCGCAACTTCTACGGCATGACTTACGTGGCGTACACGCCGGCCGAAATCGAAGCCGATGAGGACTCCGCGAAAACTTCCGCAACAAGCCCAGACGCAGCCGGCGACGGCCAGCAGTCCGCCGCCTGCACCGCGCACGGCAACGGTATGAGTGGATTGCTGACCGATGAGCCGTTGGCCGACATCGCCCGCCATGTGCAGGAGCAGCTCGGCCATGCCACCAGTCGCGAGCGCGTCGAATCGCATATGAACCGCATGATTGCGCTGGAAAAGAATCCGGTGCTGCGTCTTGCGCCCTCCCCTGCCAAGGACTGGGTGCTGGAGCTGGCCCGGTTCATCGCCGACCGCGAGACCACGACCACCGTCTCGAACCTTGGCCGAGTCACCTTGGACGAACGACTCGCGCGCCATGTACGTTCGGTGAGCTTCCTCACCACACCGGCCAGCCTGAATTTCACGGTCTGCTCGTTCGGCGACGACCTGAGCATCGGCATCTCCACCATCTACCATGATCTGAACGTCATCAAGAACCTGTGTCGGATTCTCGCCGCGCAGGGCATCAGCGGCCGTATGAACATCGCTGGCGTGCATGTGGAGAAAGGAGCGTCGGCATGAAGCATTGCGATGCCTGCAACGTCGATTTCACCGGCGATATGGCCCGTTGCCCGCTCTGCCAGAACGAATTGCGCGGCGAGGCCTCCCCCGCCGCATTCCCCGCGCAGCAGATCTATCTGCGTCCGAGGCGTTTGGCGGTGGAAATCATCACGTTTGTAACCGGCGCGATTTTGCTGCTGCATGGCTTCTTCAGCTATCTGTTTTCGTGGCCGATACCGATTGCCAGTGCATCGGCGGCCGCGCTGATCATCAGCGTGCTGTTCATCAATAGTGCGATTCTGCACGTGCCGCGGCCGCTTCGCCTCATGTTTCGATATTTCTATATCATGCTGGCGATTGCGCTGGTCTGGTTTGTGGCGACGATGAATCATGTCGTCACCATGTTCGTCATACCGATCACGTGTCTGGTTTCGCTGGTCTTTGACGTGGTGCTGCTTATCGTGCTGCGGGCCAAGGCCATTGACGAGTACGCCAAGTATCTGGCGTTCGACATCGTCGCTGGTCTGATGCCTCTGACGTTCATTCCGCTCGGCTGGGCTCCGTGGGATGTACTGGTGATGGTCAGCGGGCTGGTCTCCCTGCTGGTGCTGCTCGGCCTGCTCGTCTTCGCCCGCCGTCAGCTCTTCTCGGAATTCGGCAAACAGTTCTCGGCCTGATTGCCTCGTGCGCTCAATCGCCCGACTTAGGATGGAAACCATGAGCGAACATGTGGAGCATGGGTTTGGGCCGGTGTGGGATGGCGAGTCCCGGGTTTTGATTTTGGGATCGATGCCGAGTCCGAAATCCCGAGCGGCGGCGTACAGCCGAGGCGAGCATCCGCGAGAGCGGCAGCAGGTAGAGGAAGGTCGCGGCGGCCAGGCTGAGTGTGGGCGCGTTGATGGTGGCAAGCGGCACGGCACCGGCGATCGACCAAGGAATCAGCGGAGCGATCACCACGGCACTGTCTTCCAAATCGATAGCTTGTGCGGAGCGTTCGGATTCGTCGTCGCCGTACAGCCCACCGCACAACTGGTGAGTGAGCATGATGGTGAGGGTTTGGTTGCAGGCGAGCGCCGCCGCGCAAGTCGCGGTAATCATGGTGGCACCACATGCGCCGATGCGATGACCGAGCATCTCGATGACCTGCTGCAGCCGAGCAAGCATCCGCGTCTCGGCAAAAATGCCGGCGTAGGCGGAGGAGATACAGACAGTGGCCATCACAGTGAGCATGGAGAGGATGCCGCCGCCGTCCAGGAGTGCGGCCACCTGCGGATTTTGCGCATGGTAACCGAAAATAAGCAGCCGCAACAGTTCTGCCCATTCCATGTGCTGCACGCCCACGCATACCGCGACCGAGGCGGCAATGCTGGCGAGCATAAGCAGCCGAACATCCACACGCAGCAACGCCAACACGATGACCAGTAATGCTGGAACTAGGGTAAGCCAATGCAAATCGAAGGCCGATGAGAACAATCCGCCGATATCGGTTATGCTGCTTGCGTTGGTTGAAACAGCCGCTCTAGCCGAGCCAGCCGAGCCAGCCGTAGCAGCCGCACTAGCCGCACCAAATCCGGAACCACCGCTCGCACACAGCCACTCCGCCACCGCAGCCGCAACGTATACCACACAACTCAGCACAAACGGCACCGCACCAGTGCGCAGCATGCGGGCAATAGTATTGAACAGGTTCGTATGCGTAAGCTGTTTGACCAGCAAGGCACTGGTGGAAACCGGCGAACAACGATCGCCCACATAGACGCCCGCAAGAATCGCGCCACCGAGCATCACCGGGTTCGCCTGCATCGACAATCCCAGCGACATGCAGATGGTGCCCATAGTCGCCGCACTGGCGAACGACGACCCGACCAGCACCGACATCGCCGAGCACAGTAGAAACGACAGCGGAATCACCGTGGCGGCGTGAATCACCGCGGTCGAATGGGCCACGATGAAGGCGATGGTCCCGCTGGCCCGCCACAGCGAGGTCAGTACACCGATGAGCACGAAGGCCACCACCACGGTCCCCGCGGACCGTACGCTGCCGGCCGCACGGCTCGCCATCGCGCGCAGCGAGCACCGGCGAACCAGCCCATACCCCATGAACAGCAGCACACCAACGAACAGCGCGGGAATAATCGACCAGCCGAGGGCGACGCTGGCAAACAGCACCGCACAGAACAGCAACATCGTGCCCGCTTCCAGCATGCGATCTTCTCCCTCTTCTGGCTACAGCCTCATCTCAGATTCCATCTCATGACCCGCAGTCGCAAACATCAACGCTATTCGCACGAGCCATGACTCAAGATAACAGGAGATTCTACGACGAACGTATGGTACTGGTTATTGCGCAATCATTATGGCTGGATTTAGTCACCACCGGAACCGCGAACAGCCAGACTAATATTGCCAACGATTCCGCCATCCCCAACACGATTCCAAATGAACGCGCCATTGCTTCAGGCGATCTATCTTCGTTGGCACACTGCCCGTTTTTGCTGGGCAATCCGCAGGACATCGATGGCCGCATTGCCGACCTGCTGTTCCGCCGTGCCGGTTTTGAGCCGAAAGTCACAGCCCGTTCGGATAACGTACTGACTCTGCTGGAACTGTGCCATTACGGCATGGGTGCCTGCCTATGCCCGGAGCGGTTCCTGCCAGCGCTGCTTGACGGCGAACGGCTGCGCACCTTGCGTGTGCTGGATTGCGGGCCGGAGACCGAATACGCCATCCGATTCGGCGTTTCGGCCACACCATACCGCTGGAGCGTCATTGATGATTTCATTCGTTGCGCACGCGAGGTCACCACCGGCGTGTCGCAATAGCCGCCAACTTGCGTTCAAGTGGGGTTGAACTGTTTTAATCGAATTGTTAGCGTTCACGGCCGGCCATGAAGAGACGACGGTGACGATTGATTATCAAGGAGCACACATGAAGTATCGCAGCGTTGGCAAGTCGGGACTGAAGATCAGCGAGGTCGCACTGGGCAGCTGGGTCACGGATCTCAAGGGCACGGCGGCCGAGGATGTGGCCAAGGAGACCGTGAAACTCGCCTACGATTCCGGCGTCAACTTCTTCGACTGCGCGGACGCCTATTCTGGCGGCGCGGCCGAACGCTTCCTCGGCAAGACGCTGAAGCAGTACCCGCGCAAGGAACTGGTCATTTCCAGCAAGGTCTACTTCCCCACCGGCGAAGGCGTGAACGACCGCGGCCTGTCCCGCAAGCACATTTTCGAGAGCATCGACCAGACGCTGAAGAACATGCAGACCGATTATCTGGACATGTACTTCTGCCACCGTTTTGACGAGACCACCGACCTTACCGAGACCTTGCGCGCGATGAGCGACCTGGTCGCCCAAGGCAAGGTGCTGTACTATGGCGTTTCCGAGGAGTGGGGTTCGGCTCGCCTTGAAGAGGCCCAGCGCATCATCGACCGCTACAACCTGTACCCGATTACCGTGGTTCAGCCGCAGTACAACCTAAACGACCGTTACATCGAGCATGAGATCATGGGCACCTGCCGCAAGCTCGGCATCGGCATCACCACGTTCTCCCCGCTCGCGCAGGGTCTGCTGACCGGCAAGTACCGCAAGGGCCAGCCGCTGCCGGCCGGCTCGCGCGCCACCTGGCAGTCCGACCACCAGATCAACGATCTGCTGACCGATGAGAACCTCGACAAGGTCGAGCAGCTGCGCAAGGTGGCCGACGAGCTCGGCACGAACCTGCCGGTGCTTTCCATGGCATGGATCCTGCAGCACCCGGAGATCAGCTGTGTGATCGCCGGCGCCTCCAAGCCCAGCCAACTGGAGAACAACATGAAGGCCGCGGGCTTTGTGATTCCGGCTGACGCGATGGCCGAAATCGACAAGATCACCGGCTTCCACCGCTTCGAACGTCACGTAGGCTGACGAATCTGAGACTTCCTCCAACGAGAGCGATTGTCAAGCGCCGAAATCGGTATCGCCTTGGGCTTCGGCCTGAGCGATGGCGGTTTCGGCGTTTTTTGCTGTTTGCTCGATGACTTGGTTGTAGCCGGTCAGGGCCGCGAACGGCATGAACTGCGCGGCCCGCTGGTGGCGGGACATGTGCGGATGCTTGCGCGACTGATGGTGTGGCAGGTTGATGATGTCGTCGTACGCACGGGTCTCTTGCAGGGTCATGCGCGATGGCCTCCGATCTGACGGTTGCGGTCCTGACCGGTGGCACCGTCTTCCATGTCCATGGCTTTGATGACGGCGTTGCGGCCGAATTTACGTTTCACATCCAGCAGCGCACGCTGGATATCATGCTCTCCATCTTTTTCGCTGGTGGAATCGGATCCATACGATTGGGCCCCGTCATCACCGAACAAGTCGAGCTGTTCATAGCGTTTGCCGGCGGCCAGCTCCTCCGGAGTGGCCACATCATCGGCGATGACGGTCAACCGCCTCACAAGCAAGCGTGAATCCACAATGCGCTCGTACAACATCGTCATAGCCTCACGAATACGTGCCGACGACGAGGTGAAATCACCCAAACCAATCGACCCGACCGCGCTCTTGGGCACCTTGCGCCCAAATCGGTCGATGGTCACCGGCCCTTGATAGCTTTTCGCCGCCCGCTCAGCGGCACGTTTCATCGCATAATCAGCGCACGAATCGAGCTTTGACGAATCAAGACTGCCGATGTCATAGCCGACGGCGAGCGTCAGTCGGTTCGTCAGCACGCTTTTATCGACCAGATCGAGGGCCAGCGCATCAGCCATCTCCTTGGTGATCAGCCGGGCCGTGGCATAGTCGGCGGGGCCGGTGAGCACCTGCCCACTGCTAATGCTGTGCGCACCTGGCTCATAGGATCGGATATCCGCGATTTCGCACGGCTCCCAGCCCCACGCATGGTCGATGAGCAGTTCGGCATTGACACCGAACATGCGATACAGCAGGTCTTCGTTGTAGTAATCCGAAGCACGACCCACCGAGCATCGGGCGATATCGCCCATGGTCATCAGTCCGGCATGCTCGAGCTTCTTGGCATAGCCGCGCCCAACCCGCCAAAAATCGGTGAGCGGACGATGATCCCAAAGCAGCCGACGATATGACATTTCATTCAGTTCGGCCACGCGCACGCCGTCCTTGTCGGCGGGCATGTGCTTGGCGACGATATCCATGGCGACTTTGGCCAGATACATGTTGGAGCCGATGCCGGCAGTGGCGGTGATGCCGGTTTTGGTGAGGATTTCGCGCACGATGGTTCGCGCCATCGCATGCGGCCCCATACCCAGCGAGCGCAGATATGGCGTGGCGTCGATGAACACCTCGTCAATCGAGTAGACATGGATGTGCTCGGGTGCGGCGTATTTGAGGTAGATGCCATATATTTGCCCGCTGATTTCCAGATAGTGCGCCATGCGCGGCTTGGCGATGACCATCGAGGCTTTGAGCCCCGGCGAGCGTTCCAGGTCGCACGCATCGCAGGACTCCCCGATTAATCGGCCGCCGGGAGCATGGACCGCGCGCTCGATGTTGACTCCATTCAGGCGCTGTTTTACCTCGAATAGCCGCGCACGACCGGGAATGCCATAGTTCTTCAGCGAGGGTGAGACCGCCAAACATATTGTCTTATCGGTGCGGGTTTCATCGGCCACCACCAGATGCGTGGTCAACGGGTCGAGTCCGCGCGCCACGCACTCCACCGAGGCATAGAAGGACTTGAGATCAATGGCAATATAGGTATGCTCGCGTTGCGTCGATACCGTTCCGCTGCCCATCGCCATCACCTCCTTACCACCGCTGGCCCGACCAGCATATCAACACAGTCGAACATTTGTTCGATGCAACATGCCTGTTCGAAACTGCCGAAGTCGACGCACGCAACGCGCCCAAGCACGCTCTTCACCCACGCCACACGCGCAGCGGCAGAGCAGCGGCATGCATGCGTACCATGGGGAATATGAAGAAAAGCATTACAGCAGACAGCGATTTTGCAGCGTGGGCGGCAGCCCGATCCCAGAAAACGAATCGATCACTGGCAGGAGCCCGACTCGCGATTCCGGAGCCGCAGAAGCATGCCGAAATCAAGTCTCAGGCCCAGCAATGGGGCATGACCGTCGAAGATGCCACGATGACCGACGGGCACAGCGAGGAATTCCTATGCGACGGCACACAAAGCATCGATTCCATCACCGATATGCGCAAGGCAAGCGGACTGGAGGCAATGGAGTACGCGGAACAGCACATGCCGGTATTACGCGACACCATGGATAGCCTCACCACTCGCGTCGATTTCTCAGGCATTCGTATTGCCGTCTGTCTGATACTGGAGCCAAAGACCGCGATTCTGCCCTACTTCTTTCCATGGAACATTTCTTTTCCTTTAAAAAGTCATGAGGAATTACAACCAGCCTTTTCTCATTCATATCTTTAGTAATAAGAATATCCTGCTCAAAAGATTGTTTATTACTGCACAACACTATTTCCGGTCTTATCGGGCAGCCTCCCATACAAAGATT